>JAESFG010000724.1_pt1 | contig 10473 bp, 8 predicted proteins | sample 9269371 | NCBI WGS metagenome assembly JAESFG01 (sample SAMN14506227, study PRJNA617093) | algae metagenome | isolation source: Aetokthonos hydrillicola CCALA 1050 (B3-Florida) and co-occurring... | place: USA: South Carolina | collected 2013-01-01
CCTGCGCAACCGACCAGGTGCTCTACAATCTGGTCCGCCGCGGCCCCGAGTTCGACCTCCTTCCCTTCCTCGACGAGCGAGGCATCAGCGTCATGGCCTACAGCCCCGTCGAGCAGGGCGCCCTGCCCTCCCCGCCGACCTTGCAGGCCATCGCGCGCAAGCACGGCGTCGACCCGGTGCAGGTCGCGCTCGCCTGGGTCATGCGCCGGCCGGGCGTCATCGCGATTCCCAAGGCGGGAAGCCGCGCTCATGTCGAGCAGAACCGTCGCGCCCTGGACATCGCGCTCGACGACGAGGATCTCGCCGGCCTCGACAAGGCGTTTCCGCCGCCTCGCCGGAAGCGACCGCTCGAGATGATCTGACGCTCAGCCCTGCAGGGCGCGGGCTGCGGGGCGGAGGACGTGGAGACGCGTCACGCCACGCGCCATGGGCTCGCTGCGGACAAGCTCGAGTCCGGCCGCCTCGAACCAGCGCGAGGTCGTCGGCTGGTAGGTGGCGCCGAAGGCCCAGTTGAGCCACGGAGACATCACCTCCATCCCGAGCCGCACGATGGGCTTCTCGGACATCACGTAGTCCAGGAGCCGGATCTGGCCGCCGGGGCGACATACGCGGGCGACCTCGCGCAGCGCTGCAAGCTGCGTCTCGTCCGGAATGCATCCGAAGACGAAGGTGGCCACGACGGCGTCAAAACTTGCGTCAGGGAAGGCGAGCCGGGTCAGGTCCATCGGCCGCAGCAGGACATCCACGCCCGACCGTTCCGCCCGCCGCCGGGCCCGTGCCAGCATCGCGGGGCTTACGTCGATCCCGACCATGGTCGAGCCGGGGGGATAGGCGACGAAGTTGCAGCCGGTCCCGACTCCCGCATCCAGAATTCGCCCGGAGAGGCCCGCGAAAACCGCGTGCCGCAGCCGCCGCTTCCAGGCGATCTCGTAGGGTCCATCCAGCGCGTCATAGAGGGGAGCGATGCGCTCGTAGGTGCGCACGGTTTGCTGTGCCATGCCGTTTCTCCGCCGCTCGCGCGCACGCGGCGCGCAACGGCGGTCTAGGAATGGCAGGTGACGCGACGGTGTCGGATCGGCGACGAAACGGCTGCGGCGCTCACGCGCGGCCGAGCGTGATGCCGAGGCGGGGATCGGTCAGCGGCCCCCAGATCGCGGAAGCCAGGCGGGACGGATCGTCCCCCAGTTCCAGGCATTCGGCCACCATCGCAGCGAGGAACGCGGCACGGGCCGCCTCGGGCTCGCTGCCCTGGCGCACGGCGTCCTCGGTGATGGCGTCGGACACTTCGGTGACGAGGTCTCCGAGTTCCTCGGTCCAGACTGAAGCGGAGACTTGGCCGGTGGTATTCATCGCAAGCGACACTATCCGCCGGCTGACGGATTTCAAGCCGATCTTTCGATAGCGTGAACGACCCCGAACGAGATTGAGGAAACGTGTCGACGGTGTCACTCGACAGCACCAGTGCGCCGGTGGACACTGCGCGGGCCGGAAGGCGGAGGATCGCATGGACGAGCGCATCAAGACGCTGGCTGAACTCGAGAAGAAGGTCCTTTGGCTCTCGTCCTGGACCATTCACAACGCTAACCATCTCCGTTCGCACGAGGACGGGCTCAAGGTGGGCGGCCACCAGGCCTCCTCAGCCTCACTGGCCACGATCCTGACGGCGCTCTACTTCGCGGTCCTGCGCCCTCAGGACCGCATCGCCGTCAAGCCCCACGCCTCGCCCGTATTTCACGCAATCCAGTACCTGATGGGGCTCCAGACTCGCGAGAAGCTGGAGAATTTCCGCGGCTACAAGGGTGCGCAGAGCTATCCCTCGCGCACCAAGGACGTCGACGACGTCGACTTCTCCACCGGCTCGGTCGGGCTCGGCGTTGCACAGACTCTCTTCGCGTCGCTCGTGCAGGACTATGTCCGCGCGCACTGGAAGACTGACCGGCCCGAAGGCCGCATGATCGCGCTGGCCGGCGATGCGGAACTCGACGAGGGCAACATCTTCGAAGCCCTGCTGGAGGGCTTCAAGCACGGCGTCCGCAACACCTGGTGGATCATCGACTACAACCGCCAGAGCCTCGATGCCGTCATTCGCGAGGGGCTCTATGCCCGGTTCGAGGCTTTGTTCCGGGCTTTCGGCTGGGACGTCGTGACGCTGAAGTACGGCTCGCTGCTCGAGGCCGCATTCCGCGAGCCCGGCGGGGACCGGCTTCGGGACTGGATCGACCGCTGCCCCAACCAGGCCTATTCGGCGCTGACGTTCCAGGGCGGCGCGGCCTGGCGCAAACGCCTGCTCGACGATCTCGGCGACCAGGGCCCGGTCACGCGGCTGATCGAGAAGCGCAGCGACGCGGACCTCGCAACCCTCATGACGAATCTCGGCGGCCACGACCTGCCGACCTTGCTCGATGCCTTCGAGAACGTCGACCATGACCGGCCCGTCTGTTTCATCGCCTACACGATCAAGGGACACGGCCTGCCGCTGGCTGGCCACAAGGACAATCATGCCGGGCTCATGACGCCGGCGCAGTTTGACACGTTCAGGGCGGCCATGGGCGTCCGGCCAGGGCATGAATGGGACCGGTTCGAGGGCCTTGATATCCCACCCGCGGACCTGCAGGCCGTTCTCGATCGCTCACCGTTCCATTCACGCGGCCGCCGCCGCCACGAGGCCTCGACGGTGCCCGTGCCGGACAGCCTGCCGGTCGACACGCAGCCCGTCGTATCGACGCAGATGGGTTTCGGCCGCCTCCTCGACGAGATCGCGCGGGCCGGCGGGCCGCTCGCCGACAGGATCGTCACCACCTCTCCGGACGTGACGGTGTCGACAAACCTGGGACCCTGGGTGAACCGGCGCGGACTGTTCGCGCGGGCGGCAATGGCCGACACGTTCCGGGAGGAGCGAATCGCTTCGACCCAGAAATGGGAGTTCTCGCCGAAGGGTCAGCATCTCGAGCTCGGAATTGCGGAGATGAACCTGTTCCTGGCGCTGTCCGCGCTCGGGCTCAGCCATTCGCTGTTCGGCGAAAGGCTGCTGCCGGTCGGCACGCTCTACGACCCGTTCATTTCGCGCGGCCTCGATGCACTGAACTATGCCTGCTACCAGGACGCGCGTTTCCTTCTCGTGGCGACGCCGTCCGGCGTGACGCTGGCGCCAGAGGGCGGAGCCCACCAGTCCATCGCGACGCCACTCATCGGCATGGCGCAGGACGGGCTGTGCGCATTCGAGCCGGCCTTTGTCGACGAACTCGCGGTCATCCTCCGCTTCGCCTTCGACTACATTCAGCGCCACGGCGAGGGCGAGCGAGACGACCGCCCCGTTGAGGAAAAAAGCTGGCTGCGCGACGAAACCGGAGGCTCGGTCTATCTGCGCCTCTCCACCCGGCCGCTGGAGCAGCCGCGCCGGCCGATGGACGCGGCGCTAGCCAGCCAGATCATCGACGGCGCCTATTGGGTGCGCCCGCCCGGCCCCAATTGCCAGGCGGTCATCGCCTATCAGGGCGCGGTCGCGCCGGAGGCCATCGCGGCCACGGGGCTGGTCGCCGAGGACAGGCGGGACGTCGGGCTGTTGGCCGTGACCTCCGCCGACCGGCTGAACGCGGGCTGGACCGCCGCCGAGCGTGCCCGCCAGCGTGGACAGGCCGGCGCGATGAGCCATGTCGAGCGTCTGCTGGCCCCGCTCTCGCGTGACTGCGGCATCGTCTCCGTCATCGACGGCCATCCCGCCACGCTGGCCTGGCTCGGATCGGTGCACGGGCACCGGCTGCGCGCGCTGGGCGTCGAGCATTTCGGCCAGACCGGGACGGTGCAGGACCTCTACCGCCACTTCGGCATCGACGCGAACGCCATTGCGGCCGCAGTCGAGTCCGTGGCGCCGGGCCGGCCCGTGAGGCATCTGCGAGCCCTGCCGTAGCGTTTGGCCCATCGCGCGGTGCAGCCCCTTCCTCCCCGCCAGGAGCGATCCATGCGCCGCCTCGTCCCCGCCTTCCTCCTCGCCACCGTCCTCGCGTCGCCGGCCCTTGCCGTCGAGGACGCCGACCGCTCGCAGATCCAGGACGTGATCCGCAACCAGCTCGAGGCGTTCGGCCGCGACGACGCCCTCGCCGCCTATGGCTTTGCGGCGCCCGGCATCAAGCGGATGTTCCCGACCTCCGAGATCTTCATCGACATGGTCCGGCGAGGCTATCCGCCCGTCTACCGGCCGAAGGCCTGGGCGTTCGGCGACATCAAGGATGGGCCGAACGGCCCGGTCCAGTCCGTCCGGCTGACCGACGCGGACGGGACCCAATGGCTCGCCGTCTACACGATGGAGAAACAGGAGGACGGCAGCTGGCGGATCTCGGGCTGCACGCTCATCAGGGACGAGGCCAAGAGCGTGTGACCGGGGCGCGGGTTCTCGGACCCGCAGCCGGCGGCTCTGTTCCGCGCGTGAAGGCGTGCGTGCGGCCGGAGGCCGTCATCCGGCCAGCCGCGCCAGCGCTTCCTTGAGCTTGCCGATCCGCGCGACGGAGTCCTCGCGGCGCTCGCGCTGCTCCTCCACGACCTCTTCCGGCGCGCGGGCGATGAAGTCGGGATTGCCGAGCTTCGCGTCGACCCGCTTCACCTCGCCCTCCTCCCTCGCAATCTCCTTGGCCAAGCGCGTCCGCTCGGCGGCGAGGTCGACCACGCCGGCGAGAGGCAGGCAGACCGTCTCGCCGCGCACCACCATTTGCACCGACTCGCCGGGCGCGGTGTCCGCGAAGGAGACGTCGGAGAGGCGGGCGAGGCGCTTCAGCATGTCGCCCCAGCGAAGGGCGCGCTCGCGCGTCTCGCCAGAGGCCTGGACGAGCACCAACGGCACCTGGGCGCCGGCTGGCACGTTCGTCTCGGAGCGGGCCGAGCGTATCTCGGTCACGAGGTCCACGACCCAGCCGATCTCCGCCTCGGCCTGTGCGTCGCCCCGCGTGGGCGGGGTCGGCCATGGTGCGAGCGCGAGGAGCGACGTGCGCGGCGGCCCCTCGGCTCCCTTGACCGCCCACAGTTCCTCCGTGAGGAACGGCATGAACGGATGGAGGAGCGCGCAGATGCCATCCAGCACATGGGCGATGCAGGCGCGTGTCTCTGCCGCGGCGGAGTCATCGCCGCCCGCGAAGACGGGTTTGGCCAGTTCCAGGTACCAGTCGCAAAAGACGTTCCAGGTGAACCGGTAGGCCGCATTCGCGGCATCGTTGAAACGGTACGCCTCGATGGCAGCCGTCACGTCCGTGACCGCCTTGCCGAACTCGGCGAGGGCCCAGCGGTTCAACGGCACGGACGCTGCGGAGGGATCGAAGCCGGCAACCCGGACGCAGCCATTCATCTCGGCGAAGCGGGCCGCGTTCCAGAGCTTCGTCGTGAAGTTGCGGTAGCCCTCGACGCGCTGGCGCGAGAGCTTGATGTCGCGGCCCTGCGCCGCCATCGCCGACAGCGTGAAGCGCAGCGCGTCCGCCCCGTAGGCGTCCACCAGCTCGAGCGGATCGATGACGTTGCCTTTCGACTTCGACATCTTGGCGCCCTTCTCGTCGCGGACGAGCGCATGGATGTAGACCGTGTGGAAGGGGGCTTCCTTCATGAACTCGAGGCCCATCATCATCATCCGGGCCACCCAGAAGAAGATGATATCGAAGCCGGTCACCAGCACGCTGGTGGGGTAGTAGCGCGCCAGTTCGGGCGTCCTTTCCGGCCAGCCGAGCGTCGAGAAGGGCCACAAGGCCGAAGAAAACCAAGTGTCCAGGACGTCCTCGTCGCGGCGCAGCGGGACGTCCTCGCCGTAGTGGCGTCTCGCGGCGTCCCGCGCGTCCCCGTCGCTGAGCTCGACGAAGACGTGGCCGTCCGGCCCGTACCATGCGGGGATCTGGTGGCCCCACCACAGTTGCCGCGAGATGCACCAGGGCTCGATGTTGTCCAGCCACTGGAAGTAGGTCTTCTCCCAGTTCTCGGGCACGAATGTCGTCCGGCCGTCCCGCACGGCAGCGAGCGCCGGCTGGGCCAGCGTCTTGGCGTCGACATACCACTGGTCGGTCAGCCAAGGCTCGATCACCACGTTCGAGCGATCGCCGTGCGGCACGGTGTGGCCCGTCGGCTCGATCTTCGCCAGCAAGCCCCGGTGCGCCATCAGGCCGACGATCCGCCGGCGCGCCTCGAACCGGTCGAGTCCGGAGAGCGCCATCGTCTCGGCATCCGGGGACGCCCCCCGCAGGAAGTCCTCGTTGCCGTCGAGCTGGATCCTCGCTTCTCCGTCGAGGATGTTGACGAGCGCGAGCCCGTGCCGCTTGCCGACGTCGAAGTCGTTGAAGTCGTGGGCCGGCGTGATCTTCACCGCGCCCGTGCCCTTCTCTGGGTCGGCATAGTCATCGGCCACGATGGGAATGACCCGGCCGACCAGCGGCAGCACGACCTTGCGGCCGATAAGGTGCTTCAGGCGATCGTTCTCGGGATGGACGGCGATCGCGGTGTCGCCCAGCATCGTCTCTGGGCGCGTCGTCGCAATCCTGATGAACGTGTCGGGATCACCGGCATCGTAGGCGGCGCCTTCGAGCGGATAGTCGAAATAGTAGAGGTGGCCGCTCGGGTCGCGGTCCAGCACCTTGCCAAGTGCGGCGATGTCGAGCGGCTGGCCATCCCCGCCGTCGGCTGCCGGCCGCTGCCAGGTGAAGCTGCCCTTCTTCTCGACCTGAAGCACTTCGAGGTCGGAGATCGCCGTCTGGAACCACGGGTCCCAGTTCACCAGCCGCTTGTCCTTGTAGATCAGCCCGCGGCGGTGCAGCCCGACGAACACCTCGAGAACGGCCTGCGACAGGCCATCATCCATTGTGAACCGTTCGCGCGACCAGTCGCAGGACGCGCCCAGGCGCTTGAGCTGGTTGATGATGGTGCCGCCCGACTCCGCCTTCCACTCCCAGACCCGGTCCAGGAAGGCCTCGCGGCCCATGGCGCGGCGGTCCGGAAGCTGGCGCTCCATCAGCTGGCGCTCGACCACCATCTGCGTCGCGATGCCGGCATGGTCGGTGCCCGGCTGCCAGAGCACGTCCTTGCCGCGCATGCGCTCGAAGCGGCAGAGAATGTCCTGCAGCGTGTTGTTGAGCGCATGGCCCATGTGCAGGGATCCGGTGACGTTGGGCGGCGGGATGACGATGCAATAGGGCTCGGCCCGTGCCCGCTCCGGCCGGCCCGCGCGGAATGCGCCTGCCTCTTCCCACGCGGCGGCGATGCGGCCCTCCACGCTGGCGGGATCGAAGGTCTTGTCCATCATTGCAAACGGTCCTCGCGCCACCCGGCGCCTTCCGCGTCGAGCGCGCACAGAAAGCGGACGCGGCGGCTTTCGTCAATCAGGGTGAGGCGCCTAGCTCCGCGGAGCGCGCGACAGTCGCTCGATCTCGGCGCGCACGAGGTTCTCGACGAGACCTGGAAGGTTCTCGTCCAGCCACGCCTTCAGCATCGGGCGCAGCATCTCCTTGACGAGATCCTCCAGCGTGTGGCCGCCCTGCGGAACATGCAACGAGCCCAGCGAGACGAAGGCCGAGGAGACCGCCGCGGCAACGGCAGGCGACAGCAGCCCCTCCCCGTCCGGTTCGGCCGGAGGGAGCGCGGCCGCGGGCCGGGTGGCCGGCTCAGGCGCCGGCTCTGGCTCCTTCGCCTTGGTGATGATCAGCGGCTCGGCGATTTCGCGAAACTCGACGTCGTCCTCCGGTTCCGGCGCGGGACCGATGGAGGCGAGGTCGAGGACGTCGGTATCCTCTTCTGCCGGACCTGCCTGAGCAGGCTCCGGATCAGGCAAGGCCTGCGGTGCCGCGGGAGCGTCGGCGGGCGAGGTATCCTCGGCGATGATCCGGCGGATCGACGCCAGGATCTCTTCCATCGAAGGTTCGTTCGCCTTGAGGCTCGCACTCATGAGCTACCGTCCATGCCGCCGCACAGGGAACGCGGCGAATCACCTCGCGGCGGGGCGCACGTCCACCCGATCGAGTATGTCGGCGCGATAATCCATTGCAAGGCGCGCCGGGACCGGCCCTTGTGGAAAGGGCCGCACGCGGCGGCCCCCCTTTCGGCAGGTGTTGCAGGGACGCAGCGACGCGTCACTGCCCGTCCGGCGTGCGCAGGCCGATCCACTTGTCGCGGACCTGCTCGTAGTGGACGCGCGGCTGGTAGTCGACGGTGGCAAGCCTGAGATTGGCGGCAGACAGGCGGCCCGTGGCCGCAAGCAGGCCGTAGGACGCAACGACGCGGTCGCGCTGCGCGGTGATCAGCGACACACGCGCGGTCAGGAGTTCCTGCTGCGCGTTGAGGACGTCGAGCGTGGTGCGCTGGCCGACCTTGGCCTCCTCGCGCACGCCGTTCAGCGCCACCTCGGCGGCCTGGATCTGTGCCTGTGAGGCGGTGATGCGCTCCTTGGTGGCTTCCAGCACGCCCCAAGCGGAGACGACGTTCTGCCTTACCGTGTCGCGAGCCTGGTCGGCTTCGATGCGGCGCTGGCCAAGCGTTTCCTTGGATTGGCGGACGCGCGCGTAGACCTCGCCGCCCTCGTAGATCGGGACGGAAACAGTGCCGACCACCGCGGCCGTATTGGCCTCCAGGTTCGGCCTCTGGAAATCCCAGCGGTGGGTCACGGTGCCCTGCAGACCCACAGTCGGGTACAGCTCACCTTCGACGATCTTCACCTGCAGCTCGGCGGCGTCGACAGCATGCAGGGCTGCGAGAATGTTGGGGTGTTCGGCCTGGGACTGCGCGATGGCGCCATCCAGGGTTCGCGGCAGGACCGCGTCGAGTGCACGCGCGGGAGAAAGCTGCTTGGCCTCGGCCCCGATGACCGCGCGGTAGCGCGCAAGGCTCGTCTTCAGGTTGCCGACGGCGGTGCTGGCGTCTGCCTGCGCGGCCGCGAGGCGGGCCTCGGCCTGCGCCACGTCGGTGCGGGTCACCTCGCCCACGTTGAACCGGTCGCGCGTCTGGCGCAGCTGCTCCTCGAGCACGTCGATGTTGTTGTTGCGCAGGCTCACGATCGCGGTGTCGCGGAGCACGTCCATGTAGGACGTGGCGCCATCCAGCAGCACCGACTGCTCGGTCACCCGTAGCTGCTCCCGCGCAGCGAGCACGTTCGTGTCGGCTTGCCGGACAGAGTTAAAGGTCCGGCCACCATTGAAAAGGTTCTGGTCGATCTGCAGGCCGACACCGCGGGGAACCGTGTTGTCGTTGACCCAGGGGCCCGTTCCGAAGCGAGAATCCTGCGTCTGCGCGCCGATGTCGCCAGACGCCGTGATGCGAGGCCGGTAGCCCGACAGGGCGCGCGGCACGTTCTCGTCGGTGGCCCGTACGCCGGCGCGGCCGGCATTCAGCTGGGGGTTCCCGGCATATGCGCGGGCCAGCGCACCCTCGATGGTTTCGGCCGATGCGGCCTCCCCCATGGCCGCAAGCGCGACGCTGCCGAGCAGGAGCACACGCATCATCCTGGACGATTGGTTCAGCAAGTCGCCACCCTTCGTTTCCACCGGCCGGTACGCTCAGCGTCCCGACACATCCGCCAGGCCTGAATCTACCAAGCCGAGGCTAAACACGTTTAAGGCGAGTGTCACAGAGACTCTAGAATGTTGCATCACCGGATGGGCGATTTTCGACTGGTGCCGCAAAAAGGCTACACTGTTCCAAATCGCTACACCCGCTCAGAAAACGAACTCGGGCTCCGGCCGGAATTCGTCGAGAACGGGTGCCGCAGCGTCGAACACGGGACGCGCGGCGAAGGCGTCACCGGACCGCCTGTAGAGCAGCGCGCGACCGGCGCGTCCCTCGCCTTTGACGCCGACCAGCTTGCCGTCATCCTTGAGTTGCGCCAGCAACTCCCGCGGCTCGACGAGAAAGGCGCCGTCGATCAGCACCAGGTCATAGGGCGCGCCGGCGGCATGTCCCCCGGCGAGCGGTCCCTCCACGACGGCGACGTCGGCTCCGGCCGCCGGAAGCCGCTTCCGCGCCTCCGACGCGAGCGACGGTTCCGACTCCAGCGCGGTCACCACGCAGCCCATGGCGGCCAGCACCGCGGGGGCATACCCCGTCCCCGCGCCGACGACGAGAGCCTTCGATCCCGGCCGGGGCTGCGCGGCCTGGATGAGTCGCGCGAGGACCATCGGCGTCATCATCTGGCGCGGACGGGCCCCCGGATCAGTGCCGGGCAGCGGCAGGGTCCGGTCGACGTAGGCGATCTCCTGCTCGCGCGGTCCCAGGAAGGTCTCGCGGGGCACCAGGAGGAACGCGGCGATCACGTCGTGCTGCGTCACGTCGAAGGTGCGCAACTGCCCATCCACCATCATCCGGCGCTGCAAGGCAAAGTCGGGCATGGCTCACTCCCGCGCGAACTGAATCGTGGCCGTCTGGCGGCCTCGCGACGCGTTTTCAGACACGGGCCGTCAAAACGCAAGCTCAAGACCGGCCGGTGCCGTCCGGGCTGACACCCACGGCGCCCGCCTCGGCCGGTCT
>JAESFG010000725.1_pt1 | contig 10461 bp, 8 predicted proteins | sample 9269371 | NCBI WGS metagenome assembly JAESFG01 (sample SAMN14506227, study PRJNA617093) | algae metagenome | isolation source: Aetokthonos hydrillicola CCALA 1050 (B3-Florida) and co-occurring... | place: USA: South Carolina | collected 2013-01-01
GGCCTCCAGCGCGCCCTGCACCGTCGGCAGGTCGTCCTGGTACTGCCAGCCCGCGAAGGGCGTGCCGTCGTATTCGACGAGCAGCCTGTAGCGGGGCATCAGGCGAACCTCGCCCCCGCCTTCACCGGCACGCCTCGCAGGAACTCCGCCGCTGCCATCGGCCTGCCACCGGCGCGTTGCACCTGGAGGAGGCGCACCGCGCCCCCGCCGCAGGCCACCGCGAGGTCTTCATCGAGTACGGTGCCGGGCTCTCCCTCTCCGTGCACAATGGCGGTGCGCAGCACCTTCAGGCGCTCAGATCCGCGGCCGAGGTCGATCTCGGCGAAGGCGCCGGGAAAGGGCGAGAGCCCGCGCACGAGGTCGTGCACGGCCTGCGCCGGTCGCGTCCAGTCGATGCGGGAATCGTCATTGGTGATCTTGCGGGCATATTCCACGCCCTGCGACGCCTGCGGCGTGAAGCCCAGCCCGCCGCGCGACAGGGCCGCGAGCGCCCTCACCATCAGGTCGGCGCCGAGGATGGCGAGGCGGTCATGCACGTCGCCGGCCGTCATGTCGGGTCCGATGGCGATACGCTCCACCATGGCGACGGGTCCGGTGTCGAGCCCCTCCTCCATCCGCATGACGGCGACGCCGGTTTCGCGGTCGCCCGCCATCACGGCGCGCTGGATGGGCGCCGCCCCGCGCCACCGGGGCAGCAGCGACGCGTGCAGGTTGAGACAGCCGAGTTCCGGCGCGTCCAGGATCACCCTCGGCAGGATCATGCCGTAGGCGACGACCACCGCCACGTCGGCATCGTGCGCCGCGAACTCCTCCGCCGCCTCCGGCGTGCGCAGGGTGGTGGGCGTATGGACGGGTAGACCGAAGCGCTCGGCCGCGCGATGGACCGGGGAGGGCTTCAACTCCATGCCCCGCCCCGCCTTGGCCGGCGCGCGGGTGTAGACGGCGACGACGTCGTGGCCCTGGCCGACGATCTCCGACAGGGTCGGCACGGCGAAGTCCGGCGTGCCCATGAAGACGACGCGCATTGGCGCTGGACCTCCCTGGTGCTCGCCGGCCCGGCGGCGCTCAGCCGACCTGCTCGCGCTTCGCCTGCTTGGTGAACTTCTTGACGACGCGCTCGCGCTTCAGGCGCGAGATGTGGTCGATGAAGAGCTTGCCGTCGAGATGATCGATCTCGTGCTGCACGCAGGTGGCGAGAATGCCCTCCGCCTCCATCTCGCGCATCGCGCCCTCGAGATCGGTGAAACGAACGCGAACCTTGGCCGGCCGCTCCACCTCCTCGTAATAGTCCGGGATGGAGAGGCAACCCTCCTCGTAGACCGACGTCTCGGGCGAGGCCCACAGGACTTCCGGGTTGATCAGCGCCAGAGGCTGCCTCTCCTCGTCCTTCCGCGCGACGTCGATCGTGACCACCCGCTGGGGTACGCCGACCTGGATCGCAGCGAGCCCGATGCCGGGCGCGTCGTACATCGTCTCGAACATGTCGTCGACGAGCTTGCGCAGCTCCGGCGTCACTCCGCCCACGCGGTCGGAGACGAGGCGGAGCTTGGAATCCGGGATGATGAGGATGGGACGCACGGCCATGATCCGCAGGAGATAGTCGCGACGGCCCACAAGGTCAAACGGCGCGCCAACGCCGGGACCGCGCCGCGTCCCGGCCGTTGCCGGACCCTGGAAACACCGCCGGGCCCGGGCCGAAGCCGGCGGCCCGGCAAGCCGCGGCGCCGCCGGTGACGGCGCCCACGACGCCCCGGCCGCAGCCCTGGGCGGGCTCAGGCGCGGGCTGCGGCCCGCGCCTCCTTGGCCTTCACGCGTTCGCGGTGGGCGGTGTAGAGGCCGCTCGCCGCGATGAAGGCGGCGCCGACATAGGTTGTCACGCCCGGGACCACGCCGAAGGCGAGGAAGCCCAGTCCGGTCGCCCAGATCAGCTGGGTGTAGGTGAACGGCGCGAGCACCGAAGCCGGGGCCCGGCGATAGGCGAGAACGATGACGTAATGTCCGGCGGTCGAGAGCAGGCCCATGACGGTGCCGAGCGCGATCCACTCCCAGCCTGGCGTCACCCAGATGAAGGGCATCACGGCCGAGAGCGCGACCAGGCCGACGATCGCCGTCCAGGCGAAGGTCGTCTCGGGCCGCTCCGTCCGGCTCATCAGCCGCGTGGCGACGGCCGAGAACGCCCAGACGGCAGCCGAACAGACGGGAAGCAACGCCGCCATCTGGAACGTGCCAGTGCCCGGGCGGACGATGATGAGCACGCCGACGAGCCCGACCATGGCGGCGAGCCAACGGCGCAGACCCACCTTCTCGCCCAGGAGCGGGATCGACAGCGCCGTGATGAAGATCGGCGCGACGAAGCCGATGGCCGTCGCATCCGCCACCTGCAGCGAGGTGATGCCGAGGATGAAGAAAATCGAGGATCCCGCGACGCCAAGCCCCCGCAACACCTGCAGAAGCGGCCGCGTGGTGTGCATGGCGCGCGATCCCAGCGCCCGCCAGGCCATGGGAAGGGCGATGACGAGGAAGACGATGTAGCGCATCCAGGTGACCTGGAGCGGCGGCATCGTCTCGGTCATGTGCTTGGCTAGGATGTCGCTCGACGAGAAAAAGATCGTCGACAGGAGGATCAGGCCGATGCCGCGCAACGTCTCGTCGGCAAGGCCGGGCAGCCGGACCTCGGGACGCACGGATACGCTCGCCCGTGCCGCAGCGGGATAGCTGGCGGCATCCGCGACGGCGGGGGGCGGCGGCATGATTATCTCCTGGAGGCAGTGCGAGGCGCGACGACTGTCCTTCTATGCCCCGAGACCTGAACAAAGCGTAGCGTGAACCTTGCAGGACAGGCATGGTTGCAATGCGCGGCTCGCCTGCCTCCCCGGCGCTCCGGGGCCCAGCCAGACCTTCGGCAGGCCGTGCCTCCGCTGCCGGGCCATACACCCTAAACCGATGTTAATGCACGAATCTCGATGGACGTTAGCGGGTAGTCGTGGACAGGAAGGCAATGTCGTGCCATCAAACCACGTCCACGTGGTATTTGGCGACGACATGAGCAAAGACAGGAATTCGTGGGACCGGCGCAGGCGCACTTTCGACGGTCCACAGGACAACATGATGGAACCGGCGTGGCGGCCGCCCTCCTCCTCCGCTCCCCGCAGCCCCCGCCCCGCGCTCTCGTCCGGCCCGGAGGTCGGCGCGACGGTGAAGTGGTTCAAGGCCGAGAAGGGGTTCGGCTTCGTCACCCTCGATGACGGCACGGGGGACGCGTTCCTTCCGGGCCGAGCCGTCGAGGCGGCCGGCTACGACAACCTGGAATCGGGCACGACCCTCGTGGTCCGCACCGCGGCCGGGCAGAAGGGCACGCAGGTCACCGAGATCGTGAGCGTCGACACGTCGACGGCCGAGCCTCGCCGGCCCGGCGGCTTCGGCGGCGGCGCAGGCGGCGGCGGCGGTGGCGGCGGTTTTCGGCGGCCCGATGCGGGGCCTTCCGAAGAGCAGACCGGCGTGGTGCGCTGGTTCAACGTCGAGAAGGGCTTCGGCTTCGTCCAGGCGGACGGCGGCGGCAAGGACGTGTTCGTCCATGGATCCGTGCTGCGGCGCTCGGGGATCAACGACCTGCAGGAAGGCCAGCGGATCCGCATGCGCGTGATCCAGGGGCAGAAGGGCCCGCAGGCCGAATCGGTCGAGCTCGAGGGCTGAGACAGGCCGCCGGGCCTGCAGGTCCGGCGGATCCATGATCACATTTTCGTGATCAGCGGCCCGGCGTGTCAATTCCGCCGGATGTATTGTGGTGTTTATTGAAGCTGACGCCGCGAGCTTCGGCGAATTCAGGCAACTGGCAACCCGTGGGCCGGCGCGTCGCGTGACGCGCCTTGCAAGCGGGGCCGGCACCCGCGGCATGGCCACGCCCTACACGATCCCCGCCGTCGTGCCGCCGCGGGCAGGACGCTCGGCCGTCTTGCGCGACCGGTAGCCGGCTTCGCGGTAGACGGCCACAGGATCGACGGCCCCTCCGGCCCGGACACGGGCCATGGCCAGGATCGGCTCGACATCCGTCGTGAAGCCACGCTTGAGCGCGCGGTGCGCGGCGAGGACGTCGTTCTCCTCCTGCAGGCTCGCCAGCGCCTCCCGATCGACCAGCAGGGCCTGGGCGTAGGCCCGCTGCAACTCCACCGCGCTCGTCATCAGCGATTCCACCGGATCCGTGACGTTGTGCGACTGGTCGATCATATAGGCCGGCGCGAAGCCGGGCGCCTTGCGGTGCGCGGCATCGACGAGCTCGTTGAAGATCAGGAACAGGCGGAAGGGATCGACGGAGCCCGCGTCGAGATCGTCGTCGCCATACTTGGCGTCGTTGAAGTGAAATCCCGCGAGCTTTCCGGCGCGGATGAGCCGGGCCACGATCATCTCGATGTTGGTGTTGGGCGCGTGGTGGCCGAGGTCGACGAGGCACTTGGCCTTGGGGCCGAGTTCCTGCGCCGCCATGAGGCTCGAGCCCCAGTCGGCGATGACGGTGGAGTAGAAGGCGGGCTCGAACAGCTTGTGCTCCAGGAAGACCTGCCAGTCGGCGGGCAACTCGGCATAGATGCGCGCCATGCTGTCGACATAGCGGTCGAAGGCGGCCGAGAGATTGGACTGGCCGGCGAAGTTGGACCCGTCGGCGATCCACACCGTCAGCGCCTTCGAGCCGAGCGTCTCGCCGATGCGGATGCACTCGATGTTGTGCTCGACGGCGAGGTCGCGCACCGCCCTGTCGGTATGGCTGAGCGAGCCGAACTTGAAGGAGCGGCTCTGCTGCGCCTGGTCCTGGAAGGTGTTGGAGTTCACCGCGTCGAAGGCGAGGCCGCGCGCGTCGGCATAGGCGCGCAGGTCCGCCGGGTTGTCGACCGTGTCCCACGGAAAGTGGGGCGAAATGGCGGGCGTGGCGCGCGTCAGCTGGTTGATGACGGCGCAGTCGTCGATCTTGTCGAAGACGTGCCGCGGCTCGCCCGTGCCGGGGAAGCGCGCGAAGCGCGTCCCGCCGGTGCCGACGCCCCAGGTCGGCACGGCGACGCCGAAGGCGCCCACCTTCGCGGTGATGGCCTCGATGTCGACGCCGCGCCGCCCGAGCTGGCGACCCAGCGCGCCGTAGTCGTCGGCAAGCGCCGGCTCGTGGCGGCGGTTGTGCTCGGCCACAAGGCCGGCGTCGATGCCGGATGCCTCAGCCATGGTGTGGTCCCCTCCCTCTACCAAAACGCGTTGCGATCCCTTGTCACGCCCGGCGGAAGACGGTGGCGCGGCGCGCCGGATGAGGGTGCGGCGCCGGAGGCGCCATCTGCGGTTCGCCCCCTCATCGCCCCTCCTTCGCTTCGCTCATCGGGGCACGTCTCCCCGCGGGCCGGGAGACGGGTTTGGATGGCCAAGCGCCTGGCGTCGGCTCAGCGCGTGAAGGCCTGCACGTTGCCGGCGTCCACGTTGACGATGTTGCCGGTCGACTTCGAGGCCATGTCGGAGGCCAGGAAGTAGGCGGCCTCGGCGATGTCCTCCGGGTAGACGCTGAGCTTCAGCATGCTGCGCTGGCGGTAGATCTCGTCGAGGTCCGCCTCGCCGACCTTGTAGGACTTGGCGCGCTCGGTCCGCCATTCGCCCTGCCAGATCTTGGAGCCGCGCAGCACGGCATCGGGGTTGACGACGTTGACGCGGATGCCGAGCGGCGCCCCTTCCAGCGCGAGGCAGCGGGCGAGGTGGATCTCCGCGGCCTTGGCGGAGCAATAGGCGGAGGCGCCGGCGGAGGCGGCGAGGCCGTTCTTCGAGACGATGAAGACCATCGCCCCGCCAGCGCCCTGCGCCTTCATGAGCCGGAAGGCGGCGCGCGAGACGAGGAAGTAGCCGGTCGCCAGCACGTCGATGTTCTTCTGCCAGAGCGCCAGCGAGGTGTCCTCGATGGGCGAGGCCGTGGCGATCCCGGCATTGGAGACAAGGATGTCGAGGCCGCCATACTCGACCACCGCGTCGGCGACGCCGCGATCCACCGACTCCTCCTGGGTCACGTCGACGAGCACGCCGCGCACCGAATCCTTGCCGTAGCGCTTGGCGAATTCGGCGACACGCTGGTCGAGGGAGGGCTGGTCGATGTCCGCCAGCACCACCACCGCGCCCTCGCGCAGATAGCGGTCGGCGATGGCCGAGCCGATGCCGCCGGCGCCGCCCGTCACGAAGGCGATCCGGCCGGCGAGGCTCTTGGGCTTCGGCATGCGCTGCAGCTTGGCCTCCTCGAGCAGCCAGTACTCGATGTCGAAGGCCTCCTGCTCGGGCAGCGCCACGTAGCGATCCACCCCGGCGGCGCCGCGCATGACGTTGATGGCGTTGACGTAGAACTCGCCGGCGATGCGGGCGGTCGCCTTGTCCTTGGCGAAGGAGATCATGCCGACGCCGGGCACCAGGATGATGACCGGGTTGGGGTCGCGCATGGCCGGGCTGTCGGGCCGCCTGCAGCGCTCGTAATAGGCCGCGTATCCGGCGGCATAGCCGGAAATCAGGGCATCGAGCTGGCCGACCAGCGCGTCCACGTCCGGGTTGGCGGGATCGAAGGGCAGCACCAGCGGGCGGATCTTGGTGCGCAGGAAATGGTCGGGGCAGGACGTGCCCATCGGCGCCAGCTCGGCCAGACGGTTGGAGTTCACGAACTCCAGCACCTCCGGGCTGTCGTTGAAGTCGCCGACCTTGCGCTCGCTTTTCGAGATGCGGCCGCGGATCGCGGGCATCAGCGCCTGCGCCACCGCGCGGCGCTGCGTCGCCGGCAGGGGCGCCACCTTCTCGCCGCCGAAGGCCGGGGCGGTGTTGTTCGCCGCCAGCCAGTCCGCCGCCTTGCGGATGATGCGCAGCGTCGTCTGGTAGCTCTCCTTCGCCGTCTTGCCCCAGGTGAAGAGGCCGTGCCCGCCCAGCACGATGCCGACATACTCCGGGTGCTCCTTCGCCATCCGCTCCAGCTTGAGGCCGAGGTCGAAGCCGGGGCGCTGCCAGGGCAGGAAGCCGATCTCGCCGCCGAAGATCTCCTTCGTCAGCTGCTCGGCCCGGGCGGAGGCCGCGATGGCGATCACCGCGTCGGCGTGGACGTGGTCGACATGGGGGTGCGGCACGAAGCCGTGCAGCGGCGTGTCGATGGAGGCGGCGCGGGGATTGAGGTCGAAGGTGCAGTGGGAGAGCAGCCCCACCATCTCGTCCTCGTGCTCGAGGCCCCGATAGAGCGTCTTCAGGTGCTCGAGCCTGTCCATGTAGAGGGTCGAGAAGCCGTCGAGCTTCATCGAGCCGATGTCACCGCCCGAGCCCTTCACCCACAGCACCTCGACGGGCTGGCGCGTCAGCGGGTCGGTCATCGTCACCTTGGCCGAGGTGTTGCCGCCGCCGAAATTCGTGATGCGCTTGTCGGAGCCCAGCAGATTCGAGCGGTAGAGCAGGAGATTCGGCTCGTCGAGGCCGGCGGCATGGGCGTCGTCCCACAGATCGGGAATGGCGGCGCTGTTGGACGGGCTGGTCATGGCGGGATCCTGGCGTGGCTGGAAAGGCGCCGCAGCTCTGCCGCGGCCGAACAGGCGGCGGCAGAGTATGGGCAAGAACAATCATCGTCAATCGCAATTGATCATTTTTGTGCAGCGCAGCAACTTTGCTGCGCGGCAGCATGATTGTTTGCGATTGACCGTATGCGCATTTTCGATCAACTCTGCGCAAGGGAGGGACATGATGCACGAGCGGGAACGCTGGCAGATCATCCTGCGCGCGCTGGCCAGGCAGGCCGTCGTGACCGTCAAGGATCTCGCCTCCGCCACCGGCGCGTCCGAGGCGACGCTGCGCCGCGACATCGCCAAGCTGGCCGAACAGGGGCTGCTGCAGAAGGTGCATGGCGGCGCACAGGCGGTGCGCGACGCCGCCGCGCCCTCGCTGGCCACCCGCCCCTTCGACTCCAGCCGCCCTCTGAACCTCGCCAAGAAGCGCGCGATCGCCGCGGCGGCGGCCGAGCTCTGCACGGACGGCGACAGCATCATCATCAATGGCGGCACGACCACGTTCGAGATGGTGGAGTTCCTGCGCGATCGGCGCATGCAGATCCTGACGAACTCCTTCCCCATCGCCGAGGCGCTGATCCGCAACTCGCGCAACCGCATCATCCTGCCGGCCGGCGAGGTGTACCGGGAGCAGAGCGTCATCGTGAGCCCCTACGAGGACGACACGCTGCGCCACCACTATGCATCGCGCATGTTCATGGGGGCACAGGGACTGGTTCCGCTCGGCCTGATGGAGGGCGACCCGCTGCTCATCCGCGCCGAGCAGAAGCTGGTGGACCGGGCCGAGAAGCTGGTCGTGCTGGTCGACAGCACGAAGTTCCGCAACCGCGGCGGACTGATCCTGTGTCCCATCGACCGGATCGACACTGTCATCACCGACAGCGAGGCGCCCCCGGAGGCGCTCGAGATGCTGGAGACTGCCGGCGTGAAGACCATCGTCGTGGACTCCGACGCCCTCGAATCGGCAGCCTGAGGCCCGCATGAGCACCGCATCCCCCGCCCTCGCCCCGGACCAGGCGTCCGCAGCCTCCAGCCCACCCGTGCTGCGGCTGGAGGGCATCACCAAGTCGTTCCCCGGCGTGAAGGCGCTGAAGGGCGTCAGCTTCGACGTGCGCGCCGGCGAGGTTCACGCCCTGCTGGGCGAGAACGGCGCGGGCAAGTCGACGCTCATCAAGATCATGTCCGGCGTGCACCATTCCGACACCGGCACCATGTACCTGGACGGCAAGCCCTTCCGCCTCTCCAGCCCGCACGAGGCGCGGCAGGCGGGCGTCGCCACCATCTACCAGGAACTGCTGCTCTTCCCCGAGCTGACGGTCGCCGAGAACATCTTCATGGGCCACGCGCCGACCTCCGGCTGGCGCGGCATGGACTGGCCTGCGATGCGGCGGGAGACGGCGAGGCTCCTCGCCTCCCTCGACATTCACGACCTGGACCCCGACGCGGTGGTCGGCACGCTGTCGGTCGGCAACAGGCAGAGGGTCGAGATCCTGCGCGCGCTCTCGCAGGACGCGCGCATCCTCATCATGGACGAGCCCACCGCGGCGCTGACCGAGCACGACGTGCAGCGGCTCTTCGCCATCGTCCGGCGCCTGCGCGACCGGGGCGTCGGCATCGTCTACATCAGCCACCGCCTGGAGGAGATCTTCGTCCTCGGCGACCGCATCACGGTGCTGCGCGACGGCGAGCACGTCGCCACCCGCACGGTTGCCGAGACAAAGCCCGAAGAGCTCATCCAGATGATGGTCGGCCGCCAGATCGACCAGCTCTTCCCCAAGGAGACCGTGCCGATCGGCGAGCCGGTGCTGGAGGCGAGGAATTTGCGCCGTGAGCCGCAGACGCTCGACGTGAGCCTCACCGTGCGGGCGGGCGAGATCGTCGGGCTTGCCGGCCTCGTCGGTTCCGGCCGAAGCGAGCTGGCGCAGGTGATCTTCGGCATCACGCCGGCCACCTCCGGCGAGATCCGCGTGAACGGCAAGCCCGTGACCGTGTCCTCGCCCGCCGACGCCAGGGCGGTGGGCATCGCCTATGTGCCGGAGGACCGCGCCACGCAGGGCCTCGTGCGGCCGATGACGGTGCGCGAGAACTTCTCCATGGCCATCCTGCCGCGGCTGGCAAAGAGCGGCTTCATCGACTTCGGGGCCGAGATGGACCTCGCCCGCGACGGCGTGAAACGGTTCAACGTCAAGACGCACACGACCGAGCAGGTCGTGAACAAGCTCTCGGGCGGCAACCAGCAGAAGATCGTGCTGGGCAAGTGGCTCGCCACCAATCCGCGCCTGCTGATCCTAGACGAGCCGACGCGCGGCATCGACGTCGGCGCCAAGGCCGAGATCCATCGGCTGATGGTGGACCTCGCCCGGCAGGGCCTCGCCATCCTGATGATATCCAGCGAGCTGCCGGAGGTGCTGGGCATGAGCGACCGCGTGCTCGTGATGCGTGAGGGCCGGCTCGTCGCCGAGGTGCCGCGCAGCGAAGCGACGCAGAACAGGGTCGCCTCCGCGATGATGGGACAGGGCAACGAGCCCGCCGGGGAGGTGCTGACGTGACCGACGCCGTCGTTTCCGCGCGCCCGGCCGCGCGCCGACCTGGGCCGCTCGCCTTCTTCGGCACGCAGGAGGGCCTGCTTCTGCTGGCCATCGTCGCGCTGCTGGTGATCGTCGGCTTCGTGAACCCGCGCTTCATCGCCGAGCGCAACCTCTGGAGCATCGCCCAGACCTCGGGCTACATCGCCGTGGCAGCCATCGGCATGTCGATGGTGATCATCTCTGGCAACATCGACATTTCCGTAGGCGCGCTGATCGGCGTACTCGCCACGATCAGCGGCACGCTCGCGACCTGGGGAATGCCTCTCGCCGTTGCCTGGTTCGTCCCGATCCTCGTCGGCATCGCCGCGACCAGCTTCATGGGCTTCCTGGTCGCCTAT
>JAESFG010000726.1_pt1 | contig 10402 bp, 7 predicted proteins | sample 9269371 | NCBI WGS metagenome assembly JAESFG01 (sample SAMN14506227, study PRJNA617093) | algae metagenome | isolation source: Aetokthonos hydrillicola CCALA 1050 (B3-Florida) and co-occurring... | place: USA: South Carolina | collected 2013-01-01
CGACAGGGCGTGTGGTCACCAGCAGCAGAAACTGCCGCGCCTGCTGTTGCTGGATAAGGCCGCGGAGCACGTCGAGTGTCCCGCTGTCGGCCCAGTGCAGATCCTCGACAAACAAGAGGACCGGCTGACCCAGCCTCGGCCAGGCGGTGATTACCGAGGTCAGGGCTTCCCGGGTGCGCACCCCGGCGAGCTCTGCCGATGGCTTTGCCCCGAGCTGTTCGGGTCCAGCCCCGAACAGATGGGCGAGGTAGGGCAGGTTCGGTTCGGCCTCGATCCCGAGGCGATGGAGCCCCTCCATAAGGCGTGCCCGAATGATCTGGTCGGAACTGCTCTCGGGGATCGCAAACCACGAGCGCAGCAGATCGATGATCGGCTGAAATGGGGCAGCTGCCGCTTCGGGCCGACAGTGAGCCTCAAACGCGAGCAGCGGCTGGCCTTCGAGTGATCGCTGGAATTCGTAGACCAGCCTCGACTTGCCCTGGCCGGCCTCGCCCGTGACGACCACGACAAAAGGGTGATCAGACAGCGCGATCTGCCAGCAATCCTGCAGGCGCGCGAGTTCATCCGCGCGCCCCTGCAACGCGCTCAGGCCACGGCTGCGCTTGGCGGCGAACCGACTGACCCCGTCCCGAAGCCTCTCCACGCGAAAGAGCCGGACGGCCGTGCTCTTTCCTTTCAGTTCTCGGGCGCCGAGATCAGCAAGATCGGAATGGCCCGCGATAAGCTCCGCGAAGGCGCCAGAGCAGCAGACCGTCCCTGGATCGGCGGCGGCCTGCACACGGGCGGTGAGGTTTACTGCATCGCCCAGCGCGTTCCACGCAAGCGCCCTGTGGTCCCCGATCCGACCCACGATAACCGGCCCGGCATGAAGGCCGATGCGCAACTGTGGGGCGCAGCCGAAGCGTCGCGACAGGTCTTCTCCCATGGACTGGACCTTGGCCAGTATCTGGAGCGCCGCACGACACGCATGCAGCGGCGCGTCTTCCAGCGCGGTGGGAGCGCCGAACAGGGCCATCAGGCCGTCGCCTGCGAAATCCTGCAGGATCCCGCCATGGCGAGCGATGATCTTCGCCTGTTCACCGGCAAGCTGCTGGATCAGCGCAAAAACACCCTCTTCCCCCAGCTGCTCGGTGAGAGGCGTGAACCCTACCACGTCCGTGAACATGACAGTGACGTGGCGGCGCTCACCTCTGCCGGCGGTTGGTACTTCAGTTTTGGTGGCGGACCGTTGGACTTCACTCATGCCACCCTCCGTGGGGTGAGAGGACTTCCAGTCAGTTCGAAATTTCACAGCAAAAAAATGCCAATTGCAAGGGCTCAGAAGGTTCGACAACCGTGGCCGGCGCAGACAGAAGCTTCGCGCGGACGCGTGCCTCATTCGCGAAGCGGCCGCTCCGAACGCAATGGTCCCGCGCCCGAAGTGCCGGGTGCGCTGCGGGGCCGAGCGGATCGCCGGACCAGGCAGGGGCCTCACATTCCGTGCTCGTCGATGTAGGCCCGAATGTCCAATCTCGAGCGTGCAGAGGCCTGGCGGTGTTCCAGAAACTGGCGCAGCAGCCGGAGGTGAAGGGCTGGCCCGGCCTGCGGTTGCGCCAGACCGCGCGGTTTCCGTTCACGCATTTCCAGCTGCTGTTGGGACGGGACTCGCGGGCCAGCCCGATCCATGGCCCGAGGCGCGACCCGTCGCTGAAGGTGCGCAGGAAGCGCGGGTCGCCGGCGAAGAGCGCATAGGCCGCCGCGTTCTCCGCGGGCCAGGGGTCCGCCAGCCGCGTGGCGGGCTTTCCTGCTTCGCTTGCGCAGAGCTTTCGCGCTCACTCCGGGCCGTGCATGATATCGTCGATGGCCGTTACCCGTGCAGTCTTCGGCTGGCGTTTTGACCTTCACAAGCGTCGCCGTGGCGGGGTGCCGGCCACAAGCCATTTCCAGGATAGGTAGGCGGCACCATGCGTATTGCTGGATCCGTGGTCCTCATCACCGGGGCCAACCGGGGAATTGGTCGTGCGTTCGTCGCGGGTTTCGCCCGTGCCGGAGCTGCGAAGATTTATGCTGCAGGACGGAGCCTGGGCCTGTCCGATGACCCTCGTGTGGAGCCCGTCACGTTGGACGTCACTGATCCCAGCCAAGTCGCCGATGCCGCGCGAAAATGCCGAGACGTCAGTGTCCTCGTGAACAATGCCGGGGTGGCAATGTTTGTCCCATTGCTCGGGGCGCCCAGCATGGACGCGGCTCGCCTGGAGATGGAGACCAACTACTTCGGCGCGCTGTCGATGACACGCGCATTTGCGCCCGTGCTCGCGAAAAATGGAGGTGGCGCGATTATCAACATGCTCTCCATTGCGAGTTGGCGCACCGCCGGACAGCTGGGATCCTACTCGGCGTCGAAAATGGCCGCGCTGGCGCTCACGCGCGGCACCCGCATCGAGTTGAGAGCACAGGGCACGCTCGTCGTCGCCGTTCATCCTGGCTTTGTGGAGACCCAGATGGTCGAACACGTCCAGGTGCCCAAGATCTCTGCCGAGCAGGTCGTGGCGGCGACTTTGGCGGCGTTGGAGGCTGGGCAGGAGGAGGTCGTTACCGACGAAGCCGGCGCAAGAACAAAGGCCCTGATGCGCGATAACCCCGTCGCTATCGAGGCGGAAGCTCAGAAAGGCTGGGACGAACACTTGATCCCGCCGAAGCCGTCAGTCCGGTGAAATCTCCGCCTTGCCTGCTTGGACCAGCGTCAAGCCCTTCACCAAGAGTTCACGCTGCTCAGGCGTTCTGAAAGAGGCCAGGTGGGATGAAGATATTCTCCGCTGGTGTACGGGCAGCCGTTCCAGCGTGAGGCGCGCCTCGTCGAGTTTGCCCATTTGGGCGTAGCAGGCGGTCAGGCCGAGGTGCGTGGCTGGGATAGGATCTTCCTCAATGGCCAATCGGAAGTTGCCGACCGCTTCTTCAAAGCGATGGCTGTGAAAATTGGACCAGGCAAGAACCGCCAATCCCCAACCCACCCTTGCTCGTGGACTAAGCCGCATCGAGGACTGGACATACTCGATAGCGGCGTCGGATTGCCCCGCCCACATTCTCAGCACACCACCGACGTGCCATGCTCGAGCAAAGTTGCCGTTCAATGACAAGGCACGTTCGTTGAGCCCGATCATGGCCTCGATGTCCTCGCCGAAATATGCGAGGCCAAGCGCTCCGTTGGTCAGGATCAGCGGATCCTCTCCCGCAACTTGCAGCGCCCGCTTGCCACGCCCGGTCCCGATCTTCCGGTTGGCGTCGAAGTCTTCACACCAATTGTTATTGTCGCACAGAAAATGGCACACCGCAGCCCAGGCCAAGGCCGGGCCAAAATCCGGATCCTTGACCAGGACCTGATCGAGCATTCGGAGCACGTCCGGAACATTGCGTGCCGGCGACAAGAACATCGCGTGGGCGCGCAGGAAGAGATCATAAGAAGTCAAGTCCGTGACCGAACGCTGACTGGTGCGGCTGGTCTCCGCCGCTTGGAGGGTCGGTTCGATTACACCCGCTACGCTCGAAGCCACCTTGTCCTGCAATTCGAACACGTCTTCGAGAGACCCATCGAAGCGGTCCGCCCACAAATGGGCTGTAGTGTCCACGTCGATAAGCTGGGCGGTGATGCGAACCCGGTTGCCACCTTTGCGAACCGAACCCTCGAGGACGTAGCGCGCGCCAAGCTCCCGGCCGACACGCTTGATGTCGATTGCCTGCCCTTTGTAGCTGAAGGTTGAATTACGGGCGATGACGTAGAGCCATCGGATACGGCTCAAAGCCGTGATGATCTCTTCCACCATACCGTCTGCAAAATACTCCTGGTCGGGGTCTCCGCTCATGTTCTGGAACGGGAGTACTGCGATCGAAGGTCGGTCAGTCGTTGCCGCGACCCGCTGGGCAGGAGAGGAAGAGGCCCCCTCCCATCGAACACGGTACGCTCGGACCGGGCGTGCGATGTTCTTGAGGGTCTGCTCACCCAGGTCTTCAAAGTCGGCGGAACACCGGCCGGCGGCGTCCTCCTGAACGCGAGCGGAGACACAGATGCCTCCGGGCTCGGAAAGGCCTTCCAGACGGACGGCGACATTCACGCCGTCCCCGAACACATCCCCGTTCTCGCAGATGATGTCGCCCTGGTGGACGCCAATACGAAAAGTGATCGCTGTCCCAGCTAACTCAATTGTTTTGCGACTGGACATCCTGGACTGGATGACCAGGGCACATTTCAGCGCATCTACCGCGCTCGGGAATTCGGCCAGGATGCCGTCACCCGTTGTCTTGAAGATCCGACCTCTGTGTTCGGCGACGGATGGGTTCACGATTTCGCATAGGATCGCGCGCAGCCGCGCGAAGGTTCCTTCCTCGTCAAGCCCCATCAGGCGCGAAAATCCAACGGCGTCGGCCGCCAGGATCGCGGCCAGCCTGCGCTCGACCCGACCATGGTCAGGGCCGCTCATTCCCAAAGGTCAATTGAAGGTATGCAGGCGCAGGACCAACGTTCCGTCTGGTCCCTTCCCGAAAACATGCGTCACAACGCCGCCAAAAGTCGCCGTGCTCCCATCGCCGCCTTTTCCTTTGGCCGACCATTTTGCTGCACTCACAACAACGTCCCCGTAGGCGCGTGCTTCGATCAATTCCATGTTGTGATCGGTGATGCCGTTGGCAAAGACGCTGGCGTAGAAATTCTCTATCCCGTGTCGCCCGCGGATAACGTCGTGACTTGCTGGTAGGAAGAGGGCGTCCTCTGAATAGAAGGACGAAATAGCCTTTGCGTCCCGCTTGCTGAACGCGAGTTCCCAAGCGTCGTAGGCCGCTTTCACCTGCTCGCTGATCATCCATTCCTCCCATGCCAGCCTTTGACAAAAGCTTGCTCTGTCCCGAACGTGACGCGCAAGGATCCTTGCGGTCGGTTCACGCAAGGCTCCAAAGGAACTCACTGAGCGTAATGCCTTCCGCAAGTAATCAAAAGCTCGAAAAGATGAGGCAGTTCCGGCGGGAGCGTATAAGCATCGGGCGGTTGAGGGCTCGCCGGCAGCGAGGTAAACAAGCCCACCGCCGAAGATCAAGGAATGCCCCGGCCGCCTTCCTCCGCATTTGCATTAGGGGCAGCCTGACCTCGACGTCGGAAGGCCTGCGGCTTCATCGTCGATGGGTGTTGCACGGACACGAGATGGCCTTGCTCCGGCAGCGGGAGCCAATGAGCTCATGTGGCGCTGAGGCACAAGCCAAATCGCTGGATCTCACCGCCCCCTGACCTGCATGAGGTAGCCGTAGGAGGGCTCATAGCAGTATTGCGCGCCCCACAGGACGACGCGGTGGTCGCCGGTGGGCTCGGCCTGGCCGGTGTTCCAGAAATTGGCGCAGTAGCCGGAGGTGAAGGGCTGGCCCGGCCCCCAGTTGCGCCAGGCCGCGCGGTCTCCGTTCACCCATTTCCAGCCGCTGTTGGGACGGGACTCGCGGGCCAGCCCGATCCAGGGCCCAAGGCGCGACCCGTCGCTGAAGGTGCGCAGGAAGCGCGGGTCGCCGGCGAAGAGCGCATAGGCCGCTGCGTTCTCCGCGGGCGAGGCGATGGTGGCCAGGGTTCCGCCGGCCGCCTGCGCGTCCGACTGCGCCTCGGCCCAAGTGCGTGATCCGCTGAGGACGGCGATGAACGTCTTGTCCCCGACGCTGGCGAAGCGAATGGGCTGGCCGGACAGCGCCTTGACCGCCCGCCGGAGCGCCGGCCCGGCGTCGGAGCCGAGATCCTCTTCCGCCAGCCGGACCGCGATGGGGAGCCGGGAAGGCCCCTTCTCGTGGAACGCGGCCAGAAACGCCTCCTTCTGGGGCGCGGTGAGGAAGCCGGTGGGCTGCTCGCCGCGGCCGGCCTGCCACTGCCGCAGCGCGGCGCGCGTATCCTCGCCGAAGATGCCGTCGAGCTGCGTCAGCCGCCGCCCCGATCCCGCGAGGACGGCCTGGATCTTCTCGCCGTCGGCGATCGTCAGGTGGAGCAAGGCCTCCTCGTCGCGCGGATCAGGGGCAGGGGTCGAGGACGCGGCCGCAGGCGCCTGCGCGATGGATCCGGGCACCGAACCAGCCGTGGGCTCCTGAACCTCGGCGAGTGCCAGCACGTTTCCGCCAAGCGAGCCATAGGCAAAGGGCTCCTGCTGCCCGCCCGTGGCTGCGAGCACGTCGTCCCTCACCTTCCGCAGCGCGAACTGCACGTCGACGCCAGGCTCGACCAGCCGGCGCGCCACGGCTGTCGCGAAGGGGCTGTTCTCGCCGTCGCCGTCCAGTGCCACCGTGCCGGCGCGCGCGGCGAAGGCGATCAGCGTTTCAGAGGTCGGCGGATCGACCCGGCTCAGTCCGCGCGCCACCGACCTCGTGCGGCGCATCGTCATGGTCGAAAGAAACGGATTGTCGCGACACGCATCGAGGATGACGAATTTGAGCCGGCGTGCTCCCTCCATCGCTTCGAGCACCCGATCCAGGGTCACGGCCTCATCCGCGACGTCGGCGTCGGTTGCGAGCGCCGCGTCAACGGGCACGAGATAATTCGTCCCTGCCATCTGGAGACCGTGGCCCGAGAAGTAGACCACCGCGACGTCGGCGTTGGCGGCCTTGTCCGCGAAAGCGCGCAGCGCGCGGATCATCGCCTTGCGGTCAGCATCCACCACGGTCTCGACGCTCTCGAAGCCGGCCCTCTCGAAGGCGGACTTCAGGAGCGCGACATCGCGAGGCGGGTTCGGCAACGCCCCGATCCTCTCATAGGCGGAGTTGCCGATGAGCAGGGCCACACGGACGGTCGATGCCGACGCCGGCACGAGCGCGCCGGCGAGGACAAGCACCACACACGCAATCAGGCGGAGCACGGCCGGCCTCCCACGAACTGCCGAGGCCGAGTGTCCGGCAAAGTCCCGCCCACCGTAAAGGCGAAAGCTCCCGGAGCGTTGTGAGGGTGATCACCGCCCATCCCCGCGTGCTGACTGCATGTGTAAATCCAAAAATATTGACATGTCATATTATGTAGTCTACGAACCATAGCATGAGTGACCAGCCTCTGACCCTCTCCGACCTGGCCGAGCACAGCGGCGTCGAGGTGCGCACACTGCGCAGCTGGATGCAGCAGGGCGTCATACCCGGGCCGGAAACCGTCGGGCGCAATGCGCGCTATGCCGCCTCGACGCTGACCCGCGTGCTTGCCGTGAAGGCGATGCGCGAGGTCTACGGCCTCTCGCTCGCCGAGATCCGGCGTGACCTCGTGGCCGCGGACGAGAGCCGGATTGCCGCCTACGCCGCCTTGGCGTCGGGCGATGTGAGGTCCAAATCCTCGGCAGGAGAGGATGCCGGACAGGTCAAATCGCCTGCGCCACCCGATCCCGCGCCGCCACCGGCGGCGTCCTCGGCGGCCGACTACCTTCGCGGCCTCCGCTCCGCCGGGGTCTTCGGAGGCGCGTCGAAGGACCCGGGTCCTCCGTCCCAGCCCAGGATGCCGGTCGCGTCGCCGTCTTTGCCGTCCGCCGGGCCTCGCGCCCGGCATTCCCTCACCATGTCCTTCGATCCCCGCGACGCGGCCGGGCCTTCGCCCAGCCCTCCTCGATCCGCGGCCGATGCCCCGGAGCGCTTGCCCGCGCCGGCCGGCGGCGGCTCGCGCCTCGCGCGGCTCGCCGAGGCCCTGGAGCGCGTCGCCGGCGCGCGGCCCACCCGCCGCAAGGCGCGCGGCGAGGTGCGCCTGCACATTCCCATCACCCCGGACCTCGAATTGGCGGTCCGCGGGGACCATTCACCCGAGGAGATCGCCCGCTTCGAGCAGGTGGCCGATCTCCTCAGAACCATCCTGACCGGAGGGAGCGAGAATGACTGAGATGCTGACCCTGAAGATTGCCGCCGATCGCTCCCTCGCCTGGGCCGAGGGCGATTCCGTGCGCCATGTCGTGGCGACCGTCGAGGCGGCCAAGCCGGCCGCGACGGCCCGCAGGGAGGCGCCGCCGGTGAACCTGGCCCTCGTCATCGATGCTTCCGGCTCGATGCAGGGCGAGAAGCTGGCCCATGCCAAGGCGGCGGCCCGCGGCGTCGCCAAGCGCCTGAGCGAGGGCGACAGGCTGACCGTGGTGAGCTTCGCCGAGGACGTGATCGTCCATGCCGATTCGGCGGCGGTCTCTCCCGCGAGCCTGCCCGGCATCCTCGACGGCATCGACGCGCTGCACACGCGCGGCATGACCAACCTGTCGGAAGGCTGGCTGACCGGGGCCGAGAAGGTGGCGCTCGCCGCGACACAGGGCACGCTCAACCGCGTCGTCCTGCTCTCGGACGGCCAGGCCAATGCCGGCATCACCGAGCCCGACGACCTCGCCACCCATGCGGCCGAACTCGCGAGGCGCGGCATCGCCACGAGCACGGTCGGCATCGGCGACGGCTACGCGATCCCCGTGCTGCAGGCCATCGCCGAGCATGGCGGCGGACGCCTCCACGATGCCGAGCACGGCAGCGAAATCGTCGAGGTGCTGATGGGCGAACTCGGCGAAATCGGCGACCTGGCGGCGCGGAACGTCACGGTCACCCTGTCGGTCCCCGCCACCGCCCGGGCCGCCCTCGTCGGCTCGGCCCCGGTGACGGTCGGAGCCGGCACGCTGTCGGTCTTCGCCGGTACGCTGCTCGCCGGGCGTGCGCGGCAGTTCGTCTTCCGCGTGACGCTGCCGGCCGGGCGCATCGACGACACGCTGCTCCTCGGCGTGACCGCGCGCGGAACGTCTCCGGCCGGAGATGCCCTGGAGGCCTCCTCCGCGGAGGTGTCCTTCACCTTCGCCGAGGGCGCCCGCAACAGCCGGCAGCCGCGCGATCCCGAGGCGTCGATTGCGGTCGCCCGTGCCTGGCACGCCGACATCGTGCGCAGCGCCGCACGCATGAACCGGGAGGGGGACCGTCGGGCCGTGAAAGCCTATGTCGAGCGCGAATTGCGCCACTTCGAGCGTTACGCGGAGGGTCTGCACGAGGCGCGTGACCTCCTGCGCGAGATCGTGCTTCTCAGGCAGAACGCCGACCGCACCTGGGACGAGCGCACGCGCAAGGAAATGACGATGAGCTCCTACCTCGTCGGCAGCGCCAGCGCCGACTATCGCTCCGCCCCGCGGCCGCACTGGTCGAAGCGGATCCAGGAGGAGGCGGGGCGGGAGTGAGGTGTTCCGCCTTTGCGGCCGAGGCGAGCAGGGCGGGATAACGGTTCCTTCAGTGTCGTTGCCCACAAAGCTTGAGCATGGGTGTCAGCATCTGACGCCCATTCAGCCCATTGTTCCAGGATCCGAAGCGACGACCAGCCGAGCTCCTGTCCCACGACGCACCGCCGCCCCGGGGATTTGATCTCCCGCTTGTGCCCCCGGGAGGGCTTCTCGCAGCAGCACTAAAGTGGAGGACTTCATGTCAGCGTTTGCGTTCCGCGTTCCTCACCTCGAGGCCATTTCGTCCCTGCCGCCGGGACTGCTCTATCCCCACCAGGCCGACGGCGTGGCCTTCCTCGTCTCGAAAGGCAGGGCGATCCTCGCCGACGACATGGGGCTCGGAAAGACCCGCCAGGCCATCGTCGCCATGCAGGTGGCGGCCACCGACGGCGCGATTCTCGTCGTGTGCCCCGCCTCGCTGAAGCTCAACTGGCGGCGGGAGATCCGGCTCGTCGATCCCGACGCCTCGATCGAAGTGATTGGAGCCCGGTCGGACCGACCCGACGAGACCCGCGGGCCTCGCTGGATCATCGTCAACTACGACCTGCTCAAGGCCCATGCGAACCGGCTCCACGGCATGGCCTGGGCCGGCGTGATCCTCGACGAGGCCCACTTCATCAAGAACAACTCGCAACGCACCTCCCACGTCCTGAAGTTGCTCGGCGTCTCAGACAATGCCCGCGCACCCGTGATCGGCCCTGCACAGGTCTATCTGCTCACCGGCACGCCGATGACCAACCGCCCGCGCGATCTCTTCAATCTGCTACGCTGCGTCGGCCATCCCGCCGCGCGGAGCTTCATCGGCTTTGCGCGGCGCTACTGCGCCGCCTACCGCAACGATTATGGCTGGGTGACCGACGGCGCCTCCAACCTCGAAGAACTCAACCTCCTGATGAAGGAGGTGAGCCTTCGCCGCCTCAAGGACGAGGTTCTCGACCTGCCGCCCAAGATCCGCTCCTGGGTGCCGGTGGCGGTGGACGGCCCGGCCGCACTGAACGCGCAGCGCGCCTTTGCGCAATGGTTCGCCGACTCCGACGCGAGCCGCCCCAACGACACCGCCTTCCTCGCCCAGCTCACCAAGGTGCGGGTGGCGCTGCACAGGGCCAAGCACAGGGCGGTCGAGGAGCGCGTCAAGGACGTGCTCGCCACGGGCCAGAAGGTGATCGTGTTCACGACGTCCCGCGAGGGGCTGGCGAAGCACAGGAAGACCTTCG
>JAESFG010000727.1_pt1 | contig 10398 bp, 8 predicted proteins | sample 9269371 | NCBI WGS metagenome assembly JAESFG01 (sample SAMN14506227, study PRJNA617093) | algae metagenome | isolation source: Aetokthonos hydrillicola CCALA 1050 (B3-Florida) and co-occurring... | place: USA: South Carolina | collected 2013-01-01
TGTTTTGTCATCCCGGGCGCGCCGCAGCGCGAAGCGGTGCGGCGCAGGCCCGGGACCCAGGAAAACGACCGTGGGAGTTCTGGGTCCCGGCTCTCCGCTTCGCTCCGGCCGGGATGACGGCACGGAGGTTCAACCCCTCCCCGCCCGAATGCGCGAGAAATAGTCGTCGCCGCCGACCTGGCCGCCCTTCAGCGCGATTTCCAGGCCGTGGAAGGCGGGGGTGGAGCTGGAGCAGCGGCAGAGCGGCGAGCCCGGCGTGTCCGGCAGCGGCAGCAGCGTTGTGAGGGCGAAGACGTCGAGCTGGCGAAGCGCGTGGCTCGACGTGTCGCCGCCCGCGATGACGGCCCGGCGCAGGCCCTGTTCCTCGACGAGGCGCCGCTGGATGCGGCCCAGCGCCCGGCCGATACCGTGCCTGGCGCCGGGATCCCGGTCGATCTCGGCGCCCATGTCGGTCGACGGCCCGAGCGCCGTGTAGAGAACGACGCTGCGCCCCGCCGACAGCGCGGCGAGGCCGGTGGCGATGCCCCTGCGGGCCTCCTCCCCGTCCGGTCCGCCCGCGGCCAGCAGGCGCGGATCCAGTGCGACGGCGTCAAATCCGTTCCGCGAGGCATGGCGGATCTGGCGCTCGGTGGTGGGCGAGCAGCTGCCCGACACGACTGCGATGCGGTCGACGGGGCCGGGCGCGGCGAACTCCGCGCGGCCGGTTGCAATCCCCTCTTCCGCCCAGGCGTCGAGCAGCGCGTACTCGACGCCCGAGGATCCGGCCACGAAGGTGCCGCCAGGTCGCCGCGTGCGCCACAGCTGCAGCCCCGCCTGGCGCTGCGAGGCGAGGTCGGCAACGTCGAGCATCAGCACGCCCGGCCTCGCGGCCAGGGCCTCGTCGACGGTGCCGTCGGGGTCGCGGCCGCCGAGCGAGGGCAGGTCGACGAGGCCGATGGTGCGCCCGGTCTGGCGGGAGAGGTGTATGCGCAGGTCCGCTTCGTCCATGGGCGTCACGGGGTGGACGCTCATCACGGGATGGCGGTCGATGCGGTACACCTCGCCGCGGAAGCCGGCGAAAAGCTGGCCGAAGGCCGTCCAGCGCTTCAGCGCCGGAGCGCCGACGACCAAAGGCACGCAGTCCTGCCCGAAGACGCGCGCGCCGATATCGATGGCCCGGCCGATGCTGCCGACCGTGGGGCTGGAGTCGAAAGTGGAGCAGACCTTGTAGTGGCAGAACAACGCGCCCTGCGCCTTCAGCCAGGCGAAGGCCGGGGTGAGGTGCTCGTCCATCCATGCCGGGCTCTCGCTGCGGCTGGTGCCGGCGAGGCCGATGGCGCGCACGCCGTCGAGGCGCGCCAACTCCTCAGGCGTCGGCTCGCGCATGAACAGCACGGTCGGCACGCCGCGGGAGGACAGCGCTTCCATGACGTCGGTGGAGCCTGTGAGGTCGTCGCCGTAGTAGGAGAGCAGCAGGTCCGGCATGGTCCGCTCACGCGGCCTTGCGGCGGGCGGCCTCGGCCACGATGCGGGCAATCTCGGCGAAACCCTGCGCCGTCCACGCGGCGCGGCCGACGAAGAGGCCGTCGACGTCGGCGAGCGCGACGAGGCCCGGGCCGTTCTGCGCGTTGACCGAGCCTCCATAGAGGATGCGCGTGCGCGCCGCCGCGTCTTCGCCCGCCCTGCGCGCCACGAGCGCGCGCAGCCCGGCGTGGCGCTCGGCGACGTAGTCCGGCGAGGCGGCGTCCGCGGCACCGATCGCCCAGCGCGGCTCGTAGGCGAGCACCACGTCCACGATGCGCCCGGGCGGCTGGTCGGCGAGCGCGGTTTCGACCTGCCAGGCGAGCACCGCGTCCGCGCGGCCCTCGTCGCGCTCGGATCCGACCTCGCCAAGGCAAAGGATCGGCGTGAGCCCGTGCTTCATCGCCGTGCTGAGCTTCTTGCGGACGAGCTCGTAGGTCTCGCCGAAATGATAGAGCCGCTCGGAATGGGCGAGCTCGACATAGGTGCAGCCGGCTTCGACCAGCATCGGCGCTGAGACCTCGCCGGTCCACGCGCCCTGCTCGTCCCAGTGCATGTTCTGGCCGCCATAGCGGACCGGCGAGCCGGCAAAGGCTTCCCTGGCGGCATGCAGCGAGGTGAACGGCGGCAGCACGAAGAGGTCGATGGCGGACACGTCCGCCGGACCCAGCAAAGGCGCGAGCGCCTCCGCATAGGCGCGGGTGCCCGCGGCGGTCATGTTCATCTTCCAGCCAGTGCCGGCCATCAGGCGGCGTGTCATGCGCTGCTGCCTCCGGAGAACTTTGCGAGGGATTGGGCGAGTTCGGGATGCTCGCGCGCATAGACGTCGAGCGGGATGCCGGCGACCGCCGCGTCCCACGCCTGCCGCACGGCCCGTACGCCGGCGGCCGGACCGCCGGGATGGCTGACGATGCCGCCGCCGCAGAGGTAGAGGAGATCCAGCGTGCGCCCCGTGCGCGCATAGGTCTCCGGGGCCTGCCCGCCCCACTGGCCTGAACACACCACCGGCATGGCGCGATCGGCCGGTGAAAAGATTGGCGTCGTCACGTCGCCGAAGGAGCGCACGAAGCTCTCGTCCGGCTCCCAGTACTTGGCGCCAATGCCGTTGATCTGGAACTGGTCGACGCCCAGCAGCCGCCAGAACTGCTGGTAGACCGAGAAGTCCATGCCAAGCCCGGGATGGCGGGTGAGGATGTCCCAGCCGTTCCGGTGCGCATGCAGTACGAGCTGCGAGCGCCTGCGCAGGAAGGCCATGCCGCCGAAGCCGATGGAGTTGATGTTGACGACAGCCGCATTACCCCCCGCGGCGACGACGGCATCGTGGTTGCGCATCATCTCGTCCGGGTCGGCGTGCGAGATGCCGAAGGCGATCATCGCCTTGCGCCCGGTCCGCTGCTCGCCGTCGAGCACGCGCGGCATGATCGCCTTCACCCGCTCGGCGAGCGGCGAATAGGCGGGGCTCATCAGCTTCTCGTCGTCCTTGACGAAGTCGACGCCGGCCTCGACGAGTTCGCCCACCAGCGCCGCCGTCTCGTCGGGTCGAAGGCCGAGCGCCGGCTTCACGATGGTGCCGATGACGGGGCGGCCGCGCACGCCGGTGAGCCGACGCGTCCCTTCCGTTCCGAACTGCGGGCCGGGATGGGCGCCGGCGAAGGATGGGGGCAGCGCCAGCCCGACGATGCGGATGCCGGAGAGCCCGGCGATCGAATAGGCCCCGCCGATGCAGATGGTCATGAGCGCGGCGAGGTCTGTGCCGACGGCCTCGACGGGAAAGCCGATCTCGGCATCCGCACGCTTCCAGCACGTCCCCGCAGGGGCGTCCGGCTGCGGGAAGGACGGGGCCGCCAGCGGCTCGAGGTCTGTTACCGAAAGCACCCGCGCGGCCACCCGCGCCTTGAGCGCGGGGGTCTCGCCGGGCACCGGGACGAACGTCCCGGTCGACTGGTCGCTGGCGATCTTCTCCGCCATGCGCCGCGCATCGCCCGCCGTCTCGATCCGGTAGGTGACCCTGATCAGCTCGTCCGCCATGGTCCCGTTCCGCCCCGGCCACGGCGAAGTCCGCGGCGGCGTTGACGCCCAACTGGTATGATGAGTAAATCGTCCGACCTGCGATTGCAATCGATCGGGGCGGCGGGAGACGCGCCATGATCCACGCATCCGAGCGCATCGTCCGGCGAAAGCTCGCGGACGAGGTCTTCGACCGGCTCAAGGCCCTGATCACGGGCGGCGAACTTCAGCCGGGCGACTCGCTGCCCTCGGAACGCGAGCTGATGCAGCGCTTCGGTGTCGGTCGCCTTCCCATCCGCGAGGCGATGCAGTCGCTCGCGAGCCTCGGCCTCATCACCATCTCGCACGGTGAGCGCGCCCGGGTGCGCGAACTGACAGCTCGCTCGCTGATGAAGCAAGTGGAAACCGCCGCGCAGATCATGCTGTCCAGCTCGCCGGCGTCGCTGGAGCACCTCAAGGCGGCGCGGCGATTCTTCGAGACGGAGATGGCGCGGGAAGCCGCGAGGCGGGCCACACCCGGGGACATCGCGGCGCTTCAGGGGCTGCTCGACGCCCAGCGCGCCAGTCTCGGCGACGCCGACGTGTTCATGAGCGCCGACATGCGCTTCCACAACCGCCTCGCGGCGATGTCGGGGAACCCCATCTTCGAGGCCGTCAGCGAGGCCATGCTCTCCTGGCTGCGCCGCTATCACACGGAGATGCTGATCTGGTCGGGCAAGGAGAAGTTCACGCTCGCCGAGCACGAGCGCATCATCGGCCATGTCGCGGCCCACGAGCCCGAGGCCGCCGCCGAGGCGATGGCCGCCCACCTCGACCGCTCCGCCGCGCTATATGCGCACAGCTAGGACGGCGCGTCTCCAGACGCGCATGCGCCGCGTCGCGCCCGGGATGACGGATGGATTCCGTAGCGCGTGAGGCCGGGCGGGAGAAGGGTCAGACCTCGTCGGTGTGCACGGGCATGCGGGCCTTGTCGCCGAGATAGGCGGCTTCGACCAAGGCGAGCGTCTTGACGTTGTCGCGGCCGGACGTGTCGGGCTCGCGGCCCTCGCGCAGGCAGTCGACCCAGTGCTGCTGGATGGCGCGCACGCTGTCCTGGATGACGTGCCAGGGCCGTCCGCCCCAGGCGGGGACCTCCGGGTCGACGTCGAGGTGGCGCGTGCCCTCCCCGTTCGTCACGGTGAGCCGGTAGCCCGCCGTCAGGCGGATCGTGCCCTGCGTCGCGTCGATCTCGATCAGGCTCTGGGGGAAGAGCTCCGTCTCCAGCTTCGTCGCGTAGCTGCAGTCCACGACGGAGGTCACGCCGTTCTCGTGGTCCAGCAGCATGGTTGCAACATCCTCGCCCTTGATGCGAGGTTTCACGCGCCGCAGGCGGCTCGTCACCGTGCGGACATCGCCGAAGAGGTAGCGGGCGATGTCGAGCACGTGGATGCCGAGGTCCTCGACGATGAAGCGCTCGCCCTCCGCCAGGTAGGGCTGGCCCGTGAACACGTCGTAGGCCGAGCGGAAAGTCACCCGGCCCCAGAAGGGTTCGCCGACGGCGCCTGACTCGAGCTCCCGCTTCACGGCCCGGATCGGCGACTGCCAGCGGAAATTCTCGTGCACCATCAGCGGAACGCCGACCGACTCGCACGAGGCGACCATGGACCGCGCATCGCCCATCGAGGACGCGAAGGGCTTCTGGCAGATCACCGGAACGCGATGCGCCGCGGCCAGCTCGACCAGCGGCCGGTGGCTCGGCACGGTCGTCGCGATGTCGACGAAGTCGAGGCCGCCGGCGGCCAGCAGCTCTGCCGCATCGGCGTAGCGGGCGGCGATGCCGAACTGGTCGCCGACGAGGGCCAGCCGCGCGGGATCGCGGTCGCAGATCGCGACGATCTCGACCCCATCGATCTCCGCCCAGGCGTTCAGCTGGTTCATGGCGAAGAAACCGCACCCGATCACCGCGCCGCGCAGCACGACCATGCGTCCCTCCCCATCGTCGCTTGTCCGAGAACTCGGCTCAGGTGATCCGCCTGATGCTGTCGGCTATCTCGTGCGGCTCGAAGACCTTCTTCCAGTCGTCCTTCATCAGCACGGGCTTGCCGAACTCGATGGCCTTGTTGCAGGCGTCGGAGAAGACGCCCTGCACCTCGCCGAAGATGACGGCGCCCAGCACGTTCATGTGGCCGAGGAGAAAGTCGCGCGCCGCCTCGCGCGGAACGCCGCGGGCGACGACCTCGTCCATGGCCTCGCGCATGACGACGAGCAGCGTGGCGCAGACGGTCTCGGACAGGCCGGGCTCCAGCAGCGCCATCTGCTCCACCGTGACCCGGTGCGAGCGCATCACCGGCGCCCAGATCACCTTGGCGATCTCCTCGCCGAGCGCATAGGCGCTCTCCGGCCCCTGCATCAGCGCGCTGACGATGTGCTGCTTGGCCGCGACGCCGCCGAAATGGTCCTTCTTGGCGGCCGGGTCGGTCTCGTCGTTGAAGATCGGCGGATGGCAGGGATGGGTGACGAAATAGGTCAGGTCCTTGCGGTCCGGCAGGTGCCCCGCGAAGGGGGCCGCGGCGTCGAGGACGACCAGCATCGTGCCGGGCTTCAGGTGCTTCTCGATGGAGGCCGCGACCTTGCCGATGACCGTGTCGGGCACCGCGAGGACCACCACCTCGGCCCCGTCGAGCGCCTGCTCCGCCGGCACGCACTCGAAGCCCAGCCCCTCCCTCAGGCGCTGGCGCCCGGCCTCTGCCGCCTCGACATGGCGCACGTCGAAGCGCGAGCCACGAAGATTGGTGGCGAGCCTGTAGCCCATCTTGCCGCCGGCCCCGAAGAGCGCGATCGCCGTCATGTTGAGGTCCTTTCGTACGGGACGTTCCCGGCAGTGATCCGCTTATGAACTCATTATACCAGTGGAGCAAGGGTGGGCTGCATTCCTTGTCATCCCCGGCGCCGCGAGGCGGCGGGAAGGGGATCCAGGACTGTCGTGAGGCCGTGCGAGCCGCCCCTGGATTCCCGTCCCCTCCGCCGCTACGCGGCTCCGGCCGGGGATGACAACGGGCGATGGCAGCATGGGAGGCGAGCAGCCATGCGCACCGAGCCCCTTGCGCCCCCGCAATTTCGCTCCACCATTCCGGCAGGCGAAAACGCGATCAGGCAACCATGGGGAGCAGGCGCATGAGCGGAGCGGGCCAGGCGACGAAGGGTCTGGAGGTCGCCGTCCTCGGCCTCGGCTCGATGGGCTACGGCATGGCGGGGGCTCTGGCCCGAGCCGGCCACCGCGTGCGCGCCTTTGATGTGCGCGCCGACAGCGTCGCCCGCTTCACGGCGGAGTACCCCACCGCGGTGCCCGCGGCGACTCCGGAGGGCGCTGCCGATGGCGCGGACGCGATCGTGGTGGTGGTCGTCAACGCCGACCAAGCGAGGCAGGCGCTGCTCGGAGAGCACGGCGCGATCGGCACGGCGAGGCGCGGCGCGGTCGTCATCTGCAGCCCCACCATGAGCCCGGAAAAGGCGAAGGAGCTCGCGTCCGCCGTGGAGGCAAGGGGCGTTCATTACCTGGATGCACCGATCAGCGGCGGGGCGCAGCGTGCGGCCGAGGGCGCCCTGACCATCCTCGCCTCCGGCTCCGACGCGGCCTTCGCCGCGGCCCGGCCGGCGCTCGACGCCATGGCGGCCCGCCTCTACGAGCTCGGCCCCGAGCCGGGCACGGGCGCGGCGTTCAAGATGGTCAACCAGCTGCTCGCCGGCGTCCACATCGCCGCCGCCTGCGAGGCCATCACCTTCGCCGCCAGGCTCGGTCTCGACATAGGCAAGGTCTACGAGGTGATCACGGCCTCGGCCGGCAATTCCTGGATGTTCGAGAACCGCATTCCGCACGTGCTGGAGGGCGACTACGCGCCGCGCAGCGCCGTCGACATCTTCACCAAGGACCTCGGCATCATCGCCGACATGGCCCGCTCCAACGTTTTCCCGGTGCCGGTGGCGTCATCCGCCCTGCAGCTCTTCCTGATGACCGCCGCCGCCGGCATGGGCCGCGACGACGATGCCTCGGTGGCCCGCCTTTTCGCCAAGGTGGCGGGGATCGACCTGCCGGCGAAGGAGGGGTGAGAGAAACGCTGGCGGGAAAACCGCTCCGTCATCCCGGCCGGAGCGAAGCGACGCGCCGGGATCCGGGACCACAATCCGTCGTCGTGGTCCTGGGTCCCGTGTCTGCGCCGCGCCGCTTCGCGCTCCGGCGCGCACGGGACGACGGCGCCATTCTGGACTGCTTCGTCAGAACAACCTCGAAACCAGTTATGCGCCTCCGGCCGGAAGCACCGCTCCCGGCTCCATTGACAGGCCTCCCCTCCCCTTTATCGTTTCAAAAAACCACGGGAGGGCCGGCCGATGAACCTGCGCGTGTCAGGGAACTACCGCAACGAGGCCGTCCTGCTCGGCTTCAGCGACCTGCGACGGCTGAAGTCGGAGCGGCCGCTCGTCTTCGTGCGCGGCAAGGGCATCTTCGTCTATGACGAGACGGGCCGCGACTACATCGAGGCCGTGTCCTGCTTCTACTGCGCCTCGCTGGGTTTCAGCGACGAGGACCTGATCGAGGCGGCCGTGCGCCAGCTGCGCACGCTGCCGGTCTATCCCAGCGCCATCCACCGCACCGTCCCCGCCATCATGGAGCTGACCGAGCGGCTGGCGGCGATATCGCCGGTGAAGAACCCGCGCATCTACTTCGCCACCACGGGGTCGGAGGCGAACGACTACCTCATCAAGTTCATGTGGTACGGCAACGGCTTCGCCGGCGAGCCCGAGCGCCGCAAGATCGTCTCGCGCAAGGCGAGCTACCACGGCTCCACCATCGCCACCGCCGCTCTCGGAGGCAGCAGCGAGCTGCACCAGAGCTTCGGCATCCCGATGGGCTTCTCCGTCCAGATCAGCCATCCCAGCTGGCCCAACGACGCCCATCCCGGCGAGACCGAGGACCAGTTCTGCGACCGGCTCGTCGTCGAGCTTGAGGAAGCCATCGTCCAGGCCGGGCCGGAGACGATCGGCGCCATGATCGCCGAGCCGGTCTCCGTGTCGTCCGGCATGTTCCCGCCCCCGCGCGGCTACTTCCAGAAGATGCAGGCGGTGCTGCGCCGCTATGGCATCCAGTTCTTCTGCGACGAGGTCGTCACCGGCTTTGGGCGGTCCGGCGAGATGTGGGCCAGCGAGGCCATGGGCATCGAGCCCGATTGCCTCACCTGCGCCAAGGGGATCACCGGCGCCTACATGCCGATCGCCGGCATCGTCATGGGCGAGGAGATGAACCGCCGCCTCGACATGGGAAATGAGGAGAAGGGCTGGTTCGCCCATGGCGGCACGCATCATGGCCACTCGGTCTCGGCCGCCGTCGCCGTCGAGGTGCTGAACGTCTTCGAGAAGCGCGACATCCTCGGCCATGTAAAGCGCGTCATGCCGCACTGGAACCGGATGCTGGACGGGCTGCTCGACCACCCGCTGGTGGTGCGCAACCGCAAGTTCGGCCTGATGGGCGCGGTCGAGGTGGCGGAACCGGGCGCGGGTCCCGCCGGTCCGGCAACGAGCCTCAAGGTGGGCGGCATCGTCAAGGCCGTCTACGAGGCCGGCCTCGAGCAGGGCATCATCGTTCGCCCGCTCGCCGGCTGCTTCGTCATGGCACCGCCGCTGATCATCACGGAAGCCGAGATCGACGAACTCGGCCGGCGCCTGCGCGCGGCGCTCGACAGGGTCCTCGCCGACCTTCCCGCCTCGGCCTGACGGCGTGGGGCGGCACGGGCCGCCCGCGCCTTCCCTTCCCTTCCAGCCCAGGGTCCCGCCATGAGCAGCATGCGCCACGTTCTCGGCGTCGACGTCGGTGGCACCTTCACCGACTTCGTCGCCTACGATCCCGTGTCCCGCAAGGTCGAGGTCTGGAAGGAGCTGTCGACGCCGACGGACCCGGTGACGGGCATCCTGTCGGGCCTAGCCGGCCATCCCGCGCGCGACAAGCTCGCCAATCTGCGCATCGGCACGACGGTGGCCACCAACGCGGTGCTGGAGCGCAAGGGCGCCGTGGTCGCCTACGTGACCACCAAGGGCTTCCGCGACGTGCCCTTCATCCAGCGCGGCAACCGCAAGTACCACTACGACATGAGCTGGGTGAAGCCGAAGCCGCTGGTCAAGCGCCGGCACTGCTTCGAGCTGGACGAGCGCGTCGACAATTACGGCCACGTGATCAAGGCGCTGGACGAGGACGAGGTGCGCCGCGTCGCGGCCGAGATCCGCGCCATCCCGGAGATCGAGGCCGTCGCCGTCTGCCTGCTCTTCTCCTACCTGAACCCCGGCCACGAGTTCCGGGTCCGGGACATCCTCTCGGAAGAGCTGCCGGACAAGGCGCTGTCCATCTCCTACGACGTGCTGCCGAAGTGGAAGGAATACGAGCGCGCCTCCACCACCATCGCCGACGCCTATCTCAAGCCGGTCGTCAGCCGGCAGCTGCGGGCCATGCGCGGGCGGCTCGACGAGTCCGGCCTCAAGGCGCCGGCCGTCATCATCCGTTCCAACGGCGGCGAGATGACCATCGACGCCGCCGCCGACGCGCCGGTGCAGATGGTGCTCTCCGGCCCGACGGGCGGCGTCATCGCCAGCCGCTACGTCACCGAGCAGCTCGGCATCGATCACCTCGTCACCATCGACATGGGCGGCACGTCCACGGACGTCTCGACCGTCATCGGCCGCAAGGAAAGCTTCACCACCGCCTTCGAGATCGAATGGGGCGTGCCCATCCAGGTGCCGATGATCGACATCCGCACCATCGGCGCGGGCGGCGGCTCCATCGCCTGGATCGACAAGGGCGGCATGCTGCAGGTCGGCCCGCAGAGCGCCGGCGCCCGGCCCGGACCGGCCTGCTACGGCCGGGGCGGC
>JAESFG010000728.1_pt1 | contig 10387 bp, 11 predicted proteins | sample 9269371 | NCBI WGS metagenome assembly JAESFG01 (sample SAMN14506227, study PRJNA617093) | algae metagenome | isolation source: Aetokthonos hydrillicola CCALA 1050 (B3-Florida) and co-occurring... | place: USA: South Carolina | collected 2013-01-01
CGACCAAGGGCCGCGCCTCGGGTGGTAGAATCACGATGGCCGTCCGTCGGCGAGGGGCACGAGAGCTTCAGTAACCCTCATGCTACCCCGCCACGGGCGGCCACCCAGAATCGGCAGCAGTCGAGCTCAGAAATGCAAAGGCCCGCGTGGCGAGCACTTGCGCCACGCGGGCCGACGGGTCAGCGGAGAGGGGGGGATTCTCTGACCGCGGCCCAGATGCCGGCTTCCGTGTGTAGCAACTCTCGTAGATCATAGTGTGGGAGAGGAAGAGAGCAAGCCACGCATTGTTTGGTTCGTCGGGTCGCCAGCTCGGCACTGCCACAAATGTGCCACAACGCCCACGGGCGCACCCGCAACTTCCGTCTGCCCGTCGCACCGCGGGGAACGGCGGCGAAAAGCACACCGCCCCGGCCGCGTTCATCGGCCCGCAGAACAGCAGCCCCCGCATCCCCGGCCCAGTTTCGCGTGCCCGTCGTCCATTTCGTGAACCTCCCGAGGTGTTGACCGCCGCGGTGCGGTCTGGCCGACACGCCCGCCGGTCAACCGCCCTGCGGGCGGGGGACGGCGTTCGGACACGAAAAAATGGGGAATCCCAGGCGGAGCGAACGCCGGCGCTCAGCGGGAGAGGGTGGGGCCGTCGAGGAGTGGCCGTTCCGCACCGGCTCCGCTCGACGGCGGGCCGAGCCGTCCAACCAGAGGGCGAGCGCGCCGAGCGAGGCCAGGTTCGCCGCCTGGATCACGGCGAAGATCAGGCGCCCAGGGGAGGACGAGGACCGCCGCGACACTCAGGGCGAAGAACGCGGCCGCACTCAGGTAGAGCCGCCCGAATTCGGGGGCGAACGTGAAGAAGCTGCAGGCGGTGGCGTGCAACCACAGCGGGGCGATGAGGAGCATCAGCTCGGGGTCCCCCGAGGGGGTGGCCAGCCGGACGATCGCCCAGAAGACCGCCGCGCTGAGGGCTTGACCGACCCAGGCGGTGACGAACACCCTCCGCTGCAGCGCCGACCCGGTCGCGGCGCGGCGGAGGTGGCAGACCACGCCGACGACGGTGACGGCGACGATGAGCGCCAGGCTGAGGGCGGTGACCAGCACCTCGAACCGCGGGTGGCCCCGCAGCCCGGAGAACGCGGCCACCTGCGCGACCAGGACGACCGGAGCCAGGGCCAGGAACCACCGCCCGAGCTCCCGGTACCCGTAGACCCGCTCTCGGCGTTCAACCGCCGCAGGTTGTGTGCGATCAGGCTCAGGAACGACGGGGGGCGCGCCCGGATCGGCTCGCCGGCCAGGAACCGCCCGAGGTCGTCGGCCAGGGCCGCCGCCGATTCGTATCGGTCGCCCGGGACGCAACCCGATGTGCGGAATTCAGCAACGCCGCAAGGCGTTGAACACAGGTGTTTGACCACCTCGTAGCGAAGGCCGACCGGGTGCGGAATTCGGTGACGCCGCAACCCTTGGCACCTCCGTTGAAGAAATCGTGGAAACTACAGATCAAAACAAGTATCAATGAAATAAGGCTGATTTGTGTCCTCAGAACCGAACATCGGAGCCCGCCCATGCCCGTATGCGAAGATGTGGTCACCGCGTTCGAGGTCGCGTGGAACGCCGGGGGCCGGCCGCGGGTCGTGGATTTCGCGCCGCCCGACGATCCGGACACCCTCCGCGCGCTGGTCGAGGTCGATCTGGAGCGGCGGATCAAGGCCGGGCAGGCGGCGCGGGCCGGCGACTACCTGCGCCTCGGCCCCGTCCGCGACGACCGCGCGTTCGTCCTGGCTCTCATGCACACCGAGTTCCGGCTGCGGCGGGCCGGGCGCGAGCCGGAACTGACCGCGGCCGAGTTCCTGGCCCAGTACCCGGAGTGGGTCGAGGGGCTGGCCGCCGGCCTGCCTGCCGACCCGGCCCCGCAGTCGCCCGCGCCGTCCGGGGCGGCCGGCGGGTTCCCGCCGATCGACGGGTTCGAGGTGGTCCGCGAGATCGGCCAGGGCGGGATGGGGCGCGTCTACCTGGCCCGGCACGCGGCCACCGGGCGGCTGGTGGCCGTCAAGGTGCTGACCGCCGGCCCGCTCGCCGCGCCCGACCAGCGGAAGCGGTTCGACGCCGAGGTGCAGGCGCTGTCCCGGCTCGAGCACCCGAACCTGATCCGCATGTACGACCGGGGCGAGACCCGGGCCGGCGCGCCGTACTACGTGATGGAGTACGCGGCCGGCGGGACCCTCGACCGGAAGACCGAGAACCAGCCCCAGCCGCCGGGCGAGGCGGCCGCCGCGACCGCCGCCCTGGCCCGGGCGGTGCATCACGCCCACGAGGGCGGGGTGCTGCACCGCGACCTGAAGCCGACGAACGTGCTGCTCGACCGCGGCGGGGCGCTGAAGGTGAGCGACTTCGGGCTGGCCAAGCTGCTGGACGCGGCCGACCTGACCGCCACCGGGGCGGTGGTCGGGACGCCGGCGTTCATGTCGCCCGAGCAGGCCAGCGGGAGCGGCGACACCGACCGCCGGACCGACGTGTACGGGTTGGGGGCGGTGCTGTACTGGCTGCTGACCGGGCGGCCGCCGTTCGAGGGCGAAACCGCGGCCCTCACCCTGGAGCGGGTGCGGTCGGGCGACCTGGTGCCGCCCGGTCGGCTCCGGGATTATCTCCCCCGCGACCTGGAGACGGTGTGCCTCAAGTGCCTGTCCCGTGACCCGGGCGGGCGGTACGCGACCGCGCAGGAGTTGGCCGACGACCTGGACCGGTTCCTCCGCGGCGAGCCGGTGCGGGCCCGCCGCCCGGGGCCGCTGGCACGCACCGCCCGCTGGACCCGGCGCAACCCGGCGTGGGCGACCGCCGCCGCAGTCACGGTTCTGGCCGCCGCGGGTCTGGTGGCGCTGGCCGCGCGACTGGAGTTCAGCCGCCGCGAACTGCGAATGGCCAACACCGACCTTCAGAACGCCAACGCCGACCTGCTCGCCGCTCGCCAGCTCGAAGCTCAGCAGCGGGCGGTGGCGGCCGAACGGTTGGGGCAGGCCCGCGGCGGAATCAGCCTACTCCGCGATCTTTTCCGCGACCTCAACCCTTCGTCAGGCCGCGTGAAGCCTCTGCATGAGGCGCTGGCCGATCGGCTGGGGACGCGGGTGCTGGAAATCCCTGACGGCGGGGACGAACTGTTGGCCGCCGAACTGCGTGAATCGCTCGGCGAGGCGTACCACGGGCTGGCCTACCCGGACAAGGCGGTGAACCAGTTCGAGGCGTGTGCCGCCATTCGCGCACGGCTGCTCGGGCCGGACCACGCCGACACCCTCCGCGCCCGTCATCACTTGGGCGAGGCGCTCCGCGTCGCCGGCGACACCGACCGCGCCGCCCGCGAACTCACCGACGTTCTCGCCCGCCGCCGCGCGACCCTCGGTGCCGACCACCCCGAAACCGCGGCTACCCAACTGGCCGTCGCTAACGTGGAGAGCGACCGCGGCAACTTCCACGCGCTCCTTGAGCAGATTGGCCCGACCGCACAGGCCGTCGGCAAGCAGCCCGACATGACCGCCGCCGCTCGCCGGCTCGACGAACTGATGAAAGCCGCCGCTGGCGGCGAACTTCGCGTCGATGACCCGGGGATAGAGGCCACTGTGAATGAAATCATCGCGGCGCTGAAGCGGCTGCGGCCGCCCGGCGACCCGATTCTCGCGGAGGCCGAACTGGGGCTGGCGACGGTGTATGTCAGCTCTGGAAAACTCGACCGCGCGCTGTCACTGTACGAGACCGCCTACCCGCGGCTGGTCGAACGCCTGTCGCCCAAACACCCGAAGGTAGTGGCGGTGCGACAGGGTTATGGCGCGGCGCTGATCGCCGCCGGGCAGTTCGGACGTGGGCTGGCGATGCTGGATGTGAACCTGGAATCAACCAACGACCGCCAGTCTCTCACGTTTCTCGCCAGCTTGACGATTCAGCTCGAGCAGGTCGGACACACCGCGGTCGCCGCGGCGCTGTACCCGGCGCTGCTGGCGCGGATGCAGAAGGCGCTCGGCCCTGCGGACGCGCTCACCCTGGGGTTCACTGCCGCCGCTGGCCGGGCCAGTCGCACCCCCGGCCGTGCGGCGGCGATTATCCCGACGCTCGAGGCTGCCGTTCGTGCGGCGGAACAGGCCGGCACCGGCAGCCTGGTGCTGGCCTACGTGCGAGGCAATTTAGCGAGTTGCCTGGCGGTGGAAGGCCGTGCCCGCGACGCCGTCCCTCTGTACCGGCAGGCGTCGGAAGCGATTGACGCGGCGCAGGGTGCGTCCGGGCTCGACGCGCTGATTGTGGCCGCAGCGTGGGCGCGCGCGCTTCTGCTCGACGGTCAGTCTGCGGCCGCAGGCACTCGCGCCGACGCGTTCTGCCGGGCGTGGGAACTGGCCACGCCGGCCGTCCGGTTGGCCGCGACCGACGCGCTGAATGACGCTGCCGAGCCGCTCATTGCCACCGGCCGAACCGCGACCGCGCGCAAACTGCTCGAGGCCCACGTGGCGGCGCTGGCCGCCGAGTATGGGCCCAAGACGCCGGTGTTGTTCGCCGTACGTCAGTGGTTGGGGGTCGCGCTGCTGGCTGAGAAGAAGCACGCGGCTGCCGCTGAGCAACTGGCCGCAGGGTTGGAAGTCGTCGTGCCAGCCGGCCGGATCGCGTGGGATTTCTACCTCCACCGCTCGCTGCTGGGCGAGGCGCTGCTCGGGGCCGGCAAGTCGGACGAGGCTGAGCCGCACCTGCTGGAGGGCTACCGCGGGCTGAGCCTTAGCGCGGGCGTGATCATCGTGTCGCGCCGCGCGGAATACTTGACGCAGGCGGCCGAGCGGCTCGTCCGGCTGTACACCGCGAAGGGAATGCCGGAAAAGGCGGCCGAGTGGGAGAAGACGCGGGCGAAGCACGCCGCGGCTATTCGCTGAGCAGCCCCTTGAGCCGCTCGCGGACGTCCCTTAGGCGGCGCAGGACGGTCGATTCGGACGTCTGGGTGAGGGCCGCGATGTCCTCGATCGCCCGCCCCTCGAGCCGCAGCAGCGCTACCCGCCCGACCGCCGGGTCGAGGGCCGCGACGAACCGCTCCACCAGCCGCACCAGTTCGTCGGCCTCGGCCGCCTCGGCCGGGTCGCCGCCGCCGCTCACGTCCGCGTCGCCCAGCGGCACCGTGCCGGCCCGCTTCAGCCGCGACCAGTGGGTGATCCGGTTCACGCACTTGCGGGCGGTGATCGCGGCCAAGAGCCGCCACAGCCCATCAGGATCGGCCGGGGCGGCCCCCTCGCGGATCGCCCGCAGGGCGCTGATCCACATGTCTTGCACCACGTCCGACAGCTCGCTGCGGGCCTGCGGGTGATTGGCGATGCGCCCGGCGGCCAGCGCCCGCAGCCGCCCCGCGTAGGCGGCCAGCAACTGTTCCACGGCCGCGTCGTCGCCGGCCCGCAGCCGGGCGACCAGGTCCGCGACGTCGGCGTTCGGCTCGTTCATCGGTGTCTCCTGTCCGCTGTTCGGGGCGACGGGCCGCCCGGGAGTACATCAGCGCCCGGCGGCCGGGCTGTCATTTTTCTCACGTTTTCTTTTTGCTGACACCTCGGGCCGGCGGCGCTGACTGTGCGAGTGCCCCGCCCACGCCGGACGGGGTCGCCTCGCGGAGGACTCCCGTGCCCGACCCGCTGCCGCCCGAACTGAACTCCCACCTGCGCCGCGCGGCCGACGCGCTGTCCGCGGCCCTCGACAGCTACCCCAACGGCCCGCCGGATCGCGTCGGCGGGCCGCTCCGAACCGCCCTCCAATACGTACGTGCGGCCGTCGCCGCGGCCCGCGCCGGTGACCGCGCCGCGGTCCTGGAAGCCGTCAGGTCGGCGCGGACCGCGGCCATGGAGGCCGGCACCGCCGAGCTGGTCGGCGCGACCGACGCCTTCGACGCCGGCTGCTCGACCGGGGGCGACGACTACTACGCCCTGCTCGACTCGGACCGAGCCGTACTCGCGCTAGGCCACGCCCAACTGCAGCTCGAGCGCGACCTACGGCCGCTGTAACGACCGACCCCTTAACCCCTTAATCTGGAGACCATCATGCTCGCACCGACCACGCGCCGCGAGGCGGAACCGACGCCCGACCCGACCGACCGCCCCAGCCCGATCGTCGTCGGCCCGCGCCGCGCCGCGCCCCGCGAGTTCCGCTGCGCCCCGGCCCCGCGCGTGGGGGGGTACGGCCCCTGCTCGTTGTACGGCCCCTGCTCGTTGGACGGCTGCCTGGGGTTCCTAGGTAACGGCTCGTACTGCGAGAACTGTGGCCACAGCACTTACTGGCACTACTAGCCGTCCTGATACCGGGCGCCGCCACGTGTTTCGCCCATACTCCCACGGGACACACCGATGAATTTCGAATACGCACACGGCGACAAACTGGATGTGAAGTTCCAGGTCGAGAGCAGCGGGCTTGAAGTCCTGACGCTGAACGGCCGGGAGGTCAGCCGGCGGTGGTGCCCGATCTGGCCGGGCGATCACCGCGTGACCGTCCTGATCGGCAAGGAGTGGGTCGTGATCAAGCTCCTCGGCGAGACGATCAAGGAGAACCCCCGGACCTACCGGTGGGCGTTATCGATCGACGGCCGCGTGGTCACCAACTTCACTTGGTGATTTCGGATCGGTTGTGTGTGACACAACCCCAGCGACGCGCGGCCGCGGCTCGTCCTGGGCTATCCAACTCGGCGGCGGGAGGGCCAACGATGTCCGACTCGAGCGGCAATGAAAGCCAATCGCAGACGATCGGCGAGCAGATTCTGACCAGGGCGGTCGAAACGGCGGCCACGGCCGCGGTGGGGGCGCTGCTCTGCGGCGCTCTGGGGTTCTTCTTCGGTGGGCCGGTCGGGGCGATCGCCGGTGCCAAATTCGGGGCGATGGCCGGGAGCGGGGCTGGAGCCTCGGGCGGCTCGGCGTGAGTTGCGACCCAGAGCGGACGAAGTGGGTGTTACAACGGGGCACCGCCACTGGGCGAGTTGCACAGCCGCTGGCGTGCGGTTCGCCCAGTGGCGCCCCCCTGAATGAACAGTGTTTCGAACGCCATTGGTCGTTCAGATCGAACAACAACTGCTCGAGGAAATAACCAGTGTCAAGAATTGCAAATGTCCTTCTGGTCGTTTCGAACGGGTACACGCCACGCTGCACCTCGGCCCTGCCCGAGAGCTACTCCTGCTGCAGGGAGTGCGGCTGCTCGGCGTTCGCGGGCTTCGGCCTGTTCTGCGAAACGTGCGAGCACAGTTTCTGGGCGCACTGGTAGCAACCCCAGCGCCGGGCGCCGCCACACGTTCCGCCCGTGCCTGTTGTACCTGCAAACCACCAACCGCTCCGGGTCGGCTGCACTTGCGGCCCGGGCACCGCACGCCCCACGCCAACACACTCCAGGAGATGTCATGGTCAACCGCTTGCCTCACTGGCCCGGGTACCCGCCCCCGCCCCCGCCGCCCGCCCCGCGGCCCAGTCGCATCGCCGTCGCGGCCGGCGCGTGCCACCTGTTCATGCGCCAGTTCCACCGCCCGGGGGTGGACCGCGGGGCCGTCGTCACCTTCGGGAACGACGCCCGCATCGCGTGCGACTTCACCCCCGATGAGGACCGCCTGCACACGTCCCTGATGGGGCTCGACCGGTCCGTCGCGGACGGCCGCAGCCGCACCGGGGGCGAGGGCACCCAACTGTACGACGGACTGGTCGACACGGCCGCGTGGCTCGCCGGGCGCGGTCGGCCCGGCACCCCCTGGCTGCTGATCGCTCTGACCGACGGCAACGACAAGGGGTCGGTGCGGTTCCGGGGCGACCCGGGCGGGTGCGGTCGGGCGGTGGCCGCCGCCCTGAGCCGCGGGGCGTTGCCGCTGACGGTACTCCTCGGGGTCGGCCCGGACGGGGAGGTGGACCGGGCCGCGCTGAGCGCGGTCGGAGCCGCCGCCGGGGCCGCCGTCCTCGCCCTGGACACGTTCGCCCACCTGGGCGACGCGCTGCTCCGGCTCGCCACCCAGGTGAGCGCCGGGGTGCGCATCGACCGCACCATCGGCCCCGGCTTCTGGGGTGAGCGGGTGACACCAGAACTGTCGGTGCGACAGGTGCCGTTCGACTACGTCCTGCTGATCGACCGATCCGGGAGCATGGGCGACCCGGCGTAGTCGGCCCGCGGGTGCGGGCCGGGCTATTCACACACAACCTTATGGAGCACTTTCCATGTCCACTTCGCAGATCACGCTCGCCGGACCGAACGCCGCGTCGCTCGCGTGTGCCGACGACACCGCCACGGTATACGTCTGGTTGCCCGGCAAAAAGATCGATGACCTGGGCGGCAAGGTCAGGTCGTTCGGCCAGTGGCTCGACACGGCGCTCGGTGGCTCGGGCGGGGGTGCCCCGGCCGCTGCCGAACCCGCGCCCAATCGGGCTTCGGGGATCGACGTCGGGCACGCCGCGCTCACCATCGGGGCGGACTGCCACCTGAGCTTGTACCCCGAGGAACCGCTGGCCTTTACCGAGTATCTGTCCTGGGTGACCGGACAGTTCTATCCCGAACTCCTAGACGACGCCCTCCACATGGGCCGCAAGCCCGATTTCAGTTGCAAGTTCACCGAACTGGACGCGGCGGCCATGCGGTCCTTCGCGGACGCGTTCAAGGCCGACAAGCGGTATCACCTGCGCGAGCGGAACTGCGCGACCGCCGTGGGGGAGGCGATCCTGGCGGGGTGGCGCGGGCGCAACCAGAACCTCACGACGGGCGAACAGGTGCGGATGCTGCTCCGGGGTTCGACCTGGGATGCGGTCTTTATGATGGGAATCGCCAGCGGCTTCGCGTGGACCCCGGAGCTGGTCAAGGATTTCGCCCTCACCGTGGGCGGGAAGGTAGAGCAATGAGTGCGGCCCCCCGACTCGTGTACTCGCCCCGGTACGACATCCGCGTGCCGGGGCTCGAGTTCCTGCACCCGTTCGACGGGCGCAAGTTCAGTAAAGCGTACGCGCTGGCAAGCGACGGGTTCGCCGGGGACATCCGGGCTTGGACCCTGGAGCCGCCCGGCCCGGCCGACCCGGCCCGCGACCTGGGGCTCGTCCACACGCCGGGATACCTCGCGTCCCTGAGCTCGGTTTCGGCGGTGGCGCGCATCCTCGAAGTGCCCCTGCCTGGGGTCGGCGTGCTCGACCGGCTGCTGTCGGGGTTCCGGCCGCAGTCGGTGGTACTGGAGCCGATGTTGTGGGCCACCGCGGGCACCATCCTGGCCGCCCGGCAGGCTCTGCGGTACGGGTCCGCGATCAACCTCGGGGGCGGGTATCACCACGCCAGCGCGGATCGCGGGGAGGGGTTCTGCGTGTACGCCGACGTGCCGATCGCGCTGCGGGCGCTGTGGGCCGAGGGGCTCCTGGGACCGTCCGACCGGGTGCTGTACATCGACCTCGACGCGCACCAAGGGAACGGGGTCGCGCGGGTGTTCGCGGCCGACCCGCGGGTGTGCATCTTCGACATGTACAACGCCGACATCTACCCGCAGGACTGGACCGCGCGGGTGCGGATCGACCGCGACCTGCCGCTGCGCTCCGGGACCGCGACGGCCGAGTACCTCGCCGTTCTCAGGGCCGAGCTGCCCGCGTACCTCGACGTTCTGCGGGCGGACGGGTGGCCCCGGCTCGCGGTGTACAACGCCGGCACCGACGTGTTCGAGGGCGACCGGTTGGGCCGGTTGCAGGTGTCGTTCGAGGGCGTGTTGGAACGGGACCGGTTCGTATTGGATACCCTCCGCGCGGCGCGCATCCCGTGGCTGTTGGTGCCGAGCGGGGGGTACAGTGCGGACAGCTTCGCACTGCTCGGCGACACGGCGCGCTTCGCGCTCGAAACCTGGACGGCCGATAGTACGGGCGGCCCCGTACCGAGCTAAACACGACTTCGGCTCCCCGCGGCCGACCCGTGCGGGTTCGGGCACCTGCTGCGCCGCGGGCGGGCGCTGCGTTGGCACCGGATCGCGGGCGAGGCCCGGGCCGCGGTGCGGGCCGCCGGCGACGAGTGGGCCGAACTGGTGCGGCGGCTCGACTACGCCCGCCTCGAGCTGACCGAGGAGCACCGCGCGCACGCCGCCGCGACCGACCTCGAGCGGGCGGCTGCGGAGTACGCCCCGGGCGAGCACGAGGAACTGCTCGCCCTGTTCGCCGGGTCCGGGTTGCCCGCGGGCACGGACCCGGCGGCCCGCCAGCAGGTGTGGCGACGGACCGCCCGCGCCGACCGGTCGGCAACCCGACGGCGGTTGGCGATGGTCGCGGTCGAACGATACGGTTCGCTGTTTGGAGTTCCCCGCGATTGGTGGACGGTGGGAAAGCGGTGTAGACTCTAACCACAAGGAGACTCACCGATGGCTGGCAAGCGCAAGGTTTACACGCCGGAGTTCAAGCTCGCGGCGGTGCAGATGATC
>JAESFG010000729.1_pt1 | contig 10377 bp, 7 predicted proteins | sample 9269371 | NCBI WGS metagenome assembly JAESFG01 (sample SAMN14506227, study PRJNA617093) | algae metagenome | isolation source: Aetokthonos hydrillicola CCALA 1050 (B3-Florida) and co-occurring... | place: USA: South Carolina | collected 2013-01-01
CGTCGTTCACCGCGCCGATGCCGATCGCCCCGCAGGCGGCATCGCCGGCTCCGGCGGCCACGGCGACCCCGTCGGGCATGCCCCAGCGCCGGGCGAGCGCGGAGCGCAGAGTGCCGGTCCGCTCGGATCCCTCCGCCAGCCTCGGCAGCGCCGCCTCCGGCATCCCGCTTGCCGCGAGCGCCTCGGCGCACCAGCGGCGCGGCCCCTCGTCGAGCCACCACGTGCCGGCGGCGTCCGACATGTCGGTGACACGCTCGCCCGTCAGGTGCAGGCCGACATAGTCCTTCGGCAGCAGCAGCGTCCGCATCGCCTCCACGGCACCGGGATCGTGGCGGGAGAGCCAGAGCATCTTCGGCGCGGTGAAGCTCGGCATGCAGAGCACGCCGACCTTGCGGGGCAGGTCCGGGAATCGCTCGCCGATCTCGCGCGCCTCGGCGCTGGCGCGGCCGTCGTTCCACAGGATCGCAGGGCGCAGCGGCCGGTCGGACGCGTCGAGCAGCACGGTGGCGTGGCTCTGCCCGGACAGGCCGATGGCGCCGACGCAAGCCATGGCCGGCGCGTGGTCGCGGGCGAGTCCGTCGAGAAGGCCGGCGGCCGTCTCCGGCCAGGAATCCGGATCCTGCTCGGCCCAGCCCGGCCGCGGGCGGGACGTCGCCAGCGGCGCCTCGGCGGAGGCCACCACGTGCTCGGCCGCGTCCACCACGATCACCTTGACGGCGGAGGTGCCGATGTCGATCCCGATGACGTGGTCCACGGCGCCCTCCCCGGCTTTCGCGCCAGTGCCGACGCTTCGCCCGTGCTTGTCAAGGCTCGCCGGGCGCTCGACGGAGCGGGTCTGTCCGTCGTACGCCTGTCACCGGCGGCCGGGAGAAGGCGGCAGCCACGCGAGCGGAGGACATCCATGGCACAGGGCGTTCTGGGAACCGGGATCTCGGCGCTGGAGGGCAAGCAGGATCTCTCCGATCTCGCCGCGCATCTCGACGAGGTCGAGCGCCACGGCGTCGACACGATCGAGCTGCCCACCTACGACATGGACCTCGTCGTCGGCGGCCGGATCCGCCGCGACCAGCTGGCGCGGCTGAAGGACATCACTGCCGGCCGCGGCGTCCGGTACACGGTGCACGGCCCGCTGGCGATCAACTTCTTCGACGATTCCTGGCGCATCCCGCGGCACATGGAGGTGCTGAAATCCTCCATCGAGGTGGCGGCCGAGGTGGGCGCCATCCATTACGTGATGCATGCGGGCTTCCGCCCGGTCGTCCAGCACGACGGCATCGAGGATGCCTATGCCCGCCAGCGCGAATGGCTGTCGCGCTCCGGCGACTTCGCGCGGGACCATGGGCTCTATCTCTGCGTCGAGAACCTCTTCGCCGGCTACGAGGGCGACGAGCACACGCCCACGCCCTCGCGCCTCGCCCGCGAGCTCGCCACGGTGAACCACCCCAATGTCGCCGCGACGCTCGATTTCAGCCACGGCTATATCAACCTGTCCTTCACCGGCGGCGACCTCGTGTCGGAATGCGCCGCGCTGGCGCCCTTCGCGCGCCACCTCCATGTCCACGACAGCTTCGGCCGGCAGGACGACATCTGGATGTATACGCGCGGCGAGGCGCTGGCCTACGGCCATGGCGACCTGCACCTCCCCGTCGGCTGGGGCGATATCCCGTGGGACCGCCTGATGCAGGAGTGCGTCTTCCCCGACGGCGTCGTCTTCAACATCGAGCTCGACCGCCGCTACTGGCACGTCGCCGGCGAATGCATCGCCGCGACGAAGGCCCTGGCGGCGAAGGCGCGGACGAAGGGGCGGGGTTAGCCGCGCTCCACCCTCGTTCGTCATGGACGGGCTTGTCCCGTCCACCGACGCGATCAAGGCCGCGCCGGATGGAACTCGTGGGTGCGCGGGTCAAGCCCGCGCATGACGGAGAGGGTCACCCCTCCTTCGCGGCCAGGTGCTCCAGCGCGGCGAGGAACGCCTCCGCCCTCGGCAGGTCGGTGCTGGACTCCCCTGCCCTCGTCCAGACGATCCGGCCCTTGCGCCAGCCCACCGGCGCGCCACCCAGCATCCGGTCGGCCTCGCCGAACCACTCCGCCGGGGCGCGCGGTGCGGCCGCCACGCCCTGCGGGCCGATGTCGATGCGGGCCAGCCTCAGCGCGGCGGCGCGGGCGGTGAGGGCCGCGACGGCGAGAAGGCGCTCGACCTCCGGCGGCGCCGGCCCGAAGCGGTCGTCGAGCTCGTCGCCGAAATCCTCGACGGCACGGGGCGTGTCGAGCCGCGCAAGCCGCAGGTAAAGGTTCAGCCTCGCCTCTTCCTCGGCGACATAGCCGGCGGGGATGCCGCCCCGGTCGGCAATGCCGATCTCCGGTGGAGGCTCGTCGTCGACGCTCTCGCCGCGCGCCCGTCGCAGAGCCACCTCGGTGAGGTGGCGCGCCAGCCCCGCGCCGATGAGGCTCAGATGCCCGCTCTGGTCGGTGCCGAAGAGGTCTCCGGCGCCGCGCTGGTCGAGGTCGCGGGCCGCCACGGCAAAACCCGCGCCCGGCCTGTCCAGCGCCACCAGCGCGTTGAGCCTGCGCCGCGCGCCGCGGGTGATCTCGCCCTCGTCGGGCGGCATCAGCACGCAGAAGCCCGTCGCGCGCCCCCGTCCGACCCGACCGCGCAGCTGGTGCAGCTGGGCGAGGCCGTAGCGGTCCGGCCGCCAGATCACCATGGTGTTGGCGTTGGGCACGTCGAGCCCGCTCTCCACGATGCTGGTGGACAGCAGGCAGTCGCACTCACCCTCGGCGAAGCGCAGCATGGCCTCGTCGATCTCCTGCGCCGGCATGCGCGCATGGACGCGCAGGACCTCCAGTTCGGGGCAGGCCTCGGCGAGACGGGCCGCGAGCGGCTCCATCTCCTCGATGGTGGGGCAGACGACGAAGCTCTGGCCGCCGCGGGCCGCCTCGCGTCGCAGCGCCTCTGCCAGCGCCTCGGGCGTGTAGGGCTGCAGGACCGTGCGCACCGGACGGCGCGCCACGGGAGGCGTGGCGATGACGCTGAGCTCGCGGAGCCCCGCCAGCGCCACCCGCAAAGTGCGCGGGATCGGCGTCGCCGTCATGGCCAGGACGTGCAGCGCCGGCGCCAGCCCCTTGAGCGCCCGCTTGTGCGCCTGGCCGAAGCGCTGCTCCTCGTCGATCACGACGAGGGCGAGGTCGGCGAAGGCGACGCCCTTGCCGGCCACGGCATGCGTGCCCACCACGACGCGGATGCGGCCGGAGGCGAGGCCCTCCTTCACCGCGCGGGCCTCGGCCGGCGGCGTGAAGCGCGAGAGTTCGGCGACCTCGACCCCGAACCCTGCGAAGCGTCGCCGGAACTGCACGGCGTGCTGGCGGGCCAGCAGCGTGGTCGGTGCCGCCACCGCCACCTGCCTTCCGGCGAGAGCGACCGCCGCGGCGGCCCGCAGCGCCACCTCCGTCTTGCCGAACCCGACATCGCCGCAGACGAGGCGGTCCATCGGCCGGCCGCGGCGCAGATCGTCGAGAACGTCGGCGATGGCGGCCGCCTGGTCGGGTGTCTCGCGGAAGGGAAAGCGCGCGGCGAATCGCTCATACAGCGCGATGTCGGGCTCTATCACCGGGGCGGTGGCCGCGTCCCGGCGCGATGCCCGCTCGGCAATCAAGCGGGCGGCCGCCTCGATCTCCGCAGCCACCTTGTCGCGCCGCTCCCTCCAGGCGGAGCCGTGCAGCGTGTCGGGCTTGACCTGCGAGTCGGACGAGCCGTAGCGCCAGAGATGCCCACCCTCGCTCACCGGCAGGAGCAGCACCTCGTCCCCGGCGAAGGCGAGGCGGATCGTCTCGGCGACGCGCCCGTCCGCGTGCTGTACCGCTTCCAGGCCCTGCAGGACGGCAATGCCGTGCTCGCGGTGCACGACGGCGTCGCCGATGCTCCACTCGGCGTCCGCCTCGAAGACGTGCCGCGACTCCGACGGCGCTCCGGCGGCGGCCCGTGCGCCCAGCAGGTCGGCGGCGGCGAGGACGGCGATGCCGTCCTCCGCAGCGATGAAACCGTGCGAGAGGGGCAGGACAAGGCCGGGGACCGCGCCCTCCGCGGACAGGGCGTCGGCCCAGGACGGGACGACCGCCGTGTCCTCGCCGAGCGCCCAGCGAACGCTGCGCAGCGTCCGTCGCAGTACGGCGAGGTGCGGGGCGGCCACGACGACGCGGCGCCCCTGCGCGCGCTGATCCTGGACGAAGCACGCCAGCGCCTTCGCCGGCTCCCGCTCGAGCACGAAGCGGGGCACGGTGACCCCCGGGTCCTCCTGCATGGGCACCACTTGCCGCCCCGCGAGTGCGTCCGAGCTCTCGCCCGGTGTCGCATAGAGCCCCGCCGGCCTTGGCCCGGCGGACTGGTCCACGAGCTCGCGAAACGCCGCCGCGCGTCGCCCTGCCGCGGGGTCGAGCACGATGGCTGCATCCGGCAGGAGCGTGGCGAGCGGGACGTGCCGGGCCGGGACCCTGCCGGTGCGCCCAGGCTCGGCCTCGCGTGCGGCCACCACCAGCCAGCCGGAGGCCTCGTGCAGGCTGCGTTGCGTGCCGGGGTCGTAGACGCGGATCGACACGATGCGGCCCGCTTCGTGCTCGATGCGGATGGGCCCTTCAGCGTCGGCGGGGAACAGGTCGAAGGTGCCGGCCCGGGCGGAGAACTCGCCGGGTTCGTCGACCCGCTCGTCCGCCCAGTAGCCGCGCTCCAGAAGCTTCGCGACGAGGTCAGGCTCGTCGAACGCCTCGCCGGGCACCAGCATGAAGGGCCGCAGCGACGGGGCGAAGGCTTCCGGCACGGCCTGGACCAGCGCCTCGGGCGTGGCGATCACGACGGGCGCGGGGCCGCCCTCGCGCCGCACCCATTCCAGCGCGGCGAAAACGGCCGCGCGCCGTCCCAGCACGGCGGCGGAAGGCGGCAGCCTGTCGCCAGGCAGGCTGTCCCAAGGCGGGAAGGCGAGCACGGTGAGGCCGGGTTGGAACGCCCGCAGGAGCACCGCGAGATCCGCGGCCTCGCGCTCGTTGCCTTCCACGACGAGCAAGCCTGCCGTCGCGTCGCGCGCCATCCGGGCCAGGGCCGCTGCGGCGGCGCCGGGCGGGGCGGCGGGAATGCGGCGCGGTTGGGGGCGGTCGCGGCCCGCCTCGTGGGCGGGCGTTTCTTGGGTTGTCGCGGCGGAGGGGTCCATGGCGGATCCGGAGAAGGGCCGGATCAACGCCACCGGACCCGCCCGGTTCGCGCTCAGGAGCGCAGGCCTCCATGCCCGCTCTTTGCGGCCTGTTCGGAGAATGCGCGTCCGGAAACGCGCGGTCCAGGTGCGCGGGCCTCGAGGCCCGCGATTCTTGACCTCGTTCGGGCATGCGCGTCCCGAGACGCGCGGTCCGGGGCGCGGGCCTGATCTGCCCCGGCTTCGATTGATTCCGGATCGTTTCCGATCCACATAGGAGATTGAGCGCCGACCGGCGCCCTTTCCGACCGCCGGCCTTGAACCGGACGCGTGAGGAGCAGGACATGTTCATCCAGACCGAAGCCACGCCAAACCCGGCGACCCTGAAGTTCATCCCCGGCCGCGTCGTCATGCAGGACGGCACGCTGGACATCCGCGATGCGCGCGCCGCCGAGCGCTCGCCCCTGGCGCGCCGGCTGTTCGCCGTGCCCGGCGTCGCCGGCGTGTTCTTCGGGTCGGACTTCGTGACCGTCACCAAGGCCGATGGCGAGTGGCAGCACCTGAAGCCGGCTGTGCTCGGCGCCATCATGGAGCACTTCCTGTCCGGCGACCCGCTCTTCGAGGGCGAGGATGCCCCGTCCGGGGACGCGGACGAGGAAGGCGAGTTCTTCGAGGAGGCGGACGCGCCGACGGTCGCCACCATCAAGGAGTTGCTGGAGACGCGGGTGCGCCCGGCGGTGGCCGGCGACGGCGGAGACATCACCTTCAAGGGCTTCCGCGACGGCATCGTCTACCTGACGATGAAGGGCTCGTGCTCGGGCTGCCCCTCCTCCACGGCGACGCTGAAGCACGGCATCCAGAACCTTCTGCGTCACTTCATTCCGGAAGTCAGGGAGGTCCAGGCGGTCTGATCCGCCGGACGCCGAGGGGGGCAGAGGGTTGCGCGTCCTGGCCATCGACACGGCGCTGGAAGCCTGCGCCGCCGCGGTCGTGCAGACGTCCGGGGCCGAAGGCCCGGTCCCGGTCGCCCGCGACTCGCTCCCGATGGCGCGCGGCCATGCCGAGGCGCTGCTGCCCCTCGTCGACAGGATCGTGGGCGAGGCCGGCGGCTTCCGCTCGCTCGACCGGGTGGCCGTCACGGTCGGCCCGGGCAGCTTCACGGGACTGCGCGTCGGCATCTCCGCCGCCCGCGCCATCGCGCTCGCCGCCGGCATCCCCGCCGTCGGCGTGACGACGCTCTCCGCCTACGCCGCCCCGATCATCGCCTCGGGCGTGGCGACGCTGGTCGCCTCCGCCATCGACGCGCGGCACGGGCAGGTCTACCTGCAGGTCTTCGCCCCCGCCGGGCGCACCGTCGTCGCGCCCCGCATCGTCGGTGCCAGGGAGGCGGCGCGCCTGCTCGGCACCGGTGCGGTGCGGATCCTGGGGTCGGGCGCACCTCTCCTGGCGGAAGCCTGCCGCGCCATAGGGCTCGAGGTGGCGCTCGAGGATCCGTCTCCCGCCCCCGACATCGTCTGGGTGGCGCGGCTCGGCGCCTCCGCGCAGCCGGCCCAGGCCCTTCCCAAGCCCTTCTACATCAGGACGCCCGACGCCAAGCCGCAGGACCACGTCCGCATCCCGAGGCGCTGAGGGCGGCCGATGTTCTCGCTGTTCCCCGAACGGCCCGTCGCGGTGCGCAGCCTGCGCCTGGGCGATGCCGCCGGGGTCGCGGCCCTGCACACCGCCTCCTTCCGCCATGGCTGGAGCGTCTCCGAGATCGAGGCGATGCTGCGCGACCGCGCCGTCATCGGCCACGCCATCGGCGCGGGAAGCCGACTCGATGGCTTCGCGCTCAGCCGCCGGGCCGCCGACGAGGCCGAGATCCTGACCATCGCGGTGTCGCCGCGCCGGCAGGGCAAGGGGCTGGGCCGCAAGCTGCTGGAGGCGCATCTGGGCGGGCTTGCCGCCACGGGCGCAAGGGCCGTGTTCCTCGAGGTGGAGGAAGGCAACGCGCCCGCCCTGGCTCTCTACCGACGGCTGGGTTTCGGCCAGGTGGGGCTGCGCAAATCCTACTACCGGAGGGCGGACGGCACCGCGGCCAACGCCCTCGTGCTGCGCCTCGCACTGGAGTAGGCGGCATGGCGGGCGGGATTGCGGAGAGGCTGCGCATCGCCTTCGTGCTGGCCGTGATCGTTCCGGTCACGCTCGTCCTCTTGCCCGTGCAATGGCTGGCCGTGCGTCGGGGATGGGGCCTGGCGGGAAGCCTGCCCCTGGCATGGCAGCGTTTCGTCTGCCGCGTGTTGCGCCTGCACGTGAAAGTCGAGGGCGCCCCCTCCGGCGACAAGCCGATGCTCATCGTCGCGAACCACATGAGCTGGCTCGACATCATCGTCATCGGCTCGCTCTTGCCCGTGAGCTTCGTCGCCAAGGCGGAAGTGGCCTCATGGCCGCTCTTCGGCACGCTGGCCAGGCTGCAGCGCACGATCTTCATCGACCGGGAGCGCCGCTCTTCGACCGGCCATGCGAGCCGGACCATCGGGGCCCGCATGGCCGACGGGGACGCCATCGTGCTCTTCGCCGAAGGCACCACGAATGACGGCAACCGGCTGCAGCCCTTCCGCTCGGCGCTGATCGGTTCCGCCCGCGACGCGCTGGCCGCTGCCGAGCACACGCGCCATGTCGTGGTGCAGCCCCTGACCGTGTCCTATCCGCGCCGCCACGGCCTCCCCGTGGGGCGCGCGGGGCGCCCCTTCATTGCCTGGCAGGGCGATATCGAGCTGGTTCCGCATCTGCTCGGCATCCTGTCGGGCGGACCCATCGACGCGGTGTGCATCTGGGGCGAGCCGGTCGCCTTCGATGCGGCCTCGGACCGCAAGCGGGTCACGAGGGTGGTGGAAGAAGAGGTTCGCCGCGCCTATGTGAGGACGGTCACCGGCCGCGAGCCGCTGTAGGCAGACCGGAGCGGACGTGGATTCCGGTTCTCTTCATGCCGCGGACGGTCTAAACACCGTCATGAAGGCGGACCACCCTACCGGTGCCGCGCGGAGACGATTTCGGGGCGCCCGCGCCCCTGGCGGGACGATGACGAGCAAGGACGAGAGCACAGGCGCGGCCGCGCCCGGATCCGGCAGCGGAGAGGCGAAGAAGCTCTACGTACGGTCCTATGGCTGCCAGATGAACGTCTACGACAGCCAGCGCATGGTCGATGCCCTGGCGCCGGAAGGCTATGTCGAGACGACCGACATGGCGGACGCCGATGTCGTCGTGCTCAACACGTGCCACATTCGCGAGAAGGCGGCCGAAAAGGTCTATTCCGAACTCGGCCGCGTGCGCGCGACGCGGCGCGAGCGTGCCGAACGCGGTCGCGAGACGCGGATCGTCGTGGCCGGCTGCGTCGCCCAGGCCGAGGGAGGCGAGATCCTGCGCCGCGCCCCCGGCGTCGACCTCGTCGTCGGCCCGCAGGGCTATCACCGCCTGCCGCGGCTGCTTGACGAGGCGGCGCGCCGGCCCGTGGTCGAGACCGAGTTCCCGGTCGAGTCCAAGTTCGACGCTCTGCCCGCGCCGAGACCCGAGAAGGTGCTGGCGCGCGGCGTTTCGGCCTTCCTGACGGTGCAGGAGGGCTGCGACAAGTTCTGCACGTTCTGCGTCGTGCCATACACCCGCGGCGCCGAGACCTCACGCCCTGTCTCGGCCGTCCTCGACGAGGCCCGCCGCCTCGCGGCCGCCGGAGTGCGCGAGATCACGCTGCTCGGCCAGAACGTCAACGCCTATCACGGCGAGGGTCCGGACGGGCGCGACTGGACGCTCGGCCGGCTCATGCGGGCCCTCGCGGAAATCGAGGGCGTGGCGCGGCTGCGCTACACGACGAGCCATCCGCTCGACATGGAGCAGGAACTCGTCGAGGCTCATCGCGATTTGGCGGCGATGATGCCGTATCTGCACCTTCCGGTTCAGTCGGGCTCGGACCGGATCCTGGCTGCGATGAACCGGCGGCACACGCGCGACGCCTACCGCGCCGTGATCGACAGGGTGCGCGCAGCGCGGCCCGACATCGCGCTCTCGTCGGACTTCATCGTCGGCTTCCCCGGCGAGACGGCCGCCGATTTCGAGGACACGATGCGCCTCTTGGAGGAGGTGGGCTTCGCCTCATCCTTCTCGTTCAAGTACAGTCCGCGCCCCGGCACGCCTGCCGCCGAGCTCGGGGCGCAGGTGCCCGAGGCGGTGAAGACGGAGCGGCTGCATGCTCTCCAGGCCCTGCTCGCTCGGCAGCAGACGGCGTTCAACGCGGCCACGGTCGGTCGTACGGTCGACGTGCTCGTGGAGCGTCCGGGGCGGCACGCGGGGCAGGTGGCCGGGAAATCGCCCTATCTCCAGGCCGTGCAGATCGACGAGCCAGGTATCGCCATCGGCGACATCGTGCCGGTGACGATCACACGTCAGGGGACCAACAGCCTGTTCGGTCGCCTTGCCGGCGCGGGCAGCGAAAGGTTGAGCGCATGACGGCGCGGTGCCGCATGGGCCATCACGACGGGAGAACGGCTTGAGACCGGGTGAAAGCGGATCGCGACTGTCGAGGCCTTCGTCCCGCCAGGGGGTGTCCGAGGCCGCCGAGATCCGGCTGACCTTCGAGGACAACCGCCTCGCCGGCCTCGTCTTCGGCCACTACGACCAGAATGTCGCCCATCTCGAGCGTCGGCTGGGCGTCGTTGCCAACGTCAACGGCAACCACGTAGTCCTCAAGGGCACGCCCGAAGCGACCGAGCAGGCCCGGCGCGTCCTGGAGAAGCTCTACGAGCGTGTCCGCGACGACACCCAGCTCACCCCCGGCGACGTCGACGGCGTGATCCAGGAAACCGCCATGCAAGGCACGCTCTTCCCTGTCCGGGACGCGGGCGGCGTCGCTTTCGAGGAGATCGGCACCCGGCGGCGGCGCGTGCGTGCCCGCAACGCGGCGCAGCACGCCTATCTGCAGGCCTTGAAGCAGTACGAACTCGTCTTCGCGCAGGGGCCCGCCGGAACCGGCAAGACCTGGCTTGCCGTCGGCCATGCCGTACAGCTGCTCGAGCGGGGCACGGTCGAGCGGCTGATCCTGTCGCGCCCGGCCGTCGAGGCCGGCGAGCGCCTCGGCTTCCTGCCGGGCGACATGAAGGAAAAGGTGGATCCCTATCTGCGCCCGATCTACGACGCGCTCTACGACTTCATGGAGGCGCGCCATGTCGAG
>JAESFG010000730.1_pt1 | contig 10331 bp, 5 predicted proteins | sample 9269371 | NCBI WGS metagenome assembly JAESFG01 (sample SAMN14506227, study PRJNA617093) | algae metagenome | isolation source: Aetokthonos hydrillicola CCALA 1050 (B3-Florida) and co-occurring... | place: USA: South Carolina | collected 2013-01-01
GAAGGCAACAACTATTTGGGCGGACTGGATTTTGACAACCTGATTATTGATGAACTGATTGTTCCTTATGTACAGGGCAAAGGCCATTTTGCAGACCTGAACACCAGCCTGAAAAGTGCCAGCGGCAAACACAACAAATTGTATTACGAACTGCTGTACAAAGCCGAAGAAGCGAAGATATTGTTGAGTGCTGCTGCCGAAGCAGACATTGAATTTGAACTGGAAGATGAACAGGGCAATGAGGTGGAAATACTGTTTACCCTTACCCGCCAGGCATTTAATGAAATAATAGCTGCACGCATAACTGAAACCATACGTTTTACACAAACCATTATTGACCGTAATAACCTGGCAGCCGCAGACATTAAAGAAGTGATATTGATTGGCGGCAGTACCTACATACCTTATGTACGCAGCACTTTGCAGGAGCAATTGGGCATACCTGTAAATGCCTCGGTAGACCCTACCACCGCCGTGGCTATCGGTGCTGCCTGGTATGCTTCTACACGTTCGGCTGCCCGGCCTGCTAACACACCAAAAGCAAACGCGGATAGCCAGTATGATATAGAAGTGAAAATGGCTTATCAGAAAAACACCAATGAACGTGATGAATATTTTACGGCTTTGATTAAAGGCGATATTGCTGAAAAATTTTACCGTATTACCCGTGATGATGGTGGCTTTGACAGCGGCCTGAAAGCTTTGTCTGGCCGTATTGAAGAAGTGCTGGCTTTGCTTACAGATACCTTGAACGTGTTTTACCTGAAACTGTACGATGCCAAACAGCAGCCGCTTGCACTTGACCTGCCGCCCATTCACATTGTACACGGTAAGTTTAGTATTTATGGCCAGCCACTGCCCAACGATATATGCCTTGAGGTAGATGATGTGATGAACAATACCACCAACCTGGAACTGATTTTTGAAAAGAATGCTATACTGCCTTTAAAGAAAACCATTACCAAAACCATTAGCCGAACCATTGTAAAAGGCAGCCAGGAACAATTGCTGATTAATGTGCTGGAAGGCAGCCGCTATGCTACGCCGCAAAGCAACCTGCCCATTGGTGTGATTGCTATTAAAGGCAGCGATTTACAGCAGGACCTGATTAAAGGCAGTGATGTAGACCTGACTTTTGAAGTAACAGAAAGCAGGGATATTAAGATTGGTGCATACATCAATATTTCTGACCAGGAGTATGCCGAGGTGTTTAGCCCTACATCCCGCTCGTTTAATATGGAAAGGATGCGTGAGGAAGTAGATTACCTGTTACGCCTGGCCAACAAAAACATTGAAGAACTGGTAGAGGCTGAAGACTATGAAGCCAGTGCCAAACTGCAGGAAACCGTTACACAACTGCAACACATAGAAAAGCGTTTGAGGTTTATTAGCCCGGATGATGTTACAGATGAAAAATACCAACTGGAAGAACAAAAACGTAAACTGGCTTTTGCGGTAGACAGCATTGGCCGCGACAACCGTGTACGCAAACTGAAAGAAGAATACTTTGGCTGGAAAGAGACAACGCAATACTACATTAAAGAGGCACAAAGCGATGTAATGCAAAAACGCTTTGACCAGATGACTGCCAACGAAGCTGAATACCTGAGTGGCAGCGAAGCGGCCATTAAACGTAAGATAGACGATATACGCTCGCTAAGCTGGGATGTACGCCGCAAAGACCTGAACTTTATTGCCGGTGTTTACCTGTATTACGCCATGAAAGAAGAGGGTGCTTACAGTGAGCCCAAAAAATTCCGCCAACTGAAAGAGCGTGGTGACGGTGCCCTGGAACGCAAAAGCGTAGAAGAACTGCTTTCTGTAATATACCAGATGTATGCCCTGCTGATTGATAAAGAATTTGACGAGCCGATGAAGGGCACCGGCTTAAGCTAACGTTCATCAGCCGGCGGTGAATATTCCGGTGAAACCTGGTGGCTTACAACGTTAGAGGCATTGTTGGCAAACTCAATTTCTATCTTGCCCTGATTGTTGTATCTGTTATCTTCTGCAATTAGCAGTTTAGCTGCATTGCTATCGCCACCCTGGTCTTTACATTCCAGGTAAAACGGTGTGCCCAGCCAGTAAACGTTTGGTGCAGTTTTGGCAGTAAACAGGCCCTGTATGGTAAGCTTTTGCTTAGCCTGCTCCGTTGCTTTAAAGCTGGTTTGTTCGTTGGTGTCAAAACCTTTTCCTGCATACACATACAGTTTGGCATAACCTGCAGGCAGTTTAAGCGTATAGTAGCTATGCCTTGCAACAAAGCGGCTTATTGTAGTAGTCTTTGTAGCAACAAATACAATGGCATCTATACCGCTGTTGTTCTGAATATCTATTTTATAAGCTATGGTATCTTTTATGCCGCCAGCAAGTTTTTGTGCACTCTTGGTTAATACTTCTGCTCCTATTACAGCTGCCTGGTCGTCGTTTATGGTAAAAGCAGGTTTGTTCCAAAGTAGTTTGTAAGGGTCAGTACCTGTTTTTAAAATTGCTGCATTGGCAGTTGCCTGCGATTTTTCGTCGCCTGCATGTTGTTGAATAGCGTACAACATGTTTTCCAATGCGGTATCCAGGGCAAACTGGTATTGCAGCCGCAATTCACTTTCCTGGTATATGCGGCTATAATCATCTTTTATGGTAACAGATGCAGAAGAAAAACTCCTTATGTCATTACTGGATGAGTGGTTAGGTATTAATCTGTATATAATAAATATTACAATGGCTAGTACTCGTACAATAGGCCAAAAATTAATATCACTTGTTTCTCTTTTGTTTTTACCCGATGAAAAATTGCGTGGGCTACGCTTACCTTCCGAGGCAACAATGTCCTCCATTTCTTCCCGCTTTTCACGTAGCGATGTTGCCGTAACCTCATCCACTTTCAGGGTTTGTGCTATAGCCAGTATTTCCAGTCCCCAGTTTTTTTCTTGTTGGTTAAACACCACAATAGACAATTGCATCATTTCAAACGCATAGTCGTTACGCCTGTCGGTAAAACGCCATTCGGGCAGGTCGTTAATCAGTTCAATCAGGTGGCTGTTGGTATAGGTGCTAATGGGTGTAGAGCCGGTAATTTCCCTTTCATGTAGTTGTGTCAGTTCATAGGTAAGTAATTGTAGTTGTCCTTCTGTTTTATCCCAGGCCATATACGCGTCGGCTTCAACCATAAAAGTTTCATTCATCAGCAGTGTGCGTAGTTCTGCCAGCTTCTGGTCTTTAAAAAAGGTATAGGCAGCATGGCTAAACGCATGGGCAAAATAGGGGCTCATCCAAACAATAAAATCCCATTGCAGCGTTTGTTTCTTTAGCTTAAAGTGTTGCTGAAAAGCAATTACATGTTTTTCCAAAAATTGCAGCAGTACCGGGTCAGATGCCACCAAAACATGATACTGCAGGTTTTCGGTTTTTTCCAGTTCCTCAAACAATTGCAGTACATCATTCTTGGTGTATTCACGACCTTTTACCCAAATGGTAGAAGCGTCGGAAAACTCAAAGTCTGCCAGCATCCTGCGTTTGGCCAGCATCAGGTCTTTTCTTTCAAAGCCCGCTGCCGAAGGCGTTACCTGTACAATAGAAAAAGGGGAAACATACTGCATAAAACATCCAAAAGTAGAATATGAAAATAGTAAACCGCCGTTAAACGCAGGTAAGAAATATGAGGGCGTGTCCCCCATGGCAAACGTTTCGGCCCAAGCCCTCCTGGTGCAGCCATGGGGGCCGGGCTATCCGCTGCTAGTCCTCGCCACAAGGCCAGGCACAAAGCCTTCAGCTGTGGGCTATCCGCTGCTATCCCTCACGCAGGGCAAACCTTATGCGGTACAAATGTTTTGCTCGTGGTGGGGTTTTACATCCAGCACTTTCAATTGCAGGTTGCGTTCACCGTTCCATTCATTAATGTCAAGGGTAAATACAATGTCCAGGGGCGTATTGGGTTTAAAGCAGTCGTAACAGCCGGCCATGTTAAAGCCAATGCCGCTAAAGGTAGCATTGCCCTGCCGCAGGCTTACACGCAGGTGCTGTTCTTTCACAATTTTAGAAAAGCCTGTATCGTACACGTTGCGTGTAATAAATACCGGCCGCATGTTTTCAGGGCCAAAAGGCTCCATCTGGTTCAGTATATTGTAAAAAGGCATGGTAAGCTCGGTAAAGTTCACTTCAGCATCTATCACAATTTCAGGCGTTAACAGGTTGGGCGTAATGCGTTCTGTAACAGCCTGCTCAAACGCCAGCGAAAAGGCTTCTACATTTTCGGGTAGCATGGTCATACCTGCGGCGGCAAAGTGGCCGCCGTAACCCAGCAGGTGCTCTCTGCAGGCATGAATGGCTTCGTACAGGTTAAAGCCGGCTACACTGCGGGCACTGCCGGCAACATAATCGCCGCTTTTGGTAAGTACAACAGTGGGGCGGTAGTAACGGTCAATAAGCCGGGAGGCAACAATGCCTACTACGCCTTTGTGCCAATGCTCTTTATACACAACGGTAGATTTTCGGGCAGCCATCAGGTGGTTGTTCTCAATCATGTACAAGGCTTCTTCTGTAATAGTGCTGTCAGCTTCCTTGCGTTCATCGTTATCGTTGTGCAGTTGCCCCGCTATGTCCAGTGCTTTGTGCTCATCTTCTTCTATAAAAAGCTGTACGGCTTTGCGGGCATCATCCATACGGCCGGCAGCATTGATACGCGGGGCAATAATAAAAACAACATTGCTGATGCTCATGGTGCCAATAGAAGTGCTGAGTTTTTTCAACGCCTTAATGCCGGCACAAGGGTTTTCATTTACTTGTTGCAAGCCATAATAAGCCAGTATGCGGTTTTCGCCGGTCATGGGTACTATGTCTGCAGCAATGGCAGTAGCAACCAGGTCAAGGTATTTCAGGTAAGCTTCGGGCGGTAATTGCAATTGCTGGCTAAGGGCCTGCATTAACTTAAAGCCCACGCCACAGCCGCACAGTTCTTTGTAAGGGTAGGGGCAGTTGGGTTGTTTTGGGTTTAATATGGCAATGGCCTGCGGCAAAACGGCATCGGGTAAGTGGTGGTCGCAAATTACGAAGTCAATACCCAGGGTTTTGGCGTAAGCTACCAGTTCAACGCTTTTAATGCCACAGTCTAAAGAGATAATGAGTTTACAGCCAGTTTCAAAAGCATAATCAATACCTGCTTTGCTAACGCCGTAACCTTCCTTATAACGGTGGGGTACATAAAAATCAATATTGGGGAATATTTTCCCCAAAAACTGGTACATAGAGGCAATGCTGGTAGTTCCGTCTACATCATAATCGCCAAAAACCAGTATGCGTTCATTGTTTTCAATAGCGGAGAGGATGCGTTGTACTGCTTTATCCATGTCTTTCATAAGCCATGGGTTATGCAGTTGGCTAAGTTGCGGGCGGAAGTATGCTTTTGCTGTTTCGTAAGTGGGTATGCCCCTTTGTGCGAGTATTTTGCAAAGGGTTTTGTTGATTTTAAGGCATTCGTGTAGTTCGAGAACCGTTTTTTCGTTTGCCTGAAGCAATTTCCATCTTTTAGCGGCACGTCCGTTAGTTGTCACAGGGTTTGGTTTTAGCAAAATTCAAAAATGAGCAAAAAAAGCCTACCATCCTATTTTTAGGAAGGTAAAGGGTGGTTAATTGTTGAATAATGGACTTACTGTTGAAGTGTGCGACGCAAGGGACGATGCCCATTGTTGCTAAAGCCCCGGCTTCCCCAAAAAAAGCTGCACAACCAGCGTGTGATGTAGCCGGGGAGGCTGCGGATTTAATATTTGCGATCGGTAGTGTAGCGAACGAGGTCTTCCAATGCCTGCCTGACCTCAGTATCGGGAAATTGGTGCAGGATGGCAAGGGCTTCGTCGCGAAAATTGAACATTTTTTGGGTAGCATAAGCAATGCCGCCGTGCTGGTTAACCTGATCTATAACGTATTGCACCTTTTCTTTGTTGGTGTTTTGGTTTTTTACGATATAAATGATGTTTCGTTTAACAGCCGGATTACAGTTATTGAGCGTATAAATGAGCGGCAGTGTTAATTTTTTTTCGCGGATATCGTTGCCGGTAGGCTTGCCGATGTCGGCATTTCCGTAATCAAACAGGTCGTCTTTTACCTGGAAAGCCATGCCCACTTTTTCGCCAAAGAGGCGGAGTTTTTCAACGGTGGCGGCATCTTCGAAGGTAGAGCAGGCACCGGCGGCACAGGCAGAAGCCAGCAGTGAAGCGGTTTTGCCCTTGATGATGTCGTAGTAAATGGCCTCGTCCAGATTAAGTTTTCGAGATTTTTCGAGTTGTAATAGTTCGCCCTCGCTCATTTCCTTAACGGCGGTGGAAAGGATTTGAAGTACCTGGTGTTCTTTATTATCTAAGGAAAGCAATAAGCCTTTTGTAAGCAGGTAATCGCCCACGAGTACGGCTATTTTGTTTTTCCAGAGTGCGTTGATGGAGAAAAAACCGCGGCGTTCCATGGCATCGTCCACTACATCGTCGTGTACCAGGGTAGCGGTATGAAGTAATTCTACCAGCGAGGCGGCCCGGTAGGTGGCATCGTTAGCAGGCCCGCCCAGCCTGGCACTGAGCAATACAAACATGGGGCGTAGCTGTTTGCCCTTACGTTTTACAATGTATTGCATGATGCGGTCTAGCAGTGGTACGCGGCTTTTAACCGCTTCTTTGAAGTGCTTTTCAAAAAGACCCAATTCTGTGGCGATGACCTGCTGTGCTAGTTTCATTTTTTGCGGGTGTGCAATATTATCTTAAAAAAATTAAGCCATCAAAAAACCAATTGATAATTACGTTTGTTATGGAAATTATAATGCTAGGCAAAACAATTGCAAAAATTTGGTATTTTATTTGCAATGTTTACTTTTGCTGCATAATTCGTTAAGCAAAAAACTTTATCCATTAATATCAAACTATACTTATGGCAAGCAAAAAGTACACACTTATGGCCATACTGCTGGTGTTTTTACAGGCGGTAGGCTTTGCACAGACAACGACAGATTGGGGATGGGATTGGAGAGACACATCTAAAATTCCTGCAAAAAGGTTACCCCAGCATAGCGAATTTTTAAACAACAATTTCCCTTACCCGGCACAGCCGCGTGACCAGTGGGAGTTGGGTTTTGCTCCGGGAGCATCTTTTGTTTTTGGTGATGTAGGTTCTAAGTTTGGCTGGGGCGGTGGTTTAACACTGCGTAAAGCCATTTCTCACACATTTTCTGCCCGTGTAGGCTATTTTGGTTCTTTCAACTATGGTGAGCCAAGCACTTATGGCAAATCTATTGGCCAGGTTGATTACAGGAACAGAACCCACATGGGAGCTATTGATGTAATTGCGTCTTTTACTCCATTCAGCCACTACAGGGCTAATCCTAAATGGAACATCTATGCTTTAGCCGGTTATAGCTTCATTGTAACCCAGGTTGAGCAAAAAGATGCTGCCGGTAATTACCGCCCATTCCGTGGTGTTGGCTTGCCTAACACACAATCTGGTATTATTGGTACAGTAGCAGGTACTGAAGTAAATGGTAGGAAAGATTGGACAATGCTAAGCGGTATTAACGCTGGCGGTGGTTTTGCTTATAAAGTGAGCAATAAAATCAACATTGGTTTTGAACAGAGGTTCACCTTTACTGCACCTGGTTATGATTATTTGGACGGTATCAGGTCTGGCAGGAGCAATGACATTTACAGCTTCTCCAGCATCCGTTTTAACGTAAACATTGGCAGCACTGCCAAACGCGTACAGCCATTGTGGTGGATTAACCCCAACAACTTTATTTACAATGAGCTGAACAAACCTGCTCACATGAAGTTACCTAAACCTGTACTGCCTGATGCAGATGGTGATGGTGTAACTGATCAGTTTGACCTTGAGCCTAATACACCTGCTGGTGCCCGCGTAGACAACCACGGCCGTGCAGTTGATTCTGATGGTGATGGTATACCTGATTATAAAGACAAAGAACTGTTGACTTCTCAAAAATGCTTCCCTGTAAACAATGAAGGTGTTGGTACATGTCCTGAGCCTTCTTGCTGCAAAGAATTAAGGGATACTTTGGCTAAGCTGATTGAAGAAGGTGGTATTGGCAGGAAGTGTAACATTGCTGACTTACCAAGTGTACAGTTTAAAAACTCTGCTAAATTGAGCAAAAGTGCACAAGATGTACTGGCTACAGTAGCTCAGAAAATTAAAGAAGCTCCAAACTGTAAAGTAAAAGTTATTGGTTATGGTGCTACAGATAAAAAAGCTCAGCAATCTAGCTGGGAGAAAGTAAATGCAGTAATCAAATACCTGGTTGAAAAACAAGGTGTTGCTGAAAGCAGGCTGATTTTCTCTTACGGATTGGAAGGTGATGCAAACACTGTTGACCTGCAAGGTACTATAGAAGATGGCCCTAACACAGTGCCAGCTCCGCATCCAAACCTGAGGGGTAAATAATTCATCTTATCTCTGATAGAAAAAGAGAGGCTTATTAGCCTCTCTTTTTTATTTACTGTACTTGGGTGTTTTTTTATATCTTGCGTGCATCGTAACCGTATGACTAGCACAAAGTGAAATCCAGAAGCAATTATGGTTTCATAACGTCTAAGTCATGCATAAATTAAAATCTTTATCCTTATTAGCTGCTCTATGCTATTGCTCTAGTTCATTTGGCCAAATTGGTGGCGGTTACGATTACACTGACTCTGCATATATCAATCCTGTCAGGTTAGCGTTACCAAAAAACACAAGTAGTTTTCCTATGAAACCCAGGGATATGCTGCAATTAGGCTTTTTCTTAGGGTTTCCAGGTATGAGTTCTGATTGTCCCATTACGCTTAAAGGGTTGGGCAGCGGGTTAAAAAGTTATTCTTACGGGCTGGGCGTTAGTGCCCGTAAATCTGCAGGATATGTATTGTCGTTCAAAGTTACCCTTGCCTATTACAATATGTTAGGCTTGGATTACAAAAACAATGGCAACGTAAACAATAGCCCTGTTATTCTTGAAAATTATGTTAGCCCCAGGCGTTATGTACACAATTACAGAACACAAGTATTTGCACCTAGTTTTGAAGCCTTGTTTTCATTCAACAACATCATGTTCCACACCAGGCAGCAACACTGGAATTTTTATGCAACTGTTGGTATTAGCCCGCTGATGTATAAAACCAAAATGGATTTGCTGGATGCTGATGGCCAAAAGTATTTATTTGACAAGGTGGTGAACACAACAGACAGTAAAAGCACTATCAAGAAGGGCTTAAGGCAAATGATGGATGGTAACTATGAAACAGCTGCCGATGAAGTTGCCGGATCAAAAAAAATGTTTGGTTTGAACCTGCGTACCAGTTTCATTTTTGGTGCCGGCATAGAGTACAGCCTTAGCAAAAGGATGTCACTTAACGTAGAATACAAACGTTTTTTAACCAATGACGATTACATGGATGGATGGTACAGGCAAAGCGGAAACTTACAAAACCCCGTATTTACCTCGTCTTACGACAATATTGGTGTTTGCAATATTGGTATAAACATAACGGTAGGCAACAGTAAAAAACGCGTACCGCCACTTTGGTGGTTAAATCCCCTGGATTTTATGTACCAGGATGTAAAACAAACCAAAACCACCATTAAAGTTGTTCAGCAAATGAAAGACGATGATGGTGACGGCGTATTGAATAGCCTGGACCTGGAGCCCAACACACCGGAAGGTAGTCCTGTTGACACAAAGGGCAGAGCATTAGACACAGACGGGGATGGCATACCTGATTATAAAGACAAAGAAAAACTTACGCAACAGTCTTGTTTCCCGGTAGATGCTGATGGCATTGGCCATTGCCTGCCGCCAGCCTGCTGTAACGTAGTGCAACAACAATCGCAGCAGGTGATTGCCCAAAAAGATTCTGTGCCCCCTGCTTGTACACTCTCATCTTTACCGTCTATCCGCTTTGCTAAAGACAATAAATTATCTGTTGAAAACAAGAAGAAGCTGGCAGACATAGCCAAACAAATTAAAAACTCACCTACATGTAATATTACCATTTGCGGTTATGTAGCACGCAAAACCAAAGCTGCACATAAAGCCACCTGGAACAGGGTGAATGCAGTGCTGAAATACCTGATTGAAAAGCAGGGGGTACCGCAAAAAAGGCTGTTCTTCATTTTTGATGATAGGGGCAAATCCAACACAATTGTGTTTAAAGTTGCACCCAGGGATATTAAAAGCCCGGTAGATCAAAACCAACCCATAAAATCTAAAGAATAATTGTTTCTCATTCATTTGCAATAAAAGAGGCCCGAACGGGCCTCTTTTACGATTTGTTAAATGGCAAATAAAACTATCTGTGGTTTTTACATTTTTC
>JAESFG010000731.1_pt1 | contig 10327 bp, 9 predicted proteins | sample 9269371 | NCBI WGS metagenome assembly JAESFG01 (sample SAMN14506227, study PRJNA617093) | algae metagenome | isolation source: Aetokthonos hydrillicola CCALA 1050 (B3-Florida) and co-occurring... | place: USA: South Carolina | collected 2013-01-01
ACAGACCACGATCTCGCTGGACACTGGCAGTCTCTTCTGCACCGCCGCGAGTTTCGCGAGGCAGGGGCCGATCGCCTCTTCCTCGTTCAGGCAAGGCATGACCACCGAGAGCACGGGGGTGCTGTCGACTTTGCCGGCGTCGGCCATCTCCATCTCTGCGGATTTCATCTGGAAAGCTCCGGGTCAGTGTCGCTTGCGAAGGGACGCGATGTCGCTCTTCGGGCGGCACCGCAGGGCACAACGGGCCCGAACGCAGCGCCCGGCCGATCGAAAAGCACTGCCCGGCTCAAGGTGGCCCCCGTGCGGCGCGATCCAGGCCGCCGGTCGGGTCGGCGTTCGTCAATCCGGAAGCCCCGGCCGCCGCTGCACGGTCCGGGAGCACGACCTCAGCCGATGCATGCGTGTCGACATCAGACCCCTCGACCCGTCCGACCGCGTAAGGCTGTCCTGGCCGGGGCGAGTCCCCGTGGGTTGCCCGTCCCAGCAGACCCTTGATCCGCGCACGCTGATCGACAGGCAAGGTCAACCACAGCATGCGGAGAAGCGTATCGGACACGCTGGCCGCAGCGACCCCGAGAAACCGTGGTGCATCGAAGGGCGACGTCCTGACGGCCTCTGCGAGCAGACGCAGAGCCGAAAGGGGACGGCCGTCCACGATCGACCGCTGGATCAACCACCGCAGGGCCAGACCGTGACTGCGCTCGAGTTCGGCGGCGTTCTCAGGCCAATCCGCCATCAGCTTGGCGGTGACGGCCTTGTGCGAGAGCCACATCGTCAACGTGTCAGCGGACATGTTCGACGGTACGACCCGATAGCCCGTCAGCAGCTCCGGGACGAGGCCGAACTTCCATCGCTTCGCGATCCTGAGGTAGAGCAGCCAGTCCTCGCATCCTTGGGCGCCCATGCTCCTGAGCGAACTGTCATATCCGCCGGCCTGCTCGATAGCGGCGCGCCGCATGAGGGTGCAACTCGCATTGCTGAGGAAATTGCCGTGGCACAATTCCTCAAGGACGTCGCCCTCGGCCACCGCGCGAAAATTGTGCCCGACCCAGCGTCCCTGGGCATCGATCATCGCGGACCAGCAATACACCAGCCCGACAGACGGGTCCGATGCCAGCAGACACTCGACCTGCTTGGCGATCTTGTTCTCATGCCACAGATCGTCGGCATCAACGGGGGACACCAGCGCTGACTTCGCCTCGCGCAGGGCTGACATCCGGGCCGCCGCGACCCCGGCGTTCGCCTGCGTGACCACCTTGATCCTGCTGTCCTCGCTGGCATGACGGAGCGCTATGGCCCGCGTGTCGTCCGTGCTGCCGTCGTCGACGACAATGATCTCCAGGTTCCGGTAAGATTGGGCGCGAATGCTCAGCAGCGTGGGTGTCAGCGTGCCTGCCGCGTTGTAGGCAGGCACGAGCACGGCCACGGAAGGCCCGCAAGGCTGGGTCATTGCCCCGTGCCCGTCAGTCCCCATCGTTCCCCGTCTTGCGGTGCCACCTGATCCAGCACGAGCGCCCGTCCGTCAGTGCGGCGGAACCCCGGGGCGGCGGTCGCCACGCCATGCGGCTCGTCGGCTCATCGATTGGAAGACCCGGCTGAGATGCGCCGACCCCCTACTCCACGCGGCCGACCGTTGATCCGTTGCACGGTCGTCGTCTCGGGCGCAGAAGCCGCCACGCCCTTCGCGCGAAACCACTCGATCGTCCGGATGACACCGTCCTCGTATGCCGTCTTGCAGCTCCAACCTGGAATGATGCGATTGGCCTTCGTCAGGTCCGGCCGTCGATTTGTGGGATCCTGCGGCACGGGAGGCAAGTGCCGGATGTCTGTCCCCGGGAATTGCTTCTGGACGAAACGCGCGACGTCGATCACCGCTATCTCGCGGTCGCTGCCTATGTTGACCGGGCCAGGGTCCGCCGACCCGTCGAGCCAGAAATAGCGCTCCAGAGCGTGCACGATGTCATCGACATAGCCCCAGCTCCGCGACTGGGATCCATCGCCATAGACGGTAATCGGATCCCCCCTGAGAGCCTGGACGACGAAATTCGACACCGCCCTTCCGTCATCGGCTCTCGTGCGGGGGCCGAAGACATTGAAGAGCCGAACGACCTTCACGCGGGTCCCGTAGACTCTGTGGGACTCGAACAGGATCGCCTCGCAGCACCTCTTGCTCTCGTCATAGGATGATCGCGGACCCGTACAGTCCACGGATCCGCGGTAGGATTCGGGCTGCGGGCTGACGAGGGGGTCGCCGTAAACCTCCGACGTCGATGTGAAGCAAATCAATCCATTGGGCTTGAGAGCCTTCAACAATCTCAAGGTCCCCAGCACGTTGGCGGAAACGGTTCTCAGCGGCTCCTTCATGTACCAGGGCGGCGATGCCGGCGAGGCGAGATGGTAAATCTCGTCGTACGGGTCTTTCGTATCGACGTCCTCGACCGATCCGACTTCGAACGTCACGCGAGGATCCGCGATATGCGTGAGATTGTCCGGCGTTCCCGTCCACAGATTATCGACGATCCGAAGCTGGGTGACGTCGGCCCGGAGGAGCAACCTGTCCACGAGGTGCGAACCGATGAAGCCAGCTCCGCCTGCTACAAGAACCTTCATTGAGCTACTCCGCATCCCCGTCGCCGCATCCCTAGTTACAGGTACAGCGTTGTTCCGATCAAGTGCGGTTTAATTTTGTATATGACCCCGATTGTTCCGGTTAAGGTTGCCGGCGCCCCGCCGGGATGCGGCTTCGCGCCTAACGAGGACGATCGGGATCTGGGGCCTGTCTGCGCCGGAACGGTCCCGACTTCAGATGGGTCTGGAATGTGAAGTATCGATGACCAAGATAGCTCGTCACCATCATGGTCGATGACCCAACGAATGCACCGGCCAGTTCGGCCGACTTCTTGCCCAGATAGTCGGGATAAAGGGCACCCTTGAGGAGCACGCCCACGATCCAGTAGAGCGAAGCTCCCAGGCAAAACACGGTCACGAAACGCCAGCATTCCGACACGATGTCGGCCCATCCCATGGATCTGAAAGCGAACAGCTTCGAACCCGTGAAGGACACGAGAAACCCGGCCGCCACGCCCAACACCAGCGCCCAGCGGTAGTCGACGACATCTGCGCTGAACCAGACCGTGCTCAGATTGGCCAAGGTGGCGACAATGCCAACGACGAAGAACCTGATGAACTCCGAGATGTCGACAGGCGCCTCTCCGTTCAAGTCACTTTCCCTTCGCATGGCGTCGAGGCTGAGCATGGGTGCCCGCCGGTGTCGCCCATTTCTTGACGGATCACTTCCCCTGGCGGACCTCACCGGGCAACAATGACGGAAGCAAGGCCCGGTTCAGACCGAGCGATCACGTGAGCGGACTGGAACGAAGGATCCAGCCCGGGTCAGGTGGGCGACACGTCTGCCGAAATCATCGTCGCCTCAGAAGACAACCTATCATGACATTCTGCGGATCCGCCTGGACCTCCGACTGCCACTGCTCGATGACCTCGTAGTGACTGTCGAAAGGCCGCATCAGGTTGGCGAGCGAACAGTTCCTGACCGGTAAACTGGCATGGTAGATTGGCGGCCTAACCTCTTGGACTGCGAAGGTGTCGACGTCAGACCCGCTGATCTGCGTTCGATCCAGAAGGACGTAGTCGACATGGTTCGCCACGAGCCGCTCCAGCAGTCCGTAGGGATCTTCCAGGTAGCCGAGAACTCCGCACGCCATCGCGCAGTCCACGGGGGGCTTCTTCAGAACCTCCTCGACGCTGTCGTGAAAGCTGAGCGGCGGATCGGAGAATTCCCGCGTTCCGATCGTGACGAACTTTCCCTGTTCGACAACTCGCCAGGTGCAAGGCACGTCGAGGCTTTCGAGAAATTTTCGGTTTTGCCGGTAGCCGGTGCCCAACGATCCGCCGATATCCACCACGTGAAGCGAGCGCTTCTGCGCGGCAATGTAGAGCAATGACGCCAGAACCGGCCAAGCATAGTGGATCCGGTCGAACAGGACCGAGTCGCGCTCATAGGCGGCTTCGCCATCCCGCACCTTGCGCGCCGCAGCCGCGACCGCCTCGATGACAGCGTCGGAGTCGTAACCGAGGCTGGCCCGCCTGGCGTCGTTCCAAGTGTGGAAGCCGCGGCGAAAGGAAACGGGATCTTGGGACCTTCGCCAGACATCGGCGATGACAGGCGGAATGAGCCGCTTGGCGAAGCTACGAAACCGTGAAGACATCGACGATCAGTTTGTGAGGGAAAGCCGGTGAACGTGCCGAGGATCGAGGGGCCATTTTCGTACTCGAGATCGTGCCTGACCCAGAGTCAGTCGCGAGAATCCAATCGGTGATCGGCCGGTCAGCACGTGTTCCCGAATCAGGGCGCCTCACCCTTCGTACCCAGCGGCATCCATTGGTTCTCGTTGTCCAATTCCTGTTCCTCATCTGGGATCAGCTCGCACTCACTCCGGAAGGAGGACCGGTTTGCGCCGATTTTGATCCGTCTGATGTTCTCGTCCAAATTCGCGACGACTGCATGATCCCGTCGACCCATGTAGTAAGGCAAGTAGCCACGCATGAACGCAAGATGATATTGTAAGGGCACTACATTTCTCTCAATAACACTGCTGACCATCGCTCTTGCTAACCGAACGACAGCACGCAAGATACAAAACGCGAAAGCAACTGCATTGCTCTTGCTTTTCCCGTTTTCGATGATTCCAAATGCGGGTTCAAGATAGCTCGTATAAAGACCATCGCGCCGCGCAAGCCGACGCATATAGGACTGTGTCAGACGGGCTGGAGCAATGTCGTGCACAAACGTCAGTTCACTCGACTGTGCGATCCGGTAGCCCATCGCGATAAGATAAAGACAGATCTCAGAATCATCGGCTCCTCCGATCTTCTCAAAGGAGTGACCATTGAACTGAAAGGTGATCCCCAATCGTCGAAGCTCCATGAGCGCGGTCGAGCGCACGGTCATTCCCGCTCCGTAAACCGTGAAATTCCTGCGCTCACGCTCGTTAGCCGGCACTGCGCCGACCGCAAAAGTGCGCTCGACATAGGGAAACCACCGTGGCTTCCCAGTTGGAAGCGTGCCGACTGCGCCAACGACACCGAGATCCGGATCGCGTTCAAACATCTCAACGAGAGTGTCGGCCCAGTTTCCAATAATGTAATTGTCGTCATCGATAAAGCAAAGAATCTGGCTCCTTGCTTGATGTGCTCCAGCCAACCGCGCATACATTACACCGGGCCGCTCCTCCCTGACGACAAAAAGCGGGGCTTTGGCTCCAAGTTGCGCCCAGGTCTGCCGGGCAACTTGAGAGACGTTATCGGTCGATGCATTATCCACAATGATGACTTCGAAGGGCGCGCGGGCCTTCGCGTGCTGCGTCCAGATGGCCTGCAGCACAGTTCCGATGCGCGCAGAACCATTGTGCGTGCAGATTATGAAGGCGACGTCAGGTAGGCCTTTCATGGGCTTCATTGCTATCGAGCAGGGATGGCGTGTGCAATCGTGATCACCTGGCGGCGGCTCTCTTCCTTAGAGCTGCCGCCTGGTCTTAGGGAGGATCGAGATCACGACCGTCTCCCTTGAGACTGTCTCGACGCCTGTCTCGGCCCAGTTAAACGTGGTCATCTGGTCTGCCTGGCTCCCGGTATCACTGAGTGACGCCTTGCCCCACCTGCCGTCGCGTCCTGTGCGTGCACCCGAAAGGCGTTGGGGTCGACTTCCATCCCGGTCTGAACCTATCGCTGGGCCCAAATTTCTCCAGACGTTTACCATGGCCGCTCCCTGGCACATATAAACGCGGCCCTTTCAATCTCACGCAACGGGGAAACTCATCACCTCGCCTTCTTCTCTCGAGAGAACAGACGAATGCGTTCGTCCAGCGGCGATCGTAACGAACGTGACAAGGGACCGCCGCCTCAAAGCCGGGGAGAGCTCGTATTGGGTACGCGCGAGGGAAGTGGCGCCACCGCGAACGGGGTGTGTGAAGGACCGGACGGAAAGCTGGGCTACAGTCCATCCATCGACGGTCTACGCGCGCTGGCCGTCATCAGCGTGATCGTGAACCACATCGACCCTCGCTTCCAGCCGGGCGGCTATCTGGGCGTCGACATCTTCTTCGTCATCTCCGGCTTCGTGATCACTCAGTCGCTCATTGCACGAGACCAAGCCGGCCCTGCGACTCTGCTCTCACAATTGCTCGACTTTTACGTGAGGCGGGTGAAGCGGCTGCTCCCCGCCCTTCTGGTTTGTGTGACCTTCACCGCCATTCTTTATTGCTTTTTCGTGAGCGGTACCGATCTTTCCATGCGAAAATCCCTCGCGACGGGCGCTGCTTCTGTCTTCGGTCTTTCCAATATCTACCTCGTCTTCAACAGCGTCGACTATTTCGGTGTGGATGCGAACCAGAACCCGTTTCTCCACACCTGGTCGCTTGGTGTCGAGGAGCAGTTCTACCTGATCTTCCCTGTTCTGCTCCTGCTGATGCTGAGGCGCGGGAAGGGGACAGCACTTTGGGGATGCATTTTGGTGGCGATGCTCTCCCTGGCCACCTTCGTGGTGCTGATGGCCAGAAGCCCTGCCCTCGCCTATTTCATCCTGCCGACGCGAATGTTCGAACTGCTGCTCGGCGCGATCGCCTTCCTGTGCCGCGACAAAGAGGCGGTTCGAGCACTCAGGGCGCCGAACCTCCTGTTGATCGCGGTTGTCGCACTGACTTTCGTGCCGGAAACGTGGATCGCCTGGGCCGTTCCGGCGATCACCATCCTGACCGCCCTTCTGATCCTGGCCCTCGTCGAGTCCGGCAAGCCGAGCCTTCTCGCGACGCCCGCACTCGTCGCAGCAGGCCTGAGATCCTACTCGATCTACATCTGGCACTGGCCAGTCTTGTTCTTCGTTCGCTACATGGCGGGCATCAGCATCGCAAGCGCGGCCCTGGTGTTTGGCATCACCGCCCTCGTGTCGCTCCTCTCCTACGCCTATATCGAAAAGCCTTTCCGAAGCGGAGCCTGGGCCAGCACAAGGCTCCGCACACTGGCCGCCGGCTTTTCGACCTCGGCCGCGGTCGTGGCCTTCCTGGCCATGCTGGCGTTCCCGCTTCGTGGAGTTCTATATCTGGGGGTGCCACCGGCGCTGGCCGGCGTTGGTGTCGACAGCCTGCAGCACCCGCTGAGGATCGGTGACCGGGTCGTCTGGTCCGGGGACAAATGCGCGATCTCACCCGGCAACCTGATCGACATCGATCCAGACGATTGCACCCTGGGCGCCCAAGGCGAGGCCGGTCGGACGGTCCTCGTGCTCGGCAACTCCTACAGCGCCGCCGAACTTCACCTGTTCGCCGAAGCCGCGAGAATGACCGGCCTCAGCTTTGTCGTGACAACCGCCTGGGGGGCTTCACCCGTCGGGACCTTCCGCGCATGGGGGCAGTGGCCCCGGGAGAACGACCATTACTGGACGAAGGTCGTCCCGCGCCTTGTGTCCGCCCTGAAACCGGGCGACGTGGTCCTGCTTGCCAGCGATCTCGCCGTGTTCGCACCCGCAACACCGACAGACGACAGTGCCGCGAGGCTTGCGGAGCTGAAGCGAGGGTTGGAGACACTTGCAGCCGAGATGAAGGGCCGCGGCCTCACGGTGGGAATCCAGCGGGCGCTCCCCTTCCTGCGGGAGGCCAGGTGCTCCCCCGATGCCGGTGCCGGCCAATGGTTCATCCTGGGAGACGGAGATTGCCGGTTCTATTCCCGCGAAAGCACCCTGGCCCGACGCAAAGCACTCGACAGCGCCATTGACGACGTCACGGCGCGGCACACAAACGTCTTCAGCATTGACCTTTTCGAGGTGTTCTGTCCGGGACCGCGCTGCACGTACCGCTCTCCCGACGGTGTGATGATGTACCGGGACGTGTTCTCCCATCCATCGGTCGAGGCATCACAGCGTGCTGCAGACACGTTCGTGAGGCAATTGAGCGATGGACTGGCGCCCCGCGAGGCGCGGCGGTAACTGTGACCAACGCACTGCAGGGCGAAACGTGGATTGACCGTGCCGCGCTCGCGCCTGTTTGGCTGCCAATTGTCAGCGAACAGAACCGGGCACCGGCCACGTTTCCCGGCGCCTTGCGAAGGCCGCCAGGACGGCTGTGACTTTCTTTTCCGCTTCGGTTCTCTTCTGATCCATCTGGCGGCTTCTCCGAAACCCTGATCCGATCAAGCCTGAGGCCACGTCGGGCTTTCGAACATCACGCATGCGCGCAGCCCAGTCCTCGGGTTGGTCAGGATCAGCGAGGAGGGCCGCGTCCCCCACCTGTGCCGCCAGGTGTCGGGAGTAGATGACCGGCGTTCCCAATCGCCAAGCTTCGTAGGGCGGGATGTTGGTCGGACCAAAATAGGTCGGCATGACAAGTGCTGCAGCGCCCTCATACAGTGCCCTCAGGTGCGTCACCGGAACGAAGCCCAAGATCCGGACCTGGTCGCCGAGCTTGTGCTTCGACACAAACTCTTTCACATGGGCCAGATTACCCTTGTCGTCGCCGACGAAGACGAGACGCGGCCATTCGTGCTCAGATCGCATGATCAAGAGCGCCTGGAGCAGGCGGATGTGGTTCTTGTGCGCCCAGAACTGGGCCGGATAGAAGAAATAGCCTTTCTCCAGGCCGTAGATGCCGGAGAGCTCGGCGAACGAGACCCCTCGTCCCTCGATTAACTCCCTCGACGCAGAGAATGGGCGTGCGATGCAGCGTTCTGTCGGGAATCCGTAGAGGCTTTGGAGGCGGAGGGTCAATTGATCGGAATCAACGAAGGACGCGATGCATCGTGTGAGGCATGTCCGCAGCAGAGCATCGCGCGCCTGGCTCCGGCCGAACGTCGTTGCTTCCGGAAACTCGGGGAAATCACGGTGGCAGACGTCGTGCACCGCGACGATGTAGTTCAAGGCCTGCAGCGCACCGCAGTACCAGTGCGGTTCAGAGAAAACGACGAGGTCTACTCCCGAGCGCATCAGCTGCCGTTCCACACTGCCGGTCACACCGAACCGGGTGGTGGCACGTCGCACAACGCCTCCTGATCGGGCCGTCGCGATGAGCCTGTCCGACGGGCCGAAGCGGAGCCGATGCACGGGAAGGTCGATGGCAGCCGGAATGTCGCTCGGCCTGGCGTTCAGCGCGAAGATCTCGACATCGGCCGAAGGCGCGGCAGCCTTCAGCAACTCGATGTCTGCCAAGGCCTGGACGAAGGTGCCGCCGTACACTGCACCCGGTGTGAGGATGAAGGCGATCTTCATGTCGCGCTCAGGTGCGGGGATCAGGCTCGGGCCCCTTGCGCGCGAGCACCGCAGCTCCCCATGTCCCCTCGCTCACCGGAGAGCCGTCGGGAAAGCTGAAGGCCTTGACCAGGGTCATTCCGGCCGAGGCCAAGGCGGTTCCAACCTCTTGCAGGTCAAAGTACCGCATACGATGGACTTCGCGGGCAATGTGGCGGGTGCCATCGGCTTCATCGATCTCGAACGTGTAGTTGACCACCACGGCACGATCGGAGGGCCTGTGGACCGGCTCGGCCCGACGGACGATGCGGGCATCCTCGAGGCTCAGCGTTCTCTTTCTGGCGGACGCGCCCTGGCAGAGGACGGCAGGGCCATACCAGAAGTCGAAGAGCAGGAGTCCGCCGTCCCGGAGGCTCGCGCGCGCGTTGGCGGCAAAGCGCGTGAGCTCACCGACGTCCTTCAGATAGGAGGCAACGTGGAAAAGGGCCATGACCACGTCGAATTGGCCGGGGAAGCGAAAGTCGAGGGCATTGGCGACAGAGAATGACGGATTTCCGGTCGAACCCGACTTTTGCGCGGCCACCGCCACCATCGCCTCGCTCATGTCGATTCCGTGCAGCCGGTACCCCATCGCGGCCAGGTGTGCGGCATGCCGTCCCGTGCCGCACCCAACGTCGAGGATCGTCGAGGCGGCTGGCGCGCTCTCGCGGATCAGCGTGTCCACTGCGCGCGCTTCCATCAGATAGGGCTTCTGCTCGTAGACGGCCTCATAGAAACGGGAGGCAGCCGAGAATGGGACGCTCATCGGCCCACCGTCCTGGCGACGGCGGCGGCCACCGTCTCGATCTGCTCCTCCGTCAGTCCAAGTCCCGAGGGAATGTAGAACCCCCGTCGGGCGAGACGCTCGCACACGGGCAACTGCATGCCGCCGAAAAGACCCATCGCGCGCAGGACGGGTTGCTCGTGCATCGGCCAGAAGAACGGCCGGGTTCCGATCCCTGCGGCCCCGAGCCGGTCGCGTGCTTCGGTGGCATCGAAGCCGACGTCATCGCCAAGCACCAGCCCGTACACCCAGTA
>JAESFG010000732.1_pt1 | contig 10262 bp, 13 predicted proteins | sample 9269371 | NCBI WGS metagenome assembly JAESFG01 (sample SAMN14506227, study PRJNA617093) | algae metagenome | isolation source: Aetokthonos hydrillicola CCALA 1050 (B3-Florida) and co-occurring... | place: USA: South Carolina | collected 2013-01-01
TTCGAAAGGCATGCGGCTGCCACACTGACGGGCCCCCGGCACAGCGATTCCCCCCTCCGGCGCCATTGGCCATGCATCGCCTGTCGGCATGACCGAGAGCATGGCTCATCGATTTTCGAAGGTGGGCCTCAGGGAGCCTCATTGACCCGGTTTCAAAGGGGAATACTGTCCGGGGTTCACACAGGCCGAAGTTGTGTACAGGTCAGGCACGCGGCTTGTCTCACCCGACACGGCCGGCCTTCGTGCCTCGTCCTTCGTGCGAAATGCCGCGCTCAAGCCATGGTAAGATGATTTCGAAGTGGACTCTTGACCATGATCACGTTCGAGGTTCTCGGAATTGTCGGGGCGCTCACCGTCCCGGCGCATGACGTCTATACGACGCTGAGATCCAGAACAGGACAGTTGTGCTGCACGGATCGGGATTGTGAAGCCGTCACCTATCGGCTCCTGCCGGATGGAGACGTATTCGTTTTCAGCTCAAAGCAAAATGCAATTATTCGGGTTCCAAAAAACATGATTGTCTGGTCTCCTATTCCTGGGAGTCCTTACGAGGCGCACTGGTGTGGTGCCAAAATGGGCCCAGTGATGGGCGATGTCTATCCGCCTGTCGGCCCGGGCGAGGCGGATCCGAGCTACGTGACTTACTGCGCGTACATCGACCCGGGAGGGGCCTGATAACGGCTGCCCGCCCACGGCCTTGCGAGATTTCGACGTCGCAGGAGATCGCGATGAAGACCCCGCCTGTGCTGCCTCGCGACTGCGAACTGGGAGACCCCGCGCCACAATACGAGCAAGTACCGCACGCCGTGCTTCTTCGTGCCGGGAGGCGCATCGTGATCGACGCGCCCGTGCCGGCCCGCTCGTGACGAGCGATGCGGCAGCGCTCGTTGGAGCACTCCCCGCAGTGCAGCAGAGCGAAGATCGTGGCCGCGAGATGGTTCCGGCGCTTGTGTCGCTGGCGAAAGAGCCTAGCCTGCGAGGAGATGGAAAGGCGCGCCCGCGATGGATCTCGTCCAGATTATCTACTCGTCTCGGCCGTTTGGCTTCGACGACGCCCTGCTGAGCGGCATCATGTCGGACGCCCGCCGCAACAATGCTCGCGACGGCATCACCGGCGCGCTTATCTGCAGAGCGGATCTCTATCTCCAGTTGCTCGAGGGACCAGCCGACGTGGTCGAGGCGGCCTTCTCGCGCATTACGCGAGACGACCGGCATCTCGAGGTCGAGAAACGCTTCAGCGCGCTGGTCGTGGAACGCCTTTTTCCGCAATGGTCCATGCGCGACGACCCTGCAAGATCCTGGATGTGGACGCAGGATGAAGTCGCAAACGGCGCGCTGGCCGACGCCTCTCCCTTGGAGATTCTCGCCGTGTTCACGCGGCTCGCTGACGAACTGGCCTGATCTCTGCGGCCTCCGCCTCGCTTTTTCGCATGAACTCGGTATGCCGCCGGTGCCGGAAACCTGCGCGAAGACGAACACGATGTTCTGAGGGCACGCGCCCCCCAGTCGCGGGTTCGGTCTGCTCCGGGGCATGAGATGACCTGGCGTCTGGTCTAGAACGCTTTGGCCTGGAGACCGCGATCTGCAATTCGGGCCACCCGAGGGCGGCTGCCCTTCAGCTCACAAGCCAACCGATGTGAGCCGTCGGACTGGCACCGGCGCGCGGAGCCGCCGGGGTGAGTTCGTCCCGCAGCGCCGCGACAGCACCCGGCTCGACGAGCGCGCGACGCAGGGCGTCCGTTCCGGCCGGTGCAATTCCGGCGGCGACGAGCCGGTCCGTGATCCGGGCAGCGAGCGCCTCGTCGTCCACCCTGACGGACTGCGGTGACCGGGCGGCCTGCGCGGCGGCCGCGTCAGCCTCCGACTTCGCGTCGAGATAGCTTCCGGCCATCATGGAGACGGCCGCCGCCGCGGCCCCCGTCGCTCCGGCGAGGAGGACGGCGCGACTGTCGGGCGCGCTCAGGGCCATCCCGAACACCAGGCCGAAGATCGAGACAGTCCCGTCTTCCATGCCGAAGACGATGTCCCCGATTGATCCCTTGAAGGAGGACGTCAGGCGATCGATCAGCGTCATGCCTTGCCCCTGGACGCCCGAAATTGCGTGTAATCATTGGTATAGACCAAGCATCGTTTCACGGTGCAACCGGCGCCTGAACGGCAGGCATGCTCAATCTGGGCGAGATAAGCCGCGAGCCCAACCCGGTGGCGCGAGCGGACGTTGTCAGGCCTAGTCCTGAAGGAGCTTACGGGCGGCAGCAATCACACCCCGCGTTCGATGCCCAATGTGAGCGCCACGACCCTTGTCTCACCTCGCCTGACTGATGACGGTGGCGGCAGGAGGTCGCCATGTATGACCCTTCGCTCTTCCGTCTCGACGGAGACGTCGCCCTCGTCACGGGTGCTGGCGCCGGCATCGGGCGCGCCGTCGCGCTGACCTTTGCCGCCGCCGGCGCCAGCGTCGTCGTGACGGACAGGGACATCGAGGACGCCCGGGACGTGGCCCGGGAGATCGCCGAAGGCGGAGGCCGCGCGCTCGCGCAGCCATGCGACGTGACCAGGGAGGATCAGCTCGAAGCAGCGGTGACCTCGGCCACAGGCGCTTTCGGGAGCCTGACCGTCCTGGTCAACAATGCCGGCGGCGGCGGGCCGAAGCCGTTCGACATGCCCATGGAGGATTTCCGCTGGGCCTTCGAGCTCAACGTCTACTCGCTGTTCCGCCTCACCCAGCTCGCGGCGCCGCACATGGCGGCAGCCGGCCATGGCGCGGTGCTCAACATCTCCTCGATGGCGGGCGAGAACAGAAACCAGCGCATGGCGTCCTACGGATCATCAAAGGCCGCGGTGAACCACCTCACCCGCAACGTGGCGTTCGACCTCGGGCCGAAGAACATCCGCGTCAACGCCATCGCCCCGGGCGCGATCCGCACGCAGGCGCTCGCCTCCGTGCTGACGCCCGACATCGAGAAGGCGATGCTGCGGCACACCCCGCTCGGCCGGCTGGGCGAGCCCTCCGACATCGCCAATGCCGCCCTCTTCCTGTGTTCGCCCGCCGCGAGCTGGATCAGCGGACAGGTGCTGACGGTCAGCGGAGGCGGCGTGCAGGAGCTGGACTGAGGCCGTCCGGAAAGGGCGCGGTTGCCCAGGAAGGCTGCACGGGAGGAGACGATGACATTCGACGCCTTTGCCGAATTCCGCATGGCCGGGCATGCGGCCATCGTCACGGGCGGGGCCCAGAACATCGGGGCGGCGATCGCCCGCTCGCTCGCTGGGGCGGGGGCGAGGGTGATGATCGCCGACCTCGACGGCGACAAGGCGGCCGCGACAGCCGCCTCCATCGCGGCGGAGACGGGCGCCGACTGCCGCGGGCTGGCCTGCGACGTGACCAGGGCCGATCAGATCGAGGCCGTCGTGGCCGCCACCGCGGCAGCGTTCGGCGGCATTTCCACGCTCGTGAACAATGTCGGCTGGGGCGGCAGGCATGACGATCCGACAGCCATCCCGGACGAGGACTTCGTGGCCTCGTATCGGCTCAACACGATCAGCGCCTACCGCATGAGCATGGCCTGCCTTCCTCATCTCCTCAAGGCTACCAACGCGACCATCACCAATTCGGGGTCGTTCTCCTCGGCAGTGCCTGCCTACGACATCCTGCCCTATGCGACGGCGAAGGCTGCCCTCAACCAGATGATGGTCTCGCTGGCGCATCTGCTGGCGCGCACGGTGCGGGTGAACTCCGTCCTCATCGGCACGGTCCTCACGGCGGGTTACGCCGATGCCGGCATCGACGAGGCGATGCAGCAGCGCATGCTGAACCCCGACACGCTCACCGGACGGCCGGGACGGCCGGAGGACGTCGCCAATGCCGTGCTGTGGCTCAGCTCTCCCGCGAGCGCCTGGGTGAGCGGCCAGACGATCAACGTGCATGGCGGGGGTGGAGTTGTGCGTCTCTTCGGCCGCTGATGGCGATCGCAGGGGCGAGCCGGGGCCGGCACGGACAGGAGTTGACGAGCATGAGAAGGGCAATCGCTGCCTTGGTGGCCATTGCCGCCATCGGGTGTTCATCAGCGGTTCGCGCCCAGGAGCAGGATGCGGGCAAACCGGTCACCGACCGCCAGGTCGCCGTGATGATGTTCGTCGATTACGGCCGCTCCTTCGGCTACCAGACGATGCTCGCCGGCATTCAGGTCGACGTCGTGAAGGCCCAGATCGTGCGCGACCAGGCGTTGCTGAAACAGAAGGAAGAGCTCTACCGCAAGAAGGCGGTCCCGCTCATCGAGCTGGAGATCGCCCGGCTGAAGGATCTGTGGAACCGCAAGCAGCTCGTGGTTGCCGAAAAGGGATTGGCGACGGTCTCAGCCCAGTACGAGGCGATGCGCGAGATGGCCAAGCACTTCGGCGGGGTCGATGTTCCCACGGACACGCTTTACGCCATGTTCCGGCGCGCGTGGGACGCCGGATGCGACAAGGGTCCGGACGAGGTCGAAGCCATGAAGGCCTGGGCCGACTTCGCGGCGAAATCGGTCGATCGCGCGCGACAGCTTCACCGCCGTGGGAGCGAGTCCTTGGCTTCGCTGCTCGAGAAGGAGATGCAGCAGAAGATCGCCCAGGCCAACTATGAGCAGAGAGAGACGCGCCTCGACCGGTGCAGGGCCGTCCTGTTCCCCGATCTCAAGCAGATCGAGGCCATCGGCCGGTAGATCCTCAGGCACGGGAACTCAGGCATGAATGAGGGCGCGCTGCCATGGGGCACCCTGTTCGGGTTGCTTTTCATGACGATGGGGCCGATCCGCGCCGTCGCCGTCTTCAGCGGCTTCGGCGAGAGCGACACGGCCCCGGGCGTCCGCGGCCTCGCCGCGCGCGCGGCGGGGCTGGTGGGCATTGCCTTCGCCATTGCCGTCCTCTTCGGCGACCAGGTGCTGTCGCGCTGGGGTGTCGGCCTGCCTGCCCTGATCGCGGCGGCAGGGGTCATCCTGGTCGTCGTCTCCCTGCAGGCGATGGTCGCGCCCCCAACCCCGGCGCAACCTCGGCCGGATGCGGCCGCCGTGCTGGCGTCCCGGCTCGCCTTTCCCGCGCTGTTCCCGCCGGTGGCGGTGGCGATCCCCATCATCTTCGCTGCGGCCGCGCCGGGGGCGGCGAACAAGGCCGGGATCCTCGGGCTGGGGTTGGCGATCCTCATCCTCGACTGGCTCGCGATGCGCCACGCCAAAGCCATCCAGCGCGCCATCGGGCCGACGCCGCTGGAACTCTTCGGCGCGGTGTTCGGCGTGCTGCAGGTCGCGCTCGGGATCGAGTTCCTGCTCGACGCCTGGCGCATGGTCTGAGAACCGCCGCGGGAGAGCAGGGCGCGGATGCCCACCTTGAGCAGCCCCTGCCTCGACCGCCAGGCGCCCGCGGAGCGAACATCGAACGCAAGCGTGCTGACCCTTATGATCGAGCGGCCCAGTGCCATGAAAGCAATTCTGTCCGTGGGGCTCGCCCTCGTCGTGGTGGCGGCCAGTCTCGCCGTCGCCGACGCGGATGAGGCGTGCGGTCCCGATCTGGACAGCGCGCTGCAGTCCGAATTTCCCCGCGTGTGGACCGCCTCCGGGTCGAGCCGGCTCCGTTCAGAACTCCTGCGCTATTCAGGCAGGCAATTGGACGTCGCGCGCGCCGCGGAGAAGGCGCTCGCGAGTCAAGAGGGCAAGCTTCAGGAGATGAACCCTCGACGCATCGTGGACGAGCAGCTGACCGTGTTCGACAAGTCATACTTGGAGCAGCGCAACACCCGCGAGGCCAGACTGCTGGGCCTCAAGCGCAAGGTGGACGACGCTCTGGGCAAAGGCGTGATGCTTGCGTGCTCCGAGCAGATCCTGAACGAGGCTGAGTGGCTCGTCCGCTATACTGCCCTGTGGAGCGAGATCGACAGCGCGCTGGGACGCCTGGAAAAGAGCCTCGACGATGGCGGCCAGTCCTTCGCGGAAGAGCAGTCGGCGGATGGAGCCTGGGGAGCATGCCGCACGCAATGGCTCTTTCGCCTGGACAGCACCGCCGATGAATTGGAGCGGATTTACGCGCTGGACGGAGAGAACGTCCGCCTCCCCGTTCCGCTCACCTTCATGACTGCCATTGACCAGCCTTTCCGGCTCGTGGACCGGATGGTCGCCCGCCAGATCTCAAACGTCGCGGCGACCGGCGTCTACGGTCGAGAGGAAATCGCCTCATTGTACGAGTCGACATCGCAGCTTCTCTACAAGCCTTATCTCCGGCGCATGCTGGTGAACAACGGCGCCGGCTTCATCGACGAGCGCTACGTCGCAGCGTTCACGCGCTACCTGGACGACATGCAGGATCCGGCAACGGGATTCTGGGGCCCTGTCCTGAACGTGGACACAGCCTTCCTGCGCCTCGCCGATCTCTCGATGACGTATCACGTGATTGCCTACCGCCGAGGGTGCGTGCACGACTGGCCCCGGATCGCTTCGACGCTGTTCGCCACGGAGAAGCTGGAGTACCCGTTCGGATGGCGGTTCCGGGGCCAGTACAATGCTCACAACAATTACGACGTCGTCCGCATCCTGAAAGAGGGTTGGACGAGTATCACGCCCGACCAGCGCGACATTGCCCGCCGGCATTTGGAGGCGATGGTGCGATGGGCCGAAGCCGAGGTCTCGCCCGACGGACTGGTACGCTACGACCCGGAATTCTACGAGACCGTCGGCTCGGCCTGGTATTTCATGGTCTCCTTCCTGGACGAGATCGGCTATTTGCGCCGAACCCCGCCCTTCTGGACCGATCATGCGGTCGCGCCCGTCGAGGGGCCACGCCTGTGCTCGGCAATGGCGCGGCGCTTGCGCGATCTCTCCGCCGAATACGAACTGGCCAAGGCAGCGCAGGAGAAGCTGGCGGTCGCCTGCCAGAAATAGAACCGAGCCCCCGCGGACATAGGTCCTCTGGTCTATCCGGCGTCGCCTCCGCGCCTGGGCCTAGACCACCATGACGGTCGCCAGACGAGACAATAGCCGCCCAACGCTTCGTCCATGATGGCCCCCACTGCCGCGGAAGGGACGTCCATTTCCATGTCCTGGACAATCTGCCGGCTGTGTCCCTCACCATGAGCCTCGGCAACGAGGCGGGCCCATGTTCCCTCCCGGGAGTGGCTGGCACCGGCAAGGACCCGCGCGGCGAGCTTGTTCCCGGCCAGAAAATAGGGATCGGCAGCAGCGAAGGCTTCGTCGGGATCGGTCGCGCCGTCGAAGAGGGCGAACTGGTCGAGTTCGATCCGCCAAAGCCGGAGAATTGCCTCCGCCATCAGGAGCGCCTCGTCGTCGCTCAGCTCCGTTCTCATCCTGGGGGTGGACGCATCCGCGCGTGGCGGACCGGCCAGACCTGCCTTCGCTCCGGCGGGATGCCGTTCGTTCGGATCAGCCACGGGCGGCATCCCGTCTGTCGGTGTGCCTCGCCACATCCGCTACCATTCCCGCGATCAGGCCCATGACCGAATCCCACAACGCGCCGAGGTCACGCGCGACTTTGGGTGGCGTCATCGAGTGATCAAGCGTCCAGCGACCGTCCGGACAACGGACCACCCAGCCCCTGTCCGCCATTGCGCGAAGCTTGCGCATCACGGTCTGGCGGGGAACGCAGGTTCCGCGTGCGATTTGGCTTGCCGAACGGCCGTCCGATCCTTGCCCGCTCCCCAGGCTGGCCAGGGCGACGGCGGAGAGCACCTGCATCATCGCGAGGTCGCCGCCAAAGGCACGGGAGCAGGTGCAGAGCCACTGGGCCGAGAAGCCGTCCAGAATGCGCCGGATCTCGGCTGAGCTTGCCGGCTCGAGATGCTCCGGCTTGGCAGCTGATCGAGAAGACATGGATCGACCTGGCAGCACGCGGCGGGCCATCACCCGTCGTTCCGCTGTCATTTCATCACATCGTCGTCGCTGTGAAAGAGCGGAGGTGCCCGCCATGGGCGTGGGTACGCAGGCGTCCTCAAAAGGGATGTCAGGTCCTGGACAGGGGCTCGAACGCGGCCACGAATCGGGTGACGCCCCGGATCGCAAACTCTTCGAGAGGCGCCAGGGCGGCCTTCACGGGCACCTCGCCGTCGACGATCCGGATAGACCAGTTCGCATTGCCGTCGACCTCGATCCATCCCTTTTGCTCGAGGACGAGAAGCTTGCGGCGGACGGTTTCCCGCGGGATGCCCGTCACGTCGCTGATGCGCGAGGCGTTGATGCCGGTCCGGGCCAGGTTGTCCAGCTGGCCATTGGCGGCGACGGCGCGCTCCAGCGTCACCTGCCCGATCAGGGACAGGATCACCATCTGCTGGAGATCGCCCCCGAATGTGCGGGTGCATTCGGCCAACCATTCCGTGCTGAACTGGACCCAGAGGTACTGAGCCTTCAAATAATTGCGCTGGAAGGCTTCGTAGTAGAATTCGGACGCGCGTGTATTCCCCGTCGGGGCGCTGGGCGGTGAGGTGGGCCGCGTCGTATCCAGTGTCTTCTGCACGATCCTACTCCCGTGTTCCGCATGCCGCCCGCCATGCGGCTGAGGCTCAACTGTAGGCTGTGGCGGCGAACATGTTGAGGCGGAGCTCGCTGGCCACCGCCGCGACCGCCTGGCGGGCCTTCACAGAGTTCCCGGCCGAATCGAGGGGCGGCGAGAAGGCCGCGATGGCGAGCCGGCCGGGCGCGACGGCGAGGACGCCTCCGCCCACGCCGCTCTTTCCCGGCAGCCCGACCTGGTAGGCGAAGTCTCCGGAGGCCGTGTACAGCCCCTCCATCGTCATTTCGGCCAGAATATGCGGCACGTTCGCGTCCGAGATGACACGGTCCCCGGTGCGCGGATTCACGCCGCCATTCGCCAGGGTGGCGCCCATCGTCGCGAGGTCGATGGTCGTCACCAGCGTCGAGCACTGGCGCGTGTAGACGTCGACCGCGCGCATCGGGTCACTGTAGCAGGTGCCGGCGCTGTAGAGCAGCCAGGCGATCGCCCGGTTGTGGAAGTTCGTCGTCTGCTCCGAGGTGTTCACCTCGTCGCTGAGCGCGATGGGGCGGCCCGCGAACCGGCTCTGCGCGTCGAGGATCTTGTGCCAGCAGGCATCCGCAGTCTCGCCGGGCACGAGGCTCGCCGTGGCGATGGCGCCGGCATTGACGAGCGGCGAGAGCGGCTTTCCCGCATGGAGCTCGAGCGCCACGACGGAGTTGAAGGGCAGCCCGGTGGGATCGGCGCCGATCTTCTCCCGCACGGCCGGGGGACCGAACAGCTCCATGACGAGGGCGAGCGTGAAGACCTTCGAGATGGACTCGATCGCGAAGGCGTAGTCGGTGTCTCCCGCCGCGAAGACCTGCCCGTCCGCCGTCACCACCGCGACGCCGAACAGGTGCGACGGCACGGAGGCGAGGTAGGGGATGTAGCTGGCATTGGCGCCGCCGGAGATGGTGGCGCACGAGGTGTGCGCCGTCTCGACGGCCTGCCGGATCCTCTCGCCTGAAAGCGCCATTGTCCTGCCCTCCCTAGGCTTTTCCGGCGACCGCCGAGACCGCGCCCGGGGCGCCCGCCGTCGAAGGAACGCCGGGGTGCCGGCCTTCCTTTTCCCACCCGAACGGTTCGAAGTCGGCTGCCCCCTCCGCCGTGGCCCAGTGCGGCTTGCGGGCGGCGTAGATGAGCAGCGGGACGGCGACGAAGAGGACGTTCCCGGCGATCAGGATCAGGACGTAGGTGGTGGGGCTTCCCACCGAGATCTGCGACGGCGGCACGAAGCTGAGCACGAAGGCGATCAGGGAGCCGACCAGCCCGACGCCGGCGAAGATCCACATGCCGATCTCCCCGCCGGGTACGCGGTAGGGTCGCGGCGTGTTGGGCTCGCTGTAGCGCAGGTAGATCGCCGCCGCGAACATCAGCAGGTACATGATGAGGTAGAGCGTCACCGTGAGCTGGCTGAGGATCTGGTAGGCCGCCTGCACCGAGGGCAGGATGACGAACATGATCGAGAGGAAGGTGACGATCAGGCCCTGCACGAGCAGGATGTGACTGGCCGAGCCGTTGGCGTTGATCTTCTGGAAGAAAGGCGGCAGGTAGCCCGCCCGGCCGACGACCGCGAGGGCGCTGGACGGTCCCGCGACCCACACCGTCACGCCGCCCAGCACGCCGAAGGCGAGCGCGATGGCCATCACGGGCCCGAGGAAGCCGATGTTGAAGACCCGGAAGAAGTCGTCATAGGTGATCAGCAGGCTCTGGACGAGGTTGATCTGGCTCGCCGGGACGATGAACGCGATGGCGAG
>JAESFG010000733.1_pt1 | contig 10241 bp, 8 predicted proteins | sample 9269371 | NCBI WGS metagenome assembly JAESFG01 (sample SAMN14506227, study PRJNA617093) | algae metagenome | isolation source: Aetokthonos hydrillicola CCALA 1050 (B3-Florida) and co-occurring... | place: USA: South Carolina | collected 2013-01-01
ATCGCCATTAACGTTAAGCTATACCTTATCTGCTACCAACCTTTCGCCTTCTACAGGTAGCATAACCATAACACCACCTGCAACAGGTTACAAAATATCTACATCACCCAATTCAGGTTTTGTAAATACACCCATTACTGTAGCATATCTGAACGGCGTACTGACCAATGCCAAAATTTATGTGCAGGCATCTACCGATACATACGGCACCTTTAACAGGTATGTTGTGCACAGTGCCACTGGTGTAGCAGCACAAGATGCAGACACGGTATTCCTGTACAGCAATGTGGTAATGGACCCGGCCGTACAAACCAATAGCGGTACAGATTTTTGGGTAGGCTTTGGTTACCAGGAAAGGATGGACAGGAAAGCCGGTGATGCCGCCGAAGCCAAACTGTCGGTATATGTAGCTGCCGGAGACCAGGATGCTACCGTAACGGTTTCGTTACCGGGTATTGCAGGTGCTGCAGGTTATCCGCAAACCAATGTGTTTATACCCAAGAACACCGTTAAGGAGTTTACCAACTTCCCTACAGGAGATGCTTCCAATAACATGAACCCCAATAACCTGCCCGATACCCGCTTGTTTTATACGGGTGTAAGCAGCAGGGCTGTACATATTACCAGTACCAACGGCGTACCTGTATCTGTATGGATGCACACTTACGCCAACAACAACTCTGCTGCCGGTGCCATGGTGTTTCCTACCAATACATGGAACTCTGCTTATACCGTACAGGCTTATGGCGGTGTAACCAACAACAGCAACCCCAACTCATTCTTTTTTGTAATTGCCAATGAAGACAATACCGTTATTGAGTTTACACCCAAGAACGACATTGTTGACTCCAGCACAGCTGTTATTTTTAAAGATGGCAATACCGCTGCCAATGTAAAATACCAGAAAGGTGTTACCTACCAGCTTACACTGAACAAAGGCCAGATCTTTAATGCCATGGGCTTTATACAAGGCTCCGGTAAAAACACGGCCAATGGGTTAGACCTTACAGGTACTACTGTAAAATCGCTCGACTGTAATAAGAAGATTGCCGTATTTGGTGGCAATGGGCGTTGTTTAGTGGGTACATCGGGCTGTAACCTGGCCAGTGCAGATGGCTCTGATAACCTGGTGCAGCAAATGTTCCCTAAAGTGGCATGGGGTACCAAATACCTTACAGTGCCTACCAAAAATATGGAGTACAACACCTTCCGTATAACCGTACAAGACCCAACCACCAATGTTTACGTAAATGGCAGTACAACGCCATTGGCAACCAGTTCATTGGTCAACGGCCTTTATTACGAACTGGAAGGCAATGCACCCAATATGATTGAAAGCGACAAGCCCATTACGGTTACGCAGTTCATTATTGCAGGTTATTGCAAAAGCACCAGTGCGGGCAACAGCGGCAACGGTGATCCTGAAATGATCATCTTAAGCCCTGTACAACAAGCCATTAATAAAGCCACGGTATATTCTGCCGCCATCAAAAAATCGGGCAGTGGTGCCAATGGCCATTACATCAACGTTATCATCAAGAAGGAAGGTGTAACCTCGTTTAAGCTGGATAACATTGATTACAGCAGTACTGTAAAAGTGGATACCGGTTCTAACAGCTTTGCTACTGCTTTCGGTGCTGGCCCTGTGTTTTTGAAAGACGCTTTCAAGCCACACCCTAAAGACAACAACTACAGCTATGCCAAGTTTAAAGTAACAGGCGGTGCTGCACATACTTTGTCTTCAGACTATCCCTTCAATGCTATTGCTTATGGTATGGGCGATGGTGAAAGCTATGGTTACAATGCCGGTACAGCCATCAAAAACCTGTCTGCCATTAAAGTTGCAGAAAACCCTTACGGCACAGATACTTCAACAACAGTGGTACGTACCTGCGTTAACAACCCTGTTAAACTGCAGATAGCCCTCTCTTACCTGCCTACTACGGTAGACAGTATTTTATGGGTGCCTGCCAATGCTACCAATGTAACGCCATCCGGTAGTGTACGTGGTGCACTGGATGTAGTTGCCGGCAGCAGCCCGCCCGATACCTATGCCCACTACGATGGCACCATAGTAGTAGACGGCCGTACCTTTTACCTGTATTCATCACCCGTTACCTACACTTTTGCCGCCGAAGGCACTTATAAAATCAAGGCCATTGCTTATGGTACCTTTACCAACGACTGTGGCGGTACCGAAGAAAACATTATTGACATACTGGTAGGGCACGACAACATTGCCTTTACAACAGCCGTTGCTGCCTGCGGGTCTACCAATGTTACCTTCAACAACACGTCTACGCCTATGCAGGGCACTACCATTAAAGAGTATAACTGGACGTTTGGTGACGGACAAACCTATGCAGGCAATGCCACTACGCCCAACCCTGTACCCAACCCGCATGTGTATCCATCATTAAGCACCGGTGTAACATCCTACTGGGCAAAACTGGAAACACGCAACAGCGTGGGCTGTACTTCAATAGACAGTGTATTCATTGACTTGTCCTTTAACCTGAAAGCAGCTTTCGTTGCTTCAAAAGATACCATTTGCGAAGGCGAAACCGTAACATTTGTAGACCAGTCCAGCAGCAATGCCGTTAAATGGATATGGGAGTGGGGCGATGCCACCAAGAACGATACCATTACCGGTACAGCACCTGCACCGCCTATAACCCATACATTCGCTACAGGTGGTACATACACCGTTAAAATGCATGTAGAGTCTTCTGCAGGTTGCCCCAGTGCAACGGTTGATACCACCATTGTGGTTAAATCAAAACCTGCCGTAAGCTTTACACCGCCTGCGGGCATTTGTTTAGGTGGTGCCTCACAGTTTACCAATACGTCAACACCCGCTACCGGTGTAACCTACCTGTGGAATTTTGACGACCCCAATGCAACACCTTCCAACCCCAATACCAGTACCGTTAAAGATCCTAAACACATCTATACTTCCACAGGGCCGTTTACGGTAAGCCTGCAGGTAACATTGGTGCCTTATGGCTGTACGGCCACCAAAAGTGTGGTGTTGTCGTCTTCGGTGTACCCGCTGCCTACTGCCGCGTTTGCACCACCTGCCAACGCTTGTTTAAACGATTCTATACAGTTTAACGACAACAGCAGTATTGCCGCAGGTTACAGCATTACCAAATGGAACTGGGATTTTGGCGATGGCAATACATCCACACTCAAAAACCCCAAGCATGCGTATGCATCGCTTACGCCTAACCCTAAAACCATCACCCTAACGGTAGAAAGCGATAAAGGCTGCGTAAGTGCCCCTGTTTCGCATACCATTACCATTAAGCCGGTGCCTGTGGTTAGTTTCACGGCTTCCTTGCCCCAGCCTTGCCAAAACGCGGCACCCATTACCTTAACCGCACCTTTGGTTACCGAGACTTCGGGCATACCCGGTGCAGGTACCTGGAGTTTCTCCGGTACAGGCGTTAGCGGTAATGTGTTTACACCATCTGCAGCGGGTGCGGGCACGCACCAGGTTATTGCAACGTACACCGCAGCCAATGGTTGTATAGGTAAAGACACGGCCGATTTTAACGTGCAGCAATTGCCTTCCGTGGCCTTTACGCCATCTCCCATTACCTGCGAAAAAACGGCCATTACGTTTACAGATAACTCAACACCCGGTACCGGAACCATCACGGCCTGGAGCTGGAACTTTGACGATGGCTCAGTACCCGATACCAAACAAAATACCACGCATACCTACGCAACGCCCAAAATATACAATGTAAGCCTTAGCATTACCAACAGTAAAGGTTGTACCGCCTCGTTAACCAAAGGGGTAGATGTACACTACAGGCCGTTTGCCAGCTTTACGGTGCCTGCCAACGTGTGCCTGCCCAATGGTGTGGCCTTGTTTAACAACAACTCTACCATTGCAGATGGTACCGGCTCTTTACTGTCTTATTCATGGGCGTTCGACGATCCTAACGATCCCAGTGGCTCTACATCGCCAAATGGCTCGCACACGTACACAGCTACCGGTACGTACAATGTGTTGTTGAAAGTAACCAGTACAAACAGCTGTACCAAAGACACCACCATTGCCTTTAAAAATGTACGCCCTCAACCCAGTGCCGATTTTGATGCCCTGCCTGCAGAGGTTTGCCTGGGCCAGAAAGTGTTCTTTAAAGACAAAACCACCGGCACCGTTACCGGTTGGAACTGGGTATTTGGCGACAACAACACCCAAAACATCAAAGACCCCGAAAACCTGTATGCCAAAGCCGGTGCTTACGATGTAAGCTTCTACATTACCGATAACTATGGCTGTAAAAGCAAAACGGTGGTTAAACGCGTAACCGTGTATGCTTACCCCACCATCGATGCTGGTCCCGATGTGTATGTGCTGCAAGGCAATAGTGTCATCATCAACGCTACTGCAACAGGTACCAACCTTAAATACAAGTGGACACCCAACACTTACCTTAACGACGATGCCCTATTAAAGCCTTTGTGTACCCCTGCACAGGAAATCAAATATTACCTTACCGCTACCAACCCTGCAGGCTGCTCCAGCAAAGACTCTGTGTTTGTGCACCTGCTTAAAACACCCGTTATACCCAATGCCTTTACCCCTAACGGAGACGGCATCAACGACCGGTGGGTTATTTCAGAAATCATGTACTACACAGGCTGCACGGTAGAAGTGTTTGACCGCAACGGCCATCTGGTACACCACTCCATTGGCTACAGAGAGCCCTGGAACGGTACCTCCTCCGGCGGCAAGCCTTTACCCGTAGGCACATACTACTACATCATCGATCCCAAAAACGGGCATACGGTTATGACGGGCAACGTCACCATCATACGATAAACCTAAAAGCAAATGCCAGGGGCCGCATCACCATGCGGCCCTTTTTTATGTTTTGTGCAACAGCATAACCGTGTTACCCGCTACTTTTTTCAGTAGACGGGCAGCAACAAGCATGGCATCGTCCCTTGCGTCGCACACTTCGGCTGAAGGAATACTACGCAGCCACAAAGGCAAAACGCTGAATGCAAAACGCTGAATGCAAAACGCTGAAAGCAAAATGCTGAATGCCTCATAAAGAAAGGTATGAACGAAGATTTGCCACATTCAATAGATGCAGTTTGAAAACGCTAATCCTAATAAATTTGAATAACCTAAAATCCCCGAACGGATGAATGATGATACTAACAATAAAGTGCCAAACAAAATAAACCCCGAAGGGGTGATATGATTATAGAAAACAAGATAAACCAATAATAAAACCCCGAAGGGGTGGCATTTCTTTCACTACTTTGGGGGTTGTTTGGTAAGGTTGCTCCTTTCTTTTACACTAAACACCCTTCGGGGCTAAAATCCTAAAACCATGGCCGGCACATTTTCACAAATTTATATCCAATATGTTTTTGCTGTAAAAGGGCGTCAAAACCTGTTACTAAAGCCTTGGCGTGATGAAGTGTTTAAGTATATGACCGGCATTATAAAAGGCAAAAACCAAAAGCCGATTATTGTAAATGGTGTAGCAGACCACGTTCACGTTTTTGTAGGATTAAAACCCGCAATGAGCATATCAGAATTGGCTCGAGACATTAAAAACAATTCATCAAACTTTATCAACGAGCAACAATTTCTCAAAGCAAAATTCTCTTGGCAAGAAGGTTACGGAGCCTTCTCATATGCCCATTCGCAAATTGAACAGGTGTATCAATACATTGCCAACCAGGAAGAACACCATACTAAAAGAACTTTCAAAAAAGAATACATGGATTTTCTTCAAAAATTTGAAATTGAATACAACGAAAAACATTTGTTTGAATGGTTGGATTAAGAATGTCACCCCTTCGGGGTTGAAAGATTTTTTGATTTGCGTTGGAGCTATAATCATTTCATCCCTTCGGGATTAAACATCAGTATTTGTATAACGTTAGGAGATGGTTGGTTGGCTGAAAAACAGCAAATGTGTTTGTAACATTTATCAGGGTATGCTATTATGATTTGAGTAAAGGGGCGTAGCCCCGCCATCTTACAAAAAAGCTGTGGAAGTAAAGCGTTTGTAGTCGATTCATTTGTAGTCAAAAAATCGACTACGACAATTTCGACTACAGTTTTGTAGTCAGTTTTTTGTAGTCAAATTTTTGACTACAAGATTTTGACTACAGCTTGTTTTCTACCCCTGCCTGCTTTGTTTTTTAACAAACCGGCAGGGGTTACTTTTGGGGTGTTCGCAGCATAAATGCAGTATATTGTGTCTGCCTTGTATATGACCAGCCTGAAGAAACCATTATTGTTTACCTTTTTTTTACTGGCGGCCTCGTGTGCGTTTGCACAGCGGGGGCCTTTGGATACGGTGCGGGTATATGCTTATGTAACGCCTGCCGGTGATACCATACCCATGGGCTACCTGCCCGAAGTGGCGGTGTTTGCCCGGCTAAAGGGTAAATGGAAGGATTACTGGGCAGACTGGACCCGCCTGCGTAACGCGGTATATGTTACCTATCCCTACGCTATTTCTGCCAGCCGTATCATGAACGATATCAATGCCCGCCTGGTGGGTGTTAGCGATAAAAGCAAACGCAAAGCCATTATACGCTCCCGCGAAAAAGAACTGAAAAAGGAATTTGCCGATAAGCTTACCAAACTGTCTGTTTACCAGGGCAAAGTGCTGATGAAGCTGATTTACCGCCAAACCGGCAACAACTGTTACGAAATTATAGAAGAATACAAGGGTGGCTTTTCGGCTGCCATGTGGCAAACCGTGGCAGTATTGTTTGGCAGCAACCTGAAACAGAACTACGACCCTTTGGGCAAAGACAAACTGATGGAGGGTATTGTACTGGACGTACAGAAGATGTATGGCTATGAACGATAAAACGATTACAAGAAAAACTGTACAGTCCGCACCGCAGGTGCGGGCTTTTTTTATGCCTGTAAGGCTAGCCATTAAAGGTTGGCTACAGGTGCTGTACCATACAATTAAGCACGACTGCAACGCCAACCTACAGCCGCCCATTGCGGTGCAGATGAAAGGATTGCGACGCAACCAGGATGCCATGTAATACACCAGCCGGTATTAAAAAAAGCCTGCAGGTAAACCTGTTTGCCGAAAATGAAGGATGGGGTAGGGGCAATAAAAAAGCCCCGGAAATCCGAGGCTTTTGAAGTGGGAGTTGACGGGGTCGAACCGCCGACCCTCTGCTTGTAAGGCAGATGCTCTAAACCAACTGAGCTAAACTCCCATCAGTATTTTTAGCGTGTCTTTTAAGAACTTTTGCTTTTTGAGCAACCCCTGTATCGTTTTGGGAGTGCAAAAATAGGGTTGCGATAATAACTGCCAAAATTTTTTATGTTTTTTTTCAAAATTTTTTTCAGGGGTTTGGGCAGGCCTGCAAAACGGCGGTTGTATGGCTGGCTTTAGTATTTTTGCCGCATGTTTAACTGGAACAACAATACCGCCACCCAGGAAGGTACAGCTGCTGAAACAGAGGTGCTTACCGATACGGAGCAACCTTATGGCCTGGTGGTTTGGAATGATGAAGTGAATACGTTTGACTGGGTTATAGAAACCCTGGTAGAGGTATGCGGCCATAGCGAAGAACAGGCCGAACAATGTGCAATGCTTATTCACTTTAAAGGCAAATACACCGTTAAAAACGGCGACTACGATACACTAAAGCCCATGTGCGATGCCATTACCGAAAGGGGTATTGGTGCCACTATTGAGGCAGTTGCCGCAAAATAATATTCGTTTCCTTTCTTTTTTACATCATGCCCTTATATGCACTGGACAGCAGGCTGTGGTTTCCACCCGTGGAAGAAGCCGATGACGATGGCCTGCTGGCCATTGGCGGAGACCTGAGTGCCCAACGACTGCTGCTGGCTTACCGGCAGGGCATCTTTCCATGGTACGATGGCGACCTGCCCCTTTGGTGGAGCCCCGCCCCCCGCTTTGTATTGTACCCACACGCACTCAACATAAGCAAAAGCATGCAGGTGCTGCTAAAACGCAACAGCTTTACCGTTACCACCAACCAGGCTTTTGAGCAGGTGATTGACCATTGCAGTGCCATTAAACGCAAAGACCAGGACGGCACCTGGATAAGCGGCGAAGTGGCCCGTGCCTATACCCAACTGCATACCATGGGTTATGCCCACAGTGTAGAAGCCTGGAAAGACGGCCAGCTGGCCGGCGGCCTGTATGGCATACGCATGGGCCAGTTGTTTTTTGGCGAAAGCATGTTTAGCCTGCAGCCCAATGCCAGCAAGTATGCCTTTATTACTTATGTACAACAACTGCAGCAACAGGGTGTGCAACTGATAGACTGCCAGGTGTACACCCCACACCTGGAAAGCCTGGGTGCCACCATGATAAGCAGGCAGGCTTTTAAACAGGCTTTGCAGCAATGGTTGTAGGGCGGTTGCCATTGTGTAACGGGTTATTAGGGCAGGCTTTTATTTATATACCGGGCAGTAGGAAAACCATGGGGCGTCCCTTGCGTCGCACACTTCGGCTGAAGGAACAATACTCAGCATAAATGCAAAATGCAGGATGCAGAACGCAAAAGGCAGAATGCAGAATGTAAAATGCAGGATGCAAATGCAGAACAATACAGAATGCAGGATGCAGACGCAGAAGGCAAAATGCAAAAGGCAGAACGCAGAACGCTGTAAAGTCCCCTCTCCCCGCGGGGAGAGGGGGTTGGGGGTGAGGCTATGTTACGCCCTTACGGGCTGTAAAACAGATGGCCTGGTTGTGCATGCTGCGTTATCTTTAGTACATGCTTAAAAGACGTATCCTGTATCTATCCTTATTTATTTTTTGTACATGGCTGGCATTGGCAACACGCTGGTACAAACCTTATTTTCCTAAACTGGTGGTTGTGTACGGCGGCGATGTAATATGGGCAGGCATGTTCCTGTTTTTGCTGCGTATTTTTTTTACCCGTATTGCCTTGTGGAAGCTGGCACTCATCAATTATACCTTAGGTGTAATTATTGAGTGTATGCAGTTATACCAGGGTGTATGGTATCTGCAGTTGCGTTCTACCTATTTGGGAAAACTGATGCTGGGTGTTGGTTTTGTATGGACAGACCTGGTATGTTATGCCATTGGTACTGTTATGGCATTTGCCCTGGTAACTGCTATAGAAAAAAGTTGGTCAAAGCCCGATGTTAAAATGCCTCGCCCAGGTTAAGGGTAAGACTTTTAAAGCCCTTGCTAACACCAAAGTCTAACGCAATATTAGAACCCGAGTTTTTATTAAACTTAATGCGTAAGCCTACGCCGGCGGCGGCATGCAGGTAAGCAAACTTATAGGCTTCGGGTTCTGTGGCGGTGTTCATGTTGGCAAATACGGTAAAGCCCAGCAGGCCATCGTTGGTAAGGTCGCTGCGGTATTCTGCTTCGGTATAAATCAATCCTTTGCCCCGGTAGCGGTTTAGGTCAAAGCCGCGGCCAGAGCGGCCATAGGTATCCCAACCAATGGTAGGCAGGTTAAGGTAAGGCGGGTCGCCTTTGGTAACCGTCCAGTAATACATACGTGTGGCCAGCAGCTTATGGTCTGTTTTGCTAAGGGGGAAGTACTTACGTACATCTACAAACAAAGACTGCCAGTTGGTATTGCTGGCCAAAAAGCCCGGGTTAAAGCGGTAACTGAAATTGACATACAGCCCAAAACGCGGGTTGATGGAATTGTAGCGGGAGTCGTACAAAGTGTTTAGCGTAAGCCCCGATGAAAACGAGTTGCTACCGGCATCGGTACCATAGCCATAACCGGTAAACTTACCCAGCGGCATACTGTCTTGCTGCGATACAATGTTGATGTGGTAATCCATATTGTAACCAATGCCCGCCATAATAGAAGGCCGCTTGTGAATGCGTTTTAAAACGGTTTGGTGAAAACGGATGTAGCGGTAGCGTATCAGCAGGCGGTCATCGTTTTCGCGGCCGCCGCCCAGCCCCCAGGTGTGTTGCGGAAAATACAGGAAACGGGTATCGCCAATAATGTTCAGCTTATTGTCTTTCAGCCACAGGTTAGAGTACAGAGGCAAACCATACCGGTGGTTAAGCGTAAGGTAAGGCGTAAACGTAACGCTGGATATGGCCGTTGTTTTACGCGGCCCCAGGTAAAAGCCCGCATTGGTAGAGGTAATCAACGCCTTGCCACCACCCGGCACCGAAGAGGCCGAAGGCAGAAAAGAGAAATACACTTTTTTATTGGGCTTACGTTTAACCTTGCGTGTTTTGTAA
>JAESFG010000734.1_pt1 | contig 10227 bp, 4 predicted proteins | sample 9269371 | NCBI WGS metagenome assembly JAESFG01 (sample SAMN14506227, study PRJNA617093) | algae metagenome | isolation source: Aetokthonos hydrillicola CCALA 1050 (B3-Florida) and co-occurring... | place: USA: South Carolina | collected 2013-01-01
GCAGCTGTATTATTCAACTCATAACCATCGTTCAACATTTTGGCATGCTGATAGGCACTCATCGTTTGGGTTTTCACCGCTTCGGTAGATGTACCAAAGTATCCACTGTAAGAAATCTTGGGTTTGCCCATCTTTCCTTTTTTGGTGGTAATCAGTACCACACCTTTCGCACCGGCAGCACCATAAATAGCGGCCGAGGCATCTTTCAAAAAGGTGATGTCTTCTATCTGGCTCGCATCCAGGTTTTCAAAAAAATCAGGATTGGGAGATTGGCTGTACACCGTAGGGTTTACAATAATACCGTCTATTACATACAGCGGCTGTGTTGTAACGCCAGACAGCGTTCCGGGGAAAGTAGTAGAGTTACGGATGTTGATGTTGGTGGTAGAACCTGGCTTACCGGAAGAGTAATCTACCGATACACCGGGCACACGGTTAATCAGGGCAGTACCTAAGTTGGCTACCGGTAAGTCTTCAATATCGGCAGCTTTAACCTGGGCAACGGCACCCTGTACGTTTACACGTTTTTTGCTACCATAACCAACCACAATCACGTCATCTAACTGACTGTCCGCTTCGGTCATGATAATTTGAAATGTAGTCGTGTTGCCAATTTTGGTCTCATACACGTTATAGCCCACGTGAGAGAATGTAATCACAGACTCTTTTGATGGTGCTTTAATCGTAAAAGAACCATCTGCCTCAGTGCTGGTTGCGTTGGTGGTGTTTTTCACCTTCACGTTAACGCCAGACAAAGGCTTACCGGTCTTCTTTTCGGTAACAATACCTTTAATGGTAATGCTGGATTCCTGGGCAAAAGCAATCGAGACACTACCTAGCAGCATACATAGTAGTAGCAAGAGTCCCTGCAGTCGTTTTGGGTTCATATGGTCTTGGTTTAAAGAATGTACAGTTAACAATCGCTGTATATCGCGTTGGTTTGGTCTATTTTTTTGGGGGGAGGTCAGCAGTATATCAATCGTCATCGTCCCTTGCGTCGCACACTTGTACTGTATCTCATTGGTCAGCTATAAGCAATCATTTCCCCGCATTCTGTTTGGCTTCGGCGGCTTCCTTCCGGCGTTTCTCCCATTCCATGCCTTCCTTCTTCATATCATATCCTGCACCTGATAAGTAGTTGTTGATCCTGCCTTTGTATTTACCAAACCACCAATGTTTTTTATCAGATGATTCTGCGTCCATCGCATGCTCCCTGGCTTCTACCAGCATGGCATAAATGGCTTTCTTTTGTTCCTCTGTCAAGGTCAGTATCATTTCCTGGTAGCCTTTGTAAGTAATGGGCAGTACATTGTAAGTCATGCCGTCCTTTACTTTTTCTACCTGCTCTTTTGATAATAAGGTATTCAGGGCTTTCAGGTATTTTTCGTGTTGTATTTGTAATTGTGCGTCAGAAGCAGCTTCAACTTTTTTAATAGAGTCCTCGGCCTGTGCCTTATCTGTAACATTGGCCTTGATGGCTTTTACTACTTCTTTCTTGGGGTCATGTATATCCCTCAATGCACGGTATTGGTCAGCAACCGCTACCTGCACTTTTTTAAACAGGGTCGAATCCTGGATGCCCAAATTGGCTACAATCTTATATGCACGGTCTAAAATGGTCTTGGTATAGGCTGCTTCCTGCTCAGGCGTATTTTGTGTTTGTGCATTACCGGTAATACAACCCAGTAACAACAAAACAATCAGGGCATAAAACGGGTGCTTTCGGGGCAAGCTAAGCATCTTCATAGCAAATCGTTTATTATCGTAGCCCTTCTATAGGGCGGATGATTTAGGTTAGTAAAAGTAGAAGCACAGGTTAGCCTAAACAATGTAGGGTTTGACTATAAGAATGGAATATTTTACTATTTTACCAAAACCTTAACCTTTGCCTTTTCACCTCACTTCAACTACTGTAACGCCCAAAACCAATCCTTCCGATACGGCTTCAATGTGTAATCTTCCTTTTTTAGTTCCGGTTGCAGCAATTGCCAGGGCTAATCCTTTGTATGCACTGATTTTATTGCCCTTCAGCGGTTCCAGCCCTGCGGGGTTACCATTATCTACAGCCCGTATTTCGCCGCCGCCCTTAATGTAAAACGTGATTTTGTTGCTAGCAAACGGTACTGTATTGCCCTCTTTATCTACAACGGTTGCGGTTACAAATGCCAAATCTTCACCCCCGGCATGGAATATTTTTTTATCGGCCTGTAAAATTATCCTATGCGGCTGCCCTGCTGTTTTGATTATTTTCCTGGCTATTTCTTTCCCATTTTTCCTCGAAACAGCCATTAAACTGCCTGGCTCGTACGCAACTCGCCACATTACATGAAAACTATCTGCGTTTTTTTGCCTTTTCCCCAGCGATTCTCCGTTCAAATAAAGTTCTACTTCATCCGCATGGTTGTAATAAGCCCACACATCTACCATTTTACCGGGCTGCCAGTTCCAATGCGGAAACAAATGCAGCACGGTCTTATTTGTCCACTCGCTCTGGTACATATAATAAACATCCTTCGCAAACCCGGCCAGGTCTACAATACCATAATAGGAGCTTCGGGCCGGCCAGGGGTACGGCACAGGTTCTCCTAAAAAGTCAAAACCACTCCATACAAACAACCCGGCAATAAAATCGTATCGCTTTACTATCCGCCAGGTTTCTTCATGGCTGCTGCCCCAATAAGCGGCTACATGGTCGTATGCAGACACGGTATAATCAGCATTGCCCTTGTCTACAAACTTCAATGTTTTATTCTGTGGCCAGTAACGCATCGAGTCTGATGGCATATCGTAATGCCCCCTGCTGGCTAGTGCAGACATGGTTTCCGATGCCAGCACCTTCCGCCCGGGGTAAATCTTCGGTATGTCCTTATACACTTCCTGGTGGTAATTCAAACCAATCACATCCAATGCCCCCGACTGATAAATAAAATTCTTTGCGGGGTCCCATTCGCTCAATGCACAGGTTACCGGCCTGGTTGTGTCCAAACGCTTTACCATGTTTACCAACTCCCTTGTCAGCTTTATGCCACTGCTGTCAAATTGTTCCCTTATCTCATTTCCTATGCTCCACATAAATACGGATGGATGGTTCCTATCCCTCAATACCATGGCCATTAAATCTTTTTCATGCCATTCCGTAAAGTCGCTGTAATAATCAAACTTGTTCTTTTTTTTCTTCCACATATCAAACGATTCGTCCATCACCAAAAAACCCATACTGTCGCAGGCATCCAAAAACTCCGGTGCTGGCGGGTTGTGTGCGGTACGTATCGCATTGCAGCCCATCTCTTTTAAAATGCTGAGTTGACGGTTAATAGCAGCCCTGTTTACGGCGGCTCCCAATGCCCCTAAATCATGGTGCATACATACACCCAGCAACTTCAATGGCTTTCCGTTTAATGAAAAGCCTTTGGCTGCATCAAAATCAAAATATCGTATGCCAAAGCGTGTAGTATAAGTGTCTATCACTGTGCTGCCCCAATACAATTTGGTCACCAGCCTGTACACAACGGGTTTATCTGTACTCCACAGCCTGGGTTGTTGTATCTCCAACTGTTGCTCCAGGCTATTCAGCGTATCCTGCAGGGCTGCCGCTTTGCTTGCAAAGCCTACCTGTTTTCCTGCAGCATCATAGGCATAGCATACCACCTGTACGTTTTTATATTGCGTGGAATTACGCAATACCTGCACGGCTATGTTTACAGTAGCTTTTTGTTTTGTAATCACAGGCGTAGTTACAAATACGCCATGGTAAGCAAGGGCAGTAGTGGCGGTAGTTACCAAACGCACATTCCGGTAAATGCCTGAACCCGTATACCACCTGGAGTTTGGCTGCCTCGAGTTATCTACTTTAACCACCAGGTCATTGCTTTTGGGGCCGTAGTTTAGGTAAGGACTTAAATCATACCTGAAAGACGTATATCCATAAGGCCACTTGCCTAAATAACGACCATTGATCCACACTTCGCTGTTCCTGTAAACGCCGTCAAACTCAATGTAAGTTTGTCTTGCCTTTGCAGTCGAAGGCATTACAAAACGTTTGCTGTACCAGCCCATGCCTCCTGGCAATGCACCGCCTTGGTTGGTAGCGGGTGCCTTTTCGCTAAAGGGCAGTTCTATACTCCAGTCATGGGGTAGTGCCACGCTTTTCCAGCCTGCATCCAAACCAGGTTGCTGCCCCGTAGTATCATTACTCAAAACAAACTGCCAGCCACTATTGAAGTCCGTAATACTACGCTGTGCATTACCCAGCAATGCAACCATCAGCAATCCTATACAACCAATCAGCTTTTTCATATTGTTGTTCCGTTTACATCACCCGCTAGTATCGCAGGCTTTTATTTTTAGGAAACCAGCAGTACTGCAACTATTGAACTTCTGTTGCGTCGCACACTGCACCTGCAGTAATGCTATTCAGCTTACCCATCATTTTATTGAACAAAGTCAACAGCACTTTTTCCCATATCCACAGAAGTAGCTACAGCAATACCTCTTTGGTCTTTATTGTTTACAGCATTGTAAAAATGATATACCACGCCTTTCCATTTTACCACAAACGACTTGTGTGCATACTTCTGGTCAAAAGGTTCAGATGAGTTAATCAAGTCTGCCCCTTTCCAGTCTGTCCAATGCACCAGATCGTAAGAGCATGCAAATCGGTTAAACGCATCTTTCATGCCTTCCCAAAACGCCCCGAAATAAAACATCACCCACACATCATCCATCTTTTGTAAAACGGCATCTCCTGTTATGCCTATCTTATGGTGCATTACAGGGTCTGCCTGGTATCGCTGCCAGTGTACCATATCATTGCTTACGGCCATACCTATGCGTTCAAACCAGCGTGTTTTCTTGTCCCTTCCGTTAGAGGTATCACCGTTGGCATTGTAATACATCACAAACGGATAGCCCGTTTTTTTATCCTTATCCCATATTATACTGCTTTTAAAAATCTTCTTATTCTCCCACCAGCGTACACTGCTATCGTTAGATGTGAGCACAGGCTCTTTGAACGTATTCCACAAATGTGGTTGTACCATGTCTTTTGTGGTGTAAGCAATACCTAACGATAACAAGCCTGCTTCATAACCCCTGGTATTGCCACCAAAATAACTCATCCAGTATTTGCCTTTGTACTTGTTCACATTGTAGCTGCCACCCCAGGTCGCATCCTGCAAAGCAATGTACCCGGCTTTCTGGTGGGCATCCCAAACAGTGGTGTCATTGTTAAACGACAAAGCTTTGCCTTTGGTGGTCCAGTGCAGCAGGTCTTTGCTTTCTGCCAGCAAGGTTTCATAACCCCTGCCATCAAACTGCACATACATCATATACCAGGTATCGCCCTTTCTAAATACTGAAGGACAGTCTATTTTCCTGGTATGGTTTTCCGGCACTACCACCATGCCGTATTTGTACGGTGTCTTTACGGCTTCATATACCTTTTGCATCATGCTGTCCGGCACATCCTGTGCATAAGAAAAGCCTACGCAACAACAACCCAATAAGAATATTAAATACTTCATGCTTGTTTTGTTTCATTGTTAGAAGCCGGTGTTCACCTGGCTTCTTAGCTCATTCATGTTATACAGTACAAGTGTGCGACGCAAGGGACGATGCCATCTTTCCTGCAGTTAGGCTCACCCTACTTTACCACAAAATGATACGTGCCAGACCCAATGATAATAAGGGTTTTGCCTTGCTCAGTCTTTGCATCTTTTACTGGCCATAACTTGTTGTTTTCATACACCATACCTGCAGGTAGTTCTACGGTTGCAGTAGTGTTGGCAGGTATTGTTACATCTATCACAAACGCATCTTTCTGCTGATGCCATTCGGTTTTTATGCTGCCATAAACGCTTTCATAAGTGGCTTTGGCATAAGCAATATTGGCTGTTAACTGCGGCCTGATGCGTATATGCTTAAACCCTACACTACCCTTTTGCTGGCTGATGCCGGCAACGCTTTCATAAAACCACTCCATAATGTGGCCCAACATCAAATGATTGTTAGAAACCGTAGGCAAAGCCTGCCACGACTCTGTTAGTGCTGTGGCCCCCTGCTTTAATTGATAGCCATACCCCGGCACATCGCTGCGGTTGTTCATTTCAAATATCACATCACTGCGTCCTGCATCATCCAGCACCTTCAACAAATACCTGAACCCAATATCACCGGAAGTGAGTGCATAATTGCGGTTGCGTATGTCTTCAATAAGGTTGCCCAATACATTTTGGCGGTGTTCCTCATCTACCAAACCCATATACAACGCAATGGCATTGGAGGTTTGGCTGCCAGAGCCATACTGCTGGCTTTCTGCATGAAAGAACTGTTGGTTAAAAGCCTGTTGAATGTGGTGTGCAAGCGTTTGGTAACGGGCGGCATCTTCGTCCTTATGTAATAAGGTTGCTGCCCTTTGCATAATACAGGCATCATAGTAGTAATACGCAGTGGCGGTAAGGCCCATGGGCGTTAGCTGGCAAAAGCCCGGCCGCTGTGGCCCCAGGTCGTACCAATCGCTCAGGCCATAAGACAGGATGTAGTTTTTGGCCTTGCTGCCCAAGTAATCCAGGTAGCGTTGCATGGTAACGTAGTTGTACTCAAGGGCAGCTTTGTCACCATACCATTCGTACAAATACAAGGGCAGTATAATACCGGTGCTGCCCCACTCGGGTGAATCCCTAAAATAACCATCCGCAAAATGCATTTGTGTGTACTCCGGCACAGTGCTGGTAATCAATCCGCCGGGCTCCTGCCCTGCCCTTATATCGCTCAGCACTTTATGGCACAAAGCCTGTATGTTGTAACGGTATTGCATGGAGTTGCCCATCAGGTGTACTTCCTCCTGCCAGCCCAACCTTTCGCGGTGCGGACAATCGGTGAAGATGCTTTGGGTATTGCTTTTGATAGCCCAATCAACCAAGGTATGCGTTTGGTTAAACAGCTCGTTGGAACACTCGAATGCACCCATCATTGCAGCAGCATTACGATTGTGCAAACCTTCCACAGCAAGTATTACAGGCTTGTTGCCTTTGTTAGCATGGCCTTGGGCAACAGCCTTCTCTACCTGTATGTAACGAAAGCCATAATAGCTAAAACGGGGCTGCCATTTTTCAATGCCATTGCCTTTGAGTATATAGGTATAATAACTGGGACTGCCGGTTGCTTTTTGATTAACTGTGCCATCCGGCTTCAGTAGTTCTGCGGTAAGTAGCTTTACGGTATCGCCCCGTTTGCCTTTTACCGTTATGGCAGGAATGCCAGACATGTTCTGCCCTATATCATACACCCAAACACTGTCGTTAATGCTGGTAGGTTTAGCAGCAGGCAATCTTTCCATCAGCTTAACGGGCTCGGCCTGCTGAGCCCGCAACAGGTGGCTACTTACCTTAACAGCGGGCTTCCATTTTGCATCATTAAAACCGGGCTTATCCCAACCAGACTGCTCTAATGTGGCATCATAATCTTCACCGCCGTATAAGCTACTGAATACAACAGGCGAAGCGGTAGTTTTCCATGTAGTATCGCTTACAATGTCTTGAGTTGTACCATCCGTGTATACAATCTGCATCCTGCAAATCATTTTAGGATAGCCATAAGCACCCGTTAATTTCCTGTACCTTTCTGATGGCTGATAATAAAAACCATTTCCCAGTAATACACCTATTGCATTGTTGCCAGTTTGCAAGTAAGGCTTTGCATCAAACGTTACATAAAAAGCATGCTGATCATATTTAGTCCATCCGGGATCTAAGAAATGGTCACCTACTTTTTTACCATTGATGCTCATTTCAAAATGCCCTAACCCACTGATGAATACAGTAGCCTGCCTGATCTTTTTTTGTACGCTGAAACCCTTACGTAGCAAGGGCAGTACGTCTTTCCGTTTGCCCCAGCCTTTTTTACCATTGCCATGTTCGGCAGGTACAATAATCATAGAGTCTGTTAACTTCTCATATCCTATCCACTGTGCTTTTTGCCAGTCGGCACTATCCGGCAAACCCATTTGCCAGTAGCTGATGTAACTCCATGCCGTATTGCCATGATTATCCCAAACCCGTACTTTCCAATAATACTTTTTAGCTGCTATCAAAGGCTTACCTGCATACCCAATTTGAATGCTGCTACCTGATAGTACCTTTCCTGAATTCCATACATTGGCTTTGCCTTTTGCAAGTGCAAGGCTGTCATCACTTACAAGCACTTCATAAGCTAGCTGCGTAGTATTACGCTGTGCGGACTGCAATTGCCAGGCAAGCTTTGGAGCCGGGTCTTCTATACCCAATGGCCTTTCCCTATAAGCACAGGTTAACTTTACTACCTGCAACTGTGCATGTACTAAAGTGCAGCATAAGATACCGCAACATAAACATAGCCACCTATAAAACAGACTATTCATCACACGCTGTAACGTTATGTTTTTATTTGGAGGTCAACTGAAGAACAACCCTCATCGTCCCTTGCGTCGCACACTGCAACACCTTATCGCTATTGAACATCCAGCCCTGAGATACCCAAGCCTACACCATGGGCAACAACCAGTTTTACAATATAGTTGCCCGCATTAATCTGGCTACCGGTATTGGTAGCCAGGTAATTCCATTTACCCGTTTTGCTTTCGGTAAACACCACTGTTTCCTTTTTCATCAAAGTACCATCTGCACTCAACAACTGCAACTCGCCGGTTAATTGCTTACCGGTAAGATTGCTGTACTTTAATGTAAGGGAGTAAACATCTGCAACACCTGTATTGATGTTCCAGGCAACACTGGCATTGTCCTGTTCAAACAGTATCGCTTCTTTATCGTTGATGGTCGTTTTCTTGATACCGTCACTCAATACGGCATTCTTAAACTTGTAAGTGTTAACAGGCTTCAGGTCATAAGCTGGCTCCAGGTAAAATACCGGGTGTACGGCCACACAATACATTTCATTGTTAGCCGCTGCAAACGTTAGTACATCTCCTTTTGAAAACCGTTTTTTGTACACTGTGTACCTGGTTTCTATATGCTCACTAACGGTAGACAAAACGGCATTGTCCAACTCAAAACCCTGTAACCACAAGGGTTTGGCAGTTGTTGCTATACACACATACACATCAATATCCTTCTCAGCTTTCAGGGTTTGTGAGCCTTGTGCCATCAACCAATCTGCACCAAACAATGCGGGAGGCAATGCGTGCAGTACAGTAGTTGCATTTACAGTATCGCCTATATCCATCCAATGCCTGTAAGGGGCTTTAGAACCAGATAACAATTGTTCGGCAGGCTTAACAGTAAGCTTATTTAAAGATGAGGCATCAGCTGTAATTGCTATGGCCGCTATAACAGCCTGCCCCGCAGCCACCCGTGGAAAATGCAGTGTCAACTGTCCATTCTCAACTATGGCCTTCATTGTTTTTTTAACTGCCTTACAGCTTCCCGCCTCCTTCCATAAATCCAGGTTGTGTAGCACGGTTTTACCATTGATGGCAACATCAAACAAACGCATACCGGAGCAATCCATGCTACTGCCCTTACCTAACCAGGGTTCCATAAAATATAGTTCAACTTCATATTGTCCGTTGGGTAAAGCAAAATGGTAAGCTAATTGCTCCCTGCCATAACGGAACGTTTGGAACAACGGCCAGTCTTTTGTTCCCTTTACAGGATCAAAAACCCTGCGTTGGCTGGCAAAGTAATAAGGCATCTTATTGAACTGGTCGGTCCATGACAAAGAACCCCAACTCCTCGCATCACCATCCCAATGCTGATCTGCCAACCATGTATTGCCTGACTGGTCCTTATACTCAGGGCCACCGCAATTAACACGATATAAATACTTTTTTCCGGTAGCGGGTTGTAGGATGTTTTGTGCAGTAATGTATAAGTCAGCAAATCTTGGCGACTGTGGCAGGTGTTGCAACACGATGGTGTCTTTGGCTACAGCCTTGCCATTTACATAACCAACAGCATACAAAACATTATAACGCACAGATACACCGTCCCACTGGAAATGTGTTCCTTTACCACCCCTTTTACGTTTGCCTAACGAAACAGCATTGATGTCGTTGAATAACTCCACCTCATCGCAGTTAGAGTAAACAACAATACTGTCTTTAACCCTCGGGGCTACCCACCTGTTGGGCCAGGTATGAGATACGATGTACACCATCGGGTCTTTATGTTTATCAGCATAATTGCTGCGAAACATATAAAATACATCTGCCGGCTCCTCCCAAGGGGTCAATAG
>JAESFG010000735.1_pt1 | contig 10212 bp, 9 predicted proteins | sample 9269371 | NCBI WGS metagenome assembly JAESFG01 (sample SAMN14506227, study PRJNA617093) | algae metagenome | isolation source: Aetokthonos hydrillicola CCALA 1050 (B3-Florida) and co-occurring... | place: USA: South Carolina | collected 2013-01-01
TGCCCTCCAGAAGGTGCGTCCCGGCCTGATCCTGATCGACTGGTACCTGCCCGAGGGCACCTGCGAGCAGATGGTCCGCGTTATCCGGAACCCGACGCGCTCCTCGTGTCCGCGGGTACCCATCATCGGCCTTACCTCCCGTCCCACGGTATCGGTTGTCGATAGCGCCCACCGCCTCGGGATCAGCTCGCTGCTGCGAAAGCCCTTCAGTCCCCGCATGCTGTGGGACCACGTCGCGGCCGCCCTGTCCGAGAGTGGCGCGCCAGCTGGCACGGCGTCCGCACGACGGGTCTGACATGCCGCGCGCCACCTAGACGATCAGCCCCGGGAGCGGTGGCAGGTCTGCCGTCTCGGGGAAGACGCTGTGCCCGAGCACGGTCTGCGACAATCCGAGATGGTCGGCCAGCACGCCCTTGATCACCGTGCGCAGGTCCCGTGTCGGGGCAAGGTCGCGCTCCTCGAAGAGCGCAGCCGGCTTGAGGCCGGGCCAGTCCGCGACAACCCGGCCACCCTTCACGGCCCCGCCGGCCAGGAAGGCTACAGTCGCGGTGCCGTGGTCGGTGCCCACGGTGCCGTTGACCCGCGCCGTGCGGCCGAACTCGGTGATGACGAGGATCACCGTCTCGCCCCACGCCGGCCCCAGCGTCCGCTCGAAGGTTGCAATTGCACCGTCGAGACCGGCCAGCAGCTGTGCCAGACGCCCGGACGCGACGCCCTCTTCCGCATGCGTGTCCCATCCGTCGAAGGCCAGGGCCGCCACGCGGGGGCCGTCGTCCCGGGCCAGCAGGGCGGCCGCACCGGCGGATGCGCTGCGCATGCCCTCCGCCGTCGCCATTCCCGCCGGCTTCGCCCCGGCCCCCATGCCGGACGCCATCTCGCCCGTCCGCAAACCCAGCGACAGGGCGTCGGCCAGCGGGGGATCGGCATGCTGGTAGAGAGCGAGCACCCGGCGGGCGGTGTCGTCGTCAGCCTTTTTCAAGCTGTCCGGTGCCCAGCCCAGGACCTTGGCCGGGCCGCGCATCACGAGCGGCGTCACCGCTCCGACGCCGAGGCCACCGGGCGTGGCCACCCGCTCGCCCCGCGGAAGAGCCGACAGGACGCGGTTGAGCCAGCCTGTGTCCGTCATGCCCGGGCCGGGTTGCCCGCTCTCCAGCACGTCCTGACCGTCGAAATGCGAACGGTCGCGATAGGGCGTCGCGGTCGCATGGACGACGAGGGCTGAGCCGGCCTTGTAGAGGCGTGCGAACTCCGGCATCGCCGGATGGAGGGCGAAGAATCCGTCCAGCGGAATGGCCGGCCTGTCGCCGGACGTCGACAGCGCGATCGACTCGCGCAGTGCCGCATAGTCTGGATCCCCGACGGGGGCGACCGCCGAGAGGCCGTCCAACGCTCCCCGCAGCACGATGGTGACGAAGCGGGGATCGCGGCCCGCGGCAGATGCGGCCCGGGGCATGTAGGCCCAGGCGGCGAGGGCCGCGCCGGTTCCGAGGAAGCCGCGGCGGGTCGGATGGAGGATCGCTTGGCGCATCGGGATCTCCGGCTCAGCGGCGCTGGAATTCGGGAGACATGAACAGGATGGCGAGCCCCTGCTGTCGGCTCTCGGCCCGGCTGACCGCCTGCCGCGTCTCAGGCGAGACGGCATCCCCGAGGACGGCCGAGACCAGGGACAGGGGCTGGAGGGCCGCATTGCGGCGGCCCCACTCGGAGGCGAGGTCCAGCCGTGCATCGAAGCCCTTCGGCGCGACCCAGGCCTGCATCGTGTCCGGCCAGCCATTCGGCCCCGGCGGATCCCACTGCGGTTGCCCCATGGCGGCGAGCGCGCCCTGCACCGCGCGGGGGTCGGGCTTCATGCCGGTCGCGCGCAGAACCGCCGCCAGGAACTCCACGGGCTGCCGCACCTTCGCAAGCGGCAGAGACCATGCCTCCTCCGCGCCCACCAGTTCCGTCACCACGGCCGCCAGATCGCCGCCGCTCGCGACGAAACGGGCCGCAAGGCGGTCGACCACGGCCTGCGGCGGCTGGTCGGCCAGGAAATGCGTCGCAAGCTTGCGGGCCACGTGGCGTGCGGTCGCGGGACGGATCGCGAGATCCTCCAGCGCTGCGCGGCCCTGCTCGAGGCCGCTCTGGTCGAAGGCCGAGCCCAGAACAGCGTGCGGCCCGGGCTCGTGGCGGGCGGGCGCGAAGGTGAAGCGGCCACCATAGAGGCCGTCGTCGTCAGGCGACGAGACCGTCCAGCCCGTGAGGATCCGCGCCAGGCTGGTGACGTCCGCCTGCGAGTAGCCGCCATCCACGCCGAGCGTGTGGAGCTCGAGGATCTCGCGCGCGAGATTCTCGTTCAGCCCCTTCCGGCCGTTGCGGCCGCTGCGCGAATGCGGGCCGGTCGACTGCACGTTGTCGAGGTCGAAGAGCATGGCGGGGTGCGTCTCCGCCGCCAGCAGAAGGTCGGAGAAGCGACCAAGCACGTGCGGACGGATCGCCTCGCGCTCGAAGGCACCGGCCAGCACCCGCACGGCACCGCTCTTGGCGAGAGACACGGCGAAATGGTTGGTCCAGAACGATACCAGCCGCTCCAGCAGCCCGTCCGGCGTGGTGGACATCTGCTGAAACTTGGCTGCGATCTCGGTGCGAAGCACCTCTTCAACGATCGAGGGCTCCTCCTTGCGGGGTCCGGACGAGCCGTCGCCGGCGACGGCCATAGGCCCGGCCGGAGAGGAGGATCGGCTGCGCGCGTCGGCCACCACGACCCGTGCCTCTTCCCGCCGCAACTCGACAGCCCGGTGTCGTCGGTAGATCTCGTCGGCGGCCGGCTGGTCCGCGGACAGGAGCGCGCGGCGGGGCGCGGCCAGCTGCGAGAGCACCCAGCCACGCGGATCCTTGCGCACGAGGTCGGGATCACCCGGCCGGCCGCCAAGGCCAAAGCGGTGGAGCGCGACGAGAACGGGATCAGGTGTCGGCATGTCGGCTCCGCAGCTTTCCTGCACCGTGCAATTGCATCGGCGTCGACCATGGTCGGATCTTGGCGGCCTGGCGGACGAAGTTCGCCCGCTCATCACGCCCTCGCGACTGAGCGTGAGCAGGAAGGGCTGCTTTTCCGTGTCCCCAAGCGGCGAATCTCGCATCACCTTTGACGGAGCCTTGGAGAGACGCCACGCTGCAAGCCCGGCGCGTGCAGGCGAGAACCCATGCAAGACGGAGCGAAGAGCGCGGCGAACCCTGTGGCCGCAGCCCCTCCTTTCCCCTGGCCGGTGGTCCTGACGACCTGTCTTGGTGCCTTCGCCGGGCAGGTGGATGCCAGCATCGTCCAGCTCGGCCTCCCGGCGCTGGAAGAGGCCTTCGACACCCGGCTCGACGTGGTCGGCTGGGTGGCGATCGCCTACAGCCTCGCCTTCGCCGCGGCCTTGCCGGTCTATGCGAGGCTTGCCGAAATGGGCGGGCGAAAGACGATGTACGTCGCCGGCTTCGCGCTGTTCGGCCTGTTCTCGGCCCTGTGCGGCTTCGCCCCGGGCCTTGGATGGCTCATCGTCTTCCGTGCTCTCCAAGGCTTGAGCGGCGCCCTCCTCGGAGCCAACAGCGTCGTGATCCTCGTCGCCGCGGCGGGGCCGGAGCGGCGGGGGCGTGCCATGGGCATCTTCGCGGCCGCGCAGGCCGTCGGCGTCTGTGCAGGTCCCGCGCTGGGCGGGCTCCTGCTGGCCGTGCTGTCCTGGCACTGGATCTTCTGGGTCACCGTGCCCTTCGCGGGGCTTGGAGCCCTTCTCGGCTGGATTCTCGTCCCCGATCCGCGGGCGCCGGCAACGCGCAAGAGCTTCGACTGGCAGGGCGCAGCCCTTCTCGTGCCGTGCCTCGCGGCGCTGCTGCTCGGCATCAGCAAGGTCCACGCCTGGGGGCCCGGTTCGCCCGCCTTCGTCTCCGCCCTCGTCCTCGTCACCGTGCTGGCGGCTGGTTTCGTCCTGCGCGAACGACGGGCGCCGGCGCCCCTGCTCGATCTCGGTCTGTTCCGGTCCGCCGCATTCTCGGCCGGCACGCTCGCGGTTCTTCTGTCCTACGCCATGCTCTACGGCCTCTTCTTCGCGATGTCCTTCGCTCTGGTTCGCGGAACCGGGGAATCCGCCCTGTCGGCAGGCTTGCACCTCGCCGTTGTTCCGGTCGCTCTCGGACTCCTCGCTCCCTTCGCCGGCGACTGGGCGGACCGGCGGCCCCGGACCGTGATGGTCACCGGAATGGCCCTGTGCGTCGCGGGACTGCTCCTGCTGTCGGTCAGCCTCACCGGCGACACCGGCAGTGCGCCGGCCGTGATGGCGGCCCTCGCGCTCTACGGAGCCGGCCTCGGCTGCTTCATCGCGCCCAACAACAGCGCCACGCTGAAGGCTGCCCCGCCGGAGCATGCCGGCCAGGCCGGAGGCCTTCTCAACCTGATGCGGGCGTTCGGCACCGCTGCGGGTGTCGCCTCCATGTCGTCCTTGCTGTCCTGGCGGCTGGCCGCTGCCGGAGCGGAGACTGGAACGCACCACGTTTCCCGCGAGGTCCTGCTCGGCGCGGTGCTTGGCAGCCTGCCGCTGCTGGTTGCCATGGCGCTTCTGGCGGCCTGCGCGGCGATGTTTCAGGGACGCGGCGCCGCACCCACATCCTAGGAAATGGCGTCGTATTGTATAGCTTGAGCCGTCACACGCCCCGAAGCGCACGTATTTTGCAAGTAAAAGCCAAGCTGACGCTTGCGTCAATTGCTTGTCCCTGCTGTATCGAGTAAAGATTGGTCGTACCGAGGGAGCGATGAATTTTTCGACGCTCGATTCGATGACAGACCTGCGCGCGACGGCATCCAGCGCGGATGACCTTGCAGCGTTGTACAAGCTGACTGACCGGCTCTATCGCGCGGAATCGCTGGATCAGGTCTATGCGGCGGCGCTCGACGCGATCGGGGCGACGCTCGGCTGCAACCGTGCCTCTATCCTCCTCTTCGACGATCACGGCAGGATGCGTTTCGTGGCCTGGCGCGGTCTTTCTTCCGGCTATCGCGCGGCCGTGGACGGTCACTCGCCCTGGGCATGCGGCGACACGGCCGCCGAGCCCATACTCGTGCCCGACATCGCGGAAACCGGCGAGCCTGAGGTCATCAAGGCCGCGATCATGGCCGAAGGCATCCGTTCTCTGTCCTTCGTGCCGCTGATGGTGCGCGGCCGGGTGGCAGGCAAGTTCATGACCTACCACGCCACCCGACACGACTTCTCGCAGCGCGAAATCGAGCTGGCCGTTCTCATTGCCCGGCAGGTCGGGTTCAGCCTCGAGCGGGCCGTGTCCGACCGGGACCGGGAAGCTGCAGAGGAGGCGCTGCGGCGCCAGGAGCGTCGCTCCCGCCAAATGCTCGAAAACGCGCCGGTCATGATCTGGACGAGCGACGCGAACGGGCATTGCGAGCATCTCAACCGGATGCTGCGCGACTTCTGGGGCGTGTCGGAGAGCGAAATCGCCACGTTCGACTGGTCCTCGACGATCCATCCCGACGACAGCGCCGCGGTCGGCGCGGCCATGATGGACGCCATCGCGCGGCGGCAGGGCGTCTGCGTGCGCGGGCGCTACCGCAACGCGAAGGGCGAGTACCGGGTGCTGCTCACCGACGCCCAGCCGCGCTTCTCCGACGACGGCGCTTTTGTCGGCATGATCGGCGTCAACGTCGACATGACCGAGCGCGAGGAGAACGAGAACGCCCTGCGGCAGAGCGAGGAGCGGTTCCGCCTCGTGGTGGAGGCCGCGCCGAGCGGCATGATCATCACCAACGAGACCGGAGAGATCGTCCTCGTCAACGCCAAGGCCGAGAATCTCTTCGGTTGCCAGCGGCAGGACCTGATGGGAGCCTCCATCGAGGATCTGGTTCCCGAGCGCGCCAGGCTCTCGCACGCCAGCTTCCGCAACCGGCTCGCGATGCAGCCGGGAGACATTGTCGACGGGGCAGACAGGGTCGTGCAGGCCCGCAGGCGCGACGGGAGCGAATTCCCGGCCGAGATCGGGCTCAGCCACATCCAATCGCCATCGGGCCCACTCTACCTGGCATCCGTCGTCGACATTAGCGAACGGATCAGGGCACAGGCGCAGCGCGACGTGCTGCTGGCCGAGCTGAACCACCGGGTGAAGAACACGCTCGCGCTGGTGCAGGGGATCGCGCAGCAGACCTTCAAGGGCACGGCGACAGAGCCCGCCGCCAAACGGGCCTTCGAGGGCCGGCTGCATGCCTTGGCCGTCGCCCACAACATGCTCACCCGCACCAACTGGAGCTACGCTCCCCTTGCCCAGCTTGTCTCCGACACGCTTGGTCCGGGCCTCGTCGGCAGCGGCCGGGTCAGGTGCGAGGGCCCGCCCATGCTGCTCGATCCGAAGTCGTCCTTGGCCGTGACCATGGCGCTGCACGAGCTGCTTACCAACGCCATCAAGTATGGAGCCTTATCGATCGACTCTGGCCGCGTCCGTGTCACGTGGCAGGCCGCCGGGGACCCGTCCCGCTTTGTCCTGGAGTGGGTCGAAGCTGGCGGCCCTCCCGTGTCGGTACCGACCCGCACGGGCTTTGGCTCGCGACTCGTCCAGCGCATCCTGGCCGACGACCTCGCGGGCAGCGTGGATCTCGACTTCCGCCCCGAGGGGGTCGCCTGCCGGATCGAGGGGAGCCTGCGCGCGGCCGCCGGGGCGACGCCGTGAGCACGCTGTCGGGAAAGCGCATCCTTGTCGTCGAGGACGAGGCCGTCATTGCGGCGATGGTCGAGGACATGCTGCTTGAGCTCGGCGCGCTCGTGATCGGCCCCGCGACGACGATCGGCAAGGGACTGGAACTGGCTGGAGACCACGCGCCCGACGCGGCGCTCCTCGACATGAACATCAGAGGCGAACCCGTCGAACCCATCGCGACACTGTTGCGGGAACGATCGGTCCCGATCGTCTTCGCCTCGGGCTACGGGCGAGCCGGGCAGGTCCGCCGGCCCCACGAGGCCGTGCTGGAGAAGCCCTTCACGGTCGAGCAGCTGTCGGAAGCTCTTGCCGCGCTGTTCGCCTGAGAAGCGGCGGACCAGCCGGCCGGCGGGGCTTCCGGCAACACAAGCCCGGCCTGCGCCGGACCCTGCACATACCTGGAAGCCGCGTTGAAATGATGGTCGGAGTGGCGGGATTCGAACCCACGACCCCTAGTCCCCCAGACTAGTGCGCTAACCGGGCTGCGCTACACTCCGACGACGCGGCTTATACGGAAGCGGGCCCGCCAGCGCAACCCGGTTCTCATGCCCCCGGGGGCGGGCTCAGACCTGAGGCGCGGGGCCGATGAAGTCCCGCTTGCCCAGGGGCACGCCGTCATGCCGCAGGATGGCGTAGGCGGTCGTGAGGTGGAAGAAGAAGTTCGGCAGAGCGAAATGCAGCAGATAGTCCTGCCCCCGGAAACGGCGTTCCACCGCCGCCACCGTTATGACGATCAGCCGATCCTCCGAACCGTCGACCTCCGCGGCCGGGACGCCTTCCACCGCGTCGAGCGCCCTTGCGACTCGCTCCTTCAGCGCGTGGAACGTCGTCTCGGTGTCTTCGAAGCGCGGCGGCTCGCGCCCGGCGAGCCGGGCCATCGTATTCTTGGCGAAGTCGGAAGAGAGCTGTACCTGGCGGGTGAAGGGCAGCATGTCGGGCGACAGCCTGTCACCCAGTATGAAGGCAGGATCGATCTTGCGTTCCTCGCAATGCGCGGAGGCCTTGTCGAGGATCGCGGAGAGGTTTCCGAGGCCGAGCCGGAAAACGGGCGCGCTGGCCTGGTGCATCGATAGGGTCAAACTCATCCTCCGCCGTGTCTGCCGGGATCCCCCGGGTCAATCGGATTGTCGGCGTGCAACGACCGGGGGGCAAGTAGAACCAACCCGCCCGCGGCGCATTGCCGGGCGGGTGCGGGAGGCCGAGATGTCGGAAAATGAAGGCGCCGGCGGCGGGGAGGCCCGCCGCGACGCGGTTCTGGCGACGATGCTGCAGGTCTACTTCGAATCGCTGCGGCGCGAGCCGCTGCCCGGTCGGCTCGTCGAGACCGTGCGCGAGCTCGTCGCCTCGCCTCCACCGCAACAGAAGGACTGCTGGACCTCCGGCGGCGAGCCTCGCCGGCTCCAGTGACGGCCAGGCTGCATCGCGCCCTCGCTCGCTCTAGGATGGTTGGGCGGTATCGGGGGAAGCCTGGCCATGAGCGAAGACGCCGAGGGGACCCGGGCACCTCCCCTGCCCTCCTCGCCCACCGAGTTCATCAACGCACTCGCGCACTACCACCGCGCCGAGATCGGCCGCATGGCGGGCTGGCGCGACCGCATCGACCGCACCACCAACTGGGCCATCACCGTCGTGGCGGCCATGCTGTCCGTATCTCTGTCGACCCCCACTGCACACCATGGCGTGCTGCTGTTCGCCATGGTTCTCATCCTTCTCCTGCTCTGGATCGAGGCGCGCCGATACCGCTTCTTCGATGTCTACCGCGCAAGGGTGCGCCGGATGGAGCGGCACTATTTCGCACAGATCTTCGCACCCGTCCCTGAGAAGGATCAGGAATGGGCCAAGGCGCTGGGCGACGATCTGCGTCACCCGCGCTTCCTGATCGGCCACCGGGCCGCCATGTCGCGCCGTCTGCGGCGCAATTACGGCTGGATGTTCCTCATCCTGCTGGCCGCCTGGGTCCTGAAGGTGACATCCCCCCGCCTCCAGGACTCCCCGCGTGTATCCGGCGCCGGCCCTGCGGCCGAGCACGGCAACGACGTGATAGGCTCCCTCGAGGCGATCCTCGCCAATGCCGCCCTCGGGCCCCTGCCGGGCTGGGTGGTGATCCTCGTGGTCGTTCTGTTCTACGCGTGGCTCGCGTGGTCGGCATTCCGTCCGCTGCCCGGCAACCCGGAGATCGGACAGGGCGACGTTCACGTCTGAGGCGGCGGCGGGAACGACGCGAGGAGCGCAGCATCGGCCTGCTGGGCACGGGAGACGGACGGCCGCTCGCGGTAGCGCGCGACATAGGCGGAGAGGGTGTCGTCCGCCTCGACAATGCCGAACATCATCGTCCAGTGCAGCGCAGAGCCCCACAGGATGTCGGCGGCGCTGAACGCCTCGCCCAGGATCCATGGGCCCTTGCGCAGTTGTTCCGTCACGACGCGGATCATCGTGTCGTAGTCGCCGTGGCCGGCCGTCGACCGCGGCGGCGCCTCGCGCTTCAAGGCCTTGTCGAGAATGGCGGGCTCGAAGGTGGATCCGTGGAAGGCAAGCCAGCGCAGGAAGGGCCCCCGCAGGGGATCCCCGATCCGCGGACCCAGGCCCGCTTCGGGAAACTGGTCGGCGAGGTAGAGATAGATGGCGCTCTGCTCGGTCACCAGGGCGCCATTGTGCAGGATGGCGGGCACCTTCCCCATCGGATTGACGGCGAGGAACTCTGGCCTGCGCGAATCACCGGCCCGGAGATTCAAGACCCGAAGCTGAAAAGGGACCCCGAGTTCCTCGAACAGGACCCGGACGCCGCCCGAGCGGGACTGCGGAGCGTGGAAGAAAATCAAATCGTCGCCGGCCATGGGATCCTCCGCGAAAAGCGGCATGCTGGAACACATGGGGAACGTCGGCAAGCCCCTCCGCGGCTCAGGCCACTGCGAGGAGGGGTTGGAGGGCGGCTGGCAATCGACCGGGCGTCTCGGCCTTGAGAAAGGCAAGCAGCCTCTTTTCCGCATCGCTGAGCGCGCCGTCCCGGTTGAGGCGGGCGACGAGCCAGGCTGCCTCGCCCTCGTCGACCCGCTCGCGCAAGGCCAGGTCGGCTGCCGATCCAGCCACCCACCCACCTGTCGAGAAGGAATCGCCGCCCACGGCCGCGCTGAGCGCGCGGGCGAAGAAGTCGCCGATCCCCCGGCCGAGGGGCTGGCGCTCGTCGAGCCACCGCTCGCGCCGCAGCGCCTCGCCAGCATCGGGCGCCACGGCTCCGCCGGAGGCGAGGAGGTGGTTGCCGACCGCGCGCGCGAAGAGATCCTCGAACCCCGATCCGGCGGTCCGCCCCGCGGTCGCCTCGGCGATGTCGAAGAGGGCCTCGGCCTCCGGCCGCGACACGAAGCAGGCACCTTCGCCCGCTCCGGCGAAGAGGGCCCGGCGGATGAGCGCGACGTCGCCGGCCGTCAGCGAAGGAGCCTCCCCGCCATGGGCGAGCGGGCCCCTGTTCTCGACGAATCCGGCCCTGATCGTGGCAAGGGCGAG
>JAESFG010000736.1_pt1 | contig 10208 bp, 8 predicted proteins | sample 9269371 | NCBI WGS metagenome assembly JAESFG01 (sample SAMN14506227, study PRJNA617093) | algae metagenome | isolation source: Aetokthonos hydrillicola CCALA 1050 (B3-Florida) and co-occurring... | place: USA: South Carolina | collected 2013-01-01
GCAACCCTGCCAGGTTGTGTACAATGTATTTAAACTGGCCCTGCAGCACAATAGAAGCATCGTACTGGCTAAACAACTGGTGCGTTACACCATAACGCAATAGCAGGTGCAGGCCAAACAACAGCCAGATACCTGTTGCCATGGCAGTAGCGTTGCGGCGGGTGTTTAAGCCCAGCCGTATGTCTTGCACAACAATGCCCGTTGCCAGCAAGGGAAATATCCAGGTAGACTCGTACGAAAGCAAAGCCAGTTCAAAAAACACCAGCGTAAGTATATAATAGCCCCAATGCCTGTTGCGAAGCAAAAAACAATACAATGCCGGCAGAAACATCATGCAACCCATAGTACCCGTACGGCCAATAACCCAAAAAACCGCTTCGCTGTGAAAAGGGTATAGCAAAAAAAGCACCGCCGCCAGCAAGGCAGGGGCAACAGTTTGCTGTAACCCGCCGTACTTTTTATACAACAGCCTGCTAACCATAAACACCAGCAAGGTATTAACCAGGTGTTGTAATACACTGCTTATGTGGTACCACTGTGCATTTTTGGCAGCAAGCAGGTAATCCAGGTGCAGCGTAATATTACCCACGGGCCTTAGCGAGTTGCGTTGCTCCCATACATGGGCAGCACTTTCCGGCACATGTATAAAATCATCGGCCCAAAAAAACAAGTCTGCAGGCCTGTAGGCATACAAAGCCAGCAGCACAGCAGCCAAACAGCCCAAAATGATATACAAACGCCGGTTTGCAGACATACAGCTTTAAATGTAATGGGCATTGGGCAAACTACCATGTAGCGATAACATATTTGCCATGCTTTACCGCCCCAACTGCCGGGATATTTGTGCAGCATAAGCCGAAGCGTTTTTGATGAGTTGCTGTTTCACCTGTTCATTTACCCTGAACGAAGGCATGTAAATACTAAGGCAGGCCACTACCCTTTTTTTACGGTACACCGGTGTAGCTATGCCCACTACCTGCACGCTGTCTTCAATCAATGCATAACCATCCTGCCGTATTTGCTGCACCTGCTGCATAAATTTCTTTTTGGTGCTGGCCCCGGGCCATAAGCCGGCTGCGGGCAAACCGTATTCATGTATGTAACGTTGCAGTTCATCGTCTTTCAGCATAGCCACCAGCAGGCGGCCTGTAGAGGAATCATAGGCTTTTTTGGTATCGGGTGTATACGCCTGTATCAGTTGCGTACAAAACTTTTTGTGTATCACCAGGCGTTCGTCGCCACGTAGAACGGCCAGCAAAGTATTCTCGTTCAACACGCGTGTTAGCTCTTCCATATACGGATCTGCTGCTTCAATAATAGAGCGGCGTGTGGCGGTATCATCGGTTAGCAAAGCCAGTTTTTTGCCTGGCAGGTAACCCTTTTGTGTGGCAGCTTTTTCCAGGTAACCCCTTTGCACCAGTGTTTTTACAATATTGGCACAGGTGCCGGCATTCAGTTGCAGAGCCTGGGCAATTTCGCTCAGCAGCTTGGGGCGTTCTCCATCTTCGGCCACCATTTCCAGTATGTCCAGTGCACGGTTTACTACCTGTATCATATCCTAAAACTACTGTAGTTACACGTCAATTCGTTCAACCTAATAAAATTTTGTTTGGCATTGTTGAATTTCTGTTTCTTTTACAAATTATCTATTGCATTGCCATAATCAAACCACATGAACCAGCAAAAGACTTCTACCACGTTTGCCTTTATCATGATCACCTCACTGTTTTTCCTGTGGGGCTTTGTACACAACCTTGACCCGATACTGATACCGCACCTGAAAAAATCTTTCAGCCTCAGCAACTTCCAGGCATCGCTTGTAGACTTTGCCGTATTCATCGGTTATTTCCTCATGGCCTTACCCGCCGGTTTCATCATGAAAAAACATGGCTATAAAGCGGGCATATTGGTGGGGTTGTCTTTATTTGCGGCGGGCTCTTTTCTGTTCATACCGGCTGCCAACACACAGTTGTACGTCTTCTTCCTGGCAGCATTGTTCATCATTGCCTGCGGGTTAACCATTTTAGAAACTGCGGCCAACCCTTACGCATCGTTGCTGGGCAGCCCCGAACAAGCCACCCAACGCCTCAACTTTGCACAATCGTTTAATGGGCTGGCGGCTACAGTGGCCCCCATTATTGGCGGCAAACTGATCCTTACCAGGGGTTATACAGAGGCTGAACTGGCCACCATGACCGCACAAGCCAAACAGGTAGCCCTGGCATCAGAAGCTGCCACCGTTAAAACGCCTTACCTGGTATTGGGTTTTGTGCTGGTAGCTGTGGCCATCATTTTCGCTCTTATTAAACTGCCCGAAATCAAAGACGCTGACGAAGAAGCATCCCTGCAACGTGTTTTCAAAACCCTTAAACACAAACAGCTCAAAGGTGCGGTACTGGCACAATTTGCTTATGTGGGTGCACAGGTATGCGTTTTCAGCCTGTTTATTTTGTTTGCCACCAAGGCTTTCGAAAACGGCCACCCCGAACAGGATCCTTTTATACAAAACATTTCAGGGCTTTTTAAAAAACTGGGACTGGTAAATGAATCGGGCGAAAACCATTATGCCTACTACCTTTCACTGGCCGGCCTTGCCTTTATGATCGGGCGTTTTATTGGCACTTTCCTTATGAAATACATACAGCCACCAACCTTGCTGGCTACTTATGCAATCATCAATGTGGTATTGTGTGTGCTTGCGGCCACTACGCATGGTGCAACAGCAGTGTACTCGGTAATTGCCATTGCTTTTTTTATGTCCATCATGTTCCCTACCATTTTTTCACTGGGCATACACAACCTGGGCAGCGACACCAAATTTGGCAGCAGCCTCATCATCATGTCCATAGTAGGTGGTGCGGTGGTGCCGCTCATCATGGCCTCCATTGGCGATGCCACCAACAACATACAACTGGGTTATGTGGTGCCCTTGGTATGTTTTGCCGTCATTGCCTGGTTTGGCGTAAAGGGGCACAAAACAGCGTAATAATTTTTTGGGAGGACGGGCAGCACCGCTCCGTTGATGCACCGCTTGCGACGCTCCGTTCAACAGTAGTGGTACTATGGGGCAATAGTGAAACATCGTACAACAACAAAAACAACTTTAAACAGCAGATATGTTTTCATTAACCAACAAACAAGCCATTGTAACCGGCGGTGGCAGCGGCATTGGCAAAGCCATTGCACAATTGTTTGCCCGGCAGGGTGCTTTGGTGCATGTACTTGAACTAAACGAAGCCAATGCAGCCGAAACCGTTCAGTCTATTGAAGCCACAGGCGGCAAAGCCCTGGCACATGCCGTAAACGTTAGCAACCAGGCCGCTGTTGCTGCGGTATTTACCGCCATTGGCAAAGCAGACATACTGGTAAATTGTGCCGGCATTGCACACGTAGGCAAAGCACACACCACCAGCGAGGCCGATTTTGAAAAAGTGTACCAGGTAAACGTAAAGGGTACATACAATTGTTTGCATGCAGCATTACCCATTATGCAACAACAGGGCGGCGGGGCCATACTCAACATTGCCTCTATTGCTGCATGGGTAGGCATTACAGACCGCTTTGCGTACAGCATGAGCAAGGGTGCCGTTTTTGCCATGACACTCAGTGTTGCCCGTGACTATATACAAGACAACATCCGTTGTAACTCTATTTCGCCGGCACGTGTACATACGCCTTTTGTAGACGGCTTTATTGCCAAAAACTATCCCGGCAAAGAAGCAGAAGTGTTTGAAAAATTATCCAAAAGCCAACCCATTGGCCGCATGGGCACAGTAGAAGAAATAGCCAAACTGGCCTTGTACCTCTGCAGCGATGATGCTGCTTTTGTTACCGGTAACGACTACCCTATTGACGGTGGATTTATTAAACTCAACAACTAATATACTTTTATGAAACTGATACGTTTTGGCCAGCCCGGACAAGAAAAGCCCGGCATTCACATAAATGGCACCAACTACGATGTAAGTGCTTTCATCAGCGATTACAACGAAGCCTTTTTTGCCAGCAACGGCTTGCAACAGCTTACGGCTATTGTACAGCAACAGGCCGGTCAACTGCCTGTAGTGGCAGAAGGCACAAGGTTGGGTTCACCCTTTGCCAGGCCTTCTAAAATCGTGTGTATCGGCCTCAACTATGCCAGCCACGCCAAAGAAACCAATGCACCCATTCCCAAAGAGCCCATCATTTTCTTTAAATCTACTACCGCTTTAACCGGCCCCAACGACGACATCGTCATCCCCAAAAACTCGGTTAAAACAGACTGGGAAGTGGAGTTGGCTTTTGTGATAGGCAAAAAAGCCAGTTATGTGGAAGAAGCAGATGCCATGGATTATGTAGCCGGCTATTGCCTGCACAACGACGTAAGCGAAAGGGAATTTCAACTGGAACGCGGCGGCACCTGGGATAAAGGTAAAGGCTGTGACACTTTTGCACCCATTGGCCCATGGCTGGTTACCAAAGATGAGGTTGCAGACGTACACAACCTTCGCCTATGGCTAAAACTGAACGGCAAAACCATGCAGGACGGTAATACCAACGACCTTATCTTCAACATACCGCAACTGGTATCTTATATCAGCCAGTTTATGACCCTGCTACCGGGCGATGTAATCAGTACCGGTACACCGCATGGTGTTGGCCTGGGCTTTACACCCAATATTTACTTAAAAGAAGGTGATGTGGTAGAGCTGGGCATTGACGGACTGGGCACATCCAGCCAGCAGGTAAAAGCATACAAACCATAAAACAGTACAACCATGAACTTAGGACTCAATGATAAAGTGATTATTGTAAGTGGCGGTGCCAAAGGCATTGGCGAAGGCATTAGCCATATACTGGCCGAAGAAGGTGCACAGGTAGTAATTATTGGCCGCAATGGCAACGATAATGATATTACCGTTAACAACATCAATGCTGCGGGTGGCAAAGCCTATGGCATAGTAGCAGAACTGAGCGAGCCGGCCCAATGTGCCGCTGCCATTGAACAAACCATTGCCCGCTTTGGCCGTATTGACGGCCTGGTAAACAACGCCGGTGTTAATGACGGTGTTGGGTTGGAGCACGGCAGTTACGAGGCATTTATCAAAAGCCTGCACAGCAACCTGGTACATTATTACCTGCTGGCACACCATGCATTGCCAGAGTTGATTAAAACAAAAGGCAGCATAGTGAACATCAGTTCTAAAACAGCCGAAACCGGCCAGGGTGGCACTTCTGCTTACGCAGCTTCTAATGGCGGGCGTAATGCCTTAACACGCGAGTGGGCTGTAGAACTACTGAAATACGGCATCCGCGTAAATGCAGTGGTAGTAGCTGAATGTTATACACCTTTATACGACAAATGGATTCAAACCTTTGACAACCCGCAACAAAAACTAAAGGAAATCACTTCACATATTCCTTTGGAAAAACGTTTTACTACCAAAGAAGAACTGGGCAACGCCGTAGCTTTCCTGTTATCAGAAAAATCATCGCATACTACAGGCCAACTAATTCATGTGGATGGTGGTTATGTGCACCTGGACAGGGCTTTGGTAAAAGAATAATGGTAAAAAAAGCCGCATAGTATTGCTGCAGTACAAGTGTGCGACGCAACAATTGCCCAATCGTATTCCTACTGTTGGCCCAAAAAAGAAAAACGCCATCACTTACCAGTGACCAATACACAACAAACCACTGTACAAACGGTTACCCTTATACGGTAGCCGTTTTTTATGTTTTTATGCAATAAGGCCAACAGCGGCATCCGTGAACAAAATATTGAACGCCCACTGATAAAGCCTACCTAAGCTAAGCATCCGCAAACACCCTGCATTAGCAAGCCTTTCTTTTTGGGGAAACGAACTGTAGGAACACGATTGAACTGCCGTTGCGTCGCACACTTCCTCTGAAGGAACAATACTGAGCCACGGAGGCAAAAAGCCGAATGCAAAATGCAGAACGCTGTAAAAGCCCCCTCTCCCGGCGGGAGAGGGGGTTGGGGGTGAGGCCGAGTAACAAGATTTTTTTTATTACGCTCCTACGGAGCTTTATCAAACCCTTTAAACTACACAACTATTCATGTTACGCCCTTACAGGGCTGAAAAACAGATGGCGTGGCGGCATATTAATAGCATAGCAAGCACAAAAGCAAGCAAGCTCCGTAGGAGCGTAATCGTATAAACGCCGCCTAAAACTTCCTCTGAAAGAACTTCCTCCTTCATTTGCCTGTGTGTAGCGGGCTTCATGGATGATTGTACTGAAGGAACAGCCTCCCCAACCCCTCCGAAGGAGGGGCCATACAACGGTTTTGTAAACCGGCTTAATGGCTGCAAACACGCAAAACCCACATGGCTTTTAGGAAAAAAATGCTTTTTCAGCATGCTTTTGGTTAATAAAATGTGAAGCCCTGAAGTAAAACCCACTATTTCACACTGTCTTTTTGAGCTTGGGCATCATAGACAAAAAATCCTGCAACCCAATACAGCAAAGGGTTTGGCCGAAGCCAAAGCGTATTAACGGTAATAGAACAACATAAATGTTGATTGTACACTTACAAAACCCCACATTACTTTTACATCAGAAAGCAAAACGGTAACAACCACAGCTTTCTCAACAACCAGATTTTTTGAACTCTTTTCATATGGCAAGCAATCGTTAGAGGCCTTCTGTTTCTACAGAAGGCCTTTCTTTTTTAGCTTTTTTACCAACCTTCCCTGCCTATTTGCTTTACAAGTTTTGTATTTTCAGCCGGTAATACTTACAGCATTACACGCACCATAATTTTAAGGCAATGACATACAGCGGACTTACCATCCTTTTACTTATAATGGCCAACTGCATCGTATCGTACCAGGGCTTTCGCAGCAAGGACTTTTTAGAAACCTACAAGTTTGAGGTAGAAAAAATACGGGTGTACAAACAATACCGAAGACTGGTTACATCGGCATTCTTGCATGTAAACTGGCTGCACCTGCTGCTCAACATGTTTACCTTGTACTTTTTTGGGGCCGCTATTATTGATGTGTTGGGTATGGTGCCCTTTTTCATTATTTACTTTGCCAGCCTGGTAGGCGGTAACCTTTTTGCCCTGGCTGTACACAAACACCAGAGCCTTTACAGCAGCGTTGGTGCATCGGGTGCTACCAATGGTATTGTGTTTGCCTGTATTGCTTTGTTTCCCCAATTGGCCATTGGTTTATTTTTTATACCGCTCAGCATACCCTTGTGGGTGTATGGGTTGCTGTATATGGCTTACTCTATATACGGGGTACGTTCTAAAAAAAACAACATAGGCCACGATGCACACCTGGCCGGTGCCCTTACGGGCCTATTGCTGGCTATTTTATTTAAGCCAGCTTCTTTATACAACAATTACCTGTACATATTGCTGCTTGGCGTACCGGCCATTGTGTTTATTTACATTATTGTTACCCGCCCACACCTGTTGCTGGTAGACAATGCCTTTGGCCGCAAGGGACAAAACCAGTACGATATAGACCACCGCTACAACCGCCAAAGGGCAACCCGCCAGCAGGAGTTGGATGAATTGCTGGACAAAATAAACCGCCGGGGCATAGGCAGTTTGTCTGCCAAGGAAAAGCAACGCCTGGAAGAGCTTTCACAATAAGTGGCACAGCATTATACGCCGATACATTTAATAAAACTACTGCTTACAACAACCAAACTGCATAGCAGCAAAAGCCAGGTAATGTACTGCTGCCCAATGGCTGCCGGATGGCAGTGGATACCCCACAGCAGACGCCCTTTGAAGGGGCGGCTGCGAGGAGTAGCAACGGACAGCCGGAACAGGTGCTGAAGAGGCATTCCACCGGTGAAAGCCCCAAAACTTACGGGGCAAAAACCTGCATGCAGCCGAAACACAGTATTATTGCAGCCGTGCTTTTTTTACAGTCCATAACATTATACCAGTTTCGCAATTACCTGCACCGCTCTTTTACGTTCAGCGAACGTATTACGGGTATCTGCGGGCTTAACGGCACCGGCAAAACCAACCTGCTGGATGCCATTTATTACCTCTCGTTTACCAAAAGCTATTTTTCCAGATCTGACAGCAGCAATGTGCACCACAACCTGCAAGGCCTGCGTTTGGATGCCCGCTACCAACTGCAGGGGCAAGAGCAGCAACTGGCCTGTATACTGCGGGAAAACAACCGCAAGGAAATGCAACTGAACGGTGAGGATTACAAAAAGTTTTCGGAACACATTGGCAAACTGCCTTGTGTAATGATTGCACCCGATGATGTAGAACTGATAACCGGCAGCAGTGAGGAAAGAAGAAAATTTGTAGACACCATATTATCGCAAATAAACAGGGCTTACCTGCAGCAACTGATTGAATACAATAAACTGCTGCAACAACGCAACAGTTTGCTGAAACAGGCAGCCGACAGCGGATATGTAGACGAAGCCTTGCTGGACATTTACTCAGACCAGTTGTGCACCAAAGGCCAGTTTATTTATGAGCAGCGTAACCTTTTTTTACAGGCTTTTTTGCCCATGGTTACCGCTTATTACCAGGACATAGCCCGCAGTACCGACGCCGTAACCCTTACCTACGAAAGCCAGTTGCACCAGGCCAGCCTGCAGCAACTGCTGCAACAGGGCAGGCAAAAAGACATGCTGTTACAACGTACCAACTATGGCATTCATAAAGATGATATTGCCATACAAATGGGCAGTAATACTTTTAAGGCCGAGGCATCGCAAGGGCAACGCAAAAGCCTGTTGTTTGCACTAAAGCTGGCAGAATGGCAAACCCTGAAAGACAACAAAGGTTTTGCCCCCCTGCTTTTACTGGACGACGTTTTTGAAAAACTGGACGAGCAACGCATGTACAACCTGCTGCACCGCGTTTGCATTGAAGACGATGGCCAGGTTTTTATTACTGACACCCATAAAGACAGGCTGCAACAGCAACTGCAACTGCTGGGCGTAGGCTTTGAACTGGTAGAACTGGATAAAGGCCAGCCCTTACCTTAACGCAACAAATTTTTATCTCTGCTTTTCTGTAACAAACATGCCCGCAAAGGCTTAGAGTACCTAATATTGCAGTACATGTATTGCCGAATTGTTATTATACGCTACCCTATATTACTGGCCTGGGCCGGCTTTATGTCTATGCCCTTATTTTACCTGGCACTTAGAAAAGATATGGGCATCGGCTTTTGGAAACTGATGGGCAGCGGCATCAACGGCAGGTACAATGTTATACCCAACCTGCGGCAATGGGCTATACTTTACACAACAGCCATGTACGGCGACCAATCTGCCATTGACAATCCATTCATCAAAAAATACCTGCGTTTTTTTAGGGCCAAGACCATTACCTATGTGTTAGAGCCTATGGCTGGCCATGGCAAATGGGACGAACAAGCCTGCTTTGGCCATTTGCCGCCCCATGCCGAAATAGAAGGTACGGTGGCTGTACTTACCCGTGCATCTATCAGGATAAAAAAGTTATTCCGTTTTTGGCAGCATGTGCCGCAGGCCATGGCAGCCATGCAGCAATCGCCCGGGCATCAAAAAGCCTATGGCATTGGGGAAATACCCTGGATAAGGCAGGCAACGTTTAGCGTATGGGACAACCAGGATGCCATGAAAGCATTTGCCTACAACTCGCCAGAACATGCTGCTATCATACGCAAAACCAGGGATGAAAACTGGTACAGCGAGGAAATGTTCGTACGCTTCCGGGTGCTGGCCTGTTATGTTCTGGTAAGGCCTTAATACGCTTTGGCAAAAAAACCTGTAATATTGCCAATATGTTGGTAAACAAACATACCAGGCCACGATTGTTACTCGCTTACTTCCTCAATCTCATTTCTTCCGCAGATTGCGGCCTGCCGGATTACTGATACTACCTGCCCCACTTTATTTCAGCAAGCAACCGATCCATCAACTTATTTTATTGTGCCCAGGCACAGCACGGCAACACAATAGCCGTATCACCTTAAATCATTTATTGTATGGCTGAACATCAATTGTATGTAGATTCAGAAATTGGCACCCTTAAAAAAATCCTTATCCATAGCCCGGATGGCGGCATTGGTAAAATTATACCCGGCACTTTTGCAGACAACCTGTACGATGATATTGTACACCTGAAAAAGATGCAGAAAGAATACAACCACTACGTAAAGCTGCTGTTGTATTTTCTGGACCCCGAAAAAATTGAATACATCAAATCCTGCGAAGCAGCGGGCCAC
>JAESFG010000737.1_pt1 | contig 10205 bp, 6 predicted proteins | sample 9269371 | NCBI WGS metagenome assembly JAESFG01 (sample SAMN14506227, study PRJNA617093) | algae metagenome | isolation source: Aetokthonos hydrillicola CCALA 1050 (B3-Florida) and co-occurring... | place: USA: South Carolina | collected 2013-01-01
CATGTTCATACCCAGGAAAATATAGTAGAACGGGAACCACAACGCCGACGATAGCTGCGAGCAAACAATGATGATGATTTGCCCGCACATAAAACCCAGGAATATATGCTTGTGCGTTTTTTGTATGGCCTGTTTGTAACCCTTGTAATTGTAACTGATGGTGTAATAATAAAGGGCCAGCAATACCAGCAAGCCTAATGTACCCGAGTCGTTCATGGATTGTATGAAGGCACCAGCCAGCCAGCCGGGGCTATCCATCATGTGTTCATACTCGCCTTTGAATATGTTGAAAAATTCGGTATCGGCACTTAGGGCACCGTTACCAAATAGGGGGCGTTTTAAAAAGCCTTCAAAGCCCAGCAGTATGGCTTCTACCCTGCCCAGGCCGGTGCCGTCTTCAAAGTCTACAATGTTTACCAGCCTGGCCTTAAGGGCTACTACCACACCACTACCCGCAGGCAATACAAAGAACAAGATAAACAAGCCCGATAACAGCAATGTTACCGCAACCAGTATATGCTTTAACTTTGCTTTTTTAGATACCTTGAACAGGATTAATACCGCCAGCAAAGTGGCTACGTACACAGACCTGGTGTACGCAAACAAGAGTGCCAGTATATACGCCACCAGCGTAGTTATACTTTTGATGTTCTTTTGCCTGTCGAAAAAATACAACGGTATATAAATGCATAAAATGGCACCGGTAATTTCGGCAAAAAGGTTAGGCTCAAAACTTAAGGAGCGTATGGATGGCACCGAACTGTTGAGGTTTTCGATACCCGATACGCCCAGGTGGCCATAGGTAATACCAATCATTTCGCGGCCTTTGAACACAAAAGCCAGCAGCATGGAAAACAACCCGAAAGCTACCGATGCACTATTGAGGCTTATTGTACGCTTTATACAAAAATCTACACTGCCTGCCCTGGCAACCAGGTGGCGTGTTATCTGGTAAATAAAGATGAACGTAAGTATAAGTACCGATGCTTTGATGCTGGCAGCCCTATTGGGTGCAAACAACACCGAGGGTATAAGGTTGGTTAAGAAATACAGGTACAGGCAAAGCGAAACTTTGTCTGTATAAACAATGGTAAAACTATTGTCTTTTCTTACCAGTAAAAAGCCAAAACACCCGGCTGCCACCAGTAAGCTTAAGGTAAGGTTGAACGTGCCCAACGACAACTTGAATGCCGACATGAATGCCGTTGCCACCAGCAGCGTAAAAAAGAAACGGTATGTTTTAATGGAAACAGGCGGCATGGGCTTAAAGCACGTCTAGTATTTTTTGCTTGTAATCCTGGTAAGTACGCTCGTACGAAAAATGGGTTTCAATAAAGTTGCGTGCCTGGTTGCCCATGGTAGCCGCCAGTTGCAGGTTGGCACCCAGGCGTAACAGGGCATTGTGGTAGGCGGCAGGCGTTTCACACAAAAAGAACGACTCACCATCTACGGCATCAATGCCATCTATACCTGCCTGCGTAGTTAATACAGGCAAAGCGGCCTGCATACCTTCAATGGTTTTTACTTTAATGCCTGCACCGTTAAAAATGGGTGCCACCATACACAAAGCCGCTTCAAAATAAGGCGAAGGGTCTTGTACAAAACCTGTAAACTGCAGGTTAGGCACATGGGCAAATGCCGGTTGCAGCAAATTGCCTTTACCGCCTACTACGGTAAAGCTAAACTGCTCGTATAACTTAAACGGTACAAATACCTGGTTGATGAACCAGGTTACAGCCTGTATGTTTTCATCACGCCCCATGGCCCCAAAAAACAAAATGTTGTTGGTGTAACGCTTTTGATCGGGGTGTTTTAAATAATTGCCAAAGTAGGGCGATATAACCACCAGTTGTTCTTGGCGTATGCCGTTTTGCTGTAGCCTTAAAGCATCCAGCCGGTTGTGCGGCACTACAATGTCCAAAGCCTTTAACAAGCGTAGTTCGCATGCTTTAAAACGTTGTGCCAGCAATGCATGTACTACGCCTGCCTGTGCAAGCCGCTCTATAGAAATAAAAGCTACATCATGTTCTGAACAAACAAATTTTGCCTGCGGAAATAACCGCCGCAGCTTTGGATACAGGAACAACATTTCTGTCCACTCCAACACCACTACTTGGGGCAAGCATTGACGGCGAATGTTTTTTGCAGCTTTTATAAACGGGCGTACATACAAAGGGTTTACGTAGTAGTACGGTGCATATAAACGTGCCAACATTTTTTTGAAACCTTTGGCATAATGCAGGTAATTGTACAAACGAACATGCAGCGGCATTTTTACCGAAAAGTTTTTGCACCCCGCAAACTGCTGCTGCATACGGTTATAATCTGCATCGTTTTTATGGGCTACTACATAACCTACTTCAAAACTTTCATCGGCGGCAAAACGTTTCAGGTAGTAATTGAACGTTTGGTTGCCGGCCATGGCAGATTGGTTGTGCACGGTATGTGCACTAAAAAAAAGGATTTTTATGGGCAGCCTGGGGTTCAATTTTTTTTGTGGATACAGGGCTTTGGTACTACTATGATGCACCTGTTGTGTCACTCACTTGTACGTTCTTATCGCTATGCAGCAGTTATGGACGCACGGCATAAATCATGCCCACGTCAGAATTGTGTTCGCCAAAAGACAGCGTTGAAAACCCGGCTTTTGACAACAGTTCAATGATTGCAGATGGGCCTTTTTCATGCCATTCAATCATAAAAATTTTTATTTTCTGCAACAGGCCATGTTCGTATAAATCTTGCATAATCACATATTCCGACCCCTCGCAGTCAATCTTGGCAATAAAGCTGGCACCTTCGTTTTCTGCCAGTATGCTTTTAAATTCTTCCAGTCCCGACCGCAGTTCAATTTTTTCAATGGCCACATTGTCTTTATAGGCGTTCAGCAAGCCTTCGGGTATGCCACCAACCCCAACACTGCCTTTATTATCAATAATGTATTTCACTTCTACAAACTGGTTGCTTTTATCCAAGCCATAATTCCTGGGGTTAATCTTATGGCCCACAGCGGGGTTGCTTTGAATATTCTTTATAGCGTAGGCAAAAGTTTTTGCAAAAGGCTCAAAGGAGTATATTTTTTCAATCAGTTCATTCTTTGCAAAAAACAAGCTGGTAACCGCTACGTTCATACCAACGTCAATCAAAACCATTTTTTCATTAAGCACGTAGTTGTATATGCCATCTGCAAAAACTTCTTTTAAAATATTCAGTTCATCCCAATAGTTAACGTTAAATACCAGTTCATCTATCTTAATTACCAATCCGGTATCCCCGGCTTCAATAATGGCATTGCGGTTATCCCTTAAGTTGGTTAAAAAGTTGTAACCATTTAACACAAACAGGTTGTTCGTTTTGCTTACATAACATCCAATATCTTTTAAATACAGTTTACCGGATGAATAGGAATACGAAAACTGATCAATGGGAATTTGTTGCTTGATAATCTTCTTGAGAAAAAGCATGTTCGGCACTTTAACAGCAAGCCTGGCCAAATAAAGCAAATTCATTTTCATAAGGGAAAAGTTTATTGAATAGCATTTAAAAATTGTTATGGAATATCTTTTAAGGCTTTTTATTGGTTATAACTTTACCGCCTTTGTTGTTTTAAATTCTTTTTTATAAATCAGGTAAGTCCAGGGTACCAGCACCAATGCAATCACTACAAAAAACACGATGCCAAATGCATAGGCCCCCAGCCATTGTACGGTACAAAAAATAAGTGCCATTTCCAGCACGGTGCAAACAATGGTAGGCAGTAAAAAAGGTTCTTTTTTTTGAAACCTTACTGCGGTAGTAAACACGTTAGAGCATTGTGCTGCAATACCTGTAAACAACAACAGTAACACGGTAGGCATATCGGCAAAGCGGGCAGCCTGCCTTAGGTGCAATACACGGGCCAGGTACAAAGCCAGTACAATACCTACAAATGCCAGCAGCGAAAACAGGATGCTTTTTTTAAGCGTAGCTGTTACCAATACACGTACGCCGGTATAATCCTGCCCGGCACCCAGCATGCCAAACCTGGGGCCTGCTATGGTTACCCATATCATCCCTATCATATTTACCAGGTTAAACAATTGCATGGTAGCCCCTATTTTACCAGCCTCAAGCGGGTTAAGCAGCTTAAATGCCAGGGGCACAAAAGATTGCAGCATAAAGTAACCCAACAGCCAACTGATGCCTATTTTCCATTGCTGGCCCCAAAATTCGTTTTTCCAAAAGGTTTTGTCGTTTACACCTTTTGTATGCCTGAGCTTTAAAAACTGCAAAGCCGGTTTGCGTAACAGTGCTATGGTTACCGCCACACCTGCAAACAAGTTGATGCTGATGGCATACAAACCCATGCCTGTGTATATGGCAGCCCACATAAACAATGCCCCTGCTACAGATGCCATTAACAGGATAAACTGGTTTTTGGCTATTTGGTTGGTGCCTTCGAGCAGGGATTTAAAAGGCGATAACGATATGGAACATGATACCGCTGTTACCAGCAATATCCAGGGCAATGTGTATTGTACAAAAGGCTTGCCCTGCAAGCCTATAAAAAAGTAACCACCCACACCTATAGCCACAAAAAACAACAAGGCTACGCCTGCGTACCATTTTATGCTAAGCCTTACCAGGCTTGCCAGCCGGGCCTTGGCATTGTTATCACCGCTTATTTGTTGCTGTTCATCAAAATGCAGGCGGGCCCACTCGTGGCTGGCAAATTGTACCATTACAATTCCAAAACCTACATCTAACAAAAAGTTTAGCAGCAGCAGGTTGTTAAACATGTAGTAATACCCCTGCAACTCGGGCGTAAACCAGGTGGTTACAAAAAGTATGGTTACAAATGCAGTACCGGCAGTAATAACCCTGTTGGCAAAGCTGTACGTAAACGCTTTGTTGCTTTTTAGTTTTGCCAGTAAAATGCCTGCCGTAGATGATGATGGTTTGAGCGGCGTATGAGAAGTTATAGGACTAGCCAATTGCGGGTTGATGTTAGGATTCTGCTGATTGCAGCAACATGGTGTGATGGATAAAATGATGCGGTGCTTTCTTTTAACTGTACTTATGGTTGTACATGGCAATTATATATGCCTTACACGCGGGTAATGTTGGCTTTTTGGGGTAACCAGGCTGGGGGAATACTATTGAACAGTGGTTGCGTCGCACACTTCAACGGTTGGTTCCCTGTTTGAGGTTTGTTGATGTATGTGAACAACTCTTGAACATGCAACAACCTTAAACCTTACAGCTGCCCAAAGCATCTGCAGTACAAGTGTGCGACGCAACAGCAGCTTCATTTGTGTTACTATTGTTGGTGTCCAAATAAAAAACCTGCACTATTGGCGGGCCCGCACTTTTAACCAACGGAAAAATAAGAACATGGCACCCAGCATGCCAAATACAAATATGCCTGCCGCCATACAAACCAGTTTGCCCCTTTTAAAGTTAGTGAGGCTTTTGCCGGGCACGTCTAGTATTTGTATAAGGGGTGTTTCCTGCACCAGCGTCATGCGGGCTATTTCGAGGTTTTTAACCACTTCGCCGTAAAGGGTGCCGGCTACGGCCCTGTCGCGTACGGCAATTTCTTCGGGTACACGTATGGTACGCATGGCGGGGTTGGCATCCAGGATACGGAGGTCTGCCGCATTGTAAGAACGGCCATTGAGTACCAGCAACAGTGAATCGGCCCGGCGTTCCAGCTTTTCTACGTTTTTGCGAATGAGCGTAGTTTTTACGTTGATGTAAAAGATGGCCGCCTCGCTGATAACCAGTTGGGGCATGCGGCGTGCGAACATGGTATCGGTACTGGTAAAGCCTACCAGCACAATGGTTGTTTTTTTGCCGCTTTTTTCTACAGACAGGCTTTTGGTAACGCCCTTATAAACGATTTGCATTACGCTATCCTGCAGGGGCGTGAGGCTATCGGCACTACTTACATTGAAGTAGTTGATGCCGGCAAGGGCTTTTTTATCGGCCCATCTTTCCTTCATTTTGTTTACTTCCAAAAAGCGGTCAATAAGTTTAGGGCCGTTGCCTGTATCACCATTTACATTGGTAAGTAAAGCCTTATAAATGATGTGTTGAGACGTAAGTATTTCCAATATGTTTTCGCCTGCAAAAAGGCTGTTGCCCGAGCCGGCACCGGATATGTCTAAACCCAGTTGCGATGCCAGGCCTGCAAAAGACCCCAGGGAAGAGCTGCTTTTTTCCTGCAGCACAAAAGAGGCGGCACCCGTGAATTTGGGTTTTTGAATAAGGAAGTAATACACCAGCCCCAGGCTTATGCCTATAATGCCTGCGAGTATCAATACCCAAAACTTCTTACGTACATAACGCAGGTAGTTGCCTATCTGCCTGGTAAGGTCTGCAATGGTATATTCTTTTTCCACTGTTGGTTGTTGCATGTAAGGGGTTATTTGGTTAGGTTGATGATGCCCAGCACCATGGCGGCAATACCTACTATGCCTGTGCTGTAGGCGGTAAGCTCCTGGCCTGAAATGCCTTTGCTTTCAGACTTCATGGGCACATATACTTCGCTGCCAGGTTTTACCTCGGGATAATTGTTGAAGAACAGGAATTTTTTGGTACTCCTTACCTCTCCGTTGGGGTAAACCACATAACTTCTTTTACGCGATGCCCCGCTGGTAAAACCACCGGATTCATTTACCACATCTTTTAAAGACAAGCCCTGCCTGTACACAATTTTTTTAGATACAAACACACCGCCAAAAGCCTGTACGGTTTCCAACCGTTTGGGAATCTTAATCATGTCGCCCTGCATTAAACGCAGGTCGTACAAAGAGCCGGGATTGGCAAGGGCTTCGTTTAAACGGATACCTACAATTTTTTGCGGCTCGGCCAGTATGCCACTTACCTCTTCGGCGGCAAGGGTATCTTTGGATTTTACGTCCAGCATCCTGATTTTATTGTTCATCAATGCCTGGTCGCTCACGGTTTCAAAAGTATTCCTGAGCAGTACGGCACCTTTGGCGTAGGCCGTAGATTTTAAACCGCCTGCACGGGCAATAAGGTCAGATAATTTTTCATCCTTGCTCAGCAAAGTATATTGGCCGGGGTACATTACCTCACCCTCCAAAAACACGGTAACCTGTTCGCGGTAAGAGGGGTTTTTACGCACGGTAATAATGTCAAAAGGTTCCAGCAATTCGTTGCCGGTTGTGGTGCTATCCAGCAACAGGTTATCCAATGCTATGGTTTTAAGTACAGCATAAGCAATGGTATCGTTTTCGGCATTGGAGCGAAAACGCCTGGATATTTCAATTTTTTTGCTGCTGGCGGCATCTGTAAAGCCACCGGCCATCAACAGCAGGTCTTTCAGTTTAAGGCTGTCAGAAAACTCGTAAGTACCGGGTTTATTGATTTCGCCGTTTACCGAAACGGTAAACCTTTCCTTAAGGTTGAGTACAGAAAATATGCTTACTACATCTTCCCGCTTAATGCTAAAAGTGTCTTTGCCTGAAAGGATGTTGCTTACATTAAAATCAATGAACTGTGGTGTATAATCGGGTTTCAGCCTTTTTACAATGCCCCTTATCAGGTAAGCATCTTCCCGCAGGCCGGCTTTTAGCAAAAGGCTTTTCAGGTCGTTCAGGTCGTTGATGGAATAATCGCCCGGGTGAAACACCGCACCTTCTACGCTTACCCTGTTTTGGTAACGGTTTACCAGGTTATCTACCACAAACACATCGCCCGATTTTAAGGCAAAGCCGGCAAAGTCTTTTTCAGAAATGCTCAGCACCAATTTTTCTTTTGCACCAAAGCGTGACACGCGTACAATTTCGGTGTAGGCATCGTCAGTAAAATCACCGGCAAAAGCAATGATATCGGCCAGTTTTTCGCCTGTTTTGGCTTCATATATGGCAGGCCTTTTAACACCGCCAGATAAGGTTACGCGTACCTGGTAAGGGTTTACTTTAATGATGTCATCATCTTCCAGCCTAAGGTTGTTACGCAGGTCTCCTTTGTTCAAAAAATCATAGAGGTCAAAGGTTACTACGGTCTTGCCATTTCTAATCAGTTGTATGTTCCTGTACGAGCCTGTACCATTAATACCGCCTGAGTTGTACAATGCGTTGGCAATGGTAGACAGCGACGACAGGGAGAACGTACCGGGCCGTTGTACATGGCCTATCAGTGTTACTTTAATACTGCGTATCTGCCCAAGGCTTACCTGTACAGATGTATTGCCCGCATTAATGCCTGTATAAATTTTGCTGAGTGCCTGGCGTATTTTTTTCTGTGCATCTTCCATGGTTAAGCCTACCACACGTACAGGCCCCAGGTTGGGTATGCGTATATGGCCTTCGGGCTGTACTTTAAGCTTAAAGGTGTTTTCTGAGTAGCCAAAAACATCCACCACCAACTCATCATCTACACCCAATACATAGTTGCGTGGTGTGGCTATTTTAAGGTTGGGTTCAAACGTAAGGTTGGCATTGCTAAACAATTCCGAACCAAAAACGCTAAGCCCGGGTTCTGAAGGGGCGGCAGGCGTTTGCACGGGCACATCATCCCTTTGCACATTTACATTTTTGTTGCTGGTTTTAATGCCAGCTTTGGCCTGTAGTTGCGGCAACCGGGCTTTCAGTTTGGCAATTTGTGCAGCAGGCACACCTTTTTGCCGGGCTTTGATCTCCAGTTCTTCTTCACTTAACCCATTAAGGCCTGAGGCGTTCATGTATTGTATCAGTTGCTCGTCAGACAGTTGGTCTACATCGGTTATCTGTGCTTTTAGCGGCATAGCTACATGCAGCAGCACCAACAGCAAACCACACATTACAAAGGCAACAACTTTTCTCTTTTTCATGTTTTGCTTATAAGTAGTCATTTCAAATATCCGGGTATAAATAAATTGGGTAGACGGGCACCATATCCCTGATGAGGCACCGCTTGCGACGCTCCGTTCAACTGTGGTAATACTGTGCATCAGGGGCTGTTGCGGTGTTACAACCTGCCGTCTACCAATGCCCTGTCTAAAAACGATTTGGTATCGTAAATAATGGTGTCTTTACTGGCTTTAAGGGCGGTGTAATCCAGTGTTGCAAACGCCTTGTGCGATACGGCCAGTATAATGCTATCGTAAGTGGCCCCATCAATAGAAGGTTTCAGGTGCACACCATATTCCTCTTCCACTTCGGCGGCGTTGGCATGCGGGTCATATACCTCTACCTGTACACCAAACTGTACCAGTTCGTGGTAAATGTCTATTACCCTTGAGTTGCGTATATCCGGGCAGTTTTCTTTAAACGTAATACCCAGTATCAAAGCCTTGGCACCGTCTATTTTAAAACCTTTTTTAATCATCAGTTTTACCACTTTGCCGGCTACAAACATGCCCATGGTATCGTTTACACGGCGGCCGCTTAAAATAACCTGCGGGTGGTAACCCAGGCTTTCGGCTTTATGTGCCAGGTAGTAAGGGTCAACACCAATGCAGTGGCCGCCTACCAGCCCGGGTTTAAATTTCAGGAAATTCCATTTGGTGCCGGCGGCTTCAATTACATCAGTTGTATCAATGCCCATGCGGTCAAAAATGAGGGCCAGTTCGTTTACAAAAGAAATGTTTACATCACGCTGGGCGTTTTCAATGGCTTTAGATGCTTCGGCCACTTTTATGCTAGCGGCTTTATGGGTACCGGCCTCAATAATGCTGGCGTACAGGTTGTTTACATAATCTGCTATTTCGGGCGTGGAGCCGGATGTTACTTTTTTGATTTTGGTAAGGGTATTCACCTTATCGCCGGGGTTGATCCTTTCGGGTGAGTAACCGCAAAAGAAATCCTGGTTATACACCAACCCGGAATGTTGCTGCAGCACCGGTACACAATCTTCCTCGGTGCAGCCGGGGTATACGGTTGATTCGTAAATAACCACATCGCCTTTTTTAATAACCTGCCCCAGCATTTTGGTTGCGGACAGCAGGGGCTTTAGGTCGGGGGCTTTAAAATTGTCTATAGGTGTAGGTACTGTAACAATAAAAACGTTGCAGCTTTTCAGGTCTTGGGTATGGGCAGAAAAGGTTAAACCAATATTACCATCGGCCGCCAATGCAATAGATTGCTGCAGGGCTTGCAGGTTGGCCTCGTTGGTGCGGTCTTTACCGCTTTGCAGTTCTTGCATGCGTGCTTGATTGGTGTCAAAGCCAATGACCTTATATTTTTTAGCAAACTCAATAGCCAGCGGCAAACCCA
>JAESFG010000738.1_pt1 | contig 10203 bp, 6 predicted proteins | sample 9269371 | NCBI WGS metagenome assembly JAESFG01 (sample SAMN14506227, study PRJNA617093) | algae metagenome | isolation source: Aetokthonos hydrillicola CCALA 1050 (B3-Florida) and co-occurring... | place: USA: South Carolina | collected 2013-01-01
GTAATCAAAATTACATGTTCTCGCGATCCTGCCGATCTGGTGTTTTCATTAGATCAGCTCCTCAAGGTTGTGCAGTCGGTGCATCGGAACCCTGTCCCCCCCTCGCAGGCCGGAACGGCGCCGCCTCTCGCAGTGGTCGAGAACGAGGCCGGCGCGAGCCCGTTCGTGATCGTGGTGGACCATGCCAGCCCTCACATCCCCGGCGAGTTCGGCGACATGGGACTGGGCGAGGCCGAGCGCAGGGCGCACATCGCCTGGGATCCCGGCGCCCTCGACACCGCCCGGCTGATGGCCAGACAGCTCGATGCCTGCCTCGTCCATGCCACGGTGTCGCGACTCGTGCTGGACCTCAACCGCGATCCGTCGGCGCCCGATTCCATCACGGTCCTGTCGGAAACGACGCGGATCCCGGGCAATGAGGGATTGTCGCAGGCCGAGAAGGCGCGCCGGGCAGGGGCCTACTACGATCCATACCATTTGCAGATCGCCCGACTCATCGACCGGCGGATCGCCGCCGGGCGCGCCACCGGGCTGGTCGCCCTGCATTCCTTCACGCCCGTCTTCAAGGGGTTGTCGAGGCCCTGGCCAGTCGGAGTGCTGTTCGACAGGGACGAGCGGCTTTCGGCAGGCCTGATCGAGGCCCTGCGGCGAGAGGGCCTGAACGTGGGTGTCAACCAGCCCTACGGACCCTGGGACAGGGTCTACCACACGCTCGACAAGCACGCGGGGTCGCGGGGGCTCCCCAGCGTGATGATCGAGGTGCGCAACGACGAGATCGCCGATGCCACGGGCCAACACGCCTGGGCCCGGCGGCTCGCTGATGCGCTGGCCCGCATCGCACGCGGCGGGGCGGCGGGGCTTTTCGACAGCGGCGCGACCTTGGCGGGACAACCGTGAACACACGGGACCGCTCGATAACGGGAGTGGATCCATGAACGACGTGACAGGGGACTATTCAGAACAGGACAAGAAGAAGGACCTCCAGGTCCTGCATTCCATGGGCTATGCACAGGAACTCGAGAGGAGCATGAGCGCCTTCTCGAACTTCGCCATTTCATTCTCGATCATTTGCATCCTGTCCGGCGGCATCAACTCGCTCGCCCAGGCGACCTCGGGGGCCGGCGGCGGCGCGATCGGCATCGGCTGGATCATTGGTTGCCTGGTCTCGGGCGTCTTCGGTCTTGCGATGGCGCAGATCGGCTCGGCCTATCCCACGGCTGGAGGCCTCTACCACTGGGGATCAATCCTCGGGAACCGCTTCACCGGATGGCTCACGGCGTGGCTCAACCTGCTCGGCCTGATCACGGTGCTCGGCGCTATCAATGTCGGCACCTGGAACTTCTTTGCCGGCGCCTTCGGCTTCGATGCGACGAACTATGCGCAGACGGTGATCTTCCTGGTGGTCATCACCGGCGCGCAGGCGCTCGTGAACCATTTCGGGATCAGGCTGACAGCCAAGCTGACGGACCTTTCGGGGTACCTGATCTTCGCCACGGCGCTTGCCCTCACGATCGGCTGCCTCGTCGCCGCTCCGCACTGGGAATTCTCGCGGCTTTGGACCTTCACCAACTATTCCGGCCTGCCCGAGGACTCGTCGGTCTGGCCGAAGTCGGACTCGCTGTTCCGCGTCTTCCTGCTGGGCCTCTTGCTGCCGATCTACACGATCACCGGCTACGACGCCTCGGCGCACACGTCGGAGGAGACCAAGCGTGCCGCGCATGCCGTCCCGCGCGGGATCGTCAGCTCCATCGTCTGGTCCTCGATCGCGGGCTGGATCATGCTTTGCGCCTTCGTGCTGATGCTGCCCAGCATGGATGAGGCGGCCAAGCAGGGCTGGAACGTGTTCTTCTGGGGCATCAACGCGCAGATGAACCCGGCCTTCGCCAAGCTGCTCTACATCGCGATCTTCGCGTCGCAATGGCTGTGCGGCCTGGCCACAGTCACCTCGGCATCGCGGATGATCTTCGCCTTCTCGCGCGATGGCGGCCTGCCGGGTTCGGGGACCCTGTCATCGGTCAGCAAGGCGCACCGCACCCCGGTGGCGGCGATCTGGACGGCCTCCATCCTGTCGGTCCTGTTCGTCGCGGCCACCTCGGCACCCGGCGTCTCGATCGGCGGGGCCTCCGCCTACACCGTGGTGGTGTCCTGCACGGTGATCTTCCTGTTCCTGTCGTTCACCGTTCCGATCGCGCTCGGGCTCTTCGCCCACGGCACGGCGAAGTGGAGCACGATGGGACCGTGGGATCTCGGGACCTTCCGCTTCAAGCTGGTGGCGTTCCTGTCCATCGTGGCGATGGCGCTGATCTTCTATATCGGCGTGCAGCCGCCCAACGACATGGCGCTGGAAATCACCATCGGCTTCATCGTCCTGACCGCGGTTGTCTGGTTCGCCTTCGAGCAGCGCCGCTTCCAGGGCCCGCCGATCGGGGACATGATCGCCAAGCGGCAGTCCGCGATCGCCAAGGCCGAGGCCGCTGTCGGCGAGACGGGCGCCTGATCCGGCACGCATGATCCGGCGCGGGCGGTCTCCCGCCCGCGCCGCCCTTTTTCCGAGCACGGACGAGACCATGGAACAGCGACCCGCCATCACCAGCCCCGCCGAGGCGATCGCCTATGTGCGCGAGCGCGGCCTTCCCTATGTCCGGGTCGGCGTCTTCGACATCGACGGGATCTTCCGCGGCAAGTACATGAGCCGCGGCAAGTTCGAGAGCGCGATGGAGAAGGGCTTCGGTTTCTGCGACGTCGTCGTCGGCTGGGATTCCAACGACCAGCTCTACGACAACGTCCAGGTGACCGGCTGGCACACGGCCTATCCGGACGCGGCGGTCCGGCTCCTGCCGGAGACGATGCGGCTCATCCCCTTCGAGGAGGACCTGCCGCTCTTCCTCGGCGAGTTCGCCGAGCAGTGGGAGGGCGTCTGCCCCCGCGGCACGCTGCGCCGCGTGCTGAACCGCGCGGCGGACATGGGCTACGCCGTGAGCGCGGCGGCCGAGTTCGAGTTCTTCCTCTTCGAGGAGACGCCGCATTCGGTGCGCGAGAAGCGCTACCGCGACATGCGCAACATCACGCCGGGCTTCTTCGGCTACTCGATGCTGCGCAGTTCCGTGCACGCGGACTTCTACCGCGACCTGCTGGAACTCGGCCTGCGCATGGATTTCGAGATCGAGGGCCTGCACACCGAGACCGGCCCCGGCGTGCTCGAGGCCGCCATCGCCGTCGACGACGCGTTGAAGGCCGCCGACAAGGCCGCGCTGTTCAAGACCTACACCAAGATCCTCGCCCAGCAGCGCGGCTGGATGGCGACCTTCATGGCCAAGTGGTCGCGCGACTGGCCGGGCCAGTCCGGCCATTTGCATTCGTCGCTGAAGGACATCAGGACCGGCAAGTCCGCCTTCCACGACGCCAAGGGCGCGCACTCCATGTCGGACGTGATGCGCTGGTATGTCGGCGGCCAGCAGGCGCTGATGCCGGAACTGCTCGCCATGGTGGCGTGCACGGTGAACTCCTATACCCGCCTCATTCCGGGCTTCTGGGCGCCGACCGATGCCGCCTGGGGGGTCGAGAACCGAACGACGGCTCTGCGCGTGATCCCGGGCTCTGAGAAGTCGCAGCGGGTCGAGTACCGGATCGCCGCGGCCGACATCAACCCCTACCTGGCGCTTGCAGCCTGCATCGGCTCGGGCCTGTGGGGAATCGAGAACCGCATCGAGCCGGGCGAGCCGGTCGCCGGCAATGCCTACGAGGTCAAGATGCCCGCAGAACGCGCCTTGCCGCGCACGCTGTGGGAGGCCGCGCAGAGGCTGAAGGGCTCGAAGGCCGCCCGGTCCCTCTTCGGCGATGCCTTCGTCGACCATTACGCCGCCACCCGCGAGTGGGAGGAGCGTGAGTTCCGCAAGGCTATCACCGACTGGGAGATGGAGCGCTACTTCGAGATCATCTAGGGCTCTTCTGTCATCCCCGGCGACCCGCGAAGCGGGCCGGGAAGGGGATCCAGATCGTCCCGCCGGCCGGGACCGAGCATGGCAAGGAACAGGCCTGGATCCCCCTTCCGCGCCTTCGTCGCGCCGGGGATGCCAGGCCGAGCGAGGACAACATGACCGACATCGTCTGCATCTCCCCCGTCGACGGCCGAGAGGTCGCCCGTCGCACCTCGGCCAGCCCGGAGCGCATCGAGGGGGCGCTCGCCGCTGCACGGCGGGCCCAGGCCGAATGGGCGAAGGTGCCGCTCGCCGAGCGCAAGGCGAAGATGGAGGCGTTCCTGTCCGCCATGCTGGCGATGAACCAGGAGGTCGTGCCCGAACTGGCCCTGCAGATGGGGCGCCCCGTGCGCTTCGGCGGCGAGTTCCGGCCGTTCGAGGAGCGCGTCCGCGGCATGCTGGCGCTCGCCGAAGAGGCGCTGGAGCCGGTTGTGCCCGAGCCGAAGGAGGGTTTCACCCGCTTCATCGAGCGCGCGCCGCTGGGCGTCGTGCTGGTCGTGGCGCCCTGGAACTACCCCTATCTTACGGCGGTCAACAGCATCGTCCCCGCGCTGGTGGCGGGCAACGCGGTGATCCTGAAGCACGCGGCGCAGACGATCCTCGTCGGCGAGCGGTTCGAGAAGGCGATGCAGGCGGCGGACCTGCCGGAGGGGCTCTTCGCCAACCTCGTGCTCACGCATGACGACACGGCGCGGATCCTGTCCTCGGGCGCCGTGGACCACGCCAACTTCACCGGCTCGGTCGCCGGCGGGCGGGCCATCGAGCGCGCTTCGGCGGGCACTTTCACGTCGCTCGGGCTGGAACTCGGCGGCAAGGACCCCGCCTATGTCCGGGCCGACGCGAATTTTGACCACGCCGTCGAGAACCTCGTCGACGGCGCCTTCTACAATTCGGGCCAGTGCTGCTGCGGCATCGAGCGCATCTACGTGCACGAGAGCCTCTATGACCGCTTCGTCGAGGCGGCGGCCGCGCTGACGCGGACCTATGTGCTGGGCAGCCCGCTGGACGAGGCGACGACGCTCGGTCCGATGGCGACCGTGAAGGGCGCCGGCGTCGTGCGCGCGCAGATCGCCGAGGCGCTCGCCAAGGGCGCAACGGCGCACATCGACACGAAGGCCTTCGCGGCCGACGACGGCAAGGGTCCCTATGTCGCTCCCCAGATCCTGACCGGCGTGGACCATTCCATGTCGGTGATGGTCGAGGAGAATTTCGGCCCGGTGGTCGGCATCATGAAGGTCTCCGGCGACGAGGAAGCGGTGCGGCTGATGAACGACAGCCCGTACGGCCTCACGGCCGCGATCTGGACGTCGGACGAGGAGGCGGCGCTGCGCCTCGGCCAGCAGATCGAGACGGGCACCGTCTTCATGAACCGCTGCGACTATCTCGACCCGGCTCTGGCCTGGACGGGCGTCAAGGACACCGGCCGCGGCGCCAGCCTGTCCGAGATCGGCTATGCCATGCTGACGCGGCCGAAGAGCTATCATCTCCGCCGCATCTGACGTGTGCATCTGCCGCCAACCTCAACTTCTGGTCGAGATTCCGGAACCCTGCCCATGCCGCTGAAAGCCAACTGGAATTACCCCACCGCCGTGCGCTTCGGCGCGGGCCGGATCGCCGAGCTGCCCGCCATCTGCAAGGAGGCGGGGATCGCCCGGCCGCTGCTGGTCACAGACCCCTTCCTCGCCACCCAGCCGATGACGAAGAAGGCGCTGGCGGCCCTGGCGGAGGCCGGGCTCGGCTCGGCTGTGTTCCACGAGGTGAAGCCCAATCCGGTCGAGTCCAACGTGGCGGCCGGCGTCGAGGTACTGCGCGCCGGCAAGCATGACGGCGTCATCGCGTTCGGCGGCGGCTCGGCGCTCGACGCGGGCAAGGTCATCGCCTTCATGGCCGGGCAGACGCGGCCCATGTGGGACTTCGAGGACATCGGTGACTGGTGGACACGCGCCGACCCGAAGGGCATCGCCCCGGTGATCGCCGTCCCGACGACGGCCGGCACCGGCTCGGAGGTGGGTCGCGCCGGCGTGATCACGCAGGAGGCGACGCACACCAAGAAGGTGATCTTTCATCCCGGCATGATGCCGAAGGTCACGATCTGCGACCCCGAACTCACCGTCGGCATGCCGCCGAAGATCACGGCCGGGACAGGCATGGATGCCTTCGCCCATTGCCTGGAGGCCTATTGCTCGCCCTTCTACCACCCGATGGGGGAGGGCATCGCCGTCGAGGGCATCCGGCTGGTGAAGGAGAATCTCGGGAGGGCCTATCGGGAGGGCACGGACATCGAGGCGCGCGCCCACATGATGTCGGCGGCCGCCATGGGCGCGACGGCCTTCCAGAAGGGCCTCGGCGCCATCCATGCGCTGTCCCACCCGGTGGGGGCGCTCTACGACACGCATCACGGGCTCACCAATGCGGTGTTCATGCCCTACGTGCTGCAGTTCAACCGCCTCGCCATCGAGCCCAAGATCGAGCGGCTGTCGGCCTGGCTCGGCCTGAAGCCCGGCTACCCTTCCTTCCTAGACTGGGTGCTGGCGCTGCGCGAGGAACTCGCCATTCCGCATACGCTCGCCGGCCTCGGCGTCGACGAAGCGAAGTTCGACCTGATGTCGGACATGGCTCCCGAGGACCCCACGGCCGGCGGCAACCCCGTGCCGCTCGACAAGGCCGCCGCGCGCAGGCTCTACGAGCAGGCGCTGGCGGGACGGCTCTAGGCCGACCGGCGCCACTGCCGTCAGGCCGCGGCGTCACGGACAATCAGCGGGTCCGGCGCGGATCGGGCCAGGCCAAGGGAAGGACCGGAGGAATGTCGGGACGGGTCGAGGCGATGGAGCTGGCACGCTTCACCGTGGAGACGCTGGGCTACTGGTCGGGGCCGGTTCATCCCGAACCTCTCGGCGGCGGCCTCACCAACCGCAACTTCCTCGTGACGGATCGCGGCCAGCGCTACGTGGCGCGGGTGGGCAACGACATTCCCGTCCACCTGATCGTCCGCGACCACGAGCGTGCCGCCGCGCGCGCGGCGCACGCCGCAGGCATCGGCCCGGAGGTCGTCTACACGGAGCCCGGCGCCCTGGTCATGCGCTACATAGAGGGCAGGCCGCTGACGCCGGAGGACGTGCGCGACCCCTCCCGCCTCGGCGACATCCTCGCCCTCGTCCGGCGCTGCCACAGCGAAGTCGGCGCCCAGTTCGTGGGGCCCGCGCTCGCCTTCTGGCCCTTCCATGTCGTGCGCAATTACATCCGCACGGTGCAGGGTGCGGGCGGCTACTGGGCCCAGGAGGCAGGCGGCCTGCTGGGCCTCGCGCGGCGGCTGGAGCAGGCCGTGGGCCCGATCTCCATGGTCTTCGGCCATAACGACCTGCTCGCCGCGAACTTCATCGACGACGGGCAGAGGCTCTGGCTGATCGACTACGACTATGCCGGCTACAACAGCCCGCTCTTCGACCTCGCCAACCTCGCGTCGAACAGCGGCTTCGACGAGGACTCGGAGCGCCGCATGCTGGCGTTCTATTTCGGCGCGGCGGCCAACGAGGCGCTGTGGCGGTCCTACTCCGCGATGCGCACGACATCGCTCCTGCGCGAGACGCTGTGGAGCATGGTGTCCGAGCTGCATTCATCGCTCGACTTCGACTACCGCTCCTACACGCTCGACTACCGCCAGAGGCTCGCGGAGGCCGTCGCCCGCTTCGACTGGCTGGAGAGCCGGTCATGAGCCTGCCGACCCATGCGGAGATCATCGTCATCGGCGGCGGCATCATCGGCTGTTCGGCTGCCTACCACCTCGCCAAGGCCGGCGCGAAGGACGTGCTGCTTCTCGAGCGCAAGAAGCTCACCTCCGGCACCAGCTTCCATGCGGCCGGTCTCGTCGGCCAGCTGCGCACCTCCGCCAGCATCACGAAGCTCCTGAAGTACTCGGTCGAGCTCTATCGCACGCTGGAGGAGGAGACCGGACAGGCGACGGGCTGGAAGATGAACGGGGGGCTGCGGCTCGCCTGCAATGCCGAGCGCATGACCGAGATCAGGCGGCAGGCGACGACGGCCCATTCCTTCGGGCTCGACATGCACCTGCTCACGCCCTCGGAGGCGCGTGACCTGTGGCCCCTGATGGACGTGTCGGACGTGGTCGGCGCCGCCTTCCTGCCGACGGACGGACAGGCCAATCCCGCCGACATCACGCTCTCGCTCGCCAAGGGCGCCCGCATGCGCGGCGTGCGCATCCTGGAGGACACGTGCATCACCGGCATCCTCCTGCGCGAGGGCAGGGTGACCGGGGTGGAGGTGGGAGAACAGATCGTCTCCTGCGAAAAGCTGGTCATCTGCGCGGGGCAATGGTCGCGCGAGGTCGGGCGCATGGCCGGCGTGACCATCCCGGTCCAGTCGGTCGAGCACCAGTACATCGTCAGCGAGCCCTGCGGCGCGCCGCGCGACCTGCCGACGCTGCGCGATCCCGACCGCCTCATCTACTACAAGGAGGAGGTCGGCGGCCTCGTGATGGGCGGCTACGAGCCGAACCCGATCCCCTGGGCGCTCGACGGGATCCCGAAGGACTTCCATTTCAGCCTGCTGGAGAACCGGCTCGACCATTTCGAGCAGATCATGGAGCAGGCGCTGGCGCGTACGCCCGTGCTCGAAAACACCGGGATCAAGCAGTTCGTCAACGGGCCGGAGGCCTTCACGCCGGACGGTGCCTTCATCCTGGGCGAGGCACCGGAAACGCGCGGCGTCTTCGTCGGCTGCGGCTTCAACGCCTTCGGCATCGCCTCTGCCGGCGGCGCCGGGTGGGCGCTGGCGCAGTGGGTGCTCGACGGCGAGCAGCCTCTCGACCTGTGGGCCGTGGACATCAGGCGCTTCTCCGGCATCCATGCCGACGACGCCTATGTCCGCACGCGGACGCTGGAGGCCTATGGCAAGCATTACGCCATGGCGTGGCCGTTCGACGAGTATGAGAGCGCCCGGCCGCTCCTGACCTCTCCGCTCTATCCCCTGCTGAAGGAGAGCGGCGCCGTCTTCGGCCAGAAGCTCGGCTGGGAGCGGCCGAACTGGTTCGCGCCGCCCGGGGTCGAGCGGCGCGACACGTACAGCTATGGCCGCCAGAACTGGTTTGTCCGCGTCGGGCAGGAACACGCGGCCTGCCGCGAGCGCGCCGCGTTGTTCGACCAGACCTCCTTCGCCAAGTTCGAGGTCTCCGGGCCCGGCGCCGAGGCCGCGCTGTCCTGGATCTGCGCCGGCGACGTCGCACGCCCGGCCGGGCGCCTCACCTACACGCAGATGCTCAACCGAAAGGGCGGCATCGAGTGCGACCTCACTGTCGCACGGCTCGGGAAGGATCGCTTTTTCCTCGTGACGGGCACGGGGTTCCGCACCCACGACCTCGCCTGGATCCGCGCCAACATACCCGGCGGGCTCGATGTCACGATCACGGATGTCACCGAGCGCTTCGCCTGCCTGGCGCTGATGGGCCCGGCCTCGCGCGCCATCCTGCAGGATGCCGCCGCAGCCGACCTGTCGGCGGCGGCCTTCCCGTTCGGTCACGTGGGGCAGACCGCGGTGGCCGGCGTGCCGTCACGCGTCCTGCGCATCACCTATGTGGGCGAGCTCGGCTACGAGATCTACGTGCCAGTCGCGGACGCTCCGAAGGTCTATGCCGCGCTGAAGGAGGCCGGCGCGCGGCACGGGCTGGCCGACGCCGGCTATCGCGCGATCGATTCGCTGCGGCTGGAGAAGGGCTATCGCGCCTGGGGCGCCGACATCACGCCCGACAGCACCCCGCTGGAGGCCGGCCTCGGCTTCGCCGTCCGCAAGGACGGCAAGGGCGACTTCCTCGGCCGCGCGGCGCTGGCCGAGCGCAGAGGCCGCTCTCTGCCACGGCTGCTGGCCAGCTTCACGACGGCGCCGGACATCGTGCTCCTCGGCCGCGAGACCATTTTCCGCGACGGGGTTCAGGTCGGCTACCTGACGTCGGGCGGCTTCGGCTACACGGTGGGACGGTCCATCGGGCTCGGCTATGTCGGCCGGCCCGAGGGCGTCGACGAGGCCTTCGTCCTTGGCGGGACCTATGAGCTCGAGGTCGCATGCGCCCGGGTTCCGGCCGAGGTGTCGCTCAGGCCGCTCTACGATCCGGCGAACGAGAAGGTGAGGGGCTGAACGCTTGTCATCCCCGGCGGCCCGCAGGGCCGGGAAGGGGATCCAGGCCTTTTTGCCCGTTGGCTCATGGATCCCCTTCCCG
>JAESFG010000739.1_pt1 | contig 10200 bp, 12 predicted proteins | sample 9269371 | NCBI WGS metagenome assembly JAESFG01 (sample SAMN14506227, study PRJNA617093) | algae metagenome | isolation source: Aetokthonos hydrillicola CCALA 1050 (B3-Florida) and co-occurring... | place: USA: South Carolina | collected 2013-01-01
GCGGCCGATCACGGCGGCCGTCACCTGCACGCCGCCCGTGCCCCAGCCATAGGGCATGGGCATCTCGCGCGAGGCGAAGGGCACCTGGTAGCCGGGAATGGCGATCGCCTTCAGGATCGCCCGGCGGATCATCCGCTTCGTCTGCTCGTCCAGATAGGCGAAGTTGTAGGTGGTGCGGGCGGCGCTCACTCCGCGGCCTCCCGGCGCGCGTCGGCCGCCTTCTCCTCCCGGGCCGCGTGCTCGGCGCGCAGCAGGCGCACGAGGCCGAGCTCGGCCTGGAAGTCGACGTAATGCGGCAGCTTCAGGTGCTCCACGAAGCCGGTCGCCTGGACGTTGTCGGAATGCGACAGGACGAACTCCTCGTCCTGCGCCGGAGCGACCCGGTCCTCTCCGAGTTCGCCCGCCCTTAGCGAGCGGTCGACCAGCGCCATGGACATGGCCTTGCGCTCGGACTGGCCGAAGACGAGGCCGTAGCCGCGCGTGAACTGGGGCGGCGCGGCCGCGCTCCCGGTGAACTGGGTCACCATCTCGCACTCGGTGACGGCGATGCGACCCAACGGGACGGCGAAGCCGAGTTCCGGCGGGACGAACTCCACCTCCACGTCGCCGTGCCGGATCTCGCCGACAAAGGGATGCGTCCGGCCGAAGCCGCGCTGGGTCGAGTAGGCGAGCGACAGCAGGAAGCCCTCGTCGCCGCGCGCCAGGTTCTGCAGGCGCAAATCGCGGTCGGCGGGGAAGGACAGCGGCTCGCGCGTCAGGTCCCCGACCGGAGCGTCCTCCGGCGCCGGCGGATTGGCTTCGATCAGGCCTTCGCCGTCGAGGAGCGACGTGACGTGCGGGGCGTCCACGGGCGCAGCGCCAGCCTCGCGCGCGGGCTCCGGCGCCGGTGTCCCTTCGGCGAGGTCGAAGTCGATCAGCCGGTGCGTGTAGTCGAAGGTCGGCCCGAGCACCTGGCCGCCCGGCAGATCCTTGTAGGTCGCCGAGATGCGGCGCCGGATGGTCATGGCATCCGTCGCCAGCGGCTCGGAATGGCCGAATCGCGGCAGCGTCGTGCGGAAGGCGCGGACGAGGAAGATCGCCTCGATCAGGTCGCCGCGCGCCTGCTTTACGGCGAGCGCGGCGAGGTCTGGATCGTAGAGGGACCCCTCCGCCATGACGCGCGCGACGGCAAGCGTCAGCTGCTCGCGGATCTGGTCGACCCCGAGTTCGGGCACCCCAGGGTCGCCGCGGCGCTCATGGGCGAGCAGATCGTGGGCGTTTCCGATGGCCTTCTCGCCACCCTTGACCGCGACGTACATGGGCGGGTCAGGCCTCCACCATGGTCGAGCGCGGCAGGGCCGCGACGCGGTCTCCGGCGACGAAAAGCAGGTCCACCCCGCGCGGGAAGAGCGCGTGGTTGGCGGCGAGCCGGTGCGGCATGTCGGCGGGCAGCGGAAAGGCGCGGAAGCGGGCGGAGCCGGGGATCCCGGGGCCGGCGATGCTCCAGCCGGACGCGTCATCGAAGCCCTCGACCGCGACCACCAGCGTGGCGCTGCGGTCGGGATAGGCAAGGTCGCCCTGCGCGAAGACCGTGAGCTCCGGCAGGTCCGCGCCGCGCGGGAAGAAGGCGAAATGCGCGGCCTCGATGGCCTGCGTCACGGGGGCCCCGGTGTGGAAGGCGAGGAAGCCCGTCACCGCGGCGTCGGATGCAAGCGCGGGGTCGAGCCACACGGGAGTCTCGAAGTCGCAGAGCGCGAGGGCGACGGCCGCGGCGGCGGGCTCCAGCGCGGGCGGTGTTCCCGGCACGGATTCGATGCGGCGCACCGTGCCGGGGCGGGCCATCGCCATCATCACGCTGCGGAAGGCAGCCTGCGCATCATGGACGGGCGAGCCGAAGCCGGGTTGCACGGCGGCGCTCATGGCTGGTCCTCCCCGCGGACGAGGGTGAAGAAATCGACGCGCGTCGCGGCGGTGCGTTCGGCGGCGAGCGCCCGCTCGGCGGCAAGCCGGGCCGCGACGGGCGCACAGAAGGCAGACTCCACGGCGCCGGCGCGGCCGGCGACCACGGATGCGTCGAGCACGGCGCCGAGCCGGGCCCTGTCGGCATCGCGGCCGAGCACGTAGGCGAAGCCGGACGCGCCGTCCTCGAGCCGCACGGCGGCGCGCGTCACCGTCGCCTCGCCGACATTGAAAGGCGCGCCGTTGCCGCCGATGCGGCCCCGCAGCATCACCAGCCCGGTCTCGACCGGGCGCAGCTCGCGATAGGCGGGGGACCCGAGGGCCGCGACCGCGGCCGCGAGCTCGGCCGGCGAGGCTTCCGCCACGAGGGCCATGACGCGCCGCCGCGCAGCGGGCAAGGCGCCGTCGCCGTGTTCGCTCGGGATGTTGCTCATGCCGCCCTGCTAGGGGCTTCGTCTGACAGTCCGATGACGGTCCGCGTCAGTCCCGCGCCGACCCGGACATGATCGCCGTCCGCAGGCGGCCGGAGACGAAATCGATGAGCGAGACAGTGACGAGGACGAGCAGCACCAGGAAGGACACCTGCTGCCACTCAAGCGTCTTGATCTCCTCGTAGAGGTACTGGCCGATGCCGCCGGCGCCGACGATGCCGATGATGGTGGCCGAGCGGGTGTTCGACTCGAAGAAGTAGAGCACCTGCCCCGCGATCACCGGAAGCACCTGCGGCAGCAGGCCGAAGCGCACGCCGTGAAGGTGATTTCCGCCGGTCGAGGTGACGCCCTCAACCGCCTTCCTGTCCGCGGCTTCCACCGCCTCCGAGAAAAGCTTGCCGAAGGAGCCGAAGTCCGAGGTCATTACCGCGAGCACGCCGGCGAAGGGGCCGAGGCCGACGACGTTGATCCAGATGAGCGCCCAGATCAGCGTGTCGACGCTGCGCACCGTGTCGAGGAAGCGCCGCGTGGCGAAGCGCGCCAGCCAGTTCGGCAGCACGTTGCGCGCGGCGAGGAAGCCGAGCGGAAAGGCCAGGATCGCCGCCAGCAGCGTGCCGAGGAAGGCGATGGCCAGCGTCTCGCCGAGCGAGCGCAGGTAGAGCAGCAGCTTCTCCGGCGTGCCGAAGCTCGGCGGCAGCATCAATCCGACGAAGTCGACGAGGCGTGAGAAGCCGCCGAACACGCGGGCCCACGAGATCTCCAGCGTGGCGAAGCCGTAGATCAGCAGGGCCAGCGCCAGCGCGAAGCTTCCCACCACGGTGGCGCGGCGACGCCAGTCGGGGCGGAAGACCACGGGGTACGTCGCGCGCAGGCGCTCCATGTCGCCGCGGGCCGTGGCGCGCAGGAAACTCGCGTCGCGTCCGGGAGCAGCGCTCATCGGGTGGCCTCCCGGCCGATCAAGGCGTGGCGGACGCGCTCGGTGACGAGGTCGATGATCGCCACCGTGACGATGATGAGGACGATGATGGCGCTGACGTCGGAGTAGTAGAACTTGCGCACGGCCTCCAGCAGGTCCTGGCCGATGCCGCCGGCGCCGACGAAGCCCATCACCGCCGCGCCGCGCACGTTGATCTCGAAGCGCAGAAGCGCGTAGCTCGCGAAGTTGGACAGGATCTGCGGCACCACGGCGAAGCGCACGGTCTGCACCCAGCCCGCGCCGGTCGCGGACACGCCTTCCACGGGCTTCATGTCGATGTTCTCGACCACCTCGAAGAAGAGCTTGCCCAGCGCGCCCATGGTGTGGATGGCGAGCGCCAGAACGCCCGGCAGCGGGCCGAGCCCGAAGGCGACGACGAAGATCAGCGCGAAGACGAGTTCGGGGACTGTGCGGCAGAATTCGAGGAATCGCCGCGCGCAGAACTTGATGGCGGGCGAGCGCACGAGGTTGTCGGCCGCCGCGAAGCACAGCAGGAAGGCGCCGAGCGCCCCGAGGACGGTGCCGAGATAGGCGATGAGCAGCGTCTCGCCCATCAGCCTCAGCCACTTGCCGAGGCCCCAGAACCATTCGCGGACGTCGGCGAAAACGATCTGGCCGGTGTCGAGGTAGAAGATGCGGCCGAGATAGCTCGTGAACTTCCCGATGTTCGTGAAGAAGACGACGGGGCGGACTTCCGCCATCCAGGCCGACGCCACGACCAGTGCCGCGACGATGGCTACGCCGATCAGCATCCGCCGCCGCTTCGCAGCGACGGCCTGGTCATAGGCGGCCGCGAGCGCGGCCGCCTGGTGATCGGGGAGTGTGGGAATGCTCAGCGCCATGGCTGGACGCCATTCCCGGCCCGGAACTCACCCGTCATCCCGGCCGGAGCGAAGCGGAGAGCCGGGACCCAGGACCTCGACGCCCGGAGTGCCTGGATCCCGTATCCGCGGTGCAACGCTTCGCGCTGCGCCGCGCACGGGATGACACCCGGGTCTGTCCGAATGTCCATCGGTTCACGCTCGCCCGTATGGCCGGGTTTCGCTTAGGACGACTTCTTGCGCAGCGTGTCGACGAACTTGATCAGCTCGATCGTCTGGTCGTACTCACCGTTGGTGACGGGCGCCCACGGCTTGTTCTTGCCGTCCGAGATCTTGTCGAAGGCGGCCTTGTCCTTGGTCGGCGCGTCGAAGAACGCCTTGCTGATCGCGGCCTTCGCATCCGCCGGAAGGCTGGAGAGATAGGTCGTCGGGCCGTTGATGATCGGCTGGGACTTGTGGATGATCCGGAAGTCCTCGACCTTCATCGGCGTGCCGTCGGCCTTCTTCAGCATGCCCTTCGTGATCATGCGGTAGAGGTAGCTGTCGTCGTCGCTGGTCCACGCATTCGCGGCGACGTCGACGGTGCCCTGGCTGAGCGCGAGCACCGCGTTCTCGTGGCTGCCGGTGAAGACGACCTTGTCGAAGAACTTCTCGGGCTCGATCTTCATCTTGTCGAGCTCGAAGCGCGGCACGTTGTTGCCGGAGGTCGAGTTGGGATCGACGAGGCCGAGGTTCTTGCCCTTCAGGTCGGCGATCGTCTTGTAGGGGCTGTCGGCCTTCACGTAGAAGACCGAGTAGTAGCCCTTCGAGCCGTCATTGTTGACGTCGATGGCGAAGGCGTCGGTCTGCACGCCGGTGAGGCGGGCGCGGGCGAAGCTGGCGGGGCCGTAATAGGCGATGTGGATGTTGCCGGAACGCTGGCCCTCGATCAGGGCGGCGTAGTCCTGGACCGTGCGGACGGTCACCTTCACGCCCAGCTCCTTGGAGAGGTAGTTCGCGAAGGGGGTGTAGCGGTCCATGACGCCGGACGCGTTCTCGGCCGGGACGATGGCGAAGACCAGCTCCGGATACTTGGCGCGCCAGTCGTCGGCGAAAGCGGGAGCGGCGGCGAAGGTGGCGCCCAATGCGAGGGCGGCGACCACGTGACGGCGGTTGAACATGGTGTGTCCTTTCAGGGAGAGGTGTGGAGGGTACGCGCCGCCGCTCAGGCGGCGGACGGAACGGGAAGCGCCGCGGGCGCGGGGGCGGCCGGCGCGTGCGCGTCCAGAACGTCGCCGGCCTCCAGCCCGTAGAGCTCGCGCGCGACGTCGTCGGTGAGCGCCTCGGGCGCGCCGTCGAAGACGACGCGGCCGGCGGCCATGCCGACCAGCCGGCCGCAATAGCTGCGGGCGAGGTCGAGCGAGTGGAGGTTGCAGAGCACCGTGATGCCGAAGTGGCGGTTGATGCGCAGCAGCGCGTCCATCACCACCTTGGTGTTGCGCGGGTCGAGCGAGGCAATCGGCTCGTCGGCGAGGATGATCTTGGGCTCCTGCACGAGCGCCCTGGCGATGGCCACCCGCTGCTGCTGGCCGCCGGACAGGCTGTCGGCGCGCTGGGCCGCGAGGGGGGCGATGTCGAGCATCTCCAGCGCGGAGAGCGCGATTGCCCGGTCCTCGGCCGACCACAGGCGGAGCACGGACCCGAGCGTCCCCGCCTTGTTGAGGCGGCCGAGCAGGACGTTGGTCAACACGTCGAGGCGGCCGACGAGGTTGAACTGCTGGAAGATCATCGCGCAGTCGGCGCGCCAGTCGCGCAACGCCCGGCCGCGCAGGCGCGTCACGTCGGTTCCGTCGGCCACGATCCGACCCGCACTCGGATCCTGAAGCCTGTTGATCATGCGCAGAAGGGTGGACTTGCCGGCGCCGGAACGGCCGATGACGCCGACGAAGGCCCCTTTGTCGATCGTCAGGCTTACGTCGCTGACCGCGGCCTTCGAGCCGAAGGTCCGGCTCAGTCCCTCGATAGCCAGCATGCAGGCGCTCCGGATTGTGCTTAACGGAGTCCGGTAGCGGGGCTGCGCAACGCTTTCGTGACAACATCCGCGAGCATAGCCTCGGCCGCATCCGTCATCCGTCCGTCATGAACGGGTGCGAGCGCTCCCGGCTCCGCAACGCCGGCCGGAAAAGCCCCATGACCAAGCTGTCAGCCACCCCTCTCGTGGATGCCACGGCTCGGGTGACCGGCTCGCGCCTCGGCCGCTACACGGAGGTTGGAGCCCGCACGACGCTCCTGGAGACGGAACTCGGCGACTACAGCTACGTGGTCAACGACAGCGACATTGCCTATGCCCGGATCGGACGGTTCTGCTCCATCGCCGCTCACACGCGGATCAATCCCGGCAACCATCCGATGCAGCGCGCCAGCCAGGCCCATTTCACCTATCGCGCCTCCGCCTATTTCGAGGGGGAAGCGGACGAGGAGGCATTCTTCGCCTGGCGGCGCAGCTTTCCCGTCACGATCGGCCACGACGTATGGATCGGCCATGGCGCCATCGTGCTGCCAGGACGCAGCATCGGCACGGGCGCGGTGGTCGCCGCGGGTGCCGTCGTGACCAAGGACGTCGCCGCCTGGACCATCGTGGGCGGCAATCCAGCGCGGCCGATCCGCCGGCGCTTCGACGAACCCACTGCAAAGCGCCTGGAGGCGCTCGCCTGGTGGAACTGGGAGCACGAGAGACTGCGCCGCGCGCTCGCGGATTTCCGCAGCCTGTCCGCGGAGGAGTTCTGCGCCCGCTACGACGGCGGAGACGCGCCGTGACGGGAGAAGCCCGGTACGCGGTCTACTTCGCGCCCGACCCCGCGAGCGCGCTCTGGCTCTTCGGCAGCGCCGTCATCGGCTACGACGCCGCGACGGGCAGCGAGGTCCCGCTCCTCGTGCCGCCGGGCTGGCACGCCGCGGACTGGCGCGCGGCGACGGCCGAACCGCGCCGCTATGGCTTCCACGCGACCCTGAAGGCGCCGTTCAGGCTGGCGGAAGGCGTGACCGAGGCCGATCTCCTGACGGCGCTCCCGGCGTTCGCACGCGCCCGGGCCGCGCCGGCGCCGGCCCGGCTGGAGGTCAGCCTTCTCGGATCCTTCGTCGCCTTGACGCCGGCGGCCACCGTACCGGGCCTCGCGGCACTGGAGGCCGCCATCGTCGCGGGCTTCGATCGCTTCCGGGCACCGCTTACGCCGGAGGAGCGCGAGCGCCGCAAACCCGCGACCTTGAGCCCTCGCCAGCTCCGTTCGCTCGACAGGTGGGGATATCCCTACGTCCTCGACGACTTCCGCTTCCACATGACCCTGACGGGACCGCTGCAGCCCGATAGGGCAGTCGCAACACGGGACGCACTGGCCGTCCTGGCCGCCGAGCGCGGGCTGGACGCCGCCGTCGCCATCGACCGCATCGCGCTCTTCCGGCAGGGCGCCGGCGCCGAGGGTTTCACGGCGGTTGCGGCGGCCCTTCTCACGGGAACGGATTCGCCCGGCTCCTGAGCGCGCCCCGCCATCCCGGCCGGTTTGAACACGCCATCCCCCAACCATCCCGCCGCGCCGGCACCTCGCGCCGCTTCCGACTCCCCTGTGACCAGCTCTCGCCTTCCCGGGGGGGCGCGCGGCGACACGGCAGCCGGGCCAGACCGGGACGACGCTGGTGCAATCCGATCCCGTTACCATCTAGAAGGGGGAAAAGACCGGAGACGCCCATGAGCAAGACCTTTCCCGTGACGCGCACCGACGCGGAGTGGCGCAGCCGCCTCACGCCCGAGCAATACGAGGTGATGCGCCACCACGCGACGGAGCGGCCCGGCAGTTGCGCGCTGCTCCACGAGCATCGGAAGGGGCGCTTCCTGTGTGCCGGCTGCGACAGCCCGCTCTTCGAATCCAGCCTGAAATTCGAAAGCGGCACGGGCTGGCCCAGCTTCAACGATCCCGTGCCTGGATCGGTGGAGACGACCACCGATCGCAGCTACGGCATGGTTCGGACCGAGGTGCACTGCGCCACCTGCGGGTCGCATCTCGGCCACGTGTTCCCGGACGGCCCGCCTCCGACTGGACTGCGCTACTGCATCAACGGTGTTGCGCTCAACTTCGAGCCAAAATGACGGAGGGCTTGATGCGGTTGACCTGCATCAAGGTCTGACTTCGGCTTCGGTCGTGAACTCACGGAACACGATGGCCCGCGGCGACGAGCCCGAGGGTCGCGGCTCTCCGGGCCATCGCGCGGGGAGGGAGCACGGCCATGACGGGACGTGTGGTCATCACCGAAGAGCTCATCACGAGGGCGCTCGAGGCCTATCGCGCCGCCGGCGGCGGCGAGCGCGAGCATCTGCGCGCCGCACTCGAAGCTGCGCTGGCCACCGACACCTTCGCCGTCGGCGAGGAGGTGACCTGCCGTCATGGCGGGATCACGGGCGTGATCCTGGCCATCAACGGTGACGAGGCGCAAATCGCCTGGTACTCGCGCGGCAAGTCTCAGATGAAGCTGAGCGAGCTCGACCATCTCGGGCAGGCCCGAAAGGGAGCCTAGCTGAGCTTCCCCGGCGCGGCAGATCACGCAGGGTCGCTGACCGGCTCCTGCATGGACCGAATGCCAATGTCGGGAAGACGTCCTCCCGATCGTCCTCCGGCCCTGGAGCCGAAACACAAGGGGGACCCCCGATGCCCGCAGCGAAAAATACGGTCTGCATCTGGTTCGACAAGGACGCCGAGGAGGCGGCGCGCTTCTATGCAGCCACCTTCCCCGACAGCGCCGTGGCCGCCGTGCACCGTGCCCCGACCGATTATCCCTCGGGCAAGGCGGGGGACGTGCTGACGGTGGAGTTCACCGTCGCCGGGATTCCATGCCTGGGGCTGAATGGCGGGCCCATGTTCAAGCACTCCGAAGCCTTCTCCTTCCAGATCGCGACCGACGACCAGGAGGAAACGGATCGCTACTGGGATGCCATCGTCGGGAATGGCGGCCGGGAGAGCGCCTGCGGCTGGTGCAAGGACAAATGGGGCATCTCGTGGCAGATCACTCCGCGCGTCCTCATGAACGCGCTGGCGGCTGGCGGAGTGGAGGCGGAGCGGGCCTTTCAGGCCATGATGGCGATGGGCAAGATCGACGTCGCCGCCATCGAGGCCGCGCGGCGCGGGTGACGGCCACGGCGGCGCTTCCGCGTCCCGTCCGCCGCGTCGCACTTCCGGCTGGCGATTGCAGCCGCGGCGATCGCCTAGCCGGCCTCCATGATGGCCGCGATCTCGTCGAGCAGCCGCGTGTCGTCGCCCGACATGCCGCCCATGGCCGCCATGCGGGCGATGGCGGTGGCGGCGATTCGCTCCTCCACCGTTCCCTCGGCATAGGCGTACCAGATCAGGGCGTGGCGGCCGTCGCGATGGCAGCGGCCTTCGATCTGGGCGAGCTGGATGGCGCTGTGGCGCATGTCGTGGACGACGAGGGACCGTTCCTTCTCCCCGCCCGGCATCTCGCCCTGGTGCAGGGAGATGCTCTCCGTCACCGTGAACACCACGGCGTCCAGCCGTCCCGTCTGGAAGGCGATGCGCGTCTCCTCGTTCGCCGCTCCTTGCCGCTCGCCGTTGATCTCTCCGACCGACCAGCCACGTCCCCTCAGCGCGTCCGCCAGCATGGCGCCTGTCTCGAGAAAGGCGACTGAGACGGCGACCTGCAGGTCGTCGGCCAGGAGGTCCGCGACGAAGTCGGCCGTGCCGTTCACGCGCAGCAGGCTCGCCTTCTGCCGGAAGCGCAGGTCGGCCGCCCAGCCCTGCGGCTTGCGGGTGCTCCCGCCGAGCAGGCCGAGTTCCCTGCGGAACTCGCGCCACGTCGCGTCGTAGAGGCGGCGCGCCTCGCGATCGAGCGCGACGGGGACGAGTTCGCGCTGAACCTCCGGCCAGCCCGCGATGTCCTCCGGGCGCCGCCGCAGGCCGATGGCGCCGGGACCCGTGTAGAGCAGGCGGGACATGGTCTGCCGGTCGGCCTCGTTGGGCTCCCAGGACCAGTTCTTCCAGCGGCCCTTTGC
>JAESFG010000740.1_pt1 | contig 10188 bp, 5 predicted proteins | sample 9269371 | NCBI WGS metagenome assembly JAESFG01 (sample SAMN14506227, study PRJNA617093) | algae metagenome | isolation source: Aetokthonos hydrillicola CCALA 1050 (B3-Florida) and co-occurring... | place: USA: South Carolina | collected 2013-01-01
CGAGGTCGTACTTGTTGGGCTCCCCGGTCGAGGCCAGCTGCCGGCACTCCTGAAGATCGGTCTGGCCCTTCTTGTAGAGGGCGGGGTTGCCGGCCATGCGCTGCCCGTCCGTGCGCGCCCACACCTTGTTGGAGGGCATCTCGCCGATCTGGCGCGGCGGCGGCGGCGGCGCGCTCACGCAGGCCGCGAGAGGGAAGAGGGCGAGCAGAACAAGGACACGTCGCATGGAACGCTTCTCCTGGGTCGGGGCGAAAGAGGTACCAAGACTTGAAATTTTGATCCAGCCTCAACTACAGCGTGTGTCAGGAGCATGGCGCGAGCGGAAGCTGGACAGATTCCGTTAGTGATGCCGCGAAAAGAGCCCGCAGACCGGCCGCGCGGCCGCCATGCAGGAGCACGGTTCGGCTACCCTCTTGTAATAACTATTGAATTCTCTCCGCGTGTGCTCCGCTGCGGCTGTTCGCTGCGCTAATTGCCGGTTGTGTAAATTGCTGTCCACACCTTTTGAGAAGTGGATTTAAGAACGCGACAAGAGTCGGCATGGCACCACTTCCGGGAGCCCAGTAGGGGCTTGTGACAACCAGAAGGATGAGTACCATGGCCGATATCACCCTCTCGTCTCGAGTCCGCACCAACCTGCTCGCTCTGCAGAACACGTCGGACCTGATGTCCATCACCCAGGGCCGTCTGGCCACGGGCAAGAAGGTGAACTCCGCCCTCGACAATGCCTCCGCCTTCTTCCAGGCAACGGGCATGTCGGACCGGGCCAATAAGCTCAGCAGTCTGCTCGACGGCATCAACAACGGCATCAGCACGATCAAGGCCGCCTCTCAGGGTCTGGACTCGATCTACAAGTCGCTTCAGGCGATCCAGGGCGTCATCGACAAGGCGAAGGCTGACACGAACCCGAGCACGACGGCGTATATCGCCCAGGTGAACGCCCTCCGGACGTCGATCGACCAGACTGCGGGCGACGCCAGCTTCAACGGCGTCAACCTGCTGACCACTGCCGGAAGCCTCACCGTCAACTTCAACGAAGGCGGCACGTCGAGCATCACGGTGGCGGGGGTCAACTCCAACACCACCGGCCTGAGCGTTGCAGCTCTCGCCGCGACCGGTGCCGGCTCGACCTTCCAGGCGTCGGACTTCACCGCGGTGGAAACCGCAGTCAAGGCCGCGCTGGACACCGTCCGCACCACTCAGTCCAGCTTCGCGAACAGCCTGACGATCATGCAGAACCGTCAGGAGTTCTCGAAGAACCTGATCAACACGCTGAAGACCGGCTCGGACAACCTGACCAACGCCGACACCAACGAGGAAGCCGCCAACCTGCTCGCCCTGCAGACCCGCCAGCAGCTGTCCCAGACGGCTCTGTCGCTGTCGAACCAGGCCGACCAGGCCGTGCTCCGCCTCTTCGGCTGACGCGTCGACCGAGGACAGCAATCCGGGCGGCGGGGCAGAAGCCTCGCCGCCCGAAGCTTTTCAGGCACTGTCCGTACGAGGGCGCGCCGCGCCGGGCGGCGCGGTCAGCGGCAGGGGAAGGGTGCCTCGCCGACGCCGATCTCCCGCCGCGCATGGGTGTAGCGAAACACCGAGGTCACGAGCTGCAGAGCTTCCTTCAGGCCTTCGGCCTGGATGTCGTAATCGAAATCGTCCGCATCGATTTGCTTGATGGCGCGAAGCACCTCGTCCTCAATGCCCCGCGGCGACGCTTCCGGAGAAACGAGCGCCCTTGCGTGAAGAACCTGCACGGCCTTCAGCAAACCCGCGATTGTGATGGTGTCGATTGCTTCGCGATACTCGTCGCACATAAACGCCTCCTGCGGCAATGATCGAAACATACCCTCGACGAATGGCACGAACCCTGGCCCGAAGGCCGCCCGCGCCGATGTGCGGAAGCACACACCGCCCGGCAGAGCCCGCGTATTCACACCGCTCAACGCGGATGCAGTTCTTTGGTTCCACACGCAATAGCTGTATCAGCCCCACACTATGAGATCAGGACGACCGATTGCGCAATATCCACAGCACGATTGATCGCCATCGTACGGACCTCCCCGGGGCCGCGAGAGGTCGTGCTTGACAGCCGATTCGTGCCGCCCCACTCTTGACCAAACGGTCAGGTTTTGGGGCGGCCTCACCGCTCCGGGCGGAGTGGAGGGGAACCATGGGCGCCAGTCGGACCACGCCGGGCATTGCCGCCGGGCGTCTCAGCACTGCGGAGTATGCCGCCGGCTTCGGCGACCTCCATCCGCCGCTCGATGCGCACGAGGCGCGGGTCGAGGCGGACCGCTGCTATTTCTGCTATGACGCGCCATGCCAGAACGCCTGCCCGACCGCGATCGACATCCCGCTCTTCATCCGGCAGATCGCCACCGGCAGTCCTCTCGGCGCAGCAAAAACAATCCTTGATTCCAACATCTTCGGCGGAATGTGCGCCCGCGTCTGCCCGACCGAGACGCTGTGCGAGGAGGCCTGCGTCCGCGAGGCGGCGGAAGGCAAGCCGGTGAAGATCGGCCTGTTGCAGCGCCATGCCACCGACGTGCTGCTGGAGAACGGAAAGCAGCCCTATGCGGCCGGCCCCTCGACCGGCAAGAAGGTCGCCGTCGTCGGCGGTGGTCCCGCCGGTCTTTCCTGCGCCCATCGCCTCGCCGTGCTCGGCCATGCGGTGACCGTCTTCGAGGCCCGCGACAAGCTGGGCGGGCTCAACGAATACGGCATCGCCGCCTACAAGACGCCCGAGGACTTCGCCCAGCGCGAGGTCGCGTTCGTGCTCGGCGTCGGCAATATCGAGATCGTGACCGGCCGGCCTCTCGCCGGCACCGGCGACCTCGCCGCGCTGCGGCGCGACCATGACGCCGTCTTCCTCGGCATCGGGCTCGCCGGCGTGAACAAGCTCGGCTCGCCCGGGGAGGACGTGCTGGAGGGGGTGGTCGACGCCGTCGACTGGATCGCCCGGCTGCGCCAGGCGAAGGATTACGGACAGGTGCCGGTCGGGCGCCGCGTCGTCGTCATCGGCGGCGGCATGACGGCGGTCGACGCGGCGGTGCAGGCCCGCCGCCTCGGGGCGGAAGAGGTGACGATCGCCTATCGCCGCGGCGAGGACGCCATGAAGGCTTCGCTCTACGAGCGCCAGCTCGCCCAGACCAGCGGCGTCGTCATCCGCAGCTGGGCCGTGCCGACGGGTCTGCTCGGGGATGGCGGCAAGGTTGTCGGCGTCAGCTTCGAGCACTCCGCCGAGCAGGGGGGCAAGGTCGTCGGGACCGGCGAGAGCTTCACCATCCCCGCCGACATGGTGATGACCGCCATCGGCCAGACGCTCGTTCCATCGGCTTTCGGCGGCGCCGAGGTGCTGCGGCTCGAAGGCGGCAAGATCGTCGTCGACGGCGAGCGCCGCACCAGCCTTCAGGGCGTCTGGGCCGGGGGCGATTGCGTCGCCGGCGGGCAGGATCTCACGGTCAGCGCCGTCGAGGACGGCAAGCAGGCCGCCATCGCCATCGACCGCGCCCTGCGCGGCGCGATCGCCGCCTGAGGGGAGGACGACATGGCCGATCTTCGCACCGATTTCCTCGGCATCAAGTCGCCGAACCCGTTCTGGCTCGCCTCCGCGCCGCCGACCGACCGCGAGGTCAACGTCACCCGCGCCTTCCGCGCCGGGTGGGGCGGCGTCGTCTGGAAGACGCTGGGCGAGGCGGGCCCGCCGGTCGTCAACGTCAACGGCCCGCGCTACGGCGCCATCCACGGCGCCGACCGCCGCCTGCTCGGCTTCAACAACATCGAGCTGATCACAGACCGGCCGCTGGAGGTGAACCTCCGCGAGATCAAGGCGGTGAAGATGGCCTGGCCCGACCGGGCCATGGTCGTGTCCATCATGGTGCCCTGCGAGGAAAGGGCCTGGAAGTCGATCCTGCCGCTCGTCGAGGAGACCGGCTGCGACGGCATCGAGCTCAATTTCGGCTGCCCCCACGGCATGTCGGAGCGCGGCATGGGCTCGGCGGTCGGGCAGGTGCCCGAATACATCGAGATGGTCACGCGCTGGTGCAAGCAGTATTCGCGCATGCCCGTCATCGTGAAGCTGACGCCCAACATCACCGACATCCGCTACCCCGCCCGCGCCGCGCACAAGGGCGGCGCCGACGCCGTGTCGCTGATCAACACGGTGAGCTCGATCGTCTCCGTCGACCTCGACAGCTTCTCGCCGAACCCCTCCATCGACGGAAAGGGCTCGCATGGCGGCTATTGCGGCCCGGCCGTGAAGCCGATCGCGCTCAACATGGTGGCCGAGATCGCCCGCGACGCGCAGACGCGCGGCATGCCCATCTCCGCCATCGGCGGCATCACCACCTGGCGCGACGCGGCCGAATTCATCGCCATGAGCGCCGGCACGGTGCAGGTGTGCACGGCGGCGATGACCTACGGCTTCAAGATCGTCCAGGAGATGATCGCAGGCCTCTCCGGCTGGATGGACGAGAAAGGCTACCGCACCATCGAGGAGTTCCGCGGACGCGCCGTGCCGAACGTGACCGACTGGCAGTACCTCAACCTCAACTACGTCACCAAGGCGCATATCGACCAGGATCTCTGCATCAAGTGCGGGCGCTGCCACATCGCCTGCGAGGACACATCGCACCAGGCGATCACGGCCATGGTCGACGGCCAGCGCAAGTTCGTGGTGAAGGAGGAGGAGTGCGTCGGCTGCAACCTCTGCGTGGAGGTGTGCCCCGTCGAGAACTGCATCGAGATGGTTCAGATGACCTCCGGCACCGACCCGCGCACCGGCGAGCCGATCCGCCCCGGCTACGCCAACTGGACCACGCACCCCAACAACCCGATGCGGACTGTGGCGGCGGAATAGGGCGGCCCCTCCCCCGTCCGGCGAAGGCCAACCGCCACCCGCACCGCTCCGGCCCCGTCCGGAGCGGTTTTTTGTCGTCCCCGGCGTGCCGCGCAGCGGCACGGGAAGGGGACCCAGGGCCATGGTCACGGCCTTTCCTGCGAGCGTGGCTCCGGAAAAAGGAACACTGGATCCCCTTCCCCGCCCTGCGGGCCGCCGGGGATGACAGGACCGGCCGCCGCCACCGGCTCTCTCCGGCCGGGGCGCGGTTCTTTGTCGTCCCCGGCGTGCCGCGCAGCGGCACGGGAAGGGGACCCAGGGGCCACCGTCACGGCCTTTCCTGCGAGCGTGGCTTCGGAAAAAGGAGCACTGGATCCCCTTCCCGGCCCTGCGGGCCGCCGGGGATGACAGGACCGGCGCCGCCACCGGCTCTCTCCGGCCGGGGCGGTTCTTTGTCGGCCCCGGCGTGCCGCGCAGCGGCACGGGAAGGGGACCCAGGGCCATGTTCACTGCCTTTCCTGCGAGCGTGGCTTCGGAAAAAGGAGCACTGGATCCCCTTCCCGGCCCTGCGGGCCGCCGGGGATGACAAGCGTGCGGCAGGGATGCGGGCTCGCGCCCTTCTGCTATCGTCGCCATCGAGCGCCGGCCCGCGTTGGGCCCGAAGGGCGCGGCGCGAGGAGAGGCAGGACGATGGCGGACCGGAAGAAGACTCCCGAGACCCTGCGCAGCCATCGCTGGTTCGGCGCCAGGGACCTCAGAAGCTTCGGCCACCGCTCGCGCACCCTGCAGATGGGCTACCGCTACGAAGACTTCATGGGCAAGCCGGTCATCGGCATCGTCAACACCTGGAGCGACATCAACCCCTGCCACACCCATCTGCGCACCCGCGCCGAGGAGGTGAAGCGCGGCATCTGGCAGGCGGGCGGATTTCCCATCGAGCTGCCGGCGCTTTCGCTCTCCGAGAGCATGGTGAAGCCCACCACCATGCTCTACCGCAACCTGCTGGCCATGGAGACGGAGGAGCTGCTGCGCTCCCATCCCGTCGACGGCGCCGTGCTGCTCGGCGGCTGCGACAAGACCCCGCCCGGCCTCGTCATGGGCGCGACCAGCATGGGCCTGCCCTTCATCTTCTGCCCGGCCGGGCCGATGCTGCGCGGCAACTGGGGCGGCAAGCAGCTGGGCTCGGGCTCCGACGTCTGGAAATACTGGGCGGAGAAGGAGGCCGGCACCATCACCGAGGCCGAATGGCGCGAGATGGAGAGCGGCATCGCCCGCTCCTTCGGCACCTGCATGACGATGGGCACCGCCTCGACCATGGCGGGCATCGTCGAGGCGCTGGGCCTCACTTTGCCCGGCGCGGGCTCCATCCCCGCCGCCGACAGCGCCCATCCCCGCATGGCGACCGAGACGGGCGTGCGCATCGTCGAGATGGTGTGGGACGACCTGCGGCCCTCGACGATCCTCACCAGGGGCGCCTTCCACAACGCCATCGTGGCGCTGATGGCCATGGCGGGCTCGACCAACGGCATCATCCACGTCATCGCCATGGCGCGCCGGGCGGGCATCCAGGTGACTCTCGACGATTTCGAGCGGCTCTCGCAGGTCTGCGGCGTCATCGCCAATCTGCGGCCCTCCGGCGCCTTCCTGATGGAGGATTTCCACTATGCCGGCGGGTTCAAGGGCTTCTTCCGCACCCTCCTGCCGCATCTGGAACGCGGCGAGATCACCGTCACCGGCCGCACCGTGGAGGAGACCTACCGCGACGCGAAGGTGTGGAATGCCGACGTCATCCGGCCGCTCGACAATCCCGTCGCCGCCGCCGGCGGGCTCGCCGTGCTCAGGGGCAACCTCGCCCCCGATGGCTGCGTGATGAAGCCCACGGCCGCCGATCCGCGCCTGCTCCGCCACACCGGCCCCGCGCTCGTCTTCGACGATTACGATTCCATGATGGCGGCGGTGAACGACGAGACGCTGGAGGTGACGCCCGACCACGTGATGGTGCTGCGCAATGCCGGCCCCGTGGGCGCGCCCGGCATGCCGGAATGGGGCATGCTGCCCATCCCCCGGGTGCTGCTGAAGCAGGGGGTGCGCGACATGGTGCGCATCTCCGACGCCCGCATGTCCGGCACCAGCTACGGCGCCTGCATCCTGCACGTCGCCCCCGAATCCTTCGTCGGCGGCCCGCTGGCGGCGGTGCGCACCGGGGACCTCGTCAGCATCGACGTCGAGGCCCGCTCCATCCGCCTGGAGGTGACCGACGCCGAACTCGCCGCCCGCCTCGCGGCCTACACGCCCCGCAAGCGCCCGGAGCTGCGCGGCTATGTCCGCCTCCACGCCGAGCACGTCACCCAGGCCGACCAGGGCTGCGACTACGACTTCCTGGAGGGCACCGCGCCCATCCCGGAGCCGGAGATTCATTAGTTTCCGAAGGGCTGCCCCGCCGTCTCGCGCGCTCCCCTTCTCCCGCCCCGCGGGAGAAGGTGGCGCGAAGCGCCGGATGAGGGCCCGGCGGCGCAAGGCGCCCTCTCCGGCCCGCCCCCCCTCATCGGCCCTCCGTCGCTCCGCTCCTCGGGCCACTTCTCCCCGCAGGCGGGGCGAAGGGTCCGGAGGGCGCCGCGCCAACACCCGATGCCCCGACGCCGGAGGCGCGGGGTTCGGGGCGGGCGCGAGACCCCGGATTGCGGGGGCGCGGGACGGCGAAGCCGCGGGCCGGAAGCCCACGGGTTGTTCTTTGGTTGGACGGCCGCCGGCTCGCGGCAAAACACCGTCCCGCGCGCGGTGCTCTGGCTGGAGGAGGCCGGCTCCGGGGGAGGGTCACTACCCCCTCGCACGACGCGGAAGAGCGCCTCCTGCATCCGCCCGGTCAGCCGGTTCGTGACTCCGGCTCACCCCTGGGCCACCGCCCCCGACCCTCGCCAGCCACGCTGCAGACGCCCCCACGGGGCCGGAGTGGGGAGGTGTATAGGATTATTTTCGCAGATTGTCAAGCGGGCGCCGTGCGGCGGGACAGGCGCGGGGACCCCTCTCCCGTGCGGGAGAGGGCAGGTGAGGGGCTAGCCCCGAGCCTTCCTCTCCGCCCGCATCTCCTCGACGATCTCCATGGTTTCGACGCTGACACGGGTGACTCGCTTGAGGAGATCGACCACCTTTTCCTTGTAGTCGGCGAACCGGTAGATGTTGAACTTCTCCCGGATGACTGGGTCCTTCGGCCTTTTTTCCTTGTACTGGTCGAGGATCCATTCCAGCGCGCAGCGGTTGCCGAGGCGGTAGTCCCAGGCAAGCGCCGGAACGCCCGTCAGCCGGGTTTCCGAGTCGAGCACGATCACCCCGGCTTCCTTGTCAGCCTTGAGAATGCATTTCGGCGCGAGGCCCGCCGCGCGGGACTTCGGGTCGGGCGTATCGATGCGGTCGAGCGGCCAAGGATCGACGGCTTCAAACTCGGCATGCAGCCGCAGAAGCTGCTCGCCCCAAGCGGCCCAGCGCGCGAAGGAGGGATGCAGCGGAATGCGCGGAAACTCGCGCCTCAGTTCCACCGCATAGGTCTCGCGCCAGACGGGATCGCGAAGCGCGGCATAGACATAGGCAAATATGGAATAGCCACTTACCGGTTGACGATATCGATCGCTGAAGAGGTCGAAAGCCCAATCCGAAATGTTTTCGACTGTCTCACCGGAACCCGTGAATCGATAAAGGGGTAAGCACTGACCAGCGCTTGGCATAAACATGTCTTTATTGCAGACCCACTTCGATGATATGGCACCAAAGGCCGACCGATCTTCGAAAGAGAATGAGATGGCTAAATTATTGGTCAATCGGTCCGGGAATATAGAGAAGTTCAAATAAGGTCTATGCACCACCAGCCTCTCAAAATATAGATACTTGTTGACATAAGGTCTGTAATGACAATAATGAATATTATCTGGATGAAATCTGATCGATATACCGCGCTGTAAATACGTGATAAGCTCGGTAGTCCACTTTAGGCCTTCCTTGTTTATCTGAGGTGTCCTTTCAGCTCGCTCAAGTAGGCCCTTTCGCTCACGGTCATACCCCTCAATGAAATGGTGGATCTTTCGCGCCAGATTCTCTTCATCGAAATCGTAGGCCCAGTCATCACGGTTGGTCACGACACCCAGCGAGTAGGTGGTGAATATCGCCCTCTCCTGCCCCTTGGTCTTCGCGGCCTTCGTCTGCTTGGAGGCGACCGGGATAAGGCTGTCGAAATCGCTGCGGGTCTGGCCGAGCCAGTTGCCGTTCGCGTCGGGGTAGATCTCCGCCAGGCTCCGCTGCGCAAGCGGCTTTAGGAGAAACGCCCGCTTTTCCTCGCCGGACGCGAAATCCCGAACCGCCTCATAGAACAGGCGAAACCCCTTGAGCTTGGGACTCCGAACGCAGAAATAGACGGCGATTCCGACCCGGATCTGGTCGTCGAACACATTGCCGCCCTCGCGACGCCGCCGTTCTCCGCTCGTACGCGCATTTCCTTTGAGGTCTATGACCCTTACTTCGTTGAACTCCTCCGCCATGCGCTTGCGGAATCCATCCATTGTCCGCGCATCGATGAAGCTGCGGTTCGTGACGAAGGCGACGACGCCCCGGTCCTTGATGCGGTCCGAGGCCCAGCGGAAGAACCGGGTGTACATGTCGTACGCCTTCGTCTTCTGCGCCGTGGACTCGCGGATGTAGGTATCCTTGATGCGCCGGTCGATCCTCGGATAGGCCCTGTTCTTGTTGTCGTCGTTCTCGTTCTGCTGGTTGGCGTTGTAGGGTGGGTTCCCAATAACGACGCTAATCGTGCGCGCGTTCTGGCGGCGGATGCGCGCGACGTTCTCCTCCGACATGGCGCCGAACAGGTCGTCCATGTGGCCGGAGAACTTGCCGAGCCCCGCGACATTGTCGAGCGTATCGACGAAGCACAGATTCTCGAACTCGATATACTGGTTGCCGGTGAGGGCCGAGAAGGTCGCTTCGATGTTCAGGTTGGCGACGTAGTAGGGCAGGATCGCCACCTCGTTGGCGTGGATTTCCTCGCGGTACTTCCGGCGCAGCCTGTCGGGGCTGCCCCTGAACTTCTCCAGCAGCTGGCACACGAAGGTGCCCGTGCCGGTGGCGGGATCGAGGATCTCGACGCCCTCGTCGATCAGGCCCTTGCCGAAATGCTCGCGGCAGAGCCAGTCCGCCCCGTCGATCATGAAGTCGACGATCTCGTTGGGCGTGTAGATGACGCCCAGACGGTCGGCGGCCTTGGGGTTGTAGACCTTGTAGAAATTCTCGTAGACGGTCTTCAGGAAGCGCTGCTTCTCGGCGTGGGACGTCACCAGCGCGGCGTTGGAGCGGATCGAGGCATAATAGGG
>JAESFG010000741.1_pt1 | contig 10184 bp, 12 predicted proteins | sample 9269371 | NCBI WGS metagenome assembly JAESFG01 (sample SAMN14506227, study PRJNA617093) | algae metagenome | isolation source: Aetokthonos hydrillicola CCALA 1050 (B3-Florida) and co-occurring... | place: USA: South Carolina | collected 2013-01-01
GTCCGGTTCCTGCCGACGACGGGACCGAACATGCTTTCGGACGTGTTCTGCGCCTATTTCGACGACGCGGTCGAGATCCGCAGCCCGACGATCTGGGAAGCCACACGTTTCTGCGTGAACCAGACGCTCTGCGGGGAAAGGCTTTCCAACGGCCTAAACTGGGTGACCATGGAACTCCTGACCGGCATGTGCGAGGTAGGCATGATGGCCGGCCTGACGCAGGTGACGGCGGTCTTCGACCCGTTCATGGCCCGCATCTACAAAGCCGCCGGCCTCCAGACGCATGTCGTCGGACGATCCCGCCGCGATGGCCAGGGCCGGCTGTTCGTGGGCGTCTGGGACATCGGCCAGTCGACCCTGGACGCGCTCAAGGCGCGATCCGTCCGCGCCGACGGCCGGCATCCGGACGAAGGGCTTGCGTGGGCAGTCTGACGCGAGCGTTCCAAGGTCCTGCTCCAGTCAAGGTCACGGTCATGAGCACCCCCGAGAACCAGATCTACCAGGCACGGCTCTATTGTGAGCAGGCACGGCTCGTCCTCGCGCCGGTGCCGCGCGACCTCGCCCATCACCTGCTGGACATGGTCATCTTCGAGTTGCGCGCCCGGGAAGCGCGGTTCAAGGCCGGGGACGCCCTGATGCAACCCAAGCCGCGCGGCCGGTCCGGTGCGGAAAAGACGGCGCCGGTGAGCGTGGAGGCTCGGGACTTTCCCGCGGACGAGCAGTTCCCGCCCACCTCAACGTGATTCATCGGCACCGCGGCAGCGTCGGCACCGGTCTTTTTCGGGATTGACGAGAGGTGGCCGGGCGGGAACGTTCAAGAGGAGGCCACTCTGATCGTTCCCGCACCGGCCGAACCCCACGGGACCCAGGAGATGCGGCGGACCTGAGCATCCGTAGGGTATCTGGTTGCGACGGGAGCCGTTTCCGGCGGACCACCCTGGCCCTTCCCGTGCAATACGAGGACACTATCCCAGCAGTGGGAGCGCGCCAAGACGGGCGAACCCTCCTGCCAATATTAAGGTGGTGTTAAGGTAAATCTTGAAAGGCCGGACCGTCAAGCTGCGGCGGTGCGCACCACCACGAGGTTCCGTCCGCCGGCTTTTGCCTCGTAGAGAGCCTCGTCGGCGCGCTTGAGCAACGCCCTGGGCCCGTCTTCAGGCCCTGAGAGGGCTGCAACGCCGATCGAGACCGTGACGGGGATGGCAAGCGTCTTCTTGTAAATCTTGAAAAGCTCGACCTCGACCTTCTGGCGGATGCGCTCCGCCGCGGCCCGCGCTGTTTCCATGGCCGTGTCCGGCATGACGACGACCAGTTCCTCTCCGCCGAGGCGGGCCACCATATCGACCGTCCGTACGCTGCCGCGCACACGCTGGGCAAGGTCGCGCAGCACGTCGTCACCGGCGTCGTGGCCATATGTGTCGTTGATCGTCTTGAAGCGGTCGACGTCGAGAACGAGCACGGAGAGCGGACGGCCGCGATTCAGCGCCTCCTCGACCAGCGCGTTGAAATGGCTGTCGAGGTAACGCCTGTTGTGCAGGCCCGTGAGCGAATCGACGATGGCGAGCTCGATGGAGGCATGCACCGTCTGGCGCAGCCGGTCGGTGTAGCGCTTGCGGCGGACCTGCGTGCGCACGCGCGCCAGCAGCTCGTTCCTGTCGACCGGCCGGATCAGGTAATCGTTCACCCCGAGATCGAGGCCGCGCAGGATGCGGGCATTGTCGTCGCCGTCGGCAACCATGAGGATTCCCACATGGCGCGTGCGGTCGAGCTGGCGGATCTGGCTGCACAGGCGCAGGCCGTCGAAGGCCTGCAGGTCGATGCTCACGATCGCCACGTCCGGCGGATCATCGGCGATCGCGAAGAGCGCCGCCTGCGGGTCGGGCTCGAGCTGGACGAGATGGACCTGCGAGAGCGTCGTCATGATCCGCTCCGACGCCCCCGCCCTGTCCTCGACGACGAGGACCCGCCCGCCGAGGCCGCTGTCGGCCGCCGCCTCCACCATCGGGTCCGCGAAACCGAGGTCGAGCGACGTGGCGGCGCGGGCCCGCAGCTCGTCCGTCACCGCCTTCAGCCGCACCAGGCTCCTAACCCGCGCGATGAGGGCGATCTCGTTGACGGGCTTCGTGAGGAAGTCGTCGGCGCCAGCCTCCAGACCCTTGAGCCTGTCGCTCGGCTGGTCGAGCGCGGTGACCATCACCACCGGGATGTGCGCGGTGCCGGGCGACGTCTTGATCCTGCGGCACAGCTCGAAGCCGTCCATCTCAGGCATCATCACATCGGTCAGCACGATGTCGCACAGGCCCTCCTCGCAGATGACGAGGGCCTCGGCGCCGCTGGTGGTGGTCAGGACGTCGAAATACTCGGCAGAGAGCCTGGCTTCCAGCAGCTTGAGGTTCGGAAGCAGGTCGTCGACGACGAGGACGCGAGCGGACATGACGACTCAGGCGTCGCCGAGATAGTTGCGCACGGTTTCCAGGAACTTGGAGACCGAGATCGGCTTCGAGAGATAGGCCTCGCAGCCCTTGCGGCGGATCCGCTCCTCGTCGCCCTTCATTGCGAACGCCGTGATGGCGATGATGGGAATGCCACGCAGCTCGTCGTCGCTCTTCATCCACTGCGTGACGTCCTCGCCGGACACTTCCGGCAGCTGAATGTCCATCAGGATGAGGTCGGGCGCATGCCGGCGGGCCAGTTCGATGGCCTCGACGCCGCTGCCCGTCTTGAGAGTGGCGTAGCCATGCGCTTCCAGGAGATCGTTGAAGAGCTTCATGTTAAGCTCGTTATCTTCAACGATGAGCACCGTTTTCGCCATGGACAGACCTCGCGTCGACCGTGCTCTTCGGAAGGCAACACGCTCGCGTGGACCTCGCCGCGTGAACGTGGGCCGGATATAACCGACACACGTTGACGAAACCCGAATCCGATCGGAGAGAGCACGGTGCCGAAGGCTTTTTCGGGGCAGGATAACGCGACCCAACTCGCCATCCACGCCCTTTCCTTCCTCGCTGCCGATCCCGAACGGCTGGGCCCCTTTCTGGCGCTGACCGGCGTCGATCCCACCCGGATTCGCGAGGCCGCGCGCAGTTCCGGGTTCCTCGCGGCCGTTCTCGACCATGTCTGTGCCAATGGCGACCTCCTCGCCGCCTTCTCCGCCGAGGCAGGGCGGAGACCGGAAGATGTCGACCGCGCGCGGCAGGTTCTTGCCGGTCCGCTGCCTGACGGCTTGCGGGACGCCTGAGGCATGCGCGAGGGCGGCGGCTCCGGTTCCCTTGCCCCGGCTCCGGCGGGCGGAGGGATCTTGTGCCGCGACTGCCTCGTCCTCTCCCCTGCCGCGAGCGGCGCGCGCTGCCCGGCCTGCCGCTCTCCGCGCGTCGTCTGCCACGCCGAGCTGCAGGAGCTCGCGATCGCCCATGTCGACTGCGATGCATTCTATGCCGCCATCGAGAAGCGCGATGATCCGGGCCTCGCCGACAAGCCCGTGATCATCGGCGGCGGGCGGCGCGGCGTCGTCTCGACGGCATGCTACGTCGCACGGACATTCGGCATCCGTTCGGCCATGCCGATGTTCAAGGCGCTCGCGGCCTGCCCGGACGCCGTCGTCATCAAGCCCAACATGGAGAAGTATGCCGCCGAGGGCCGGCGGATCCGGGCCATGATGAACGACCTCACGCCTCTCGTGCAGGCGGTGTCGATCGACGAGGCCTTCCTCGACCTGTCCGGGACCCAGCGCCTGCACCGGGCCCCTGCCGCGCAGACCCTCGCGCGGTTCGCCCGGCGCGTCGAGGACGAGACCGGGCTCAGCGTCTCGATCGGCCTGTCCTACAACAAGTTCCTCGCCAAGATCGCCAGCGACCTCGACAAGCCCCGCGGCTTCGCCGTCATCGGCAGGGCCGAGGCCGTCGCGTTCCTGCGAGACCGGCCGGTCGGCATCTTCCCAGGGGTGGGGCGGGTGACGCAGGAGCGCCTGGCCAAGGACGGCTTCGCCACGGTGGGAGACCTGCAGCGGCTGGACGCCTCCGTCCTCGCACGTCGCTACGGCGAGGAGGGTCTGCGGCTCTGGCGGATGGCGCGCGGCGAGGACGCCCGCCCGGTCCGCCCGGACCGTGACACGAAGAGCATCTCGGCAGAGACGACGTTCGACACGGACCTCGGCGATGCCGAGAGCCTGCTGCCCATCCTGCTCCGTCTGTCCGAGAAGGTCGGCAGCCGTCTGCGCCGGCAGGGATTTGCAGCGCGGGGCGTCACGCTGAAACTGAAAAGCGCCGACTTCAGGATCCGGACCCGTGCCCGGTCGACGCCGCCCACGCAGCTCGCGTCGCGTCTCTACGAGGCCGGCCGGGACCTGCTGCTTCGCGAACTCGACGGCACGCGGTACCGCCTGATCGGGATCGGCGCGACGGAACTTGTCCCCGGCGAGGAGGCCGACCGGGGTGACCTCGTCGACACGCGGTCGGCGCGGGAGGCGAAGATGGAGAAGGCCATCGACACCCTGCGCGACCGGTTCGGACGCGATAGCGTCGTGCGCGGGCTCACTCTGACCGGAAACCGGCGCCGCTCCTGAGGAGACAGGACGCCGTCACTTCGTGCAGGCGGCGGCCTGGGGCAGCACGTCGAGGCGGGTCAGTTCCCCGCGCAGGTCGAAGTCCCCGTAATTGAGCTTGAGGGCGCGCGAGACGCCGTTCTCGAGAAGCTCGAAGGAAATGACGTAGAGCGGCTGCTGGCCGTCGGCCTGGCCCGCCTCGAAATAGCTGACCGAGATGGGCCAGCGGCGCAGCTTGTCCCATCCCGCCTTGCGCAGCGGCTCCTCGAGCTTGGCATCGCCGTCGTGCGGCGATTCCTTTCCGATCACGGCGAAAGTGTCGTAGACCTTGCGCGCCTGCTCCGAACCGTCGAAAACCTTCACCGCCAAGGTGCTCTGGCCCGCCCTCGCGGCGTCGATCAGCATCTTCGTCTGGTTGGTGGGAAAGACGGTCGACCCGTCGAGGTCGAGATTCGCCGGGGCGGGCTTCCGGATCTTGACCGTCAGCTTGCCGTTGGCGCGCGTCGCCATCCCGTCCGCCTGCTCGACCTGGGCCGAGGACATCCGCGTTTCCGTGTTGAACCTCAGCCCCGACCCGTCCCCCTCCTCGTGCGTGGAGGAGCGCATGTCGGAGATGCGCGACCCAATCTCGCTTCCGGAGATCTGGGTCACCTGCCGAAAGTTCAGGGTGTAGCCCTCGCAGTCGGATCCGGTGAACTCGAAGACGATGCGGCCGCGCGCATCCTCCACGCCCTTGCCGTCCGTCGCATCGGACAAGGTCAGGTCGTAGGTCGCGCGATGCGGGGCGAGCGACACGGGCTCGGCCAAGGCCGGCGCCGCCGCGAGGAGCGACGCGAGGAGGCCGGAAACGGCGAGGCTCTTCGGGTTCATCGGGGTCTCCTGAACGTGTCCGACGATAGAACGCGCGCGGCAGGGCTTCAATGAGGCAATCCAACTCTGGTTCACGAGGACTTCGCGCCATCTTGCAGCGTGACGCACGATGCGGGACAAGGCGTGCGCCGGCACACGCGGCGGGAGGAAATGATGAGCGCGGAAGACAATTTGCGAAAGCTCGGACTCACGCTGCCGGCCGCGGCGGCCCCGGTGGCCAATTACGTCCCGTATGTCCGCACCGGGAACCTCCTGGTCGTCTCCGGCCAGATCGCGTTCGGGCCGGACGGCAAGCTGGCGCCCGGGCACGTCGGCAAGGTGGGCGGCGGCATCGGTCCAGAGGCGGCGACCGAGGCGGCACGCCTGTGCGCCCTCAACGTCCTGGCGCAGGCCAGAGCCGCGCTGGGCTCGCTGGACGCGATCGCGCGATGCGTGCGCCTCGGCGGCTTCATCAACGCGACCCCCGACTTCACGGCGCTCGCCCCGGTCATGAACGGCGCGTCGGACCTCATGGTCGCGGTTCTCGGCGACAAGGGCCGTCATGCCCGCAGCACCATCGGCGTGCCGGTGCTGCCGCTCGACTCCGTGGTCGAGGTCGAGGCCCTGTTCGAGGTCGCGTGATGACGGCACCGGCTTGGCTCGTGGCGCGGCCCATCGCCCATCGCGGGCTGCATGACCGTGCAAACGGCGTTGTGGAGAACACGCTGGAGGCGGCCTCCGCCGCGATTGCCGGCGGTTACGCCATCGAGTGTGACGTCACCGCCTCTGCCGACGGCGAGGCCATGGTCTTCCACGACGAGACGCTCGACCGCCTTACCGAGGCCCGTGGCCCGGTGGCCGCGCTTGGCGCGGAACGGCTGGCGGAGATCCGCCTGCGCCATGGCGGGGCGCGGATCCCGACCCTCGCGGGGCTGCTGGGTCTGATCGCCGGGCGTGTCCCTCTCGTCTGCGAAATCAAGAGCGTCTTCGACGGCGACCTGCGGCTCGCCCGAAGGGCGGTCGAGGTGGCTCGGGACTATGCCGGTCCCCTCGCCTTCAAGTCCTTCGACCCCGACATCGTCGCCGCCTTGGCCACCCTGGCGCCGGACCGGCCACGTGGCATCGTGGGCGAGGTGCACTACGACCATCCGGAATGGGCCGGGCTGTCTGTCGAACGCCGCCATGCCATGGGAAATCTGCTCCACTTTCCAGAGAGCAAGCCGGACTTCCTCTCCTGGTACGTGAGGGATCTCCAATTCGCTGCACCGCAGCTCTGCCGCCGGGCGCTCGGCGTGCCTGTGATGACCTGGACCGTCCGCACGCAGGAGGATCGTGCACTTGGGGCCGCTGGTGCCGACCAGATCGTGTTCGAAGGGTTCACACCCTAGAACGATCGTGCCCGGTGCGGCGCACACCAGCGGGCACGAGCCCGGCCCTTGCATCGCGCCCGCCGCGCCCTACCGTTCTGTCGTGACCCAGCCCATGACGCCCTCCCACACCTCCACACTCACCGTTCGCGTGGCGCCGTCGCTCGCGCAGGTTGATGCAAGGGCATGGGATGCGTGCGCGCAGGGGGGCTTCATTCCCGAGCCGTCCGAGGCGGCGACCCCGACGGATCCTCGGAACCCCTTTCTCGTGCACGCCTTCTTGTCCGCCCTGGAGGAATCGGGGTCGGCGGTGCCGCGTAGCGGATGGGCGGGTGCGCATGTCCTCGTCGAGGATGCGGACGGAACGCTTCTCGCCTGCGCGCCCTGCTACCTGAAGAGCCACTCGCAGGGCGAGTACGTGTTCGACTACGGTTGGGCGGATGCCTATGAGCGCGCGGGCGGCCGCTACTATCCAAAGCTGCAGGTGAGCGTCCCCTTCACGCCAGCGACCGGGCCCCGGCTGCTGGTGCGCGCCGGCCCGCGGGCCGAGGAAGCCCGCGCCACCCTGGTGGAGGGATTGCGAAGCCTGCGGCGGCAGACCGGAGCCTCCTCGATCCATCTCACCTTCCTGCCGCGCGGCGACTGGGAGGATCTGGGCCGGCGCGGCTTCCTGCAGCGCACCGACCAGCAGTTCCACTGGACGAATGACGGCTATGGCGGCTTCGACGACTTCCTGGCCGCGCTGGCCTCGCGCAAGCGCAAGGTGGTGAAACGGGAAAGACGGGACGCACTGGCGAACGGCATCGAGATCGTCCACCTCACGGGCAGCGACATCCGCGAGGAGCACTGGGACGCGTTTTTCGCGTTCTACATGGACACCGGGTCGCGCAAATGGGGCCGGCCCTACCTCACCCGAACCTTCTTCTCGCTCGTGGGCGAGCGCATGGCCGACCGCATCGTCCTCATCATGGCAAGACGCGGCGGGCGCTGGATCGCGGGCGCCATCAACTTCGTCGGTGCCGATGCCCTCTACGGCCGCAACTGGGGCTGTATCGAGGACCACCCCTTCCTGCATTTCGAGGTCTGCTACTACCAGGCCATCGACTTCGCGCTGTCGCGCGGCCTGAAGCGCGTGGAGGCCGGCGCCCAGGGCGAGCACAAGCTTGCGCGCGGCTACCGCCCCGTGACCACTTACTCGGCCCATGACCTGGCCGACCCGGCGCTGCGCCGCGCCGTCGCGGATTATCTCCAGCGCGAGCGTCTCTACGTCGAGGCCGCGCAGGAGGAGCTGCTGGAGCATGCGCCCTTCCGCAAGGAATGACGCGTCCCGGGAGCCTTGACGGCGCGTCCAGCCCCTGCGAGACCGGCGCAAGAACCGAGGAGCACGAGCATGACTGCCTACGACCCCTCCAACATCTTCGCCAGGATCCTGCGGGGCGAGTTGCCCTGCGAGAAGGTCTACGAGGACGATGCGACGGTCGCGATCATGGACATCATGCCCCAGGCGGATGGGCACGTGCTGGTCGTGCCAAAGGCTGGCGCAGTGAACCTGCTGGATGCCGACCCCGCCGTCTTCGCGCCTCTGTTCGCGACGGTGCAGCGAGTGGCGCGGGCCGTGAAGCAGGCCATGGGCGCGGACGGCGTCACGATCATGCAATTCAATGGCGCGGCCGCCGGCCAGACCGTGTTCCACCTCCATGTCCACGTCCTGCCGCGCAAGGGCGGCACGCCCCTGCGACCGCATTCCGGCCAGATGGAAAGGCCGGAGGTTCTGAAGGCGCATGCCGAGAAGATCCGCGCGGCTCTGGCCGGATGAAGGGAGCCAGCCGCAACCCGGGTTGAACCCATTTTCTACCCCCGGTTCGTTGTCGTGGCCCTCCGCACGACGCACCCTCCTTCGCGAGATGTTCCACTTGCGAGGTTTCGATGCGTGCGTCGTCCGTTCGAGGGGCCGCCTGCGCCGCATTCATGATGGTGACGGGCGTTGCTTCGGCCGCCGATCTTCCGCAACACTCGGCGCCACAGCCCCTCCTTTCGCCCGAACTCTCCGGACCGGCCTCGTCCTTCAGCGTGGGCCCGTCGGTCGGGTCGGATGGACTCGGGGTCGAACTCGGCTACAGGCACGATGCCAACTTCGGCGCGCGCGCGAGGGCGGCGGTGCTGAGCTATGATGCCCACTTCACTGCCGACCAGTCGCGGATCAAGGGCTCGGTCGACTTCGTCAATGGAAGCCTCATCGCGGACTGGTATCCCTTCCAGGGCTCGCTCAGGGTGAGCGCAGGCCTTCGTCTTGGCCAGAACCGCGTCAAGATCAGGTCAGAGGCCAGCAACGGCTTCTTCCAGATCGGTGACGGGCAATATCCTGCCGGGCCAAGCGCGATCACCGCCGTCACCGGAAGGGCCGAGTTCAACGCGGTCACGCCGATGCTCACGATCGGCTACGAGGGACAGCCCTCGACCGCACTGCCGCTGTTTCTCAGCATCGATGCCGGCGTGGCCTATATGGGGACGTCAAAGGTCAGGCTGACGGCAGAAGGTCCGGACGCGGGGCTTCCCGGTCTCAAGACCGACCTCCGGGCGCTGGAGGCCAGCGCGAAGCGTGAGCTCAACAACTACGCCGTGGTTCCGGTGCTGAACGTCGCCGCCGTGTACCGCTTCTAGACGAATGGCCGATGCGCCCCTTGCCGGGCATCACCCCTGGGCCCACCATGCGCTGGCGACGAGAACGGCCTCGCCGGCAGCAACGCCGGAGATGATGCCAAAGCGGCTGCGGCGAAGCAGGCCGTAGACGATGAAGCCCGCCGCGAGGCCACCGGCGCGGCCCGCCGCCGGCACCGCCGCCAGTGCGCCCGTGCCAGATGCCAGGATCTTCGCCACCACTGCGGCAAGCAGCGCCGTGGCCACCAGCCTCACCCAGGTGAACAGGGGCGAGGTCTCGTCCATGCCGCGGGAAAGAACGGCGCCGAGCACGCGCCACATTTCGCTAGGCAGGATCCCGCACAGCAGGAGGAGGAGCCAAGGCCCCCAGGGCCCTGCGAGGACCTCGCTCATGCCTGCCCCCGCGCACGCCCGATGAGAAAGGCGACGGTGCCCGCCACCACGCCGACCACGAGAAGATCCGCGCTTTCGCCGGCCACCCGCAGCGCCAGCGGCTCCAGGCCGAAGCCGAGCAGGATCGCGACCCACTCATGCACCCGACGCGCGCCCGCGGCGACCGAGATGCTGAAGAACACGGGCGTGACGAACAGCAGGCCGGCCGCAAGCGGAAGCGGCAGGGCATCGACCAGAAGAAAGCCGAGCCCCGTGGTGATCGTGGAGACGATGATCAGCGCGTTGGAGAAGCCGAGGAAGTAGCTGAGCCGGGCCGGCTTCGGCAGGCCCGGCAGCCGGCGAAGCCCCTCGACCCAGGCCGTGACCGCGACATAGTG
>JAESFG010000744.1_pt1 | contig 10170 bp, 5 predicted proteins | sample 9269371 | NCBI WGS metagenome assembly JAESFG01 (sample SAMN14506227, study PRJNA617093) | algae metagenome | isolation source: Aetokthonos hydrillicola CCALA 1050 (B3-Florida) and co-occurring... | place: USA: South Carolina | collected 2013-01-01
CCATACCGGGTTGATAAGCCCCGTTAACAGCAAACTCTACAAACACCATATCTGGCTTGTATTGTAGCAATTGATCGTACAGGCGGCAAGCGGCAAGGTCAGTACCTGTACCGGAGACCCCAGCATTCATCCAACGAAAAGCAACCTGGGGAAACGCTGAGGCAATGTATTTAGCCGATTGCAAGCGATAACAATAATTGCCCTGCGTAATACTACCACCTATGTACCCAATGCTAACGGGCTTGCCCGCATTTATTTTGGCAAACAGGTTAGGCATGCCGCCACGTACATTACACTCCTGATCATTGTTATAAACATCTGGATCAATAGCAGGGATGGCCGTATCATCAATATTGAAATACAAAGGCGACCCGCCGGTTTGAGAGGCGGATATCAATTTTTTATCTGCGTCTGTCTGGCCCAGGCAAGCTGTTGTTAACAGCAGGAAAACAAGCGAGGCCAAACTGTATTTTTTAAACATGTACTATGGTTTAAAAGCAATTAATTTTTATCCATCCATACGGCAACACCGGCAGGTGGCAACTGCCTGCCACCTGTTATGATGGTAGCACTGGCAGGTATGGGTACGGTTACACTGGTTGAAGCATAATTCAAGGCAACCCAAAAGCCGTCACGCCACTCTACAGCAAGGCCTGCAGGTAATACTTCAATAGTAATACCTGCCTGTTTGTATACATGTTGCAGTACATCACGTTCCAGTTTGCCATCATCGGTATCAGCACCTATATACGTTACAGAACCTTTGCCCATACATTTAAACAGTACAGCAGCTTTGCCTTTGTAAAACTGGTCGTCATAAGTTGCCAGCTCCTCTGCATCGGATGGTGTAAGTACATCTGCCCAATTGTTCCATTTGCAGGTAAGCCCGTTGAAGCGGATGAGGTGTTGCAGGGGAAAATAATCAGGCTTATCCTGTGCCTGCAACTTGCTGCAAAACAGCAAGACCATACAACCAATGATATAACGGACTTTATGCCACATGTTTTATTATTTATGAACCAGCAGTACCATTGTTGAAACCAGTTGTTCTGAGACAGTATGCATGTTTACGCTAAATGCTCATTATTGTACTTTGGTACAAGTGTGCGACGCAAGGGACGATGCCATACTTCCCGCTGCTGACCTCCTATTATATACAGCGTGCTACTTACCACCGAGTGTTACTGTTTGATGCTGTGTTTTACCATCAGCAGTTTGAAAACTTATAGCAAGCTCTGCTGTATCGGTTGGCTTTAACTTATAAAAGCTCCACTCGTATGGGTAAGCATTTGCCGTAATTGTATTGCCATTATACGAAACCGTAACGGAAGCACCACTGAGTGGAGCCGTTTCTGCAAAGCCATAAATACTGTCCCAACCAAAAGGCGACCTGATGCGAAAAACATACAACTTACCCCAGGGCTGCCCCATATCTATTACCTGCATCCCATCCTTCAACACAGGTAAAGGCGTGGTAATGAAAGGTTCTTTCAAATCGAAAGAGATGGCAGCAAACCCTTTGGCATCAAGCATTACAGGCAACATGCCGTTGGAAACAGTAACAGGCTTTACCTTATTGCCCACATATACACTTGCCTTGCCGTTTAGCTTCGCCGCTATATCCAGCATACGTATATCTACAGTAGTGCTTTTATCAGATTCGCTCATCAGCAATACCCAAAACTTATTGTCAGACACGGCTGTTACATAATTTACCTCAGGGGTATTGAGCTTAATCAAACCCTTATGCATCCAGAGTTTAGCCTGCTTGTCATCGTAAATGGAGCCAACACCGGCTCCATAAAGGCGGTTGGTAAACCATACAAAACCATCCTGCTTACCATAAGGAAACTGCACCTTACCATTAGACCGCTGTATGGCTTCTGTAACCAGGTAATCCCATGTAAATGCAAGGTGCGGAGGTATATGGTGATAATAGATGGAACTGACATCGGGGCCTTTATAAGGAAAGTCAGGCTGCATGTCTATATCTGTAAAACCACTTGCGTAGTATCCCGGATAGTTGGTAAATCGGCCAATGACTGCATTACGAGCATAGGTTTGAAAAATGCTCTTACCGGTGTACGCATATAAACGCAACAAGTGCGGTGCCCAACTACTCATAAACACAGGCCTTACGGTTTTACCGGGATCAAAATAAGTATATGGCTGTTCAAAGCCAAGCCCAACAGGGCTTACAAGACTTTGGGGTACTTTCTTCTCCGGTGCATCGCCATTAATGCGGGGAAAGCCCAGGCGATATTTCTGATTGCCTTTCCACCACAAGGTAGTATTGCCTTCAAAACGGTTACCGGTATGGATTGTCATCAAAGAATCACGCACTTGCGGAAAACTACGTACACCCGCAATGGTATGCATGGCACTATGCTCGGCAGCCTTAAGGTATTTGTCTTCTTTTGTCAACTCGTATAAATCCAGCAGGTCCCACCAATAAGCATAAAATGCAGCATTGTAAAACGGCACTTTACTTAAAGGCGGTGTAGTATTGGCGTACACCTGGCTAACCAAAAACTTATCAGCGTTCAGCTTTGCACTATTCAGCCATTTGTCATCATGCGTTAGCCTGTAAGCTGCCACCTCCTGCACCCATGCAGGAATATTCACAGAATACCCATTGGACACCCTGGTACGGCCATCCGGCAAGGCAATGGCTTTCAGCCATTCATTAGAGTTACCAAGCAATGCGTACAACCCTTCATAATAAGCTGTTGTAAACTGTGAATTGTAAGGGCCTAACTGCAAGCTTTTACGCGTATTGTTAAAGCCACCAGGCACTATATTGTTTGCCCACCTGTAACCGCTTCTAGACAAAGTGTATTCAATAGCAGGCAAAGCCCTTTTGAGGTAAAAGTCTTCATCATGCATCATCACGGCTGTAGATACAAGCGTCAAAGGCGATGCATGCACAACTGTTGCAGCGGCAGAAGGATCGGCTTCAATATCATAAAAGCTTTTTAGCTTTTTATCCCATCCACTGGCTTCATCGTTGTTAATCAAATCCACCATGTTAAACGCAGCATCGGTTAGTGATACCTGCCCCTGCTTCCTGTAATCTTTTACCTGGTACACCTGTTCTGATGCATAAGCCAGTGCATCGCCCCAGCCCGATGCAACAGCACCAATTACAAAATCTCTTTCAAGGGTTTGCCCGGCAGACAACTTTGAATCTTTTAAACCAAGCACCGGTGCAAATGCAACGGGTTGAATGTTGTTGCTTTCATTTTTTACGGTAAAACCAATAGGCGAAGTATAAGCACTGCCCCACTCTAAAGGAAAAGAATGTATATCACCACTTACAAACGTGGCCAGCAAACCCTTGCCCCACCTGGTTTCTGCAATGGATAAAGGCTGCTGCATCATGCCAGACACCAGCATAACAGGCTTAGGTGTTATGCGTTTGTATTGAAACATGGGCGGCAATAAAATATTGGTAGCCTTGTCTTGTGCAATAGCCTGAAATGCGGCAACACCCATGCTATAATAACCAGATTTTGCAGCCTTACAAACCAGCTTTACCTGTATATGTTGTGCTGCCGGGGGCAATGTCCAATACGCTGTAATTACAGAACCGTCACTGGTAACATAAGTGGCTGCAATCGTAGAACTACTCATCTTTTCTGCCTGCACGGGTATTGCCTCACTCAATTGCCCTGCTGCAAAAGGGTTCATCAGGTCATCAGGTTCCTGCACTTCTATGCGTTTATCGTCCAGCATAAAATAACCAATCGCTTTTGACCCATTCCATGAAGGATAAAAGCTGCCGAATGTAAGGGCTGGCTCATCCGCACTCAACAGGTACAGTTTATGGTCTTCGTACAATGGGTTCATGCTTTTCCATTCACCCTCTACCTTAAGCTCTGTTTTTGCCGCAAGGCTTTTATTATTCAAACCACCCTTTACAAATCGCATACGCAAACTTGCGTTGCTTATCTCGGCAACAACAGATGCGTCTGTAGCAAGCATTAAAGGCGGCGAAACACTTACATTGCCTGCAGACTGCGACGCCATGCTTACAGGTTTTGTGCGATACCTTGCCAGCTCTGTTAAGGGCTTTTCATTGGGATCCATATTTTCAGCAGTCAATAAAACAGCATCACACCTCGCATAATTTTTACGGGTATCCTTTAAACGCAACAATACTTTCCTGGCATTTAACTCAACACTACCAGCCTTTTCCCAATAGAAGTCTTCTTTGCCATGTTTACCAACTTCGGGCAATGCATGGTCGTCTACAATCAATTGCATCAAACGCGTACCGGGCTTATCTTTCGGATAATCTGCAACCCTTACCCACACCGTATAACTACCTGCCTGTTTTATCTCCACAACAGTTACCGCATCTGCAGCACCCGTTTTACCACCCTGCACCCGTAACATGTCATTGCCCAAACAATTGCCATACCGTTCCGTGTTCCACCCTCCTTTAAACTGAAAGGACTCTGCTTCTACTACATACGTATTTTGTGCCTGCAATAAAGTCAGGGACATTAACCATACAATACAATATGAGACGATGTTTTTCATGTAGATTAAACTTATGTAGTCAACTGTAGGAATATGCTTCAACTGATGTTGCGTCGCACACTTGTACTGCAACAATTCTATTCAGCAACTATGTGTAACACTTATTGGTAGTGCACTTCCAATATTTTTATACCATAGGGTTTTAACGCTATCCTACCATCAATGGGCATTCCGTTTTGATTATCTGCCAGGTCAATAACTTTTATAACCGTTTTAATGGCCGGCATTACACTTGCATTCAACTGTATAATGGCTTGCTGTGCTTCATCATCATTGTTCAGCAACACCACAAACAGTTTTTTTGCAGGCTCATCTATCGCTGTGAAGTAGTCTATGTAAGGGTTGCTGTTTTGCACAAGTCCTTGCCTGAGCAACAGGCTTACAGCATGGCCAGCAATTTTACCTTTTGTAAAGCCGTAGGTTTTATGCGGCCCCACTTTGGGCGTTATAAAGCCTGCAGCAAAATGCACTGCACCATTGGAACGCATGGCGGCTTCAGATATAAGGTAATCCATGATCCAACCAATTTGCCACCATGCATGATGCGGATAAGGCCCTGCCCCTTTATTCATAACATCCCAGTAGTAAGAAGCAACGCCGGTTGCACTGTCTACAAATGCATCACGGCCTAAAGCAGCAGCCCTTGCCATGTGCAGGTAAAGGCTGTCACCTGTTATACCAAACAGCCTGACAAACATACCTGCATGACTGGCCAGCAGTATAGGCCCACGATGATTGGCTGAACCCATTACACCACCGTGTTCAAAGCTCAAGCCAGCCTGAGCAATTTGCTGGTCTTCCCGTTCTATACCATTCACCATCTTTTTGTCCCTGTTAGGTATGGGATGGGTATAAACAGAAGTCATATAAATATGTGCAAGGTTTAAGGCCGCTTTTTTATAGCGAACCTCTTTTGTAACATCATACAAATCCAGTAAGGCCTGCACACTTTGTCCTGTAGCAAAGTCCGGGGCAAAACGGGTATCACCGCAAACACCCAGGAAATATCCTTTGTTAACCGCATGAACGATAAACCAATCCGCAGCCTGTTTGGCAGCGTTGAGGTATTTTGCTTCTTTCAATAATCGGTAGGCAATCAGCAACCCGTAAAAGGTAGGGCGAAGGTCCTGCACATCGGTAAACATGGGCTTACCGGATGTATTGTCATAAGCTACCTGCCAGCGGCCGTCGGGCAACATCCATTGCAAGAGCTTATCAGCAGCCTTTCGCAGTTCTTGCTGCAAAGCGGTATCAGCAGGTTGAAACAACAGCATGTTGCCAACATCCATCAACATATAATATGTGGTGCCAATAGGCTCGGTATAAGGGCCCCATTCTTCAGTAAAGGTTTTTGTTTTGTGCAGGTAATACTGGCCTGCCGCCGCCCCGGCAAAAGCACCGCTGCCTGCCTGTTGCACCAATTTGAAATTACGGGCGTAAGGCAACCTGGTATTACTCAACAGGGTATCGCCTGTAATGGAAGCCAGCATCCACATGGCACCATAATCGGCATTCTTTAAAGCATCTTTGTTAGAACCATACACCCCGCCCAGGTAATCCTGTGCACCAATGTCAACGCCTTTGTACCTGTACGTATGCCATTTAGAAGTGCTGTCATCCAACACATATTGGTGCATGGCCATCAAACGGTCTGTAAGGGAACGCCTGGTTGTTTTCAAGTGCAAAAAATCGGGAAACTGGTAAATATCATTTACAACATGCTTATACACAAGATACCAGGCACTAGCCTGAAGGGTATAAACAAAGGAAAACGTAAGCTCCTGCCCTTCTTGCAAAAAAGAGCCCTGTTCACCCAATACAGGATGGTATAATGTAGGTGTTAAGCTTTTTTTGCGGTTGATAACAGAAAGGCCAAGTTGCCACGCCTCCTGCGTTTTTTTATCGTAGGCCCATGGATTACGGCCTGTACCCGGAACCGCTGTAACGGCATGCGTTACACCATTTTGAGCGGTAACAAAAGCAGTTAATGCAGACGCTGTCCTTTCCCGTACAACCACTGGTTTATCGGGCACACCCTGACCGTAGGCAAAGGCATTTACAAAATTTGGGTTTAAGGCATTGCCCTGAAAAACACCCGGCACGGCTGCCCATTGAAAGGCGTCTTTATCGAACTGCATTAAAGCAGGCGTAGCAATAGAATAGTAACCTGCTTTTTTTGCCTTCAGCGTAAGGCTAACATGTACATCCTGTGCAGAACTTTCATCTAAACTCCATGTGGCTTTAACCAGTGCCAATGGTGTTTCGTGTTCAAAATTGATGTTATGATGATTACCGGTAGCTACTGAAGGATAGAAATGCAGGGCATCACCAGCCACGTTCATTTCCACAGGGCTTGTTGCCTCACGCCAGATGGGTATTATGTACCGGTACTGTGGCTCGGGAAACTGAATGGCATTGCCTTTTGCATCCTGTACCATTACAGGAACAGTATCTGGCTTTTGTGCTGCATACAGGATGGTGTACTCACCACTGGGGTGGCCTGCATTTTGCCAGCGGCCATCTTGTTGCTTCAGCAGTACCTGATTCACTTTCCAACCCTGGGGTGTTTGCTGCCACTGCAATTGCAGCTTATCAGACTGCAAAGACAATGGTTTTGTTTGGGCAAATACACCAGCAGCATACAGTATGAACAGGCAGCCTAGCCCCCAAGCTATGCCTGCCCGTTTTTTGCCGTAAATGCCTGAAGAACCTGATAGAAAATGTATTATCATGCTTGCTTGTGCCTAGTTAACATACCTGGTTATAGCGGGGCCCTTGCTGAACAGCGTTACTGCAGTTGCAGTGTGCGACGCAACAGAAGCCTCATAGTATTTCAACAGTTGGTTTCCAAAAAAATAAAGACCAACCCTTAGCGTGGATCAAGGTGTTATGGTAAAAGTAATTTCCCTGGTGCCGCGTTTTTCGCCATTGTACCTTACGGCACTGTACTCGAATACGGCCGTGTATGTGCCAGGCTTTTTATAAGCGTACTTATACGTTGTAAGTGTTTCTGCAATGTTCTTTAAGGCAATGCCTACATCGGGCTTTACATACGTAATATCGAAGCCTTTGGAGAACACCCAGTCTTCGTTATCGGCCGAAGTAGCTGAGCCGCCCGCCATAAGTAACTGGGCCGTAGAAATACTCCATACCGCTGCAGCATTTTGAAAGTTGACCTGTTGCCAGCCGCCTGTAGACATGGTGGCCAGAGGTGTTACCAAACCATCGGGTGCAACATTGTCTGCATTGAACGTTCTGATAACCCAACGGTTTTGGCCCTGCGTTTTTTTATAGTCGGTGTACTTAAAAGCCACATAAATGGGCGATGCAGGATTTTGTGTATTGGCATAAGGCTTAAGGCTGATGACGCCAGAAGGCACACTGTCTGCACCGGCAGAAAAAGTAGCCAGGCTGGATATGTCTGTCCATGTAGCGGCCTTGATGCTGTTGCTGTCTGCCTTACCATCAAAGTTGTTAGAGACAAGCAGTTTCAGGTTTTGATAAATGAGGCCAAACTGCACCAGGCTTTTAAACTGTATACGCAAGTCGTTATCGGCAGAAGTACGGTTACGGAACTCGTACTTGGCACCAGGCTCGCCGGAATAAAAAGTGATGTTGTCGGGGTTACCATCCAGTTGAAAGGTAACGGTATCGCCCGCTTTGTACGTGAGCGTAGAAGTACTTACCTGCAGATCATCCAGCTTAACGCTTTCCTTTGAGCAGCCCACCAGCAGAAGGCCGGCAAATATCAGAGAGGCTATAAGTTTCATAAGCAATGTTTTTATTAAAGTTTACCAACCGGGATTTTGGGTCATGAACTTGTTAACAGTAAGTTCTGTAGAGGGAATAGGAAACAACACGTTACGGCTTGTAGTATTTAAGCCTGCATTGCCTGCATACTTGTAACCCGAAGGAGCAGTGGCAGCAATGTCTGCACCTGTTGCATTCATGGTACTTACATAAGTACCCCAACGGATAAGGTCATGCTTACGCAAGCCTTCGAAGCACAACTCACGGAAACGTTCGTTTTGTACGTATGTAAAAAATGCCACCTTGCCTAAGCCGGCAGGAACATCAACGGTTGCGTCGGGAACATTCAGCGGTTTACCATAAGCCCTGCGGCGAACCATGTTGATGGCTTCGTAAGCAGTTGCATTAGGCCCGCCATTTACTTCGTTTTCAGCTTCTGCCTTCATAAGCAATACATCGGCATAACGCATAAGCGGAAAGTTGGTAGAATTGTAGGAACGCACTTTGGGTGTTAACGATTCATACTCCCTACGCCATTTACCGGCAGTACGGTCGTATACCTGTGCAGTTGTATAATTGGTTTTGGTACCATTAGCGGCATACTTGTAAGGAGCAATGTTCCAATCCCTTCGTTGGTCTGCGGCTTCGTAAGCATTGTACAGTTTTGCCGTTACTTTGATGCTGCCTGCAGAATAGCCGATTTCATCGTTCAACGATTCAAGCCCGTTTTCAATACCTACAAACCCTGCCTGGTCAATATTGCCCAACTTATTGCCATACATGCCCACTTCCAATAAACACTCTTTGGTGTCATACAAATCCTTAGAGTGGTTGATGAAAATTTGCTTGTAGTCCGCATTCAAAGCATGTTTACCGGAAGTAACCACTTTGTTGGCGTAAATGAGTGCATCGTTGTATTTGGCTGTATTGTATAAAGGACTGCCAGCCATAGTAAGGTAAACGCGTGCAAGTACAGCCTGAACAGCGGTTTTGGTAACACGCTCATTGTAGGCATAGCTGCTGATATCGCTTACAAGGTTTTCGGCAGCTTTCATATCCGCTTCTATCTGGGCATATACATCAGCCACAGCAGCACGGGGCAGGTATTCTTCTGTATAAGGTGGCGTTGATTTAAGCTTCAAAGGAACACCACCAAAATTATCAACGAGGATAAAGTAGTAATACGCCCTTAAAAACAAGGCCTCCCCTTTAATGTAACCACGTTTGGTCTCATCCATTTTAGGCTTGTCAACGTTTTCCAATAACAGGTTAGCCCTGTCTATGCCCTGGTATAACACCTCCCACAGTTTACCTACATCCAGGTTGGCGGCATCAAAGTCCATCACTTTCAAATTATTGATGGTAATGCTTTTGTAAAAAGATTCATCGCTAAGGCTTAAGAAAGAGAATAAGCCACGGCTGTACATACGGCCAAAGTTGTCGATAAGCCTGTTGTACACACCGTTCAGGGCACGGTTAAGGTCAGCTTCGGTATTGTAATAGTTTTCTGCAGTGGCACCGTCCTCGGGTTTGGTATCCAAAAACTTTTTGCAGGAGGAGAGCATGACTACAGCAGCAAGTGCGAATAAAAAAATACGTTTCATAGCAAATAGGTTGGCAATGTTAGAAAGTGAGGTTTACACCAAATGTGATTGTCCTGGCACGTGGGTAAGCAGAAAAATCAAATCCGGGGGTTAGTGCAGATGGCTTCACAGACACTTCGGGGTCTATGCCGGAGTAGTTGGTCCATGTAACCAGGTTTTGTGCAGAAGCATATACCCTTAATGTTTTGATCTTTATTTTTTTTAGTGCCTTGGGCGACAGGTTGTAGCCTAGCGATACCGTTTTTAAGCGGATGAAGGAACCATCTTCAAT
>JAESFG010000745.1_pt1 | contig 10164 bp, 4 predicted proteins | sample 9269371 | NCBI WGS metagenome assembly JAESFG01 (sample SAMN14506227, study PRJNA617093) | algae metagenome | isolation source: Aetokthonos hydrillicola CCALA 1050 (B3-Florida) and co-occurring... | place: USA: South Carolina | collected 2013-01-01
ACTTTTTGACTTAGTGACCAATGACTATATGACTTCCATAAGTACAAGTGTGCGACGCAACAGGAGCTTCATAGCAGTACTTCTGCCTGGTTCATAAAAAAGAAAGCAGGCCTTTTGGCCTGCTTTGATAAAGAATATACATGTAGTTATTTGGTAAAGATGCTGCTTACTGGTTGGTCAATACCTTGCAACGTTAACGTATAAGTACCTGTAGCCAGTTTGCTTGCATCTGCCATTGCCTGGTTGCCTGTAAGCTTAATGATGGCAACAGTTTTACCACTAATGTTGGTAATGGTTGCAGTTTGGTAATTGCCGTTGAGTGGTAACGTGCTGCGTATAGCTACGCTGGCTCAAAGCTTATGGTGAATACAGTACCCTTACCCACCTGCGATTGTACCGTTACTGTGGCATTGTGCGAACGCAGTATGCCCAGCGTTGCTGAAAGGCCCAGGCCTACGCCGTTTTTCTTGGTGGTAAAGTAAGGCACAAACAAGTGTTGCTGCTGTTCATCGGTCATGCCACATCCATTGTCTTCTATCAGCAGTTGCACACTGTCGTCTTTTATGAGGGTGGCAACAGACAATACGCCATTACGTTCTTCCATAGCCTCAATGGCATTTACCATAAAGTTCAGCAAGGCCAGTTTCAGTTGCTCTTTGTCTGCCTTAATAACAATGGTATTGTGCAGTTGCTTGTACACACGTACGTCTTTCAGCAATAAGCGGTCTTCTACGGCTTTCAGGGCTTCCTCTACAATGTCATGCAATGGTTCATGCTGTTGTGGTGCTTCGGCTGTTTTAAAAGATTCCAGCAGTTGCTTAATCAGGTCGCTAATGCGTAAGCTGTTGCGTTCTGCAATGTCTATATAAAACTGCAGCATGGTGGTATCTCCATCTTTCATGCTGTCTAATGACAGCAGTATGTTGTTCAGCGGGTTTCTTACTTCGTGAGCCAGCATGCGTATAAAGCGGTGGGTAGCTTCAAATTTTTCTGCCTGCAGTTTGGTTTGTTCTTCTCTTTTTAAATGGGTCAGGTCGTGTATAACACCCTGAAAATACCAGCTATCCTCGCTTGCTTTTTCGGTAGTTATGGTTAGCAGGCCAATGTGTTCATTGCCGTCGCCGCTTTTCCAAATAATTTCTTCTTCAATTACATCGTTGCCGCTTTGCAGTTGCATTATTAACCTTTCTGCGGTGGCCTTGTTTTTTAAAAAGGAGAAGAGGGGCTTGTTGTATAAAGCTGTTTTATCTGTTGCCAGCAACAACGTGGTGCTTTGGTTGGTATCAATAATTTCAAAAGCGGTATTGAGTATGAACATGGCATCCTTTGAATGTTCATACATTGACCTGAATTTCTTTTCGCTTTGCTGCAATGCATTCTTGCTCTGGTACCTGGCCAGTGCATAACGAATGCTGCGTTCCACAGACTCCGGGCTTATCTCGCTTTTGATGAGGTAGTCATAAGCTCCTTTGTCTACTGCGGTCAGGTCTATTTGCTGGTTGCCCTTGCCTGTTAAAATGATGATGGGCGTACTTACTTCCTGTACAATGGCTTCCTCTATTAGGTCAATACCCGATTTTGCACCCAGCCGGTAATCAACAAACGAAAGGTCAAACCGGTGTTCCATCAATAAACGCAGGGCCTCTGTGTAGTTGCTGCTCCAGGTTGGTTTTATCTCGTATTGCCTTATCTCCTTAAATAGTTCTGTAATAATAAAGTAGTCATCCTCGTCATCGTCTATTACCAGTATGTTTAATTGTTGCAGGCTGTTTTGGGCCATAATTAGGTGTGTTTTACTTATTGTTTTTCGGGTAGTATAATGTGAAAGGCTGCTCCTTTGCCGGGTGTTGCCACCGCATAAATGCAGCCATGGTGCCGGTCTACAATCTTTTTACAAATGGCCAGTCCCATACCGGCACCAGGGTATTCCGTTTTGCCATGCAGGCGTTGAAACAGTTGAAATACACGTTCGGCGTATTCCTGTTCAAAGCCTATTCCATTGTCCGATATGGTAATGTCTATAGATCGCTGTGTCGGGTCTGGCGTAAAGCCGGTAGCCTGTTTAAAGTCTGGTGTTGTTGCAGATATCCCTATCAGCAACTGCTCGTTCGTTTTCCTGAATTTGATACTGTTCGAAATCAGGTTGTGCAACACCTGTTTTATCTGCGATGGTATACATTCTATCTCCGGTAATACGCCTGTTTCTATAACCACATCCGCATCTTCACGTATATCCAGTTCCCTAATTACTTCTGCCGTTAGTTGCTGTAACGATGTCTCATGAAAAGGATGTGTACTGGTAGAACACCGCGAATATTCCAGCAGGTTTTCTATCAGTATCTGCATATTGGCGGTGGCATTGTTCATCCTGCCCAACAGTTCCCTGCCTGTATCGCCCAGTGTTTCAGAAAACTTGGCTTCCAGGCGTTGACTAAACGTGAGCAGCTTGCGTAAAGGTTCCTGCAAATCGTGCGATGCAACATAGGCAAACTCCTCCAACTCCCGGTTCGATCGTTCCAGTTCCGTAATCATCTTCTGCACCTTGGTCTGGTTTTCCAGGCTGGCCGTTATATCGCGTACAATGCCTATAATCTGGTGTGGTTTTTCACCGGGCTTTTGCGGTATTACCACTTTGCCTTTGTTGTGTACGTAAACGGTACGTCCGTTGCGTTCAATTTCATACTTCACATCCAGGTCGCTCAAATGGTCAATAGATGCCTTAACAGCTGTATTCACATACTCATTAGCCTGTGCATTTCGCCTGCTGGCAATTACTTCACGCGTAATAGTGGTGCCTTTGGGTACACCAAATATGTTGTACAGGTTATCGCTCCATTTGTAGGTGTCTTTCAAAAAATCATACTCGTATAAGCCATAGTTCAGCAGTTCTTCCGTATCACGCATCAGTGCTTTTAACGATTGTATCTCATCCTCACTTTTTATCTGGTCGGTAATATCGTATGCCATAAACAGCACCGCATGTGGCCGGCCTGCTTCGTCTCTTTTAATCACGCGTGAGGCAGTCTTAAAATACCTGAACCCATCGTTCTTTACCACATACCTCGACTGGTAATTGTGGGTTTTCCCCTCCTCCAGTTCTTCCAGTTTGTCCAGTTCCTTTAAAAATGCTGCCACATCGTTTTCTCTAAACAAAAAACGCGTTACATCATAATCACATGAGCGAAGGTCATCCGCCGTATAGCCCAAAACATCGGTAAACTGTTTGTTGATGTAGTTGAGTTTCTTTTTGCCGGGGTCCAGCACAAAAATCAGGGCAGGTATATCATCCGCAAAGCTTTGATACCATAGGTCATCATGGTTGGCCATCAAAGAAAAAAAGTCAGCAAATTGGTTTTCTTCCATCTTTCTGGTTTCACAGGTTAGAACACACTTTCGGGGCCGTGTGCCAGGGTACAAGGTTCAACTGTTGTTCCGGCTGTCCGCTGCTACTCCTCGCGGCCGCCCCTGCGGGATCGGCCACTGCGGGGTATCCGCTTCCATCCGGCAGCCTTTCAGCAGTAGTTCTTCCATCAGCTTTTTTAACCGTATGCTGGTACATAGGTTGTTTTGCTGCTCTTTACCCGGCATTATGGTAAAGTAATAACAATTTCGCGGCACGTATGTTTAACAAGCGGAACATTTTTGTTTGTCAAAATGGTTTATGCGTACAAATGCGTAACCATTGTATGGTATAACGTAAATTACAGTGAATGATCAGGCTGCTCAATAGAATTGGTAATGTGTACTTGCTGTTTGTGCTTACGCTGGCTTTCTTTGTTTGGATGAACTACATGTTCTTCAAACGGCTGAATGCCGGCTTTTCCTATTCCGATGCTACTGTACATGCTTACGAGGTAAAAGCCCGCTTAAACGACATAGAAACCCTGCTGCTACAGGCCGAAACCGCCCAGCGGGGCTATATCCTTACACAAGATTCCGGCTTTATAGAGCCTTATTTGCACGCCAAACAGCAATACCCGTTATTTTTTAGCCGCCTGCAAGCCCTGCTGGCCAATAGCGATACCCAGCGGGTAAATACTTTTATGCTGAAGACTGCTTTTGACAGCCGTATACGCTACCTGGATCAGAACCTGCGTTTCAGAATGTCGCAGCAGCACGATACAGCTTTCCGTTTTACAATAGACCGCCATGCCATGGAACAGTTTCGCCGGAAGGTAAACGAGATGCTGGCCCACGAAGACCGCCTGTTGTTGCAAAAAAGGCAGTTGAAAGAACACAATGAACGCCTCACCCCCAAAACCTACCTGGTGGTCTTTGGCGTTTCATTGCTTTTCCTGTGTATCATTTTTAGTTTTCTCATCAAAGAACTGCGGCAACGTACCTCTTACCAGAAAGAGCTGGAAGAAAAGATTCTGCACCTCAACATCAACAATGCCGAACTGGAACAATATGCCTATGTGGCTTCCCACGATTTGCAGGAGCCTTTACGTAAGATACAGTTGTTCAGCAGCCGCTTGTTGCTGCACGAGCAGCATAAGCTTTCAGAAAACAGCCGGTTGGTAATTGACCGTATACAAGCGGCAGCCGCCCGTACACAAGAGTTGCTGGATGGCTTGTTGCAGTTTACACAGTTGATACAGCTAAACCTGCACCTGGTGCCTGTAAACCTTAGCCGTTGTGCCGCTACAGTTGTTAAAAAGCTGGAAGACGAGATTGCCCTGCAGGATGCCATAGTGCATGTAGGTAAGCTGCCTGCCGTTATGGGCAACCCTCAGCAAATTGAACTGCTGTTTGAACAGTTGTTGGAAAACGCACTCAAGTTCAGGTTGCCAGACAGAAGGCCAGAAGTGAACATACGCTTAGAAGCCAATGTGTTCCTCAACTCCTCGGTTAATGCCCATGGCAAAACACAGTATTATAAGGTGAGCATCAAAGACAATGGACTTGGCTTTAGCAATGCGTATAAAGACAAGTTGTTTAAAGTGTTTCAAAAGCTGCATAGCAATACAACAGAAAGCGGGCAGATGGGCCTGGGGCTTGCCATGTGCAGGCGTATTATGGCCAACCACAACGGTTACATAGATGCAGATGGGGCATTGAACAGGGGAGCAGTATTTTATCTGTATTTTCCCGTGCAGTAATGCTACGCACAACAAGGTATGCTGCACGTTTGCCACATTTGTTTACCACTGTTGAACGGAGCGTCGCAAGCGGTGATGCCCGTAGCGTTGCAGCCCACCTCCTAAAAAAGAAAAGCGATTGCAGGCCTATGGCTTACTTAAATGAAATTGTATGAATGCAGAGCAACAAAGAACAGGTGATGAATGGAAAAGATGGGGCCCTTACCTAAGCAACAGGCAATGGGCTACCGTAAGGGAAGATTACAGCGACGATGGCCAGGCCTGGACCTACACCACGTACGAAACCGCTATGAGCAAAGTTTACCGCTGGGGCGAAGATGGCATTGGCGGCATAAGCGATGAACAGCAACTGCTTTGTTTTTCTGTTGCCTTATGGAACAGGAAAGACCCTATGGTAAAAGAGCGTTTGTTTGGCCTTACCAACCGCGAGGGCAACCATGGCGAAGATGTAAAGGAACTGTATTATTATTTGGATGCCACACCTTCACATGCGTACATGAGCATGTTGTACAAGTACCCGCAGCAGGAGTTTCCTTATAAGCAGCTGGTGCAGGAAAACCGCAAACGGTCGAAGGAGGAAACAGAATATGAACTGATAGATACCGGCATTTTTGACAACAACGAATACTTTGATGTTTGTATAACCTATGCCAAGCAAAGTGCAGATGATGTACTCATCAACATTACCATACACAACCGCCACAACAAACCGGCAAGCCTGCATGTAATACCTACCATTTGGTTTCGCAACACCTGGAACTGGGGCGATGACCCTTACCTGCCCGAACTGCGTGAACATGAAAACGATATACTGGTAGACCATAAAAACCTGCCCGCCTTAAAACTGTATGGCAAACATGCCCAAACCCCATTGTTCTGTAACAACGAAACCAATGTGGCAACTTTGTACAATAAAAAACGCAGGACTTTTTATAAAGATGGCATCAACGATTATGTGGTAAGGCAAGACCCGCGTGCCATTAACAAAAAAAAGCGTGGTACTAAAGCGGCGTTCAATTACCAGATAACCGTACCCGGCAATGGGGTAGAGGTAATACGTTTAAGGCTGGGTGCTGCAGACCATCAAAACCCTTTTGAAGGCTTTGATGATACCGTAGCCTTACGCAAGCAGGAAGCAGATGCTTTTTATGCAGCACTGCAAAGTGAAATAACAGAAGCCGATGCAAGGCTGGTACAACGCCAGGCTTTGGCGGGCATGATATGGAACAAGCAGTTTTATTATTACGATGTGGATGTATGGATCAACGGTGACCCTTTTAATGCCGTATCGCCTGCACGCAAGTTTGGCCGTAACCACCGGTGGATGCACCTGCACAATGCCGACATTATTTCCATGCCCGATAAATGGGAATACCCCTGGTATGCAGCATGGGACCTTGCCTTCCATTGCATACCCCTGGCATTGGTAGATATACGTTTTGCCAAAGAGCAGTTGCTGCTGCTTACACGCGAACGTTACATGCACCCCAATGGCCAGCTACCCGCTTACGAATGGGATTTTAGCGATGTTAACCCACCCGTGCATGCATGGGCCGCATGGGAGGTTTACCGTATGGAAAAAAAGAAAACAGGTAACGGGGATATACGTTTCCTGGAATCTATGTTCCATAAACTGCTCATCAATTTTACCTGGTGGGTTAACCGTAAAGATGCCGAAGGCAACAATGTTTTCCAGGGTGGTTTTTTGGGGCTCGACAATATTGGCGTGTTTGACCGCAACGCACGTTTGCCCGACGGCAGTTATATAGAACAGGCCGATGGTACCAGTTGGATGGCCATGTTTAGCCTCAACATGCTGCGTATAGCCTTGGAGCTATCTGTAGGCAACCCTGTGTACCAGGATATGGCTACCAAGTTTTTTGAACACTTCCTGTACATAGCCGGTGCCATGACGCACATGGGCGAAGGCCGCAATGGTTTATGGGATGAGCAGGATGGCTTTTTTTACGACCAGTTGCGTTTGCCCGATGACAATATTATACAACTGAAAGTGCGTAGCATGGTGGGCCTTATTCCCTTGTTTGCCGTAGAAGTACTAGACGATGAATTCCTGAAACAACAGCCTGCCTTTACCGAACGCATGAAATGGTTTATGAACAACCGGCCCGACCTGGCAGAGCTTGTTTCCAAATGGCAACGCACCAACGAATACCAGATGCACCTGTTAAGCCTGGTACGTACCGACGAAATTGTACGCATACTTCAACGCATGCTCGATGAGTCTGAATTCCTTTCCGATTATGGCATACGTTCTTTGTCTAAACACCACAAAGACAACTGTTACGAAATTACCTTGGGCGACCAGCGTTTTTGTATCGAGTACACCCCCGGCGAGTCTGACAACAGTATGTTTGGCGGCAACAGCAACTGGCGGGGCCCCATCTGGATGCCGCTGAATTATATGCTGGTGGGAAGCCTTCGAAAGTTTCATCATTACTACCACGACAACCTTAAGGTTGAGTGTCCAACCGGCTCCGGCAATTACATGAACCTCAAGCAGGTGGCCTGCGAAATTTCCAAAAGGCTTAGCCGCTTGTTCTTGCTTAACCAGCAGGGCCGGCGTGTATCGCTCGGCAACCACGAAACCATACAGTCTAACACGCATTTCAGGGATAATCTGATGTTTTACGAATACTTCAATGGCGATACCGGCAAGGGCCTTGGGGCTTCGCAACAAACCGGCTGGACAGGCCTTATTGCCGAGCTGTTGAAACGTAGCATTACGTAGGCTTGCAGTGCCACAATAAGTGTATGCTTTTTTTAGATACCGGCAACAGGGTTACATGGCATCGTCCCTTGCGTCGCAATCCGTTCATCTGTATAACAATGGGCAACTGTAGTTGGCGGTGTATACAGGTATAGTTAATGCATAGCGGTTGCTATACAAACAAAAGGCCTGTTAAAAACAACAGGCCCAATGGTAACCAACCATTTTATGAAGAAAAAAACTACCGTATAACCAACAGCCAGCCGGCAAACTTTTGTTTGTTGCCCATTATAATGTAATAGTATGTGCCCACAGGCACATCTTTGCCATTGTAAGTGCCATCCCACGGCTTTTGATAACCGTTGCTGTTGTAAATAACCTGCCCGTTCCTGTTAAACACTTCCACGCGTGCATCGGGGTAATATTTTAAACCACCTATTTCCCATTTGTCGTTCACACCATCATGGTTGGGGCTAAAGGCATTGGGTATCACAATCGGAAAATCCGGGGCAACAATGTAGGGGCCATGTGTAATGGTATCAAAGCAACCAATACTGTTGTATGCCCAAAGTTTAACGTATAAGTTGCCCGGTAAATTGTATTTGTGGGTAGGGTTAACTTCTGTTGCGGGGGTGGTGTTATCGCCAAAATCCCATACATACTTAGTAGCATCTGTAGAGGCATTGCTAAAATTATAGTTGGCATTGCTTACCAGCGTAGAAACATTAATACCCGGAACGGCCGTAAACGAAGCCACAGGCTTTTTCTTAACTGTTATGGTAACCGGTGTTGCAGCATCTGTACAACTGCCGTTGGCTGCAACAAGCGTTACCGTAAATGTGCCGGGCTGGCTATACACATGTGGTGGTGGCGTTTGCAGGGATGATGTGGTATTGTCGCCAAAATTCCAGGAATAAGATGCGGCAATGGCAGAGGTGTTGGTAAAAGTAACCTTAAAGGGTTCGCAGCCCAATAGGGTATCTGCTTTAAAGCTAGCATCGGGCATAGGCGTTACCGTAATGGTTTGTGGTGTGGCTGTGGTGGTACATACGCCCCTTGCTACTGTAAGGCCAATAGGGGTGGTACTATTGTATTGTACAACATAAGGGCCAAAGCCACTGCCGGATTGTACAATGCCGGGGCCAAAGCTCCATGTGGGTGTTGCACCCGTAGTATTGCTACCTGTATAAGTAACGGTAACATTTTGCCCTGCACAAATGGCATTGGGGGATATGGAGAAACTGGCCGTTGGCGGGTCATCTACCGTTAGCGGTTCTGTTGTAGTGGCAGATGTACAGCCATCTTCTACCACGGTTAGTGTGATGGATTTATTGCCCGGTGTATTGTAGGCAACTGTGTATGGCCCTGCACCCGTACCTGATTGCACTGTGCCGCCATTAAAGCCCCATGTATAAGTAGCTGCAGCCGTACCAGAGCCTGTATAAGTAATGGTGGTGTTTGCCCCTTTACAAATAGGGTTGGGGCTAACGCTAAAGGTTGATGTGGGCGTAGGTTTAACCGTTACGCTTACCTGTGCAGTAACGTTACAGCCATTGGCATCCTGGCCTGTAACTGTGTAATTAGTATTGGTTGTGGGGCTTACGGTTATGCTGGCACCGGTTTGTGTGGTGTTGGTCCAGGTGTAGTTAGATACCGTTCCACCAGTGGCGGTAGCCTGCAACGCAGCGGATTGCCCGGTACAAATGGCATTGGGTGTAGCCGTTACCGTAAGTGAAGCTGCCGATTGCTGCGATACCACAGCCTGTTTGGTAACACTGCAGCCATTGGCATCTTTAATGGTGCAGGTGTACGTAGTATTGCCCGCCAGGTTTACGGCTTTGGGCGTTGTTTGCCCCGAAGGTGACCATGCATAAGTAAACGGTGTGGCACCGCCTGTTACTGTAACCTGTGCAGAGCCGTTGTTTTGGCCACATGTGGCATTTACAACAGTGCTGTCAATTTTTGTGATAGGTATATAAGGCACGCCCGATAAACCAAATATGCACACCCGCGAAGGGTTAGCTGGGTCTGTACTCGTGCCTCCGATAAACGTGAACGTTACCGATTGCAGCTTCTTGCTTTGATTGGCACAACTTACGTTCATGTCTACCCTGTAAAATTTGGCAGCACTGCCAGAGTTGAAAGCTGTTGCAAAACCTTCGTTGGTGTAAGGCGTTGATGAGCCCCTGTTTGTACGGCCTATGGGAGACATAACAATGGTAGCTGCACTGTTGGTAGCAAACCAGTCTGAGAAAGTAAAATTGCCTGATGTTTCGCTGCTGCCATCGTCGAAGTTGAGTTTTACGGCAAAGGTGCCTGCCCCTTCGGTAGAGT
>JAESFG010000746.1_pt1 | contig 10160 bp, 9 predicted proteins | sample 9269371 | NCBI WGS metagenome assembly JAESFG01 (sample SAMN14506227, study PRJNA617093) | algae metagenome | isolation source: Aetokthonos hydrillicola CCALA 1050 (B3-Florida) and co-occurring... | place: USA: South Carolina | collected 2013-01-01
CGTGAAGCTGCGCCACCATCGCGGGCCCCTGACGACGGTGCCGTTCGGCGAACTCGGCGCGGTGCAGAACCTCAGCCGCGACTGGGTGATCGACAAGGTGACGATCGGCGTCACCTACGACACCGACCTCGACCTGGTGAAGAAGATCATCAAGGATGTCGGCCGGCAGCTCGCGGCCGACCCGGAGTTCGCGCCGCACATCCTCGAACCCCTGAAGATGCAGGGCGTCGAACAGATGGGCGACTTCGCCATCCAAGTGCGGCTGAAGATGATGACGAAGCCCGGCGAGCAGTTCGTCATCCGCCGCCGGGCCTATGCCCTCATCAAGAAGGCCTTCGATGCCAACGGCATCAAGTTCGCCTTCCCCACCGTGACGGTCAGTGGCGGAGGCGGGGGCGACAGCCTGACCGCCGCGGCGCAGAGGGGCTTCGAGCTCACCCACCCCGCCCCGACCCCGCAGGGCAGTCCGGCTCCGTAGGGCGGCTCGCACCGCCGGCCGGCGCCGCGACGCGATTGCACCCTTGTCAACCCCGGCGGCCCGCAGGGCCGGGACGGGAACCCAGGCCTGTTCCCGTGCCAGTGCACCGCGCCTATCGCAGGTCCGCACAGCTGCCCCTGGATCCCCTTCCCCTGCGCCGCTGCGCGGCTCCGGCCGGGGATGACAAGTGGTGAGACCCAGGCACCCGCTTCCGACTCAGACGCTAAGGCGCGCTTCCCAACCTGCTCACCGCGCCCAGGGCGTCGCCGTAGAGTTTCTGAGCATCGGCGCGGAAGGCCGCGCGCGCGGCGTCACGCATGTAGAACATGTGCCCGCCCCGGTAGACCGAGAGCTTCAGCCGGCCGTCGAAGGCGGGAAGCTGGTTGAGGATGAGCCGGTTCTCGAAATAGGGCGTCACGAGGTCGAAGCCGCCGTGCACGACGAGGACGTGCAGCGCCTGGTCGAGCGCGAGCGCCTCGCGAAGGTCTCCGACCGCCTCCGGCGCGGTGCGGCGGCTGCCCCACTGCCAGGCGCCCCCCACCTCCTCGCTGAGCAGCTTGTAGGGACGGTCGATGCGCCAGCCGAGGCGACGATAGAGGTCGGTCATGGCGCTCGACAAAGGGGCCTCGCTGCCGTCGAGGACCGGGTCCTCCGGGCGCGAGACGGCGGCGGATGGGTTGGGGTCCGGCCCGAGGACCGTGGCGTCGTAGAGGCTGCCGACCTCCCTTGCCTCGCGGCCGCGCTCGCGCACGAACGTGCCCGCGTCAACCCGGCCGGAGAGACGCCTGACGAGGGCAAGGTCGAGGCCCGTGAAGCCGGAGACGCGCGCCGCCATGCGCTGCGTGGCGGCGTCGTCGTTCACGCCGCGCAGGAGGTCGGTCATGAACTCGCCGGCGGCATAGTCCTCGACGTCCTTGAGCGAGCCGGGCTCGATGACGTCCGATCCCGACGGCGTCGTGTCGCGCGCCGCCGCGGCCATGGAGGGCAGTTCAGAGACCCAGCGCATCGGCGAGTGGCGGTCCTGGAAGCGCCAGCCAAAGTCCAGCACCGGCGAGACGAGAATGAGCCCGGCCACGCCGACGCCCTGGCCCGCCTGGAGCTGCCGCACGATCTTCGGGCCGCGGAAGCCGCCATAGCTCTCGCCGACGATGAATTTCGGCGAGCCCTGCCGGTCGTTCCGCTCGATCCACTTGCGGATGACGGTGGCAAGAGACTGGATGTCGCCGTCCACCGACCAGAAGCGCCGGCGCGAATCCTCGCCGCGTCCGCCGCCCCAGGAATAGCCGGTGCCGACGGGGTCGATGAAGACGAGGTCGGTGAAGTCGAGCCAGGTCTCGTCGTTGGGCACCGTGACCGCCGGGGACGACGGGGCGATGCGCGACAGAGGCAGGCGCCACGGCCCGATGGCGCCGATGTCGAGATAGGCCGAGGCCGCGCCGGGGCCGCCATTCACAAGAAAGGTGACCGGCCTTGGCTTCCCGTCTTCCGACGGACGGGTGAAGGCGGTGGTGACCACCTCCGCGATCAGCGGTCCGCCCTCGCCGTCGTAGAGAGGAACGGCCCCGAGGGTCGCCGTGAACTCCAGGGTCCTGCCGGTCAGGTCGAGCTTGTGCTGCGTCACCGAAGCTTCGGGGAGCCTCAGGGCCTGGTCGCGACCGCCCTGCTCACGGCCGCCCTGCTCGCCATCTCCCTGCCCGCCGCCGCGCGGCCGGCTCTCGGACGCCGCTTGCGCCTGTTCGTGCGGGTTCGGCTGCTGGGCCGCCAAGGGCGTCGCCGCGAGCAGGACGAGGGCCAGGGCGGCGGCGGCGCGGCGGGTGATCGGGATCGGCATGGTCGCTCCGGCTGTGAGGTCCGGCCATGCTGGCGTCGCATCATGGCGAAGACATGCCGCAGGGCGTGCGACAGTTCCGCCCGGACACGCTACTGTGCGGCCATGTCTGCCAATCCCTCCCCGTCCGGCGGCCGGGAGCCGCCCTCCGCCTCGCGCATCGCTGAGGCGCGCGAGGCCATCGACCCCGTCTTTCTCGGCTCTCCCCTGGTGCGGCGCTCCACACTGGATGCCGTGCTGGGCTGCCGGCTGCATGTCAAGGTCGAGACGCTGAACCCGATCCGCTCCTTCAAGGGACGGGGCGCGTCCTGGTACGTGGCGCGCAGGGATGGCGACGGGCCGCTCGTCACGGCCTCCGCCGGAAACTTCGGGCAGGGCGTGGCATGGGCAGCCCGCTCGCGCGGCCTGCGGCTCACCGTGTTCTCGGCGACCACCGCCAATCCGCTGAAACTCGACGCCATGCGCCGCCTGGGCGCCGAAGTGCGCCTGTCCGGCGGCGATTTCGACTCGGCCAAGGCGGCGGCCGTGGAGTTCGCCCTTGCCGGCGGCGGCACGCTGGTCGTGGACGGCGACGAACCGGCCGTCGCCGAGGGCGCCGGCACGATCGCGGCCGAACTGACGGAGGCCGACGTGCGGCCGGACGTCATCCTCGTCCCGCTCGGCAACGGCGCGCTCGCGACGGGAGTCGGGGCCTGGCTGAAGGCCGCATGCCCGACCACGCGGGTGGTGGCCGTGGTGGCCAAGGCGGCGCCCTGCATGAAGACGTCGTTCGATACCGGGTCCGTTGTCGAGACGGGAACCGCCTCCACAATCGCCGACGGCATCGCCGTGCGCGTGCCCGTGCCCTATGCCCTCGACACGATGCGGGGCACGGTCGACGAGGTCGTCGCGGTCACGGACGAGGACATCCTCGCGGCCATGCGCCTGTGCCACGAGCGGCTCGGCCTCGTCGTCGAACCCGCCGGCGCGGCCGGACTCGCCGCTGTGGTGGCAAGACCGCAGGTGTTTTCCGGGCAGGATGTCGCCACCATCCTCTGCGGGGGCAATCTCACGCCCGCCCAGATCCGCACATGGCTGACCCCCGAGACCCTGTGATGCCGACGATCGAGGATCCCGCCGACCTGCTGTCGGCACTCGTCGCGATCGAGTCCGTCAATCCCGACCTCGTCCCCGGGGCGGTCGGCGAGGCCGCGATCGCGTCCTTTTGCGCGGAATGGCTCAAGCGGCACGGTTTCGCGGTGACCTGGATCGAGGACGTTCCGGGCAGGCCCTCCGTGGTCGGGGTGGCCAGGGGAAGCGGCGGCGGCCGCTCGCTCATGGTCAACGGCCACATCGACACTGTTACGCTCGCCGGCTACGACGGCGACCCGCTGGCCCCGACCGTCAGGAACGGCAGGCTCCACGGCCGGGGCAGCTTCGACATGAAGGGAGGCGTCGCCGCCATGATGGTCGCGGCCGCCCGTGCCGCCAGCGCGGGACTTCGCGGCGACATCCTCGTTGCCTGCGTCGCCGACGAGGAACATGCGAGCTTCGGGACCGAGCAGGTGGCGGCCCGTTTCACCGCGGACGCGGCCATCGTGACCGAGCCCAGCCACCTCCAGCTCACCATCGCCCATCGCGGCTTCGCCTGGTTCGAGATCACGGTGCTCGGCAGGGCGGCGCACGGCTCCCTGCCCGAGATGGGCATCGACGCCATCGCCAGGGCCGGCCACGTCCTCGTCGCGATCGAGGAACTCGACCGGCGGCTGCGCGCCAGGGAGACGCACCCGCTGCTGCGCTGGGGTTCCGTCCACGCGTCCACCATCCGCGGGGGGCAGGAGATGTCGAGCTATCCGGCGGAGTGCGTGATCGGGCTGGAGCGCCGCACCCTGCCGGGCGAGACCCCGGAGGCGATGGAGGCCGAGATGCTGTCGCTCCTGGACGGGATCGCGTCGCGGGTGCCGGATTTCCGCTATGCGCTGCGGCCCGGCCTGCACAGGCCGCCCTTCGAGACGGCGGCGGACGCGGCCATCGCGAGAGCCGTTTCGGACGCCGGGCTCGCCGTGACGGGCCAGGCGCCGGCGATCCGGGGCGAACCGTTCTGGACCGACTGCGCGATCCTCGCGGGGGCGGGCATTCCCTGCGTGATGTTCGGCGCCGACGGCGCGGGCGCCCATGCGGCGACGGAGTGGACCGACATCGCCTCGGTCCGGACGCTCGCCGACATCCTCGAGCGTACCGCGAAAGATTTCTGCCGCTGACAGCGCGATCGTGGCCGCAGCGCGGAACAGGCGGGGCTCTTTCGCGTTCATTCGCCGAACAAGAAGTTCGGTATGGAACGCAGCCATGAAGGGTGGTTGGTGGGTCCTCGCAGGCGTCGTGGTCGGCCTCGGCTGGCTGGGCCTGATCGCCTTCGGAGCCTGACCCTTCGGGCGCGTCCTGAACGGGATCGATCGCCATGAGCGCCACCAAGGTCGCGCTGGCAGGGCTTGCCGCCCTCGCCGGCCCGATGATGTACGTCGCCGACCCCGTGCGGCCGGAACGGCCGCCGCCGATTTCCGCGCCCCGCACGATTGCCGAAAAGGCCGAAAAGCCGGCGGCCGTGCACGCGGTGCGGCCGGGCGTTCGCGTCATCCTGGCCTCGCCCTTCGATCCGCCTGGGACCCGGCAGGAGGCCGCGGCGGTGTCGCCCTCACCAGGCGTGCCGGAGGTGCTGTACGCCCGGGACACCGGTGCCCCTGCCATGGCCGTGCGGACGGCGGGAGCCGCGGCGGGCGAGGAGACGGTTGCGACGAAGGCGCGGAGGAAGACCAGGACTGCGGCCCGGGTGAGCCGCGGGCGGCAGCCGAAGGGATTCTTTCAGGCCGCACCCTTCTTCGCCTGGCTCAGATGAGGCGGCCTTGCATCGCGATTAAGGTTAACGTGTTATTTGCCACGCATTGATCCTAATTGGCTGGCACCGGAACCGCCGCCAGACGGCGCCGTTCGAGCCCTGCGCCATGCCCCGGAGACCCCGCCTGATGCCCTTCTCCCCCGACCGCCGCCTCTTCATCCTGGGGCTGCCCCTCGCTCTCGCGGGATGCGTGAGCGCGGGACCGCCGCCCTATGTGATGGGGGAGCCGGGGCCCGGCATGGATCCGTTCGGCTACGACACCTACGCGGCACTGGAGAACGAGCCTTTCCCGGTCCCAGCCGTCGATGTGAGCCGCATTGATCCGGCGTATCTGCGCCAGGTCGTGGAGTTCGACGGGCCGGAAGCACCGGGAACGGTGGTTGTCGATCCGTCCGAGCGCTTCCTCTATCTCGTCGGAGAAAGAGGCGAAGCGATCCGCTACGGCGTGGGTGTCGGCCGCGAGGGCTTCGGCTGGCACGGCAACGCGACGGTCCGCCGCAAGTCGGTGTGGCCGACGTGGACGCCACCGAAGGAGATGATCCTGCGCCAGCCGGAGTTGCGTCGATACGCCAACGGCATGCCGGGCGGGTTGGACAATCCGCTGGGCGCGCGGGCGCTCTATCTCTACCAGGGCGATCGCGACACGCTTTTCCGCATTCACGGCACCAACGAGCCGGACACGATCGGGACGCAGGTGTCGTCCGGCTGTATCCGCATGATCAACCAGGACGTGATCGACCTCTACCGCCGCGTGCCGACCGGCTCGCGCGTGGTGGTGCGCGCAATGGGGGTCGCCTGACGGGGTTGCGCGGCAGGCACCGCACGGGCATAGGACGCACCCCGGCCCCGGCTCGTCATGTCCCCCATCCGCCTCGTCATCCTCGACTTCGACGGAACGCTGGCCGACAGCTTCCCGTGGTTTCTCGGCGTGCTGAACGGGGTCGCGGACCGCTACCGCTTCAGGCGCGTGCGGGAGGACGAGGTCGAGATGCTGCGCGGGCGCGGCGCCCGGCAGATCATCGCGCATCTCGGCATCCCGTTCTGGAAGCTGCCGCTCGTCGCCCGGCACATGCGCAGACTGGCGGCGCGCGACGCGGAGCGCATCGGGCTCTTCGATGGCGTGCCGGACATGCTGGACAGGCTGGCGGCGTCGGGCCTGACGCTCGCGGTCGTGACGTCCAACTCAGAGGAGAACGTGCGCCGGACGCTGGGGCCGTCGGCCTCGCGCATCGCCATCTTCTCCTGCGGCACGTCCACCTTCGGCAAGGCCGCGCGGTTCCGCGCCGTGGCGAAGCGAGCAGGCGCGCCGCCTGAAGCCGTGCTCTGCGTCGGCGACGAACTGCGCGACGCGGAGGCCGCGCGCGCCTGCGGCATGCGCTTCGGCGCCGTCGGCTGGGGCTATACGAGGCTCGACGCGCTGCTCGCCGCCTCGCCCGACATCGTCTTCAGGGATGTAAGGGAGATCGCCGACGTCCTCACCCGGCCAGCATCGTCGCCAGCATGAAGCCCGACCCGGCGCCCGTGCCCGCCCCCGGCCAGGTCGGCGCGCCGCACAGGTACAGCGACTTGACGGGCGTGCGGTAGCGGGACCAGCCCGCCACCGGCCGGAACAGGAAGTTCTGGTCGAGATGGTGGCTGCCGGAGAGGTTGTCGCCGCCGATGAGGTTGGGGTTCTCGCGTTCGAGGTCGAGCGGCGAGAAGACGGAGCGGCCGAGGATCTTGCCCCTCACCCCCGGGGCGTAACGGTCCAGGAGATCGATCACCCGGTCGGCATAGGCCTCCCTTGCGCCGTCCCAGTCCGTCGCCGCGATCGTGCCCGCCGCATCGCCCCTGATGACGGCCGGCAGCACGCGGACCTGCACCCAGAGCACGTGTTTCCCCTCCGGCGCGCGGGAGGGGTCGATGGCGGTCGGCTGGCCGACGACCAGCACCGGCTCGGCCGGCAGCAGCCCTGCGGCGGCCTCCGCATAGACCCGCGACATCATGGCGAAGTCCGGCGCGACATGGACGTAGGCGTAGCGCTTCAGGCTGTCGCCCGCCGTCCAGTCCGGCAGCGACTCCATCGCGAGGTGGACCATCATCGTGCCCGGCCCGGCGCGAAAGCCGGCAACCTTGCGGTCGAAGGCCTCGCGGGCGGGGTCCGCCTGCAGCAGCTTGCCGAAGACGATCTGCGGGTGGGCGTTGGCGATCACCGCGCGCCGCGCGCCGATGGTCCTCCCGTCGGCGAGGCGGACCGCCGAGGCCGCGCCGCCCCTCGTCTCGATGCGTTCCACCGGCGAGCTCAGCAGGACCTCGCCGCCCTTCGCCTTCAGGGCGCCGGTCATCGCCCTGACGATGGTGTCGGCGCCGCCCTGGCCGATGACCATGCCGAAGCACTGGTTCGCCATGGATTCGAGATAGGGGAAGAGCGCGCCGCCCGCGATGTCAGGGGCGAAGTCGAGATGCAGGCCCCAGGCACCCATCATCGCCTTGACCTTGTCGTTGCGGAAGCGCGCGTCGAGGAAGTCGCGCGGCGAGGCGAGCAGCATCCGCAACGTGTCGTACACCCAGGCCGCGCCCTTCTGCCGCCAGGCCTTCCACACCACGCCGGCCGCTGCCCGCGAGGGCATGGGCGAGCCGAGCAGGGCGAAGATATGCGGCGCGTCCGCGCCGAAGGAGGCGACCATCGCCTTCCACGCCGCCGCGTCTTCCGGCGACAGGGCGGCGATGCCCGAGGCGGTTTGCTCGAGGTCGGTGCCGACCCCCAGATGCGTGCCGTCCGGGAAGACGCTGGCGAAGCAGTGCGCGGCCGGCACGAAGCCGAGCCCATGGGCGAGCAGCAGGTCCTTGTGCACGGCGAAGAAGCCGGAGCCCGCGAACATCGACAGGTTCATCGCCGCGACGTCGTGGCGGAAGCCGGGCAGCGTCAGCTCGCGCGTCTTCACCGCGCCGCCCGGCTCGTCGTTGCGCTCGACGACGCAGACCGCCCAGCCCTTGGTGGCGAGATGCACCGAAGCGGCGAGCCCGTTGTGCCCCGCGCCGATGACGACCGCGTCGAATTCCATGCCCCGCTCCCGCTTCCCGGCCTCGCGCAGAGGCGTCGCATGGGCGGGGCCTGCCGCGCAATCCCGGCAGCGCGAGCGCCGCGCGAAAGCGGTTCCCAGCGCCGCCGCGCTTGCTTAGGATCGCGCACCTCAAGGCGCCCGGCCGACCGGCCCGAAGGCGCCGCGATCCAGGGGGATGATTTCCATGAGTTCTGCGAACGTGCTTGCCGGCCTCGCCTCGGCGCTCCTGTCGGGGTCCGTGAAGGTGGTGGACCTCTCCGCGCCGCTCGGGCCGGAGACGCCCGTGATCTACCTGCCGCCGCAGATCGGCAAGAACACGCCCCCGGTGAAGGTGCACACCATCTCCCACTACGACCAGGACGGCCCGTTCTGGGCGTGGAACTGGCTGGAGCTCGGCGAGCACACCGGCACGCATTTCGACGCGCCCGTGCACTGGATCACCGGCAAGGACTATGCCGACGGCACCACCGACAGAATCCCTGCAAAGAATTTCGTCGCGCCGGTCAACGTCATCGACCGCTCGAAGGAGGCCACCGCCAATCCCGACTACCTGCTCACCGTCGAGAGCATCAAGGAGTGGGAGAGCCAGCACGGCGCCATCGAGGCGGGCAGCTGGGTCCTGCTGCGGACCGACTGGTACAAGCGCAACGGCTCGACCGAGAGCTTCCTCAACGCCGACGCGAACGGCCCCCACTCCCCCGGCCCGACGGCGGAGGCCATCGAGTACCTGCTGTCGAAGGGCATCATCGGCTGGGGATCGGAGACCGTCGGCACCGACGCGGGCTCGGCCGGCGGCATGAACCCGCCTTTCCCCGCCCACAACCTCATGCACAAGGCCAACAAATACGGCCTCGCCAGCCTCTGCCACCTCGACCAGCTGCCGGCCAAGGGCGCGGTGCTGATCGCCGCGCCGCTGAAGTTCGTCAACGGTACGGGCTCGCCGGTGCGCGCTTTGGCGCTCGCTCCCGCGTGAGACCCTGACCGGGGGAGCCGCGGGGCGGCTCCTCCACTCTTCCAGAAAACCTGATCCGGGCCGGGGCCACGGCATGAGCGAGCACGACTACGTCATCGTGGGCAGCGGCATCAACGCGCTCGTCGCCGCCGCCATGCTGGGCAAGAAGGGCCGCAAGGTCCTTGTGCTGGAGCGCAACGACCGCATCGGCGGCTGCATCCGGACGGAGGAGTGCACCGCGCCGGGTTATGTCCACGACGTGATGGCGACGACCTTCGTTCTCTTCCTTCTGTCGCCCGCCTATGGCGCAGTGGGCAAGGATCTGGAGGCGCGCGGCGTCGCCTTCGCGCACACCGACTCCCCCACCGGGGTGCTGCGCCCGGACGGGTCGCACCTCGTCTTCACGAAGGACCGGGCGCGCAACGTCGCGGCGCTCGAGGCGCTGGCGAAGGGCGACGGCGCCTCTTTCGCCGCCCAGATGGAGGCGCTCGGCGCCGACGCGCCCTTCCTCTTCGCGCTGCTCGGCGGCCAGCTCTGGTCCGGCGCGACGCTGAAGATGATGGCGCGCGAGGCGTGGAGGCGCGGCCCGCGCGGGCTCGCCGCCTGGTTCGGCGAGGCGCTGACGAGCGCCCGGGCGGTGCTGGAGACGTCCTACGCCTCCGACCTCTCGCGCGCGCTGTGGGCACCCTGGGTGCTGCACACGGGGCTCGGCCCGGAGAGCGCCTATTCCGGCGCGATGGCGCGCGTCATCGCCTTCGCGATCGAGGCGGCGGGCTGCCCCATCGTGCAAGGCGGCGCGCAGAAGCTGCTCGACGGCTTCGAAAGCCTGATCCGCGGCCAGGGCGGCTCGATCCGCACGGGCGCGGAGGCCGATGCCGTCATCCCCGGCCCGGGCGGCCGCGCGGCCGGTGTGCGCCTGGCGGGGGGCGAAACGGTGACGGCGACGAGCGGCGTGATCTGCTCGGTGACGCCGGACCAGCTCTACG
>JAESFG010000748.1_pt1 | contig 10146 bp, 7 predicted proteins | sample 9269371 | NCBI WGS metagenome assembly JAESFG01 (sample SAMN14506227, study PRJNA617093) | algae metagenome | isolation source: Aetokthonos hydrillicola CCALA 1050 (B3-Florida) and co-occurring... | place: USA: South Carolina | collected 2013-01-01
GGTCGCGCCGCTCTTCCTGCCGCCGCCCTCCACCGTGCTCTCGACGCTGTGGAACATGGCGACGCAGCGCGACCTGCTCTACCACGCCGCGGTCTCCACCGGGCGCGTCTGGGGCGCCTTCCTCATCGCAGTGGTCATGGCGGTCCCGATCGGCATCCTGATGGGCAGCTACGCGCTGGCCGGCAAGGCGCTGGAGCCGACCATCGACTTCGTGCGCTACCTTCCCGTGCCGGCGCTGGTGCCGCTCGCCATCATCTGGTTCGGGGTGGGCGAGGAGACGAAGATCTTCCTGCTCTGGATGGGCACCTTCTTCCAGCTCGTCCTGCTCGTCGCCGACGACGTCCGGCGCGTGCCGCACGAATATGGCGAGATCGCCGCTACGCTGGGCGCTCCGCGCGCCCGCGCCCTCCTGGACGTGACGCTTCCCGCCATGCTGCCGACGCTGTGGGACAACATGCGCATCACGCTGGGCTGGTGCTGGAGCTACGTGATCGTCGCCGAGATCGTCGCCGCCGACAGCGGTCTCGGCTTCGTCATCTGGCAGTCCCGGCGCTACTTCAAGACGCCCGAGGTGATGGCGGGCGTCATTGCCATCGGCATCATCGGGCTCGTCACAGACCAGGTCTTGCGCGCCCTGCACGGGCGCCTGTTCCCCTATCTCGTCCGGTGACCGCGATGAGCTATCTCGCCTTCGACACGGTCACCAAGGTCTTCGACACACCGGCGGGTCCCGTTCCCGTCGTCGAGCCCTTCTCGCTCGACATCGCCAAGGGTGAGATCGTCGTCTTCCTCGGCCCGTCCGGCTGCGGCAAGACCACGCTGATGCGCATGGTGGGCGGGCTGGAGACACCGACGAGCGGCAGGATCAGCCTCGGCGGCGACGTGCTCGGCCCGCCCGACCGCCGGCGCGGCATGGTGTTCCAGTCCTATTCCTCGTTCCCGTGGATGACGGTTGAGCAGAACGTCGCCTTCGGGATGCGATACCGCGACGACCTCTCCGCTTCCGATAAGCGCGACCGCACGAAGCACTTTCTCGGCGTCGTCGGGCTCACGGAATTCGCGGGCACCTATCCCAACCGCATCTCCGGCGGCATGCGCCAGCGCGTCGCCATCGCGCGCACGCTGGCGGCCGGCTCCGACGTGCTGCTGATGGACGAGCCCTTCGGCGCGCTCGACGCGCAGCGGCGCGAGGCGCTGCAGGTCGAGCTCCGGCGCATCCTTGAGGCGGACGCCAAGACCATCGTCTTCGTCACGCACGACGTCGACGAGGCCGCCTTCCTCGCCGACCGAGTCATCGTCTTCACCCGCCGTCCCGCCCGCATCCTCGCGGAGGTGGACGTGACGGCGAAGCTCGGGACGCATCGCGACCTGGACACCCGGGACGGGCGGCTGTTCTTCGAACTCCGGAGCGAGCTCCTGCATCTCGTCCGGTCGACGGCGGAGGAGGCCTGAATGTCGCTGCCCGGGCTCAGGGACAGGCGCGTGCTCGTCACCGGCGCCAGCCGCGGGATCGGGGAGGCCGTGGCGGCCGCCTTCGTCGCGGCCGGGGCGCGCGTGACGATCCTCGCGGAGGATCCGGCCGTCGAGGAGACTGGCCGGCGCATCGGCGCCGTGGCGGGGCATGTCTGCGACATCGCCGACGAGAAGGCGGTGGCGCGCGTTGCGGCGTCCATCGACGGGCTCGACGTGCTCGTCAACAATGCCGGCCTGGAGCGCATGACGCCGGTGGACGACGACAGCGCCACGACGCTCGCCGTGTTCCGCCGCGTGCTGGACGTGAACGTGGTCGGCACGACGATCGTGACCCAGGCCTTCCTGCTACGGCTGCAGCCGGGGTCGCGGATCGTCAACACCGCCTCCGTCTGGGGCCGCGTGGCCGAGCCGCTGTTCGGCGCCTATGTCGCCTCCAAGCATGCCGTGATCGGCCTCACCAAGACCTGGGCGCGCGAGCTCGGCCCGCGCGGCATCGCGGTCAATGCCGTGGCGCCGGGCTGGGTGCGCACGGAGGGCTCGATGCGCTCGGCCGGCGTCATCGCCGCCCGCACCGGCCGGACGGAGGCCGAGGTGGTTGCCTCGGTCGAGGCCGCCCAGCCGCTTCCGGGCGGGCTCATGGAGCCGCCGGACATCGTCGGACCCTATCTCTACCTCGCCTCGGACCTCGCCGCGAACGTCACGGGCCAGACGCTCGGGATCGACCGCGGCGAGGTCCCGTGGTGACCCGGACCAACCAAGAAAGCGAGAGCGCCATGGACGCCTTCGACCCCGCCTTCCTCCCCGTCTCGGGCTTCGACCTGCCGCGCTTCGCCGGCATCCCGACCTTCATGCGGCTGCCGCATGCGCCGTCGCCGGAGGGCATCGAGGTCGGGATCGTCGGCGTGCCGTGGGACGGGGGAACCACGAACCGCCCGGGCGCCCGGCACGGGCCCCGCGCGCTGCGCGACGCCTCCAGCATGATGCGCATGTTCAACCAGGCGACCGCGGCCGCGCCCTTCCACACCGTCCGCTGCGCCGATCTCGGCGATGTCGGCCCGAACCCGGCGAGCCTGGAGGACACGATCGCGCGCATCGAGAAGGCCTATGCCGGCTTCGTGGCGGCCGGCGTGACTCCTCTCACGGCCGGCGGCGACCACCTGACCAGCCTTCCCGTGCTGCGCGCCGTGGCGAAGGGCGGCCCGGTCGGCATGATCCATTTCGACAGCCACACCGACCTCAACGACGACTATTTCGGCGGCTTCAAGCTGACCCACGGCACGCCCTTCCGGCGGGCGGTGGAGGAGAACCTGCTCGATCCCAGGCGCATCGTGCAGGTCGGCATCCGCGGCACGACTTATGACGGAGAGGACCGTGAGTTCGCCGTCGCCTCGGGCGTGCGCATCGTCAGCATCGAGGAGCTGATGGACCGCGGCCACGAGGCGGTGATGGCCGAGGCCCGCTCCATCGTCGGCAACCGGCCGGTCTACGTCTCCTTCGACATCGACGGCATCGACCCGTCACAGGCGCCGGGCACGGGCACGCCGGAGATCGGCGGCTTTTCCACCTTCACGGCGCAGAAGATGGTGCGCGCACTGGACGGGCTCGACATCGTCGGTGCCGACCTCGTCGAGGTCTCGCCGCCCTTCGACGTCGGCGGCATCACCGCCTTCGTCGGCGCGTCCATCCTGTTCGAGTTGCTCTGCGTGACCGCCAACGCCGTGGCGCGCCGCAAGGGCCGGCCCGTCCTCTTCAACGAGCGCATCGCCGCCGTCGCGTGGAAGGTGAACCCATGAGCGACACCAAGCCCGGCACCAATGTCCGCAACGCCTATGACGGCGGGCGGCTGAACCTGCCCTTCGTCGGCATCTGCACCTTCGGCAAGTGGCCCTACGTCGCCGACTGGGACGCGATCGACGCCGACGTCGCGGTGATGGGGGCGCCCTTCGACTTCGGCACGCAGTGGCGCGCCGGCGCGCGGCTGGGTCCGCGCGGCATCCGCGAGGCCTCGACGCTCTTCTCCTTCGGCCATGGCGGCGCCTACGACCACGAGGACGACGTCGAATACCTGCCCGCCGGCCTCCGGCTCGTCGATATCGGCGACGCCGACATCGTCCATACCGACACGATGAAGAGCCACGCCAACATCGAGCATGGCGTGCGCAAGATCCTGGAGGCGGGGGCGCTGCCGGTGGTGATGGGCGGCGACCACTCCATCAACATCCCCTGCATCAACGCCTTCGAGGGGCGGGGCGACATCCACCTCGTGCAGATCGACGCGCATCTCGACTTCGTCGACGAGCGGCACGGGGTGCGCTACGGCCACGGCAATCCGATGCGCCGCGCCGCGGAGAAGCCCTACGTCACCGGGCTCACGCAGATCGGCATCCGCAACGTCTCCTCCACGGCCAAGGAGGGCTACGAGGATGCGCGAAGGATGGGCTCGGACATCCTCTCCGTGCGGCACCTGCGCAAGCTCGGCGTCGACGGCGTTCTGGAGCGCATCCCGGCGGGCAGGCGCTACTACGTCACCATCGACATCGACGGGTTCGATCCCTCGATCGCGCCGGGCACCGGCACGCCGTCCCATGGCGGCTTTCTCTACTACGAGGTTCTCGAGCTGCTGGCGGGGCTCGCCAGGCGCGGCACGGTGGTCGGCGTCGATCTCGTCGAGGTGGCGCCGGACTACGACCACACCGGGACGACGGCGATCCTCGCGGCGCAGATCCTCATGAACTTCATCGGGCGCATCCTGCACGCCCGCAACGCCTGACGGGAGGAGAGACGATGCGTCCCCTGGAGGGCAAGCGGGCGCTGGTGACCGGCGCTTCGAGCGGAATCGGGAGGGCTTCCGCGGAGGCGCTGGCGGAGGCCGGAGCGAGCGTCGTCGGTCTCGACCGGCGGGCGCCCTCCGGCATCCGCACCCCGATCGTGCTCGCCGACCTCACGGACGAGGCGGCGGTGGTGGCGGGGGTGGCGGAGGCCGTGCGCCGGCTGGGCGGGCTCGACATCCTCGTCAATGTCGCCGGCATCATGCGGGAGAACCCGCTGGAGGCCGTGACGGCCGACGATGTCGACCTGCACTTCGCCATCAACGTCCGGGGCACGATCCTGGCGACGCGCGAGGCGCTGCCGCATCTGGGGCAGGGCGCGCGCATCATCAACTTCGCCTCGGAACTCGCCGCGCTCGGCCGCCAGAACGCGTCCGTCTACGTCGCCACCAAGGCGGCCGTGGTGGGGCTCACCCGCTCCTGGGCCCGCGAATTCGCCCCGCGCGGAATCCTCGTCAACGCCGTCGCGCCCGGGCCGACGGACACGCCGCTGCTTGCCTTCGACACGCTGACAGCGGAGCAAAAAGCGCTGGAGACGGCCCATCCCATGGGCCGCATCGGCAAGCCCGAGGAGATCGCCGCAGGCGTCGTCTTCCTCGCCGGTCCCGGCGCCACCTTCATCACCGGCCACACCCTCGCCGTGAACGGCGGGGCCGCCATGTCCTGAGGAGGACGGGATGATCGCGAACCCCATTCCCTGGCCCAACGGCGCCAAGTGCGCCGCCTGCCTCACCTTCGACATGGACGCCGACAGCCTCATCCATGTCGAGTACCCGACCTCGGGCCATGACCGGGTCTCGGCCATCTCCATGCTGCGCTACGGCCCGACCGTGGCGGTACCGCGCATCGTGGAAACGTACAGGAGGCTCGGCATCCGCCAGACCTTCTTCATCCCGGCCTGGTGCATGGAGCAGTATCCGGAGGCGGTCGAGGCGGTGCTCTCCGGCGGCAACGAGATCGCCCATCACAGCTACATCCACGAGAACCCTCTGGAGCAGACGCGAGACGACCAGGCGCACTGGCTCGATGCCGGCATCGAGGTCCACGTCAGGATGACCGGCCGCCGCCCGCGCGGCTGGCGCGCGCCGCTGTACAACTTCTCCGGCGACTCGCTCGACCTGCTGCTGGAGCGCGGCTTCGCCTACGATGCTTCGCTGATGGGCGACGACATCCCCTATGTGCTGGAGAGCCGGGCGACCGGCGGCCGCCTCGTCGAGCTGCCATCCTACTGGGGCATGGACGACTGGCCGCAATGGGTCCAGTCCTTCGACCTCGACTACATGATGCCGATCCGCTCGCCGCGCAGCGGCTTCGAGATCTACGAGCAGGAGTTCGAGGCCGCCTACGCCTATGGCGGGCTGTGGGTGCCGGTGATCCACCCCTTCGCGACGGGGCGCCTCGCGCGCTGGCACGTCTTCTCCTCCTTCCTCGAGCAGAAGGTGAAGCAGGGCGACGTGTGGTTCGCGCCGATGGAGGAGATCGCGGCTCATGTGAAGGAGCTCGCCGACACCGGCGTCTACAAGCCGAGGATCGAGCTCATCCCGCAATACACGGCGGCCGTGGGGCGGGCGCTGCCGCGCAGGAGGTAGGGACTCCAGGCTGTCATGGGCGGGCCTGACCCGCGCACACACGAGTTCTTTTCGGCGCGGACGCGTTCGCGTGAATGACCGGGACAAGCCCGGCCAAGACGCGGAGACGTGTGCCGGCCCGCCTGTCATCCCCGGCCGGAGCGGCGAAGCCGCGGAGGGGAAGGGGATCCAGGGGCCACCGGGCGCTCGGCTTCACGCAGGTTCCGGCACGAAAAAGGCGCTGGATCCCCTTCCCGGCCCTTCGGGCCGCCGGGGATGACAACCCCCTCGTCACGCCGCGATCTCCTCGACGAGCGCCACCACGTCGCCGCTGGCCACGGTGCGGCCCGCCTGGCAGCGCAGGGCGGTGACGCGGCCGGCCACGGGGGAGGCGATCTCGATCTCCATCTTCATGGACTCGACGATCACCACGGGCTGGCCGGCCTCCACCGTGTCGCCCTCGGCCACCAGGATCTTCCAGACGTTGCCGGTGACGGGCGCCGTCACGCCGTTCTGGCCGTCGGGCACAGCCTCCTGGACGGAAGAGGATGCGCCGCCGTCGTCGCTGGCGAAGGTGTCGAGCCCCTTGCGCTTCCAGTCGGCGCGCTCCTCCTCGAAGGCCGTCTGGCGCATCGCCTGGAAGGCTGCGATGGACGCCGCCTCCGGGGCCAGCCGCTCCTGCAGGCCGCGCCAGGAAAAGGTACCGTCCTCGATTCGCACCGGGTAGCGCCCGTGCGGGAAGGCCTCGCGTGCCTCCTTCAGCTCCGCCTCGCCGACGGGGAAGAAGCGGATGCGGTCGAAGGGCCTCAGCAGCCAAGGCGAGCCCTCCGCGAACACCGGCGTGGTGCGCCACGAGTTCCACATCTGAATGGTGCGGCCGAAGAGCTGATAGCCGCCGGGCCCTTCCATCCCGTAGATGCAGAGATAGGCGCCGCCGATGCCGACCGCGTTCTCCGGCGTCCAGGTGCGGGCCGGGTTGTACTTTGTCGTCACCAGCCGGTGGCGGGGATCGACCGGCGTCGCCACGGGCGCGCCGAGATAGACGTCGCCGAGGCCGAGCACGAGGTACTCCGCGTCGAAGACGATGCGGCGAACATCCTCCTCGGAACCCAGCCCGTTGATGCGCCGGATGAACTCGATGTTGGACGGGCACCAGGGAGCGTCCGGCCGGACAAGTTCCTGGTACTTGCGCATGGCCAGCCGGACGGAGGGGTCGTTCCAGGACAGCGGCAGCAGCACCGTGCGGGAGGGTACCGCGACGTCGTGCGCGTCCGGGAGCGCGGCCTCGATCCGGTCCAGGGCGTCGAGCAGCCGGGCCTGCGACAGGACGCGGCTGTCGAAGTGAACCTGGAGGGAGCGGATGCCCTCGGTAAGGTCGATGATCCCGGGAAGCTTCTCCGCCCGGACAGCCTGGGCCAGCAGATGGACGCGCAGGCGCAGCCCGAAGTCGAGCACCATGGTGCCATACTCGACGAGGACGTTGTCGTCGCCGGCCCGGCGGTAGACGGCTCCCACCGGCTGGTCGCGGCGCTGGCGGAGCACGCCTCCCGGTACGGGTTCGCCCCCGGTGGCTCGCGCGGCTGCGGGGGCTGCGACGGCTCCCGCCGCCTCTCCCGTGACGTCGATGAACCGCACGCCGTCGCCCGGCTTCAGCTGGCCGACCTTCCAGAGCTCGTCCCGCGCCACCACGGCCGGGCAGACGAAACCGCCGAGGCTGGGGCCGTCTGGTCCGAGAATGATCGGCATGTCGCCCGTGAAGTCGATCGACCCGATGGCGTAGGGCGTGTCGTGGATGTTGGAGGGGTGCAGCCCCGCGTCTCCTCCGTCGTGCCGGGCCCAGCGCGGGCGCGGTCCGATCAGGCGCACGCCGGTCCGTGCGCTGTTGAAGTGCACCTCGTAGCGTGAGGAGAACAGGTCGGAAATGTCCTCGGGCGCGAAGAAGTCGGGCGCGCCATGGGGCCCGTAGAGGACGCCGATCGTCCAGTCCCGCGTCAGTTCGGGGGCTGCCAGCGCCAGGTCGTCGCGTGGCGCCGCGACGGCGGCATCCCCGATCTTCAGGATGTCGCCGGCCTTCAGCGGCCCCGTCGCGTGCCCGCCGAACCCGCCGAGACCGAAGGTGGCGCTGGAGCCGAGGAAAAGCGGCACGTCGAAGGCGCCACGCACGGCAAGATAGGCGCGCTGTCCCGGCCCGCTGATAACCCCCATCGCAAGCAGCTGCCCGGCACGAACCTCGACCGGATGGAAGCGGCGAACGGGCCGGCCGTCCAGCTTCGCGCCCATGTTTGCTCCGGTCAGCGCGATAAGGGCGTCACTGTGGAAACGCAGCGTGGGACCGGCGAGCGTCAGTTCAAGCGCCGCGGCGCCTTCCTCGTTGCCGACGATGCGGTTGGCGAGGCGATGGGAGCGGTCGTCCATGGGGCCGGAGGGCGGCACCCCGACGTCCCAGTAGCCGAGGCGGCCGGGCCAGTCCTGGATCGAGCTCTGCGCTCCGGGCGAGACGACCTCGACGGCGCGCGGCCGGAAGGGGATGGCGGCCAGCGCGGCGGTGGAGACATCGCCGTCGGAGAAAACCCGCGCGTCCATGACGGCGCGCAGCAGGTCGAGGTTCGTCTCCAGCCCCGCGACGCGCGTGCCGGCGAGTGCGTCCCGCATGCGCGCGACGGCCTGGGCGCGGTCCGGCGCATGCACGATCACCTTGGCGAGCAGCGGGTCGTAGTTCGCCGTCACCTCGGCGCCGCGCTCGATCCAGGCATCGACGCGCACGTCCTCCGGCCAGGCCACCTCGGTGAGAAGGCCGGTCGAGGGCCGGTAGTTCGCCTGCGCGTTCTCGGCGTAGAGCCGCACCTCGATCGCATGCCCGCGCGGGACGAGGCTTTCCTGGGCGGGCAGGACGAACGTGCCCGCCGCCTGTCGGATCATCCACTCGACGAGGTCGACGCCGTAGACCTCCTCGGTGACGGGATGCTCCACCTGGAGCCGCGTGTTGACCTCGAGGAAGGACACCTCCTCGCGCTCGACGTCGTAGATGAACTCGACCGTTCCGGCGGATTCATAGGACACGGAGCGACCGAGCGCCGCGGCCGCCGCGTGCAGCCGCTCGCGCACGGAGGAGGTCAGGCCCGGGGCGGGTGTCTCCTCGACAACCTTCTGGTTGCGCCGCTGCAGCGAGCAGTCGCGCTCGCCGAGCGTGACGATGCCGCCCCTGCCGTCGCCGAAAATCTGAACCTCGACGTGCCGGGCCACCGGCACGAAGCGCTCCAGATAGACCCGAGCGTCGCCGAAGGAGGACGTCGCCATGCGCTGCACGGCCTCGAACCGGTCGCGCAACTCCGCTGCATCGCGGCAGAGCTGCATGCCGATGCCGCCGCCCCCGGCCGTGCTCTTCAGCATGACGGGAAAGCCGATCCGCTCCGCCTCCGCCACGGCCTCGTCCGCCGCATCCAGCAATCCGCTGCCGCCGAGCAGCGGCACGCCGCTCGCCATGGCGAGCTCGCGCGCCGTGTGCTTGAGGCCGAAGGCGCGCAGATGCTCGGGCCGGGGGCCGATGAAGGCGATGCCGTTCTCCGCCAGCCGCTCGGCGAAGCCGGCGTTCTCGGAGAGGAACCCGTAGCCCGGGTGCACGGCCTCGGCCCCCGTCGCCAGGCAGGCTGCGACGATGGCGTCGACGTTCAGATAGCTGTCGCGCGCCGGGGCAGGGCCGATGCAGACCGCCTCGGCCGCCGAGAGCACGGGACGGGTGTAGCGGTCCGCCTCCGAATGCACGGCGACCGGCGCGATGCCCATGCGGCGCAGCGTGCGGATGACGCGGCCGGCGATTTCGCCCCGGTTGGCGACGAGGACCTTGCGGAACATGGCTCAGGCCGTCGCGGGGTCGAAGATCATCACCCGCACCGGCGTCGGGTTGAAGCCGTTGCAGGGATTGTTGATCTGCGGGCAGTTCGAGATGGCGCAGATCACGTCCATCGCCGCCAGGATGTCGACGTGGTCGCCGGGCTTCGACACGCCGTCGACGATGGCCAGCGTGCCGTCCTGCTCGATGGGCACGTTCATGAAGAAGTTGATGTTGGGGACGATGTCGCGCTTCGTCATGCCGTGGCGGGCCATGGCGACGACGAAGTTCTCGCGGCAGGCATGCATGTATTTCGTGTGGTGGCCGAAGCGCACCGTGTTCGCCTCGCAGGAGCAGGCGCCGGCCGAGGTGTCGTGGCGGCCGCAGCTGTCGGCCACGACGACGGCCATGACGTTACCGGTATTGGAGATGAGCCGCGTGCCGGTCG
>JAESFG010000749.1_pt1 | contig 10145 bp, 7 predicted proteins | sample 9269371 | NCBI WGS metagenome assembly JAESFG01 (sample SAMN14506227, study PRJNA617093) | algae metagenome | isolation source: Aetokthonos hydrillicola CCALA 1050 (B3-Florida) and co-occurring... | place: USA: South Carolina | collected 2013-01-01
TTCTGCCTATGTTCCAGCGTACACCTGCAGAAACCACATTGATGTTGTTATCGGTAGTTTTACTGGCTTGCGAATAGTTGCGGCGTAAGTAAGATATTTCGATAAACAGGTTTTCCCTTATTTCATAGCTGGCCAGTAAAGTAATGATGGTACATTTGGCCAGGTCGCCGGTGCCAATGTCCCAGCCATACTCACGCGGTTTGGTATTGTTGAATTTAAAAGGGTTCTGGCCCATGTTTACCCCGGCCGAATCCAACCCCTGCTTGTAATAAATGAACTTGCCTTCCAGGTACAGTTTCTTCAAAGGTTGGGCCCTTACAATGGCAATGTATTCTTCAAAATTGGCACCCAGCGGGTGGGCCAGCGGTTGGTTGTAATGCGTGTAGCTGGTAGCCGAGTCGTTAGACGAATACGTAAACGGCCTAACCCGGTTGGTCTCTACCTGCACATCTACATTTTGCAAACCAAAAGCATCTACGTACTTGGCCCCTAACTGGTAGCCGTATTTATTGCCCCACCATTTGTTGCTTAATTCGCTGGGCTTAACACGGTCTACCATCAGCTGGCCATAGGCCTGTACTTTGCCTGCAATATTGGCTTTCACATCCAGCCCGGTATAGTATTTATCTTTTACAGGGTTACTATTGCCGTTGGGTATGTGTGCATAAATTACCGGGTTAAACAAGCCCAGGCTTAACTCATCGCTTTTGCCCAGTTTAACGCCATCAAACAAGCCAATGTTCAACCATTTGGTAGCATTGTAACTCAGGTAACTAACCCTGAAATAATTGCGTGGGTAAATGTAATCGCTGCCCCTTCTGTGCAGGCTAACCAGTTCCATAAAAATGTTCTCATACCTAAACCTGCCAAAATGCGTATTCACTTTTAAAAACAAGGCGTTGGTACTAAAATCGCTTAGTAGCAAACTCCTAAAGCCATTGCCAATAAAATTGCGGTCGTAGCCAAACTGCATGTCCATAAAGCTGGCCACTTTCCAGGTCATGCTGCCACGCACATCAAAGTAATCGTAACCTGCTGTTTTAAAAGATTTGATGTAACCCGCACCCGGCACCGCATTGTATTTGTTTACCCAGTCTTGCATGTACACCGGCTGCCTTTCCTGGTTCTCGGTAAAATAAAAATCAAAGCCCAGGTTTTGGCCAATAATACCCCGCACCTGCAAGCCACGCTGATTAATGAAAGTGGTTTGGCTGTTGCCGCCCTTGGTACCCATCTGGTATTGAATAATGGGGTTGGCAATCAATGTAAAATCGTTGTTCTTTAACTCAAACAGGTTGCCTCGGCTTTGGTAAAACGTTTTAAGAATCGGCTTCTCGCTTTTATAAATTTCGCGGGGTTTGCTCCACTCTGCATTGTTCATCAGCAGGCGTTGCATGTTGTATTTGTCAGTGGCCGTAAGGCTGCTAGTGCTGCTGTCTTTCAGGCTATACAGGCTGTCAAAACGTTCCACATCATCCACAATAGCTTTGCGGTTATAAGGTTTAATGGCCGAAAAGCCCAGCGTATTGCTACGCAGTTTAATCTCCAGCCTGTTCAGCAAAATTTCCTCTTTGCCACCGCGTATCAGGTAACTGCTTTGGGCTGTTGCCTTTTGTGCCAGCAGCATGCAGGTGATACCCGTTAACAAGATCATGGAACGAGCAATGGTACTACTAGTATGCACCTGTTGCGTCGCACACTTGTACTGGGGTAACGCTATTGGGCTTTGTGCTACAGCCTTACTTTGTGTTAACCTGTTGTATGTTAAAATGCGTAAGTTCATGTGATGTTCACTTTTGGTTGGTGACAGTCAATTAAAAGTCAAATTCCCTTCTGGCCATGTTCCATCTAAAGCCAATGTTAAACATGGTGGTGTTTTGTTTGTAGCCCAGTTCTGTTTTAAAGTTGCGTAGCGTAAAGCCTGCATCTAAAAACAGGTTTTCCCATACTTCGTACGATGCATTGGCATTAAAGTACACACAAGTGGCTTTGTCGCCGCTGCCAATATTCCATCCATAATTCCTGATTTGTCCGTTGGCATCTTTGGCACGGTTGCGGTAATCAGTTAATATGTTGCTGCCCATGTGTTGGCCCGCAGAATCCAGGCCCTGGTAGTAGTACATAAACTTGGCCTGTAGGTATAATTTGTTCAAAGGCTGGTAACGCACAATGGCCAGGTATTCCTGAAAGCCTGCACCCAACTGGTGTGCCAGTGGCTGGTTGGCATTGGAGTAGTTAGATACAGAGTCGTAGTGCGTATAAGTAAACGGCCTGGTACGGTTTATTTCTGCCTGTACGTCCAGGTTTTTAATGTTAAAGGCATCTATGTATTTAGCCCCCAGTTGAAAGCCGTATTTGTTGGCCCACCAGCCTTTGTTGTCTTTAATTTCACTCAGCTTAAACTCATCCAGCAGCAACTGGCCATATACCTGCACATTGCCTTTAATGTTGGCTTTTACGTTCAGGCCCAGCAGTGCGTTGTCAGGGCTGCCATTTTGTTGCTCCAATGCACGTAAAAAGGTAAAGGGTTGCAGGTAGGTAAGTTCAAACTGTTTTTCACGGCCAAAAGCCACCGCATCAAAAATGCCTATGTTCAGCCATTTGGCAGCGTTAAAGCTTAGCGTATTTACACGCAGGTACTTATTGGCCTGGTTGTTTACAATGCCAAACTGCGGTATCAGTTTCATGTACAGGTTCTCAAAGTTGAACTTCCACAGGCGGGTGTTGATTTTAAAGAACATCATATTGCCGCTAAACCCGCTCAGCAGCAGGCTGCGTTCACCATTGCCCAAAAAGTTGCGGTCGTGGCCAAACTGCATGTCCATAAACCTGGTCACCTTCCATTGCAGCGATGCACGTACATCAAAGTATTGAACGTATTTGTCTTTGTAGCTTAACAAAGTATTACCCGGTACGGCATGAAATTGTTGTGTAAACTGCCGCACATAGTAAGGTGTGGCTTCCTGGTTGCCTGTAAGGTACAGGCTAAAGCCCAGCCGTTTGCCAATCATACCCCTGGAGCTAATGCCCGCCGAGCGTAGGAATATACTTTGGTCGTCAAAACTTTCAAACCCTTGCTGATAGTTCAATGCAGGGTTTACCACCAAAAAAAAGTTGGGCTTGTTTATTTCTACCAGGTTAAAGCGTTTGCCTTTACTGTCATTATTGGGTACCCATTCAAAATGGTTTTGTAAAAAGCGGCTTATGTTGTAGCGGTCAACGGGTGTTAGCCTGGTGCTAATGCGGTTTTGGGCTTTGTCCAGGCTATCGGCCAGTACAACTTGTTCTGTAACCAGCTTGCTGTTGTACGGTTTAATGTAGGAAACATTCAGGCCGTCCAGCCTGGATTTTATTTCCAACCTATCCAGCAAAATTTCATCTTTGCTGCCGGGCATGATGTACGAGGACTGTGCAGTGGCAACCGCAGGAAACACCACCATTGCCAACTTAAGAAGTGATTTGATACTTTGCATCATAGTGTGTTGCAGTTAATAAAGGTTAAGCAACTTTCCATTCGGCTAATATCAATTAAAATACCACAGGAATGAAAAATTATCTCATCAAAGATACCACCATCGTAAACGAAGGCAGGCAGATACACGGTGATGTACTCATTAAAAACGGGCGTATTGAAAAAGTGGCCGGCAACATTGATGCGGCAGATGCCATTGAAATCAATGGCAGTGGCCAGTATTTGTTACCCGGTGTAATAGACGACCAGGTGCATTTTCGCGAGCCGGGCTTAACACACAAGGCCAACATTTATACCGAGGCCAAAGCTGCGGTTGCAGGTGGTACAACCTCGTTTATGGAAATGCCCAATACCGTACCGCCCGTGTTTACACAGGAGTTGCTGGAAGACAAATACAAAATAGGGGCAACCTCATCACTGGCCAACTACTCGTTTTACATGGGTACCAGCAACGACAATTATGATGAGGTAATGAAGACCAACGATAAAAAGCAGGAAGTGTGTGGTGTAAAAGTGTTCATGGGTTCATCTACAGGCAACCTGCTGGTAGATAATGCCCTGGTACTTGATAAAGTTTTTGCCGGCTGCGAATTGTTGATAGCTACGCATTGCGAGGAAGAGTCTATCATTAAAGCCAACCTGGAAAGGGTAAGGCAACACAAGGGCACACTGTCTGCTGCCGACCACCCCATCATACGCGATGAAGAAGCCTGCTTTGAATCCTCTTTCAAAGCCATACAGTTTGCCAAAAAATACGGTACCCGTTTACACATATTGCACATTACTACTGCCAAAGAACTGCAACTGTTTACCAACATGATACCGTTGGAAGACAAACGCATTACTTCGGAAGTATGTGTACACCACCTGCACTTTACCGCCGATGATTATGCCGATAAAGGCAACCTTATCAAATGCAACCCCGCTATTAAGGCACCCCACAACAAAGCCGCTTTATGGGAAGCTTTGCTGGATGGCAGGCTGGATGTAATTGCCACAGACCACGCACCGCATACCTGGCACGAAAAAAATGAGCCTTATGAAATAGCCCACGCCGGCCTGCCGCTGGTGCAGCATTCACTGCAACTGATGTTGCATTATGTACAGCAAGGCAAAATAAGCCTGGAAAAACTGGTGGAAAAAATGAGCCATGCCGTTGCACGCTGCTACCAGGTAAAAGAAAGAGGGTTTATACGTGAAGGTTACCATGCAGACCTGGTGCTGGTAAACATGCAGCAACCTTATACCATAAGCAAAGAAAACATACTGTACAAATGCGGCTGGAGCCCCATGGCAGGCTTTACCTTGCCAGCTACCATTACCCATACTTTTGTAAACGGCCACCTGGTTTATGGAAACGGCGTGTTTGATGAATCTGTATACGGACAAAGACTGTTGTTTGACAGGCAATAACCGTGGCGGGCAAAGGCTTTATAGATGCATAGCATTGTTGCCGTACAAGAGTGCGACGCAACAGCAGCTCCATGGTATTCCTGCTGCTGGTCTCCTTAAAAAAATGCCTTGCCCAACAACGGGTAATTTATTTTGTATAGTTTCATAGCCATATGCAAGCAGATAAGACCACACTTAACGACCTCTCTATATTTCAGCACGAAGAAGAACTGTCTGTTTTTCATTACCTGAATTTTGCACATACCAACGAGGGCCGTGAGTACCTGCGTTACCTGCTGGGCAAACCGCTAACCACCCTTGAAGAAATTACCGATACACAAAAGGCCCTGCAATACCTGCAACCTTTGCAGCAGCAATGGCCTGAATCTATTACCAACGGTACATTGATGGTAATGGAAAAGTTTTTTGAAACACCGCTGGACAATTTTCCCACGCATCCCAATACATTCAACAGTACGGCGTATAAACTCATTAGCGGGCCCGATTATTCATTGGCCAAATATTCGGTAGGGCATTTTATGGGTTTTGTAAAAGGCATGCGGCAGGTGGCTGCCATGTTGCACCAATCTAACAGCAAAAAGTTGCATGGTTTTGTTATACGCATTAGCCAATTGCTTGACAAGCCGGTTATACAACAAATGCTGGAGTACGATAAGCCACAACCCCTGAACCCCGCACAAATACTGCATTTTGCTGCTTTTGTAAGGCACCATTACAAACAGGAATGTTACGAACTTATTGACATATACAGCAAGCTGGATGCCTACAGCAGCATGGCCACAGCCTGTACGCGTTATGGCTTTTGCTTTCCGCAATTTGAAGCTACCGAACATCCATTTGTGGTAGCTGAAGGGCTTTACCACCTGCTGTTGCAACAACCTGTCAGTTACCAGGTAACGCTAGATCAGTCTCACAATTTTTTGTTCCTTACCGGGGCCAACATGGCAGGTAAAAGTACGTTCATCAAATCGCTGGGTATTGGTGTGTACCTGGCCCATTTGGGTATGGGTGTGCCCGCACAAAGCATGCGGTTAAGTTTGTTTGACGGCATACTGAGCAACATACAGGTAGTAGACAACATACTCAAAGGCGAAAGCTATTTCTTTAACGAAGTACAACGCATTAAAAAGACCATTGAAAAAATTAGCGATGGCAAAAAATGGCTGATACTGATTGACGAACTGTTCAAAGGCACCAACGTACAGGATGCCATGAAATGCAGCACCGTAGTTATAGAAGGCTTACGCAAAATGCAAAACGCCCTGTTTATACTTTCCACACATTTATACGAAATAGGCGAGGGGCTGCGTCAATACCCCAACATACAGTTCAAGTATTTTGAAACCAGCGTTGCCCAAGACCAACTGGTGTTCAGTTACCAGTTAAAAGACGGCATCAGCAACGACAGGCTGGGCTACCTCATACTCAAAAAAGAAGGCGTTGCAGCCATGCTGGAAAAACTGTAGCTGCGTAGTTGCACGTATAGCACGTTTTGTACGTGCCCGCAGCATAAGGCCATGGTTAGCGTAATAATACCGGCATTGGTATTACATGGCAGCTTCGTTGCGTCGCAATCACTTCATCGGCAACACAATGGGCATCTGTAATTTTCGGGTACAGCCATGCCGCCTGTAAGCATGCATCCATCAATGCCAGCCATTACAGCATAAGGGTATTACAAAGTGGTTTGGAAAGTTTACGGGAGACAAGTCCTCAGGCAGGGCTTACACCCGGCTTAAAAAGGATAAAACAAGTAGCATTTAGTTCACTACCTTATCGGCACAGCAACTGCTGGCAAAAGCTTCTGGTTTGGCTTTAAAGGCAAAGCCCATACCCAGTATATAACCCATGGCTTCCTTTAAGGCATCGTTGCTTTTAAACTGCGGATTGGTGTTGATGTCTGCATGCACTTCCATATCCACATGGTAGTTAATAAACAGGTCGCACAACTCATAAGCAATCTCAATGCTTTTGGCTACTTCTACCAGCATACGCTCTTTAATGTGGTAGCGTTGTTTTGTCTTTTCGTTGTGGATGTACATGAAGCCGCCATTGTGTTCACGCAAAAAAACAATCACCGTGGCAAACTCGGTATCCTCGCCTTTAACCTGGCTGTCTGTACCAATGCATACTTTTAAGCGGGTGCCTTTTTCCGATTCGCGTTTAATGGCTTCTTCTACTGCCTGCTTGATGGGAAGATGGATGGTTTCTCCGTTAAACTTTCTCCAACGCATATAATTGAGGTTTTTTGAAGTTACGTAGTAACACCCATACAGGTAGTTATTTTATTATTAACAGGTTGTGAATTCAATATCTTTGCCAGCCTATGCAATTGCCCTCTTCTTTATTGGAAAATGCGGTGGCTGAGTTTGCTAAACTGCCCGGTATTGGTAAAAAAACCGCATTGCGTTTGGTACTGCACCTGTTAAAACAAGAGGTTGGGGCAGTAGAACAATTTGGCGAAACCGTGGCCCGCATGCGTAGGGACATCAAGTTTTGCCACCGTTGCCACAACATCAGCGATGGCGATATCTGCAGCATTTGCAGCAACAGCATGCGTAAGCAAAACATGATTTGTGTGGTAGAAAACATCCGCGATGTAATTGCCATAGAAAGCACACAGCAATACAGCGGCACCTACCATGTACTGGGTGGCATCATTTCTCCCTTAGACGGTGTTGGCCCCGACCAACTGAACATCGAAACCCTGGTGCACCGCATCAATACAGAGCAAACCGAAGAATTGATTTTTGCCCTTAACCCCAACATACAGGGCGATACCACCATTTATTACATCCAGAAAAAGATTGCCCACCTCAATTGCCGGGTTACCACTATTGCCAGGGGTATTGCTTTTGGCGGCGAACTAGAGTATGCCGATGAAATGACCCTGGCACGTAGCCTGCAAAACCGTTTACCCGTTCAGCAATACGTAAAGTAAAATCTGCTTTTGCGGCTTCCGGAAAAACAAACACAAAAAATACATGTATATACATCTATTTTAAAAAACCGCCTATATTTGCTGCAGAAAAACACACTTTATGAAAAAGAAGACCATCCGGATAATTTTACTCATCTTATTCATCCTTGCAGTTATTGGGGCTGCAGGCGTTTGGTATTTCATTTTTTACCGGCCTACCAATTTTAGAAGAGACCCTGCCAACGAAAAAGGCGTAGTGGTAACGGCAGCCTCTATTGCGGCTGAGTTTGTGGCCAACGAAGATTCGGCAGGTAAAAAATACAACGATAAAGCAGTAGAAGTTTCCGGAGAGGTAGAACGCTACGATACTGCCGGTGGCTTTCTGGTTATTCTAAAAACCGGCATACCTGATGTAGCCGTATCAGCCAGGCTTAAAGCTTACCAGCCTGCCGCTATTGGTAGTACGGTATCGGTAAAAGGCATACTTACCGGTTATATTTTGGGTGAGGTGCAATTGAACGAGGCCAGCATTACTTCTACCAGCGGTGCTGTTAATACCCCTCAGCAACAGCCACAACCTGCTCCTGTTGCCAATACAGTAGCTACACCTGCAGCTGCCGTGCCTGCAAAAGACACAAGCAAAGCCCTGGCACCTGTTGCCAAAACCTATAAAAGCAGCAAAGGCAAACTGCATTTCTTTTCCAAAACATCTGCCGAAGATATAGAAGCCACCAACACGCAAATCATCAGCACCATCAACAGCGGTAATGGCCAACTCAGTTTTGCTGGCCTCATCAAAGGTTTCCGCTTTGAAAATGAACTGATGCAGGAACATTTTAACCAGCCCGATTATATGAACAGCGAAAAGTTCCCAAAAGCTGAGTTCAAAGGCATCATTGCCAATTTTAATAAGGTTAACCTTTCTGCCAACGGTAAATACCCTGTAACTGCCAATGGCACACTTAGCATTCACGGCGTTACCAAAAGCATTGTTGCCACAGGCACATTAACCGTTAACAATGGAAGCATCACCGTTAACAGTGTATTTAACATTAACCCTAAAGATTACGGCATCAGCAGCAGCGATATTGCAGAAAGCATCAAAATAACCGCCGAGGCTCAGTACAATTGATGTGCAGGCAAAGGAGTTTTAATGTCAACTCTGCTTTTTTCAGCTAGTTTTGCAGCTTGTTTAGTAAATGAATACTGGCTGTAATGCGTGTGTGTATCAGAATTTTATGGGTTTGCTTATTGGCAATGTTTGTTTGTCCTGCCTGGTCGCAGTGCAGCAGTACCATCAGCAGCTTTCCCTACCAGGAAAATTTTGAAACACAAGGCTCCTGGCTGCCCGGTGGTTCTTCTTCCAGTTGGGCATGGGGTACACCAGCAAAACCCATTATCAATAAAGCTGGCAGCGGCCAAAAATGTTGGATAACAGGGGGGCTTACACTCTCTTATTATCCCGTAGGCGAAAACTCTTTTCTACGCAGCCCCTGCTTCGATTTTAGCAGCCTTACCAACCCGCAAATTTCCTTTAAGGTTTTCTGGGAAACCGAACGCCGCTGGGATGGGGCCAACCTGCAATACTCTACCGATGGTGGTGCCACCTGGCAAACCCTGGGTGCCAATAACGACAACAACAACTGTACGGCCAGCAACTGGTTCAACTATACCAACGTAAGCTCTCTTAGTGCAGATGGCTGGAGCGGTACCATCAAAGCCACTTCAGGTTCTTGCCAGGGCGGTGGTGGCAGCAATGGCTGGTTAACCGCCCGCCGCAACCTTGCTGCATTGGCGGGTAAAACCAGCGTACAATTCCGGTTTCGTTTTACAGCCGGTACTTCCTGTAACGATTACGATGGCTTTGCTATAGACGATATCGTCATCAGCGAAACACCTGTTACCAATGCCGGTTTCTTTTACAATTGTGCTGCAGGCAATACGGTAACGTTCAACAATACCTCACCGCTTTGTGCTACCAGTTTCAGCTGGAATTTTGGCGATCCCCTTTCCGGTGCAGACAATACTTCCTCGCTCGAAAACCCTTCGCATACCTTTTCTTCAGGCGGCTCATTTTCCGTTACGCTCACGGCTACTTATCCCGGTAATGTTATACGTACCACTACACAAACCATACATGTTTTGGGTGCGGTGGTAACACAGGTTAAAGGTGTTTCGTGTAATGGCAATGCCGATGCTGTTGCAAGCGTTACCGTTACGGGTGGCAGCGGTTCATACAGTTATGTTTGGAACACCACCCCGGCACAAACAACCGCTAATGCCACAGGCCTTAAGGCGGGTATATATAGTGTTACGGTAAGTGCTGCCAGCAGTTGTACG
>JAESFG010000750.1_pt1 | contig 10119 bp, 8 predicted proteins | sample 9269371 | NCBI WGS metagenome assembly JAESFG01 (sample SAMN14506227, study PRJNA617093) | algae metagenome | isolation source: Aetokthonos hydrillicola CCALA 1050 (B3-Florida) and co-occurring... | place: USA: South Carolina | collected 2013-01-01
CTACGCTGGAAAAGGATGTGGCTATCGCTACTGGATTTTAAAGTGGCCGACGAAGCTTTGTCACGCAGCCTGGCCGTACAGTTTTTAGAACAACTGCCCGGCAAAAAAAACCTGTTTCCGTATACGGTTGAAATACTTACCTACCTGCAGCAAAAAGGTTATTACCTGCACCTGGTTACCAACGGCTTTGAAACCGTACAGCACAACAAGCTGGCCAGTTGCAACCTGCGTACCTTTTTTGGCGAGGTTATTACATCGGAAGGGTGCAACAGCGTAAAACCCCATGCGGCCATTTTTGAATATGCCTTACAAAAAACGGGGGCCAAGGCATCGGCCAGTATTATGATTGGCGACAACCTGGATGCCGATATACAAGGCGGCATCAATGCCGGGCTGGATACCATTTTTGTAAACCACCTGCGTATACAACCGCACATACATGCCACTTATGTGGTACACGAGTTGAAAGAACTGGAAGATATTTTTTAAACCCTGTTTATCAAAAAGGCCCCCTGCATGCAGGGGGCCTTTTTGTTGTTATGACAACGGTTATTCTAAGTTGGGGCTTAACCACCTTTCCAGTTCTTCACGTGCCATGCCTTTGCGTTGCACATAATCGTCAAACTGGTCTGGCTGTATTTTACCTACGCCAAAATACTGGCTTTGCGGGTGGCTGAAATACCAGCCACAAACCGAAGATGCAGGATACATGGCCAACGATTCTGTTAAGGTAATGCCTGTATGTTCGGTAGCATTTAACAGGCTAAAGAGTTTGTATTTTTCTGTATGGTCTGGGCAGGCGGGGTAGCCGGGTGCCGGCCTGATGCCTGAATATTCTTCTTTAATCAGGGCTTCGTTGCTCAGCGTTTCATCGGGTACATAACCCCAAAACTGCTTGCGGGTAAGTTCGTGCAGGTATTCGGCAAAAGCCTCGGCAAACCTGTCGGCCAGGGCTTGCAGCATAATTTTGTTGTAATCATCGTGGGCAGCTTCAAGAGCTTTGATGTGGGGTTCTATACCATGTATGGTAACGGCAAAAGCACCCAGGTAATCGCTGGCACCACCGGCGTTGGCAGGCTTAATAAAATCTGCCAGGCTAAGGTTAGGCTGGCTGACGGCTTTTTTAATTTGCTGACGCAGGAACTGCAATTGTACGGTTTGGCCGTTGTGTTGTACCGCTACTTCATCGCCATTGGCGGCAGCTGGCCAAAAACCTACTACACCTTTGGCCTGAAGCCATTTTTCGGCAACCAGTTTATCCAGCAAAGCATTTGCATCGTTGTACAGTTTGGTAGCTTCCTTACCCACAATTTTGTCTTCCAGTATTTCCGGAAAATTGCCATGCATTTCCCAGGCAATAAAGAAAGGCTTCCAGTCTATGTAGTTTCTTAACACGGCAAAGTCTACATCATCAAATACTTTGGTGCCTGTAAAGGTTGGTTGAACAGGCGTATAATCAGCCCAGTCAATTTTTACTGCATTGGCTTTGGCATTGGCATAAGGCAGGTATTGCTTTACGGTTTTTTTATTGTCGAAGCCTTCTTTCAGTTTAATGTATTCCTTTTTGGTTTCGGCCAAAAAGCCATCACGTTGTTCGTTGCTTAACAAGGCACCGGCAACGGTAACGCTGCGGGATGCATCCAATACATGCACAACGCCATGCTCGTACTCAGGGGCAATTTTTACGGCGGTATGCATGCGAGAGGTGGTAGCACCGCCAATGAGCAGGGGCTGTGTCATGTTGCGGCGTTTCATTTCGCGGCCAATATGCACCATCTCATCCAGTGAGGGGGTTATCAGCCCGCTAAGGCCAATGATGTCTACCTTTTCGCGTTGGGCGGTATCCAGTATTTTATCGGCCGGTACCATTACGCCCATGTCTATGATGTTGTAACCATTACAGCCCAATACCACGCCTACAATGTTTTTACCAATGTCGTGTACATCGCCTTTAACAGTGGCTAAGAGGATGGTGGCGGCCCCCCCACCCCCCGAAGGGGGGATTTTGGAAACAGCTTCTGTATCTTTTAAGCCCTCCAAAGTTTTAGCTATATTTTCCAACACTTGTTCAGTTTGGTATAAAACCTCATCATTAGTAAATCTGATAACTGTAAAACCCAATACATTCAGTTGCCGAGTACGGTCTTCATCGCTAATAAGGTTATCTGGCAATTGGTGAATCAACCCATCTACTTCAACAACCAGCTTTTTAGACAAACAAACGAAGTCTGCAATGAATGTATCTATGATATGTTGCCTACGAAATTTGTAACCCTCGAGTTGTTTACCCCTCAGTAACTGCCAAAGTGTGTTTTCTGCTTCTGTAGGGTTAGATCTTTGCTCCTTAACGAATGTTTTAAGTAGCCCATATATGATAGGATCTGCAGTCTCATAGCGAGGTTCGCCTATCCCCCCTTCGGGGGGTGGGGGGGCTTGCCTTTTCTTCTCTTCTTCAATATAAGGGGTTAATACAGCCACAGATTTCTTCATGACGCGGGCACTTTTTACCACCTGTGGTAAAAACATTTTACCGGCACCAAACAAATCGCCCACGATGTTCATACCATCCATCAGCGGGCCTTCAATTACATCCAGCGGACGCGGGTATTTTTGCCGGGCTTCTTCTGTATCTGCTTCTATGTATTCTGTAATGCCATTTACCAATGCATGGGCCAGGCGTTTTTCAACGGGTTCATTACGCCAGGCTTCGTCTTTTACCTCTACCTTACCTTTTGCTTTTACGGTTTCTGCAAAAGCAATCAGTTTTTCGGTGGCTTCGTTGTTGTCGTTATTTCTGTTGAGGATTACATCTTCGCACAGGTTACGCAGGGTGGGTTCAATTTCATCATACACCACCAACTGGCCGGCGTTTACAATGCCCATATCCATACCGGCTTTGATAGCATGGTATAGAAATACGCTGTGCATGGCTTCACGTACATGTTCATTACCCCTAAAGGAAAAAGACAAGTTACTTACACCACCACTTATTTTTACCAATGGGTATTTCTGCTTGATGATGCGTGTTGCTTCTATGAAATCTACACCGTAGTTGTTGTGTTCTTCCAAACCGGTGGCTACGGCAAAAATGTTGAGGTCAAAAATGATGTCCTGCGGTGCAAAGCCTACCTGCTGTGTAAGTATCTTGTACGCACGTTCAGCAATTTCTACTTTACGTTGCATGGTATCGGCCTGCCCTTGTTCGTCAAACGCCATTACAATGACGGCTGCACCAAAGTCTTTGCAAATATGTGCCTGCTCAATAAACTTCTCCTCCCCTTCTTTCATGGAAATAGAGTTTACAATACACTTGCCCTGCACACATTTCAAACCCGCTTCAATGATCTCAAACTTAGAGCTGTCAATCATGATGGGTATTTTGGCAATATCGGGTTCGCTTTGCAACAGGTTTAGGAAAGTGGTCATGGCCTGTTTGCCATCCAAAAGGGCATCATCCATGTTTACATCCAGCACCTGGGCACCATTCTCTACCTGCTGGCGTGCCACGCTCAGGGCTTCTTCATACTGGTTGTTCAGGATGAGGCGTGCGAACTTTTTAGAGCCGGTTACATTGGTACGCTCTCCTACATTTACAAAGTTGGTTTCCGGACGAACGACCAATGGTTCTAATCCGGATAAACGCAAAAAGGGTTTAATAGCCATAATATCTTTATTGAACCACAAAGGCACCAAGGGCACCAAGTAGCACTAAGTTTTATAAAACAATTCTTTTTATTCCGTTTTTCATTAAAGGCACATGAAAGTTTAATAAGAAGCCAAGCCTTTTGCCTGAAAGCTTTAGATAACTGATCAATTGTGCCTCCCAAATTGGGTGATAGGTATCCTGAGCTTTAAACTCAACAATCACAACATCTTCCACCAAACAATCTAACCTTAAGCCTTCATCAATTTTGAGGTCGTTACCATATAGCAACCAGTCGCTCTTTTTCAAAACCAATTTTTCGGCTGACCAATTCATGATAAAAACACTTTGCATATACACTCTCTAATAATCCGGGCCCCAACTGTTTGTGGATACTGATAGCAATATCAACTATTTCACGTCCTACAATCTCTTCTTTTTCTGATAGTTTTTGATACATATGCTTTGTGTCTCTTCGTTTTCCTTGTGCCTTGGTGGTTCAAACAACCAACCTACAAAGCAGCTTCTACCACAGGCAGCTTTCTGGGCACGATGGTTTTTACATGCTCTGCTATATGCCGTATATGATCGGGTGTAGTGCCGCAGCAGCCACCCACAATGTTTACAAAGCCTTCTTTAGCCCAGTCTTCAATAAAGTGTGCTGTTTCATGCGGGGCTTCATCATACTCGCCCATGGCATTGGGCAGGCCTGCGTTAGGATAGGCCGATACATAACACGATGCTATCTGGCTCAACTCCTCTACATGGCTACGCATTTCCTGGGCACCCAGTGCACAGTTAAGGCCTACGCTTAAAGGGTTGGCATGACTAACCGATATGTAAAACGCTTCCAGTGTTTGGCCACTCAATGTCCTTCCGCTGGCGTCGGTAATGGTACCGCTGATCATAATGGGCAACTCCATACCATGCTCACGAAAATATTTACGGGTGGCAAAAATGGCCGCCTTGGCATTCAGCGTATCAAAAATGGTCTCAATCAAAATAAGGTCTGCACCGCCGTCTACCAATCCTTTTACCTGTTCGTAATAAGCAGCGGCTGCTTCATCAAACGTAAGGGCACGGTAACCGGGGTTATTTACATCGGGCGATAGGCTTAGGGTTTTGTTCAGCGGGCCAATACTGCCTGCTACAAACCTGGGTTTATCGGGCGTGGTGTAGGCATCAACGGCTTTGCGGGCACATTGTGCGGCGGCAACGTTCAGTTCATAGGCCAGTTCCTGCATTTCATAATCGGCCATGGCTATAGATGTACTGCTGAATGTATTGGTTTCAATAATGTCGGCACCGGCATCCAGGTATTGTTTGTGAATGCCAATAATAATGTCGGGCTGTGTAATACACAACAGGTCGTTATTGCCTTTTACATCTACATGCCAGTTTTTAAAACGCTCTCCGCGGTAATCGGCTTCTTCCAGCTTATGGCGTTGTATCATGGTACCCATGGCACCATCAATTACCAGTATCCTTTGCTCCAAAGCTGCTCTAATATTGCTCATGGTGGTTGTATTAAGTTGAAGCGGCAACAACGTAGTTACACGCTACCGGGTTAATGCTTTTTTTGTTGAACCGGGCAATGTGCTGCTATGAAGCTGTTGTTGCGTCGCACACTTGTACTGCAGAGCCTTGGGCAACTGCAGCGTTTAAAGTTTAAGGTCTAAAGTTTAAAGTTGTTGCAAGTGCAACAGTGTTTACAAGGTGAACCAACCTTAAACTTTAAACATCAAACCTTAAACACGGCTCTGCCGCCGAAGTGTGCGACGCAAGGGACGCCCAATAGCATTCCTACTGCCGGTGTCATGATTTATACGAAAACTGTACTGGTAACGGGTAACAACTTGTGAGGTAAATCAGAAGGGTTATCGTTTATTAGTTCAGTTGGTATAAACCGCAGGCCGAACAATAAACAAATCTGCCTGCGTTTGCAAAGGTAACAGGCGGTGGTGTATTGGCAAAATGTTTTGGCTACTGGCCTTTGCAGCGGGCCAGACCGCTTTTGGCCCTTTGGTCTAGCGAGTTTTTGTAATCGTGGTCGGGCATGTTCAGGCAACGCTGGTAATACGTTATGGCGGTGGCTTTATTGCCCTGCTTTTCATAAATCATACCCGTTTGCAAAGCGGCACGGGCTGCGTAGTATTCCGTACTGGTTTCGCCCTGGGCAATGGTTTGCTGATAGTATTTGATGGCCTCGGCATCGTTGCCCATATCGTCGTAAATGCGGGCGGTACGGTACAAGAACTCCAGTTGCTCTTCATCGCGGGTAAAATCTTTTACGGTCTTGTCTTTCAGCAATGTAAGGGCCTGAGGGTTGTAGCCGCCGTCGTTTAACATACGCACTTTTAACAACAGGGCATTGGGCCATATATTTTTCTTAGCGTCTTTAAGTGCGTGCTTGTCGGCATCGGTATTGGTAGCCCCTTTTTTTAGTACGTTTTGGCGGGCCTGTTCTGCAAGCTTGTTATTGCCCATCAGGTAATAGCACCAGCTGAGTTTCTGGTACACATCCTTTACGTAAAACTTGCCTTTAAAGTTTCGCAGAAAGGTTTCAAAGGCAGCCGCTGCTTCGGGCAGGTGCAACTGGTGCAGTTGCACAAAACCCATTTGAAAATCCCATACGGGGGTAACCATATAATCGGCAGACTTATTCCTGTTCTGCAGTATTTGCTGGGCGTAATCGGTTTGTTTATTGTTCATGGCCAGGTTAGCCGCCATGTAGGTAAACAGGTGGTTGTTCACGACATCCAGGTTTTGCGTTTTAATAAATTGCAGGGCTTCGTCTTTTTTGTTTTCCAGGTAAAATTGCAGGTAGCCGTACATAAAGCAGGCTTCGTTGTGCATAAGGCGGGCCCAGGGGTCGCGGCTGTTTACAAAGTCTTTTACGGTTTTCATACCGCCGGTAAGCGAGCCGCTTAAACCAAAAATGCTGGTAAGCCATTTATAACCGTTGGGCACGGTACCAATAGCCGCCTGCAGGCCACCATACAGCAAGTCGTTAGGGGCAAAAGTGGGAAACACTTTTTTGTTGTCTTTAATGTATTTATGGGCGTCCCTAAAATCCCAGCCGGCTTTGTACAAACGGTTAAACTTAATTTCAACAGCTGCCTTGTGCAGGTACACGGCACCAATGCAAAAGCGGTGCAGGGGCGATGATTCAGGCCCTTCCTTCAGCAGGTTGATGCGTTCTGTAAACCTCGGCTCACGCAGGGCAAACTCGGCAGGGTCTTCGTTAAAAAACAGCACCATAAAGTCTACATAACTTTCCAGTACCAGGGGCACCAGGTTATCGGGGTTTTGCTGTTTGGCTTTTTCAATCAATGCAATACCGCTGTTCAGCTTTAGCTGAATAATTTCTTTATAAGCCTGCTGGCAAACCGTATTAAACTCGTACACTTTGTTGGCCATAGCCCTGGTGCACACCAGCAAAAAAAGCAATACCGCAAGTTTTTTCATGATAGCAAAATAACAAAGGGCAACCATATTGGTTGCCCTTGTAAAGAATATTGTGAACCCGGCCAAAGTACTACTATAAAACACCTGTTGCGTCGCACACTTGTACTGTATATCGCTATGCAGCCGGAAACGTAATTATTTTACTTCAACGCTGTCGTTCAGGTCAGCATCTACCAGTATCCTGCCGCAGTTTTCGCACACCATTACTTTTTTGTGCAGGCGAATTTCGCTTTGTTTTTGCGGGGGGATAGAGTTAAAGCAACCACCGCAGGCATCACGCTCTACAGGTACAACGGCCAAACCATTGCGGAAGCTTTTCCTGATCCTGTCGTAGCTGTACAACAGCCTTTCTTCAATGTGGCTGCGTGCTTCTTCGCTTTGCTGGCGAAAGGCTGTTTCTTCTTTCTCCGTATCGGCAATAATTTTTTCCAGTTCGCTTTTTTTGTGGTTTAATACGCCTTCTTTGGTAGCAATGTTTTTTTTGGCACCTTCCAGTTGGCGGGCTTTATCAGACAGTTCTTCGTTGGCGTCTTTAATGTGTTTTTCAGACAGTTTTATTTCCAGCTGCTGCATTTCCATTTCTTTGCTAATGGCTTCAAACTCGCGGCTGTTTTTAACGTTGGTGCTTTGTTTTTCGTATTTGGCTACCAGTGCCTCACTTTCTTTAATGGCGGCTTTTTTGCCTTCAATAAATTCAGTAATACCGTTAACCTCTTCTTCAATACGTGTACGACGGGCATGAAGGCCTTGTATTTCATCTTCCAGGTCGCTTACTTCCAACGGAAGCTCGCCTTTCAGGATTTGGAATTCATCCAGCTTGCTGTCAATTTTTTGCAGCTTTACAAGGTTTACCAACTTTTCTTCAACAGAGAAATCTTTAGCTGTTGCCATATACTGTTTGATGTTTGAACTTAAGTTTTTACAGCTTTTTACCACTCATTTACGGTACTCTTATTTAAATAAAGTACTGTACGGGATTGGTTTTTACCGCTGTTTTGAGGACGGCAAAGGTAGGGAAATTATACTGCAAAATGTCAATCAGCCATTCTACCGTATATTGCTCGCTTTCCCAATGGCCAATATCAGCCAGTAAAAGGCGGTTATCGGCGTCAAAAAATTCGTGGTACTTCACATCGCCGGTAATGTACACATCGGCCCCGGCTGCAATGGCTTTTTTGGTAAGAAAGCTGCCCGCCCCGCCACACAATGCCACTTTTTTAACAGGTTTGCCCAGCAAAGGCGTATGCCTTATTACCTGCAGGCCAAAAGCTGTTTTAAGCATGTGCAGAAAAACGTTTTCCTCCATCTCCTGGGGCAATGTGGCTATAAGGCCGCTGCCCACCTGCTCATAGTCGTTGGCCAGTTGTATTATATCGTAGGCTACTTCTTCGTAAGGGTGGGCTTTTAGCAAGGCTTTTACCACCGCCTGTTTAAGCCATGCGGGGAAAACCACTTCCAGCTTTTGTTCATTTTCGGTGTGGCGTTGGCCGGGCTGCCCTACAAAAGGGTTGGTACCCTGGTTGCCTTTAAAAGTACCTGTGCCCGCAACAGTAAAACTGCATTCGCTGTATTGGCCAATATGGCCGGCACCGGCCTGAAACAACGCATCTTGCACGGCCTGTGCATGGCTAAGCGGCACAAAAGTGTACAGTTTGTACAATACGCCGCTTTTGGGGGCCAGTATTTTACGGTTAACAAGGCCCAGCTTATCTGCTATTTTGTGGTTTACGCCGGTAAGTATATTGTCCAGGTTGGTGTGTATGGCATAAATAGCGATATCGTTTTTGATGGCCTGTATAACGGTTTGTTCTACATAATTGCTGCCGTTGAGTTTTTTTAACCCGCCAAAAATAATGGGGTGATGTGCCACAATGAGGTTACAGTTACGGGCTTTGGCCTCGTTTACCACATGGGTTGTAACGTCTAAGGTGCACAGTACACCGGTGCAGGGCCAGGAGCTATGGCCGGTAAGCAGGCCTGCGTTGTCGTAGCTTTCCTGTAAGGCAGGCGGTGCCAGTTTTTCCAGTACTTCTATGATGTTGCTTATTTGCATAATTGCTTTTTTGTTATAGCCCATGTGCCTGTCATGGTATTATTGCCCAATAGCCTTACTGCCGTACAAGTGTGCGACGCAACCGGTGTTTCATAGTAGTACTATTGCCGGTTGCATAAGCATTGCAGCGGGTTACACGGGCGGGGTGCATTAGTTTTCGGTACTGGCTACGAGTACGTTGCGTACCAGGCTTTCCTCGAGCGAGATGAAGGTTTCGGTACGCTCGATGCCTTTGATGTTTTGCAGTTTGTCGTGCAGTACGTAACGCAGTTGCTGTATGTCTTTGCAAACAATTTCGGCAAACATGCTGTAGTTACCCGTGGTGTAGTTGAGGCGTACGATTTCGGGGATTTGTTTGAGTTCTTGTGCAACTGCGTCGTAGAGGGAGCTTTTTTCGAGGTAAATGCCAATGAATGCGATGACATCGTACCCAAGGGCTTTCAGGTCAACGGCCAATTTCCTACCTTTGACAATCTTTTGCTCTTCGAGTTTTTTGATGCGTACGTGTATGGTACCACCGGATACGAAGAGTTTTTTACCCAGGTCGGCATAGGAGATTTCGGCATTCTCCATCATTTCCTGTATGATTTGGAGGTCAAGTTTGTCAAGATTTAATTTGGCAGGCATTTTTGAAATCGTTTTTGGATTATTTCCTTTTATTTGTGCAAATATTTGAATATTGTCTATATTTTCAAAATTTTTTTTGAAATATTTGCAACAAATAAGCCATTTACTTTAACATTGCACTATCAAACGAACAAAACAAGTTCTTTACACTGTGGGGTGATGAAATTTTTGGCAGACATGCCCTCTTGTCTCGGGGGTGAGGAGCCCAGGATAAACGTAAGGTAATGGGTTGACCACAAGCTAGCACTGCCTTATAGCTAACTGCCTCGTGGAGGTTCGAACCCTCCCCCTACAGCATTTTTAAAGCCTTTGCGTAAGCAAGGGCTTT
>JAESFG010000751.1_pt1 | contig 10107 bp, 9 predicted proteins | sample 9269371 | NCBI WGS metagenome assembly JAESFG01 (sample SAMN14506227, study PRJNA617093) | algae metagenome | isolation source: Aetokthonos hydrillicola CCALA 1050 (B3-Florida) and co-occurring... | place: USA: South Carolina | collected 2013-01-01
CAACCTTTATAGAGTCCTTTTTTTGAGATTCATTTTGTGGTGTAAAGTCAACTAATACTGTGCCTGACGGTGATTGTTTAGCAGGATGAGGTAGTTTACCGGCTTTCCACCAACGCCAAGCAGTTTTGTAACTTACTCCAATGTGTTCGGCGTACTGTGATAATTTCATATTCTCAATTTAGCCATATTTGTCTATTTATGAGAATACTTGTCTATATTCTTTATAAAAATTTACAATACTCCGGTTATTGCCTAAATACCGCTTTGGGAAGTTCGCTCTGGACTTTGGCAAGAGCCTTCACGAGTGCTTGATTCTGCTCATCAGTACCAACAGTTATGCGTAATTTATCATCAAGTTCTGGCTGTTTAAAGTAACGCAATAAAATTTTCTGTTCCTTGAGTTTTTGGTACAGATACTCAGCATTCCCTTGCGCAGGTTGAACAAGCAAGAAGTTTGTTTGGGAATCCCAAATCCGGAAACCTAATTGAGCTAAGTCTTTTGCTAACTTTATTCTCGATGCTTTCACCTTTGCTACACAAGCATCTTTATAAGCTTGGTCTTTTATTGCAGCCGCTCCAACAGCACAGGCGATCGCATCAATATTATAGCTATCCTTCACTTTATAAAGTCCACTTAGCAGCTTAGGATTTGCCACTGCAAACCCTAAGCGCAATCCAGCCAACGAGTATCCCTTAGAAAGAGTCCGAATAACTATGACATTCTCAAATTCCTTAACTAACACCAGCCCATTCTCTTCAGCAAAATCCACATACGCTTCGTCAATCACGAAAACCCCAGATAAGTTGCTCGCTAATTCTCGTAGTTCATCTGCTGGAACCACATGTCCAGAAGGGCTATTAGGTGAAGCAATAAATGTTACAGAACCATTAGCCGCAATTAATTCCTTTAATGGTAAGCGATAGTCCTTAGTATACGGAACTTCAATAATCTCCGCAGATTGCACCTGTGATAGTGTACGATATAGTACGTAAGTTGGCGTAGGGTAAACCACCTTTCGTCCTGGTTCTACACAAGCTCGAATCACCACGTTTAATATTTCATCACTACCGTTCCCTACAATGATCCAATCAGTTGGAACTTCCAACACTGTGCTAGCTGCTTCACGAAATTCCTGTGCAAATGCATTAGGATACCGTCGCAACCACTCCCCTTTAAAGTTGCGCAATACTTCCATCGCCATAGGAGAGGGAGGATAAGGGTTCTCATTACTGTTAAGTTTAATTATCTCCGTATTATCTTTAGGAAGTTGCTCACTAGGAGCGTAAGCAGCCATTGCGTCAACATTGGGGCGAAAGTAGTTACTCATTGCTTAGCAAAAAGAATTCAGTTTAGGTGTCCTATCTGACTGGTGGATGAATAAAGGGTTTTAAATCCAGAGACAGGATTACTTCTGACTCCTGAATTCTGACTCCTGACTCCTTTTTATTAGTACAATTGTTCTGGTAATTGAGGAGGCAAAGTATTAAACCATTTGCGATAAATTTTTGTATAAGTACCATTAGCAAACAAAGTGGATAGGCTTTTGTTTATTAGATTGAGGTACGGAGAATCTTGAGGTGTGGCAATCCCGTAGTATTCTTCCGTAAGGATATTACCAACAACTTTGATTTTTGGGAGACTATTAATTTTTAAGGCATATAGAGTCGCGAAAGCATCGCAAAAAACAGCATCAACATTCCCATTAAGTAAGTCTTGAAAAAATTCGGGACCAGAATTAAATGTACTAATTTTCGCATTCGGGATAGTTTTTGCAAAATCTGCCCCTGGGGTACCGATTTGGACAGCAATTCTTTTGCCTTGGAGACTGTTTAAATCTTGAATATCGCTATTGTCTTCTCTAACAGCTATCGCAAGCCCAGCTTTCAGATAAGGTCGAGAAAAGGAGATTGTTTTGAGCCGTTTAGGGGTGATTGTCATCCCACTAATTGCTGCATCAATTTTCTTGGCCTGCAACGCTGATATCATACCATCAAAGGGAAGGCTTTGAAACTGAACTGTAAACCCACTGCTATCGGCGATAGCGTTCATCAAGTCAATATCAAACCCTTCCAACTTACCATTAGCCCTTTGGATTTCAAATGGTATAAATGTCGGATCTGTCGCTACTTTGAGATATTTCGTACCTGAATTTGGGATAGTAGTATGCGAATTGTTACAGGCGATAGTCAAAAGGACACAACTTAGGCTAACAATGATTTGACACCATTTCAATTTCACCAATTTCACCTAAAATCTCCAATACATTCTTGCATATTTATGTAGACATGGCTACGAGTTGATCCAGAAGCTGAAGACAAGTGCTATCATCGTACCTCCGCAATGCTACGGTGTACTGTGAGTTCTTATTGACAGTAAGATTTTTATTAATACGTTGTTTGGTAGCACTTATGGAAGGCGAAAAAACTTTAAAAGAGAAGGTTTTTGAAGTTTGCGATTACCTAGAAAGTTTAGGAGAAAAAGTTACACGGGATAAAGTGCGAGAACAAACTGGGGGAAGCGATCGCGAAGTATCACGATGCATAAATGAGTGGAAGGCTAATAAAGAGACTGCAATTACAGTTGCAGGCAGCAGTGAGCTTTCTGAGCAAGAAGAGCAGAAGTCGCCAGTGGGAAGAGGGGATGATTCTGTACCTAATCCTGTACAAGGTAAAGCAGTCTACAGTAATGCTGCTCAGAATGACTTAATGGAGATTACCTTACGTGGAGCAGAAAGAGCAGCGGCATTAATGGCAGGAGAAGAAGCAATGGTCATGCATTTTTTAGAAAATCCTGACAAGCTTCCTCCAGAGCTACTTTCAAAAGTAGAAGCAGTTCGTAAAAGAACTCAGGAAGTGCGTCAAAGGCGTTCTGAACAGTATGACCCGGAGTATTTCGCCCAGCTGGCGATCGCACAGTTTCAGTAAAGTCAGTCTGGGCGAGTTTTAATAGCAGCTGGTCAAACTTTGCGTTAATGCTTTTGGTGACCGCTGTTGTTGCTGCCAATGGTATCTCTATAATATCAGGCGTCACAGCGGTTGCAGGTGCTATGGCTTTCTTACCCAAGCGTAAGAAGATCATCACTGAAAGTAACACTATTAATGAAAATCACACCATCACTGAAAACAACGACAGTACATCATTGACAGAGGAGTTAGAATTAGACGAATTAGAAGAATTAGACGAATTAGAAGAAGTAGAAGAACTACAAGAAATAGAAGAACAGCCTGTTAACCTGCAATCAACAGTACAAACAACTGGCAACCTTCGTTTATATCGAGTCCAGGAACTTAACCGAATTGTAGCTTCGCTTTTAGCGGATAGCTCAATCCTCGTAACTGGTGAAGAAGGTTCTGGTAAAACTGTACTCGCTAATGCTGTAGTAGAGAGGTTACAAAGCGATAACTTTACTGTTGCGGTTGTTGAGCCTGCATCTTTTAAGCAAATGCTTTTAGAGATAGCAGATCAGATTGATATCGACACTCACAACATAGAAGGCAAAGCACTAGCCGCTGATCAATTGAAGAGAGCGATCTCGGCTCACCTTGATGACACCACAGCATTCATTATTGTTGACGATTGTCATAGGTGTACTGCTCAGTTTCGTTTATGGCTGAAACAACTACGAAAGCAGGGAGTACCAATGCTGTTACTTGCTACTAATCCACCACGAACCGATGTATTTCTGAGTATTCCGCGCATTGAACTTGCCCCACTACCAGACTACGCAATTCGAGAGATTATGGAAAATGCTGCACTTGACAGAGGAATCAATCTCAAAAATACAGACTTAGCTAGACTCCAAGAACGCGCTGGTGGAAACCCAATGTTTGCTCAGCGTGCTATTGATGAGGAGTACTTGGGACTTGAGGTTGAAACGGCAGATCACCGTAGATACGTTGATTTGACCCCAATGATTCTCAGTCTTGGTCTTGTATTTATGATCTTCCGTTTCATTGGTTTAGGCACCAACAATCATGCTCTTTATCTTTTGAGTGGAATGGGAGCAATCATCTTTATGGGATTTTCTCGTGTGTTGTATACATTACCAAAAGAAAACACCAGGAGGATACAACAGCGATGATGGGTATTACTCACATGGTTTTTAGTGCTACTGCTACAAGCTTAATATTAGGGACTGCAAATCCTGCTGTTGTAGCAATTGCCGCGAGTGCTGGGTTATTTCCTGATATTGATGTCTCAACTAGTACAGTTGGTCGGATGTTCCCTTGGATTGCTAACTGGTTTGAGAGAAGGTTTCCGCACCGTAGCTGCACTCATAGTTTACTCGCGACCGCAATAGTGGCAGCTGTTACCTATGCCATTGTGTTTGTTTTTAGAGGAAGGTTTTTGCAAGTGGCACATGCAATTACCATGGGATACTTTTTCGGGTGGTTTGCAGATGTTTTCACTAAATCAGGAGTGGAAATGTTATGGCCAGCGCCAGAACGGTACGTCTGTCCGTCAAATCGTAACTTTCGGATAAAGACTGGCAGTCGAGTCGAAACAGGGATACTAGTAGTACTTGTTATACTCGCCGTTTTCATTTTTAATATGAACGCCAGTGGCGGACTTTTAACACATTTTAATCGTTTGATGGCCACTCCCTCTGGTGTTGAAGTAGTTTATAATCGCTCAGGTTCAAATCACTTAATCACAGCTCATATCAAAGGAGTGAGAGCAAAGGATCGATCTTCAGTTGCAGGCGATTTCATAATTATTGAAGCTCGCGGACATGGCTTTATTGTTCAATCTCCTGACAAGCGTCTTTACAAAGCTGGAACAGATCCATCTGCTCAAATTATTACTGAGCATATTACAGCAGATGTCAGTAGACCAGCCATTACCAATATTGAACCTTTAACGTTGGATGATGACCATCTCATTAGCGCACTTGAAACCTATAACCGTCCAGGCGCAATGGTATTTGTAAGCGGACAAATCTCTATTGATGATCCAGACGGTGTGAAATACACGCCAGACCCTTACCAATTTCCCTATATCACAGTGTCAGGTTCATCTCTGAACCTTGAAACTGCCCCACTTTCTACAGTGTTGACCTATTTTGGTGATCAGTACTGTAGTGGACAATTACAAATAAGGATTATTAATGAAACCACTACCAACCCCAGTCATTAAACCTAGTCAAGCCAAAAACACCGGCGCTGCTTCCCAAAAAACTCAACCAACAGGTGGAGTTCTTCTGGGAGAGAACGTTTTCTGGAATCCCGCTAAGCTTCCTAATGGTCACGTTGTTCTAATTGGAGCATCCGGTTCAGGAAAAACGCAGACTTTAAAAGCGATCGCTTACGAGTTGCCAAAGGTGTTTTCAACACTTCGCGTTATTACGGTCGATTTTCATGGTGATTTAGAGTTACCAAACGAAATTTGCTACCCGCTTAATATGGAATCACCCTATGGAATCAATCTTTTAACCATTGATATAGATACAAAAGGTGGTGGTCCTAACTTACAAGCAATAGCAGTTGCGGCAATTTTGAAAAAAGCTTTACAACTAGGTGCGAACCAAGAAGGAGCTATCATCGACCTTTTAATCAACTGCTATAACATGCGTGGTATCCGACAGGATGATGTGGCTACCTGGACACGCACACCTCCTACATTTGCTGACCTACGTAACGAGATTGAAAGTAGAGTTGAAGATGGTTGTAAGGAATCAGCCAAGCTACAGTTAAAGCTAGCGGCAACATTCCAGTATGGGATTTTTGACAAAACTCAACCAGATCTAAGTCATCAAGTTATTCGTTTTGATTTGTCAGCATTGGGAAAAGTCCCAGGGTTGAGTGCGATCGCAGCAGAAGCATTAGCAAAGCAATTGATGGACTCTCACCGTCTTCAAGGAGAAGTCGAAGGCAAAATACCACGTACCTATCTATTTGTGGATGAAGCAAAAGAGATCAAGAATTCTCATAGTATAAAATTAATCTTAGCAGATGGTAGAAAATACGGTATGAATGCAGTGTTAGCATCTCAACGAGATGCTGAAATCTCCGACGAAGTTATTGCTAACTCTTCTAGCAAAATTGTTTTACCAGTGGATCAGTCAGAAGTGAAACGAGTTGCTAAACGCTTCCGTTTCGCTGAAAATGTAGTGGCTCAACTGCGACCTTTACAAGCTTTAGTCCGAATGGGATCAGAGGGACAGCTCTGCAAGATTAAACCTTACTATGAAAGAGTTTCTGACTAGCTCGGCAATAGTGGCAGCACTCGCCCTCGTCCTATTTAGACCGGCTGTGATGCAGAAACTCATGGGACAAGTCTCTACTGTCCCATCAACACAACCAACACAGCCAGCGATTACTCAAACACAGCCTCCTAAAAGGCTCAGTCCTATAGATCGCCCACTTCGGCTGTCAGTGACAGTCGATGATCCGTCGTTTCTGCAAGTTAAAGAAGGTGATATCGTTAAAGAAGGTGACGTTATTGTAGATAATAAGTTAGAGCGTAATAGACTTATAAAACAGCGTCAGTCTATTGAATTGCATATAGAAAATTTAAAAGCTAAGATTATTCATCTGCCATTTGAACCTAAAGAACCTCTACCAGGTAAACCACTTCCTCCACCAATTTTTGCAGAAGAAGAGGCAGCGATCGCTCAAGCACACATGAAATTAACCCAGGCACAATCGGTTTTAAATGCTCGAACAGAACTGCTAAAAACTGACAACCCAGAGAGAAGAGCTGAAATGGAAAAGGCTGAAGAAGCCCAGCAGAATTCTCAAGAAAAAGTCGAAGAACAAGAACAATTAATTCTAAATATGAAGGAGATGAAATTACAAACTCAGATCCTTCAGCATGAACAAGCAAAACTTAAGCAGTTACAATCTAACGAGCAGCAAGCCAAATCTGAACTGGAACGAGCAAAAGCTAAGCTAGAGGCTTCAGCCATTGAGCAACAGCAACAACTACAACAACTACAAATGGCAGTTAAAATGGCAGAGTCTGAGCTTATTGTGGCAAAGTCTAAGCTAGCAACCGCCAAGTCTCGTCGTCAACTTCTAGAGTATGATGCAAGTATCGAGCAAACTAAGCGAAGTCAGGCTGAGAACCAAACCCAGCAAGAGTTCAGTCGACAGATGCAGCAGTATGAGCAGGCTGTGCGTGAACATGATTATCAATTAGCACAACTAAAAATTTCGCTCTCAGCAATTGATGACAAAATTAGTCAAATCTCTGTACTCAGAAGTCCTAAAACTGGTTATATTAGAAGAGTCAAGCCTTGGGTTGGTAACAACGGGAAATATACTACTAAGATTACTATTAGTTCTATCCGTATTCCTGAGTCTGAAACTCCAGCTAATCCAGCTGATCAGGCAGTTCCTTCTCCACAAACCGCAGGCGAGGATACTGGTAAGCAATAATAGAGACTACCATAGAAAAGACTTTTCGTCGCTCTACCATAGCTCTAGTTTTACACTCACCCGCACCCGCCATAATTCTGTAGCACTACCCAATTGTTAAATCAGATCCGGCAGATCATCCTCTATCAAGCGCAGGCGGGGATAGTGGTAGGCTACAATAGTCAGCAAAATGTTAAAGGTTCCCAGGACAGTAAATAATAGACCAATGCCTCGACCCGGTCCGACACCTATTATTTGTCCGATACTGCTAGCTAGAGGACCGTTGACAGCCATTAAAGGCTCGAATACACGATCCGCTAGCGGACCTGCAATTAGATAAGCTACTGGTTGAGAAGACATTGCAATCATTTGTTTCGTGGCAAATACCCTTCCCTGCAATTCATGGGGAACTTTTTTCTGCCAGATGGCTTGACCACAACCGTAAATGATTGGCACACCTAAGAAGGCTAGAAAGGTAGCGACCGTGAAGAGTGGGGCGGAGGGGCGCAGCCCAGCAACTAAGATAGACAGTCCACCCAGTAGTTCAAAACCTAAAACGCTGTAGATGAGTCGCTGCGGTCCTCCACAAGTACTCATTACCAAAGTACCCACTAAAGCACCTGCGCCAACGATGGATAGGATAATACCGAGGCTGGCTGGGGAGGTAAACGACAGCACCAACGGCATAATTAACAAACCAAAGATTTCCCCTACAAAGTTGCTGGCTGCTTGATAAATCTCCAGCCCTAGCAATCCTGGTCTACTGGTGATGTACTTCCAGCCTATGGTAGCCTCGGAAAGCAAAGAATCTTTCTTGGCTTCTAGAGCAGGTGTGGTTTTAGTACTAGGGAACCGGACGAAAAGCAGGGTGATTAGGGAGAACAGGAAGGTGGCGAAATCGATCACAATGACACCCTGTAGATGAATGGTCACCAGCAGTGCACCTCCTAGCACAGGTGAGATGAGTCGTGCGCCAGCTTCTCCTAGCTCGACCATACCATTGGCACGAGCTAGATGCTGTTTGGGAACCAACAGGGGAATGGTAGCGCTATAGGCTGTCCCTTGGAAGGCGCTGAAGATGGAACCGACAGCGCCAGCGATATAGATATGCCAGACTTCAAGATGACCAATAGTGAGTAACAAGGCGATCGCCAAGATACTCAACCCAAGACCAGAGTCACTCATAATCATTATCCAGCGTCGGTTCCAACGGTCTACTAGGACACCACTGAAAGGTAACATCACAATATGCGGTAGCTGTGTACACAGAGCAGCGAGTGCAAACTGGGTGACTGAACCGGTACGTTGGTATACCCATACGTCCAAGGCGAAGCTAGTGAGACCGGAGCCAATTACGGAAACCATTTGTGCAATCCAGGTAATAACGAAGACTCGCATTCTTGCGTTTATACTATGTTTAGTCATGTCGTTTTCCTCAATTATTCGCCTGGGATTGCTCTAAGCAGACCCGCAACTGTTCAGCTAGAACCTGAACATGAGGTTTGCTAACTATAGATTGGTGATTGCCAGGAACTGAGTGAATTTCTACTCCTTCATGTGCTAACTTTTCCCAGCCCAGGGTTGGCTCTTCGACTTTCTCCTCGCTGGCTACAAACAGGGTAACCTTACCTGGATAAGGTTGGGGAATGTAACTACATCCAGCCCGGAAATGGCTATTGAAAAGCTCTATTAGACCCCGTGCTTCAGCTACCCCAAAATCTAATGATATCAAGTTGGCAGACCTTGCATATTCTATGACATGGCGTAGCTGCTCGTCTGGTTCAAGTTGCTGGATGCGTTGGAGTAAAATGGAGTTATCCTGAACAGGTTTATCCATTGTCAGTAAATTCAACAAGAAAACCCCATCCTCTTGTAACTCTTCCTCTTCAGAAGAGGAATTTATAGCATAAGCCTCTATTAACCCTAAGAAAGACACCTGCTGACCTTGTGCTTGGAGTTGCTGCGCCATCTCAAAGGCTACAAGACCACCGAAACTCCAGCCTCCGAGAAGGTAAGGACCTTGTGGCTGAACAGTCTGCATCGCCTCAATGTAATGAGCTGCCATGTCTTCGACTCGATCATAAGGTTTCTTTTCCTCATACAAGCCAAGTGATTCCAGCCCATAAAATGGTTGTTCCGGACCTAGATAACGTGCTAGTTCTAGGTAAGATAGAACAGTACCTTGACCTGGATGGACGCAGAAGAAGGGTTGCTTAAAGCCGCCCGACTGAAGTGCTATCACCGTAGAGGAGATACGGGAACCTGTTTGCTGGCGGAGAATACTAGCCAGATGTTCAATAGTTCCGCCTTGGAAGAGTACTGCCACGGACAGATTTCTTCCGAACTGCTGCTGAATACGAGCCATTAGGCTTATACTTAAAAGGGAATGACCACCGAGGTCAAAAAAGTTATCTCGAACCCCGATGGGGCGGATATTTAGGACTTCCTCCCAGATTTGTGCTAATTGCAGTTCTAAGGTGTCACGGGGAGCAACATAGCTGGCTTTCAGACTATGTCTCATATCTGGTGAGGGTAGAGCGCGACGATCCACCTTGCCGTTGGGAGTTAGGGGCATTTCCTCCAAGCAGACAATAGCCGAAGGGATCATATAGTTGGGTAGCTTATCCTTGAGGAAACTACGCAATTGTGTGCTGATGGCATCAAATTCAGTATTAGATACCACATAAGCAACTAAATGTTGGTTGCCTGGTTGATCAGCTCTTGCTATGACCACTACCTCCTGGACTA
>JAESFG010000747.1_pt1 | contig 10105 bp, 6 predicted proteins | sample 9269371 | NCBI WGS metagenome assembly JAESFG01 (sample SAMN14506227, study PRJNA617093) | algae metagenome | isolation source: Aetokthonos hydrillicola CCALA 1050 (B3-Florida) and co-occurring... | place: USA: South Carolina | collected 2013-01-01
AGAAGAATTGGGCTTCCCACCCAATTTTGCATCCCATCGAAAGCTTATCGCTCTTTTTTGGAAAGCGGATATATGCACAAGCGATTGAAGTGGTTCTCTGTTTGAACAATGACACAGTGGAACGTCAACTGCGTGTTAATGTTTATAAAGAGCTGGGTGGGGCGGAAGTCTACGTAGGTTTTCAAAAGCAGTACCTTTATCGTTTGGACATATTAAAACTAGAAGAAATCGTATCGCAGGTTGAGTTCGAGCTTTCCCGAAAGGACAAAAACATCAGTCCAAGACGGATTTGCGGGCTACCAGTTGACGAATTTGAATAATGCTGTCGTGCTCAGGAGGGTACGATGAGAAATTGAAATCCAGCGCCTGTGCGTACGTCGCGTTTGTGACAGCTGATATGAGTTTCCGTTTGTGGCGGACTGTTCGGGCGACTTTTGGAAGATGCCGGGGGATGGGGATCCCAATGTAACTGGTACGGTGACGACACCGAATGTTGCAAGCGCAATCCGCGTCGGCATGTTCAAGGTCTGTCGTGCTGAACCAAAGGCCCGAGCTGACTCGATGCGATTGGGCCAACCGCTCAAAGCGGATGCAGCGATAAATCACCTTTCAAGGGGAACTACCAATTGCCTCCCGCTACCTATTTGCTACCTGGAGAAACATTAGCTGGAGGGCGCAACCAGCTAAGCCCTTGAAAAGATTGGTGAGCGCGGTGGGACTCGAACCCACGACCACATGATTAAAAGTCACGTGCTCTACCAGCTGAGCTACGCGCTCTCACCGTGTTCCGGGCGGGCGGAACAGTGCCTGTCCGGTGGCGCCGGGGCGGTGCCCGGCGGGCGGCCTCTGGGTAGCCGCCCCGCCCCCGGCGGTCAATAGACCGGGCGGCGGTGGACCAGGGCGCGTCGTCTCACCCCTGCGCCGGGGCCGGACGATGCGGCAGCGAGGCCAGGAGCCCCAGCAGGGCGCGGTCGTGCAGCACGACCATCGCCTCCCGGGGACTGAGCCACGCCAGCAGATCCTCGATCGATTCCGCGTCGGTCAGCTTGGCCTCCGCTACCGCCCGGTCGGGATTGATGTCGCCGCGGCGACGGCGCTCGCCCGTCGGCAGCATCGACTCGTGTCGCGCACGCAGCTCGGCGTCGGCGTGGATGGTGGCCACCGCATTGGCGTCGTCGAAGCCGTAGCCGGCGAAGTCCTGCATGAGCGTGTTGGCACGCGTAGCGATCGGCGGGGGGCTCGTCTCCTCAGGGGTGAGCAGGAGGCCGGCGCGCTTCAGCGCGAGCCCGAGGGAGAGCTGCCCCGAAGCGGCCGAGATCGGGATGGCGAGAACGAGGCCGAGGATGGTCGGCGACATCCAGCCGAACAGCGATGGCGCGATCATGAAGGCCGAGACGCCGGCGACGATGCCGAGGAGGGTGTGCATGCGGTGCCGGCGCACGATGTCCCTCATCGGGATCGAGCCGTCGTCCCGGCGCTGCGGGTTCCAGCCGGTGTCGCGGCCGAGCACGATCTGGAACACGGCGCCCGACTGGATGACCATCAGGATCGGCGCCATGAGCGCCGACATCACGACCTCCAGCAGGGCCGAGCAGACGAGCAGGAATCCGCCACCGCTGGCACGGCGCACCGAGCCGTGGATCAGGGCGAGGACGAGGCCGAACAGCTTTGGCGCCAGCAGCACGCCCATGGTGATCAGGAACAGCGCGAGCGCCCGCTCGGCGTCGAAGCGCGGCCAGGACGGGAAGAGCGAGAACTCGTTGGTGAAGTATTCCGGCCGAATGTAGCGGGTCTGCAGCACCAGCGCGATGCCGACGAGGAGCTGCGCCAGCCAGAGCGGCGAGGCGAGGTAACCCATGATGCCGGTCGCGAAGTGCTGGCGCGTCGGCAGGGTCAGGCCCGCCGCTCCGATGACGCGAACATGCTGGAGGTTGCCCTGGCACCAGCGGCGGTCGCGAGTCGCGAGGTCGATCAGGGAGGGCGGGCTCTCCTCGTAGCTGCCCTGCAGGTCGGGCAGCATGTACACCGTCCATCCGGCGCGGCGGATCAGCGCGGCCTCGACGAAGTCGTGGCTCAGGATGTGGCCGCCGAAGGGCGGCTTTCCCGACAGGCGCGGCATGCCGCAATGGGCGGCGAATGCGCGCGTGCGGATGATGGCATTGTGGCCCCAGTAGTTCCCCTCCCGCCCCGACCACACGGCGAGGCCTGTGGCGATGACCGGGCCGTAGATGCGCGCCGCGAACTGCTGCAGGCGCGCGAACAGCGTGTTGCGGTTGATGATCAGGGGCAGCGACTGGACGATGCCGGAATCGGGATCCGCCTCCATGGCCGCCGTCAGGCGCACGATGCATTCGCCGGTCAGAAGGCTGTCGGCATCAAGCACCAGCATGTGCTCGTAGGCACCGCCCCAGCGCGACACGAAATCCTCGATGTTGCCGGCCTTCCGGCCGACGTTCTTGGGTCGGTGCCGGTAGTAGATGCAGGCCGTCGGGCAGCGCCGGCGCAGCGCCAGGAAGGCACGCTCTTCGGCGATCCAGGCGTCGGGCTGGGTGGAGTCGGACAGGATGAAGAAGTCGTAGTGGCCGAGCAGCCCCGTCCGGTCGATCTCCTCGATCATCGCCTGCAGCCCGGCGAAGACCCGCGCCGTCGCCTCATTGTAGACGGGCATGAGCACGACCGTGCGGGCCGACAGCTTGGCCGGGATCGGACGCCGGCGCGCCGGCTTGAGCAGGACGAGGAAACCGACGACCGCGCTGGTGAAGGCGAGCGCGATCCATGAGAAGTTGATGGTGAAGAGGGCAACCAGCGCCCACTGGAGCGGGGTGACGGCGGAGACCGACACGACCCGGTACATCTCCCACGCGCCCCAGGTCGTCAAGGCGAGGGCGCCGCCGAAGACGATCATGCGGCTGAGCCATGGCGTGCGCCAGCGGTTGACGGGCTTGCGTGCCTGCGACCGCGCGTACTTGGCGAGCGACTGGACAGGCATCGCCAGCGGCGCTTCCGGCGGCAGGGAGGGCGCCTCCACGATGTCCGGCACGGGCGTGCGCGGGAGTTCTAGGGCGTCCAACGATAAAGCCATGTCTCGCTCACGGGCTTGCCGCCGGCTTCCAGCACGAGGCGCAGCTCGCACGCGGTCTCGCCGGCGGGGTCGAGGTCGAAACCCACGCGACAGAGGCGGCGTTCCGCGTAAGGCCACACGCGGACATTGACGATCTTGCCCGGCGTGGTCGACAGCATCGGCTTGAGTTCGGAGATGGTCTGGCTCGATTTCAGCGCATCGCCCACGAAGTCGACCACGAACCGCCGATTGTTGGTCGTGCCGGCGCGACCGGTGCGCGTGTCGGTGACGACGAGCATGGCGGGACGGTCGGGCACCTGCCAGCACCAGAACTGCCGGTAGGCGAAGAATTGACCCTCGGTCCCCGGCGCCAGCGGCTGCTTGGGGCGCCAGTAGGTGAGGACGTTGTCGTTGATCTCCGATTCGGTTGGGATCTCGATCAGCTGGACGAGGCCTTCCGCCCAGTCGCCGATCGGCTCGATCCACAGGCTCGGGCGGCGCTCGAAGCTCTGGTCGTCGTCGAGGAACGTACCATAGTCGCGGTGCCGCTGGATGAGCCCGAATCCCTTCGGGGCCGGATCCACGAAGGCAGAGATCTGCAGCGTCTCGGGGTTCGAGATGGGGCGCCAGATCCACTCGTTGTTGCCGTTGTGGAGCTGGAGGCCGGAGCTTTCGAACACGGCCGGCCGCACGTCGTCGACGTTGCGGCGATCATTGGCGCCGAAGAGGTAGGTCGTCGTCATGCCGGCGATGCCGTAGTTCTCCACCCGGGCGCGGGCGAAGAGCGTCACCTCGGTGTCGATGAGCGTCACGTCCCCGGGGCGCAGCGTGAAGCGGTAGGCTCCCGTCACGCTCTCCGAATCGAGGAGCGCGTGGATCACGAGGGTTTCCGAGCGGGAACCCGGCTGCTCGATCCAGTAGGCCCGGAACGCGGGAAACTCCTCGCCGCCGGAATCGCCTGCCTTCAGCGTCAGGCCACGCGCCATGACGCCGAGGTTCTGCCCGCGGGCGGAGGAGCGGAAGAAGGTGGCGCCCTGGAAGATCGCCACCTCCCGCTGTCGGCCGTTCTGCGCGTCGCCGAAGACGCGGAAGCCGGAGAAGCCGAGGTCGGGAAGCTTCTCGGGCACCTGCAGGCGGCCGTAGTCGAAACGGGAGCGGTCGTAGACGACCCTCCGGACGACATTGTTGTCGACCACGAACAGGCCGACCGCGCTGGCGAAGGCATAGCCCCGGTGCAGGGGCTCGACGCCGAAGGGCGCGCCTTCCGGGTTCCACAGCCACGCGCCGGGGGCGGCCCGGATGCCGATATAGTCCTCGTAGCTCAGCTCGCGAAACGGGTCGGGAAGGTCGGAATCCGGCGGGTTGTAGGCCTTCTTCGACAGGATCCGCGCCAGATCAACCAGTGATTGCGGATTGAAGTTTTGGCCGTCCCCGAGTGCACTCTGGATGGCGTTGATCGTGAAGTTCTGGGCCGAAGCGGGTCCGAGCCCGGCGGCGACGCCAGCAGCGCCCGCCGCCAACCGCAAGAGGTCGCGCCGGTCCAGCAGACCATTCCCTGAGGAAACGGGCGGGTTCACTCGTGGCATGGACTCAACGCAACCTGCGACACGCTCCAGGCTGCCGTGCGACGCGGCAAGGCAGCTGAAATCGCGAGCTTTTGACCGATCGGTCGAGGTTCTAGCATAAATTTGCTGCGGTGCGAGACGTTTTGGAGCGGCGAGATACGAAATCCGCTGACTAGCGGCGGATCACGGCCATGCGACGGCGCTGGCGTGGTGTCAACGCGGCCCGGGCACGACGGTGCCATCCGTCGTCGCGACGTCGCAGGCGATGAACCGCGCCTTCACCGCTTCGCACGCCCTGCGGGCAGAGTCCTCGCTTTCGTATTCGCCCGCGAGGAGCACAAAGGTGTCAGGCTCCGCCGGCACCGGCTTCACCGTCGGCGGGACGTCACGCAACAGGCTGGCGTTGCGCAACGAGAGGTTGCTCCAGCGTAGCCACAGGCGATCCGCGCTGGGCCCCTTTCCCATGGCCATGGTGAAGGCCGGGCGCGTCGGTGCGGGCCGGCCCGCGGCAACTGCGATTGACCCGGTCGCCTCGACGTCCTGCACGGTCGGCGACGGCCTCGTCAGGCTGACCACGACCTCCTCCGACACGTCCGGCAGCGCGGCCAGAAGCGCGACGCAGGCGAGCGCGATCCAGCCGGCCGCCCCGGCCCCCGCGGCGCGCCATGACGGGATGCGGAGATGGCGGAACGGGTCGCCGGCGCGGACCGTTTCGGCCTGCGGTTCCGGCGTCGCGCCTTCCGCTGCCTGCGGCGGCGGGGTATCGAAGGTCGGCTCGACTTTCTGCCTCACTGGGGTGTCCGCCGGTCCTCTCCGCGCCGGGCGCCACGCGCCCATTCACGCTCGGTAAAGTGGGCGCATGGTAGAAAATCAGCGTAAACGAAATGCAACCGACCCGGCGAGGTGCCGACATGACCAGCCTTCCCCAGCCTTCCCGCCGATGGCTCGCCGTCGTGCTCGCGGCCGGAGAGGGAACGCGCATGGCCTCCTCGCGTCCGAAGGTTCTGCACGAGGTGGCAGGGCTCAGCCTCATCGGCCACGTCCTGGCATCCGCCTCGCGCGCCGGCGCGGACGGCGTGGCGGTGGTCGTCGGCCCCGGGCGGGAGGACGTCGCGTCGGAGGTCCGGCGGCGGCGGGCGGACGCCAGGGTCTTCGTCCAGGAGAAGCGGCTGGGCACGGCGCATGCCGTGCTTGCCGCACGGGACGCCATCGCGGACGGGTTCGACGACGTCGTCGTTCTGTTCGGCGACACGCCGCTCGTCCGCGCCGAGACCATCGGTGACCTTCGGGTTCCCGTGGCGGAAGGAGCCGCCGTCGCGGTGCTCGGCTTCGAGGCCGAGGACCCCGCCGGCTATGGTCGGCTCCTCGTGCATGACGGCGAGCTGACGGCGATCCGCGAGCACAAGGACGCATCGCCCGAGGAGCGTTCGGTCCGCCTGTGCAATGCCGGGCTGATGGCCTTCGACGGCCGGCGGATTCTGGGCCTGCTCGAGGCCGTCGGCAATGCCAATGCCGCGGGCGAGTACTACCTCACCGACGCGGTCGAGGTGGCGCGGTCCAGAGGAATGCAGGCCCGGGCGAGGACAGTCGCCGAGGAGGAGGTGCAGGGCGTGAACGACCGCGTTCAGCTCGCCGCGGCCGAGGCCATCGCCCAGCGTCGACTCAGAAAGGCGGCGATGCTGGCGGGTGCCACGATGATCGCCCCCGAGACGGTGTTTCTCTCCTACGACACGGTGATCGGCCGGGACGTGCTCATCGAGCCGCACGTGGTGATCTCGCCCGGCTCGGTTCTCGAGGATGGATGCGTCGTCCATGCCTTCACCCATATCGAGGGTGGCCGGGTCGGTCCGGGGGCCCTGGTCGGGCCCCTTGCTCGCCTGCGTCCCGGTGCCGTGCTCGCGACGCGCTCCAAGATCGGCAATTTCGTCGAGATCAAGAACTCGACGGTCGGCGAAGGCGCCAAGGTCAACCACTTCACCTATCTCGGCGACACCATCGTCGGCGCCGGCGCAAATGTCGGGGCGGGGACGATCACCTGCAATTACGACGGCTTCGGCAAGGCTCGGACCGAGATCGGTGCAGGAGCCTTCATCGGCTCGAACTCGTCGCTCGTCGCGCCGGTGAAGATCGGCGATGGCGCCTATGTCGGGGCGGGATCCGTCATCACCCAGGACGTGCCGCCCGACTCCCTCGCCGTGGCACGGGCCCGCCAGTTCGTACGGGAGGGATGGGCCAAGAGCTTCCGCGAAAGCAAGGCAGCGGCGCGCGCGAAGAAAGAGTGATGCAGCCTCCCTCGCCCAGACGAGAGCCTTCAATTAAGCGACGTGTTAACGCCAGTCACAATATGTGAGTTGCCGGTCAAGGCTGCGTTGGCTAGGCAATACACTGATCGACAGTCTCGCGGGGTGGTTCTGCATGTGTGGCATCGTCGGAATTCTGGGTACCACTTCCGTCGCCCCGATGATCGTCGATGCTCTGAAGCGTCTCGAATACCGCGGATATGATTCCGCCGGTGTCGCCACGCTCGAGCATGGCCACCTCGCGCGACGCCGCGCCGAGGGCAAGCTGAAGAACCTCGCGGCGCGCCTGGCCTCGGAGCCGCTTCACGGCCATGCGGGAATCGGCCACACCCGGTGGGCTACGCACGGCCGTCCCAGCGAGCGCAACGCGCATCCGCACGCCACCGACCGCGTGGCCGTGGTGCACAACGGGATCATCGAGAATTTCCGGGAGCTGCGGGAGGAACTCGAGGGCAGGGGCGTCCGCTTCGAGACCGAGACCGACACAGAGGTCGTGGCGCAGCTCGTGGGCGACGCGCTGAATCGCGGCCTGTCGCCGGTCGACGCGATCCGCGACACGCTGCCCCGGTTGCACGGGGCGTTCGCATTGGCCTTCCTCTTCGATGGCGAGGAGGATCTTCTCGTGGGCGCCCGGCAGGGCGCGCCGCTGGCGGTGGGCTGGGGCGATGACGAGATGTATCTGGGCTCCGACGCCCTGGCGCTGGCCCCCTTCACCGACACGCTGACCTATCTCGACGACGGCGACTGGGTCGTCCTCACCCGCAAGAGCGCGAGCTTCTTCGACGCTGGCGGGCGCGAGGTGAAGCGCAAGCGGCAGAAAACGACCGCCGGCGCCTTCGTGGTCGACAAGGGCAACCATCGCCATTTCATGGCGAAGGAGATCCACGAGCAGCCCGAGGTGGTCGGCAGGACTCTGGCGCACTACCTCGACATGGCGACGGGGCATGTGCGTCTTCCATTCTCCACGCCGTTCGACTGGCGCAAGCTCGACCGCGTCACGATCTCGGCCTGCGGCACCGCCTACTATGCAGGGCTGGTCGGCAAGTACTGGTTCGAGCGCTATGCGCGCCTGCCTGTCGAGATCGACATTGCGTCGGAGTTCCGCTACCGCGACGCGCCGCTGCCGGCGGGCGGCCTCGCGCTGTTCGTCTCCCAGTCGGGCGAAACGGCGGACACGCTGGCGGCGCTTCGCTATGCCCGCGAGAAAGGCCAGCACGTGATGGCCGTGGTCAACGTGCCGACCTCCACCATCGCGCGGGAGAGCGACGTCGTCGCGCCGACGCTCGCCGGGCCCGAGATCGGCGTGGCGTCGACCAAGGCGTTCACCTGCCAGCTGACCGTTCTGGCCTGCCTGGCCCTCGCGGCCGGGATCGCGCGCGGGACGCTTGGACCCGAGGAAGCCGACCGGCTTGCGCGGGCTCTCGTCTCGGTCCCGGGGCAGCTCGCCGAGGCGCTCAAGGCGGAGCCCGCCATCGAGCATGTTGCGCGCGAGATGGCAAAGGTGTCGGACGTACTCTATCTCGGCCGCGGAACCAGCTACCCGATGGCGCTCGAGGGCGCGCTGAAGCTCAAGGAAATCTCCTACATCCACGCCGAGGCCTATGCCGCAGGCGAGCTGAAGCACGGGCCGATCGCGCTGATCGACGAGACAATGCCCGTCATCGTGATCGCGCCGACGGACGGCATCTTCGAGAAGACGGTGTCGAACATGCAGGAGGTCGCCGCGCGTGGCGGCCGCATCGTGCTGCTGTCGGACGAAGAGGGAATCCGCAGGGCCGGGATCGAGGGAATGGAAACCCTCGCCATGCCGCCCATGGCGCCCGACTTCGCCCCGATCGTCTATGCGGTGCCGGTGCAGCTGCTCGCCTATTTCGCGGCCGTGGCGCTCGGCAAGGACGTCGACCAGCCGCGCAATCTGGCAAAGTCGGTCACCGTCGAATAGATTCGCCGACAGCCGTCGTCGCACACGTCTTGCAGGCGGTGGTAGGTTGCCGCCCGGGCGGGCGGCGCGGCGGAGCGGCAGATTCCATGGAAAGAGCGGACGAGACGGACCACACGGCCCGGCCGGGCCAGGGCCCGATGCCGGGCGCCCTCCTGGGGCCGCCGCCGAAGCGCACCTGGGGCCACCGGCTGCGCACCTACTTCCTCACGGGCATCGTGGTCGCGGGACCGTTGACGGTCACCGCCGCCGTCACGTGGTGGGTCATCAACCTGGTCGACGCCTGGGTGAAGCCGCTGATCCCGGCGACCTACCTTCCGGAGACGTACCTCAATTATCCGATTCCGGGGTTCGGCCTCATCGTCGCCCTGTTCGGCCTGACGCTGCTCGGCTTCCTCACGGCAAATCTCGTCGGTCGCTCCCTCATCTCCTATGGCGAGATGCTGCTGGGGCGGATGCCCGTGGTGCGCGGGCTCTACCGCGGCGTGAAGCAGGTGTTCGAGACGCTGTTCTCGCAGTCCTCCACCTCGTTCAAGACCGTCGGGCTGGTGCAGTTTCCCTCGCCCGGCATGTGGTCGATCGTCTTCATGTCGACCCCGCCGCAAGGCAATGTGGCCGAGCGGCTTCCGGGTCCGCACGAGCACATCGCGGTCTTCCTCCCCTGCACGCCGAACCCGACGACCGGCTTCTTCTTCTATTTGCCTCGCAAGGACGTGATCGAGCTGTCGATCTCGGTGGAGGACGGTGCCAAGCTCATCATGTCGGCGGGCCTGATCCAGCCGGAGGGGCAGAAGAAGCTCGCCGCGCTCGCCGCCGCGGCGCATCCGGGCAAGGACGCCCCCGCAACCGGCGACGTCGCGGCCTGACCCGGAGGCGGGGATGCCAGGACTGACCATCGGCCCTGCCATGCCGGAAGACGAGGAGGACGTCGTCGAGCTCTGGCGCGCCTGCGGCCTCGTGGTCAGCCACAACGATCCCGCCTCCGACTTTCGCTTCGCCCTCGGGAAGACGGCGTCGGACGTGCTCGTCGGGCGCGATCCCAGTGGTGACGTGGTCGGCAGCGTCATGGTGGGCCATGATGGCCATCGGGGCTGGCTCTATTACGTCTCCGCCGCTCCGGAGGCGCGCGGCAGCGGGATTGGCCGGCGCATGGTCGAAGCCGCCGAATCCTGGCTGCGTGAGCGCGGTGTGATCAAGGTTCAATTGATGGTGCGCGAGACGAACACCAGCGTCGTCTCGT
>JAESFG010000752.1_pt1 | contig 10083 bp, 9 predicted proteins | sample 9269371 | NCBI WGS metagenome assembly JAESFG01 (sample SAMN14506227, study PRJNA617093) | algae metagenome | isolation source: Aetokthonos hydrillicola CCALA 1050 (B3-Florida) and co-occurring... | place: USA: South Carolina | collected 2013-01-01
AATCATTTCTTGGTTCATTATAGTAAAAGTTAAAAATGGAATAATAAACCAAAGAAAATATAGCCTGCTGACAACCCTATGGCAGTCTGAAATCATGAAGCATACATTTTAAGATAATCATTAAGCTCAATATGGTCGGTTTTGCGAAAGCAGATTTGTGTAGTTGTCAGATGTTGAATATTTGACAGGCGAAAGTCCCGATATTCATTTCTAAGCCAGCACCATGCTATCAAATGCCAGTTCATTGAATAAAAAATCAAGCCAATAGGTTCCAGTTCACGACTGCTTTTGACTTGCTGGTTGTTCATATAATCCACTTTAAGCATCCATCGATTGGCAATGGCATTCTGTATATGTGACAGATGATCAAAATTATTCTGTAGAGTTGGAGGTTTAAAGGTCATTATTTGAGACCCCAGGCTATCAAGTTTGTCTTTATGTGAGCCTTTCAGTACAGCCTTAATTTTGTCAAGAGCAGTTTTATAATTTTTTTCGATGGATTGGTCTGTAAAACGATGAGCAATTGCATCCATTAATATAAGGGCATTAGCCTCGTCAGTTGTAAATGAGACAGGGGGTAAAAAATAGCCCTGCATAATAAAGTACCCCTTATTATTCTCAAAACTGACCGGAATACCTATTTCGCCCAGAGCTTTGATATCACGATAAACCGTCCGGATACTGATTTCAAATCTTTCAGCCAGATATTCAGCTGTAGTATATTTTCTGGATTGTAAGGCAACCAGCATTCCCAAAAGTCTGTCAACCCGATTCACTTTTGTGATAAATAAGTTAGTGTTTTTTTCTGAAAATAAAAGTATGTATTTTTCATCAAAAATGACACATCTCTTATAACCTCTACATTTAATTTACTATGGAAAAAATAAACATTGCAGAGAACAAGTATTATACTATTTCGGTAGATACTGCCAAAAACCGGGCATACCTGAAAATTATTGGCTTCTGGAAAAATACAGAAGTTGTTCCGTCTTACCTCAGTGACTGGCAAAAAGCCCTTACTTACCTAAAACCTGGTATGACTTTACTGACAGATGCCTCTGAAATGCTCACCCATCCACAGGAGGTCCGAAAACTCCATGAACAGGCTCAGGCACTTGTCTTAAAGCATAATCTGACTAAGGTAGCAGAAGTGGTGGTAAATGATATTTCGGAAATGCAGCTTGACTCCGTTGCCAAGACAACCAAGTTTCCGAAGAAAAATTTTACAGATAAGGAAGCAGCAGAAATGTGGCTTGATGAGCCGGTCTGAAAAATTGAACAACCTGCCTGGAATAATTAAGATTGATGAATATTCCAGTTTTTGCGTTGCTCTTTAGGGTCTATTTGAGTAGTAACCATACTACCAAGAAGAAAAAAATAAAAAAATGGCGTAGAAACAATGCAAACCAGAAAACGGGCAATATATCTGCCAAATCCATTGCCTTTAAGAGAAAAGGGATTAAAAAGTGCAATAAATGCACAAACTATCAGATAAGAGATTGCAATGTATTCCATTTCCATAACCAAATAAGCGATTGAAAATTAAAGAAGATAATTCAAGGAAATTTCCGATAATTCCTCAACAAAATCAATAATGTGGTATCAAAAAGCAAAGAATTTATGTAATAAATTAATTAAATAACACTATTTTATTTGAAAATAGTCATATTTAATATTCTGCTCTTTGATGCCACATTTAATTTATCTCAACTCGTCCGTCTTGATACTTTCTGCCACATGATGGCTTAACTCTGCTGCTTTTTTTATCAATTCTATAGCTTCAGCACGATAGCCGTTGGGGTCAGTTCCTTTGGCATTACCTGCAATTTCAATTACTCTTTCATAAGTAAGATTTCCTTTATGTTGAGAGTCTTTGAGCAACATTCCAAAACCAGCAATAGAACTCGCAAACTTCATATCAGTTGAGGCATCAGCAAAAGCAACCGACCTGGTATCTTTTTTATAAACAATCTCCTGACTGGTTTCAGCATCAGGTTGTTTGTAACGAAGACGTAATGAAAATAAATCACCGGATGAAAAACTTTCTTTCTTCAATAGATCTGCTTTTTTACCCTTAGAATTAGCTGCTACAAGATTATCGTTCATTTCTATTTCATATAAAGCTGTAACCGTATGACCTGCTCCAATTTCACCGGCATCTTTTTTATCATTGGTAAAGTCTTCTTTTGATAATATTCTGTTTTCATAACCCATCAGACGATAAGATTTAACAGTTTGGGGATTAAATGCCATCTGAATCTTTACATCTTTGGCAATAGTAAGTAATATACCTTGCAATTCCTGTACAAAAATCTTGTTAGCTTCTTTTTCAGAATCAATATAGAAATAGTTGCCGTTGCCGTTATCAGCAATTATTTCCATTTTGCTATCCTGATAATTTCCAGTGCCAAAGCCGAGCACACTCATAAATACACCTTTTTGTCTTTCGGTTTCTACCAGAGTTTTCATTTCATCATCTGAAGAAACACCCACATTAAAATCCCCGTCCGTTGCCAAAATAATCCGATTATTACCTTTAGGAATATAGTTTTGTTTGGCAACTTTATATGCCAGCTTCAGTCCTTCACCACCAGCAGTGCTGCCACCAGCTTTCAAATTATCAAGGGCACTGAGAATAGTATTTTTTTCACTTCCGGAAGTGGGAGGCAATACCAGTCCGGCGGCTCCGGCATATACTACTATCGAAACATAATCTTCTTTACGTAGTTGATTTACCAGCAAATGAAATGATTTTTGAAGCAATGGCAATTTATCATCTTCTTCCATTGAGCCAGATACATCAATTAAAAATACCAAGTTACTACTCGGAATACGGGCAGGTTTTATATCTTTACCTTGCAAACCTATTCTTACCAATCTGTGTTTTGCATTCCATGGACAATCTGTCATTTCAGTATTTACTGCGAAAGGCTGACTACCTGAAGGCTGCTTGTATTCATAATCAAAATAATTAATCATTTCTTCGAGTCTTACAGCCTGAGCCGGAGGTAGTTGATTAGTATTAAGAAAACGCCTGATATTGGAATAGCTAGCTCTGTCAACGTCGATAGAAAAAGTAGAAAAGGGCTCTTCTTCTGTTTTCATAAATCTTGATTCGGGAATATCCTGATAAGATTCTCCTGAAATTGGTTCCTCAGGCATGCTAGGCACTGGAGGTGCAGAAATATAACTTTGTGACTGGTCTTTTATAGCCATATCATAAGTCATTTCGGTTTTTTTGCTTGTATTTTGTGAGCAGGAGCTTACAAGCCATAGCAGCATTGCAATACTCCAAAGATAATTGGGAAAACGGTTTTGACGCTTTTTCATAGTTTTGTGGTTTATTTGAGGAAAATTTGTGAAAATGCCTGAAACAAAATGGATTTGTCAGGTTAAATAAAGCTAAAAAGGTAAAAACAGGCTTTCCCGGAAGGTTTGATATACAAAACTTTATACTGTAAATATAAGTAAGTAACCCTGATAATTTGTTAATTTTTGTAAAAATAATGCAACTCAATTTTAAGCAACTCGGGCAGGGACAACCCCTGATTATTTTACATGGTTTACTGGGTTCGGCAGATAACTGGCTCACCATTTCAAAAGCTTTTGCCGAAAAATATACGGTCTTCTTGGTTAATCAACGGAATCACGGACGTTCACCGTGGGACGATACACATACCTATGAAGCATTGAGCAACGACCTGCATGAGTTTATTGAAAGCCACAATCTTCAGAACCCGGTTTTGCTCGGTCATTCTATGGGTGGGAAAACAGTCATGTTTTATGCTACCCGTTATCAGAATTTTGAAAAAATAATAGTAGTAGATATTGCACCCAAACCTTATATGGTAGATTATTCGGATTATTTTACCGGAATGATGGGGATGAATCTGGCTGCTACTGAAAACCGACAACAGGCTGAGGAGTTTCTTACACCTTATGCTCCTGATTTTGGAGTAAGACAGTTTTTACTCAAAAACCTGTATCGTGATGAAAAAGGACATTTTGCCTGGCGACCCAATCTGGAGATTTTGTCATCACAAACAAAAAACATAGGACAGATGCTTCCCGAAAATGCCTTTTCTGACAAACCTGCTCTTTTTATTAGAGGTGAAAGGTCGGATTATATTCTTGATTCTGACTGGCTGGATATTATTGAACATTTCCCCAACAGTCGTCTCGAAACAGTTGCCGGAGCTGGTCATTGGGTACAGGCAGAGCAACCTGCCGGTTTTCTTGAAAAAGTATTGCCATTTTTAGAAATTTTGGGAAATTAAAAGTCTGAAACAGCATACAATTTTAAAAATCTGGAATAGCTTTGTGACTTGTATTCTTTATAAAATTTATATGTTTTATTCAAATTTTCAATTTCACACTATGTACACTAAAAACCTGTTATTTTTTGTATGCGTGAGTCTTTTTATAGCTCTGCTGCCTTCCTGTCAAACTTCTGAAAAGAAAAGCGAAAGAACTGCTGATTCAGCTTCTGTAAAAACCTATATCAGTAAAACAGTTTTCGGAACAGCAGATAACCAACCTGTCGATTTGTATACACTTACCAACGAAAATGGTGTTGTTGCAAAAATTACTAATTATGGTGGTATCATCACCTCGCTCAGTGTACCTGATAAAAATGGAAAAATGGAAGATATAGTATTAGGCTATGATTCATTGTCAGGTTATCTCAAATCTACACCTTATTTTGGAGCAATTATCGGAAGATACGGCAATCGTATTGCCAAAGGCAAATTTACACTGGATGGTAAAGCTTATAAATTAGATACCAATAACATTGGCAATCACCTTCACGGAGGTATCAAAGGTTTTGATAAAGTAGTATGGACAGCTACTCCCACAGAAGGCACAGAACCTTCTCTGAAATTAACCTACCTGAGCAAAGATGGGGAAGAGGGTTATCCGGGAAATCTGTCAGTGGAAGTAATTTATACGCTTACCAAAGACAATTCTATAAAAATAGAATATACTGCTACTACCGATAAACCTACAGTAATTAATCTTACTAATCACAGTTATTTTAACCTGACAGGTGGGAAAGCTGATGTACTTGACCATGACCTGGTGCTGAATGCAGATAAATACCTCCCCGTTGACAAAACTCTGATTCCAACCGGCATAAAACCTGTGAAAGGAAGTGCTTTTGATTTTACTACCTCACATAAAATCGGTGAAAGAATAAATGATGCCAAAGATGAGCAAATTAAATTTGGAGGTGGCTATGATCATTGCTGGGTTTTAAATCGTACAACCAAAGACTCTTTGTCGCTGGCTGCTACACTCTCTGAAGCTTCTTCCGGAAGAAAAATGGAAGTTTATACTACTGAGCCTGCCATACAGTTTTATTCCGGAAATTTTCTTAATGGCAGCATTACCGGAAAAGGAAATATTGTTTACAAATTTCGTTCAGGCTTATGTCTCGAAACAGAACACTATCCTGATTCACCTAATCAGGCTTCTTTCCCTTCTACTGTTCTTAAGCCCGGAGAGACTTATCATACCATAACAGTCTATAAGTTTTTGTAAAAAAACAAAAAGGAGCCATTCTCACAGAATGGCTCCTTTCTTTCAATATAATTCAAAAACTCTTATTTCAGATAAAATACAAACTCTCCTCCTTCATCGCCTGCATTTTTCATAGCATTGCCTAATGGAGTCTGCTCAGAATTATTTCCTACAGAGGTTTTTACATATTGTTCCAGTTCAGAGCAAGCTATTTTCTTTTTAGTGTTCTCCTGTAAAAATTTGATAAAATAGGTAGCAAAAGGGCTGTTTTTGCCTGCTGTTCCATCCGACACATATTCCAGCCGACCAGAAGTAAGACATCTACGGGATTTAAACTGCTCTACATTTTCTACATATCCTCTGCTGGAAGCTGATATCAGAGACCCCGAAAAACAGGCATCCGCTACTAAAAAAACATGGCGGGCGGGCAAAGATTTGATATATTTTAACAGGGTCGAATTTGGAAGATATTCCGTTTCTTGCCCTTTTTGAGCATCTACGGGTATCCAGTAGCCTTCCTCGATTTCAGCATTATAAAAACCATGTCCCGAAAAGTAAATCAGCAAATTGTCGTTTCCAGAAAGCTTTTGTCGTACTTCAGCAATTTTGGCAAGAATATTTTTAGCAGTAGCACCTTGGTTATAGAGTTCAAATACATTTTGTGGCTCAAATGTATAACGGGTTGTTAGTACTTTTTTGATATCCTGAGCATCTTTCTGGGCATTTGTCAGAGGATTCCAGTATTTATAGCTATTAATACCAATAACCAGTAAAAAATTTTTTCCGGCGACCGAAGGCTGAAACTCTTCCAAATCTTTAGTTTCTGATTTCTTAGGATCTGTTTTTTTGGGTTCTGTTGGGCTTATATCATTTCCTTTGGTTGGTATGGTTTCAGTTTTCGCTATCGGAGCATCTGGCATTTCCCAAAAAACAACTTCTTTTTCCATGCCCATTGACACAAAATAATTTTTATCAGGACTGAAAGCTATACTAATCAAACTAAGACGGCTCATTTCATTTTCGTTTACAGTAGTGATAGAACCGTTTTTCCATTCCCATATTTTAAATGTATTCATCCTGTTTCCTCCAAGGTATTTGCCATCAGTACTAAACGAAAGAGAACTCATATAATCGGCATCTGCATGACTTTTATCAGCAATAAATTTACCTCCGGAAAGTTTAAAAGTCAGCAGTCTTTCTGAAGTCGAAGCTACAAAATATTGCCCCTTAGGATGAAAAGCTATATCGTATATATCATATCTTTCAGGTAAAGATTGAAAAAGTTTATACTCGTCTCCCTGTTGCATATATACCTGTAATTCAGAAATTTTCCCGTCAATCAGTTTTTCCTGTGTATCAAAACGAGCATTTCCCATTCTTCCACCAATAATAAAAAATTTACTGTCAGGAGAAAACCGAACTACATTTGCATGTTCCGAATAAGCTCTTTCAGAAACCTGAACAGACAAAGTTTGAGTTAATACAAACTGCTCATTTTTCCACCGGAATACTTTTACTTTTGAATCATTTCCTACGGTTACAAGTGTTTTGCCGTCCGGGCTTATATCCAGATGATTGATATACTCTTCATGGGCTTTTATTTGCTGAATGGGCTTTTTGTCAGAAAGTCTCAAAACTACCAAATCACCAAAAGCCTGAAATTTTGTAAAAATCAGATATTTTTCATCTGGTGTAAATACCACATCTCCTGCTCCTGCATTACCGGGTCCTTTATAAACCCAGATTTTATCAAAATTTTTGTCATAGAGTTCGGTGGCAGCACCAGAGGTAGCAATAGCAAACATACCCGACTTGGAGGAAAAGGCTATGTGACAGGGATTATCTTCAAAACCTGTTAGCTTCTTTTTCTGCATCAGTATAATATTCTGAGCCTGAATATTTCCAAACAAAAAAATCAGGGAAATAAAAAAATAAATAGTTGGATTAAAGTGTTTCATATAACTTGATTTTAAATGCAGATAATGGATGTATTTTTTATAAAAAACTAGTAAGTTTTAATGAGAGAATCCGGTAAAAGTAACTCAATTTTGTTTCACATAAAAAAATCCTATATTTCCTCAAAAAACAACAAAAATATTCCTTTTATCAATATGCAACGTCGTGATTTTGTAAAAAAAAGCCTTGTTTCAGCTACCTTTGCGGGGGCATCTCTTAGTACTTTCTCTCAAAACAAAGAAATGAATCCTGTCAAAAATCAGTTTAATCTTAATTACGCTCCCCATTTCGGAATGTTTCAGCAAAGTGCCGGCGAAGATATTTTTGCTCAATTGCAGTTTATGGCTGACAACGGGTTTACGGCTCTCGAAGACAATGGTTTGTTGGGAAGAACAGTAGAAGTGCAGGAAAAACTTGGAAAAGAATTACAAAGATTAAATATGCAAATGGGCGTTTTTGTAGTAGATGGAGGCGATAACTGGAAAGTATCACTGACTACCGGTAAGCAGGAGTTTAAAGATAATTTTCTGAAAACCTGTCGCAGGGCTGTAGAAACCGCCAAACGTGTAAATGCCAAATGGATGACTGTGGTACCTGGTTTTTACGAACGCAACTTTCCAGTAAACATACAAACTGCCCATGTGATTGATACCCTCCAACGGGGAGCTGAAATATTTGAACCACATGGTTTAGTAATGGTGCTCGAACCACTCAGCGATACTCCTGATTTATTTCTTCGCAATTCTGACCAAACTTTTATGATTTGTAAGGCAGTAAATAGTCCTTCCTGCAAGATTTTATATGATATTTACCACATGCAACGCAATGAGGGACATCTGATTCCCCATATTGATATGTGCTGGGATGAAATAGCTTATATACAGATAGGTGATAACCCTGGACGCAAAGAACCCGGAACAGGAGAAATTAATTACAAAAATATTTTTAAACACCTGTATGAAAAAGGCTACAAAGGGATAATGGGCATGGAACATGGCAATGCCAAACCAGGTAAAGAAGGAGAACAAGCATTGATTAACGCTTATCTGGAAGCTGATTCTTTCCTGCCAAAGCCTGTGCCCGTAGAAACGAAAGGAAAAAAGAAATAAAAAATCAATTCCTGAACTTGCTCTAAAAAAGTGAAAGTTCAGGAATCTATCTATTTTTCTATAAAAGTCGGTTTTCTTACAGATGATAAAAGCTGGGACGTTTGTTTAAGTATTTCAGTAGCAGCATCTATTTCTTCTTTTTTATTTGAAAGACTTTCCACATTAAAGCCAACTGGTATCTGCTTTGAAGTAGCAAAATCTAAAATTTCGGCAGCAATCTGAATGGAAGTATGTACTGAAGTTTCCAGGATATCTTTTGAGTGCTTTAAATCATTATAGAGCCATTTGGGGACTTCTATACCAAGCCACTTCATAAACTCCAGTGTTTTGAGTGAACCACACGGACTCAAAGTAAATAATATAGGCTTTAGACTATAATTATTGTCGAAAGAGTCATAAAAATAGTCGGAAAGCAAATTTTTGGTATCATATACATTATATACACATTGCGAAACAAAAAAGCTGCATCCTTTTTGCTTCTTTTCCAGAATCCTTTTGTGCTCATCTCCTTTTTTAGAATGCCTTTCCGGAATAGTTACTCCTCCGAGCAATAGGTGGTTAAATTGATTACTCCTTAACTCATAGGCATCGGTTAGTGTAAACTGCGTTTCGGCAAGTTGTGCTTTTGACGAAGCTCCTACAAATACTACATGCTCAAGTTCTTTATTTCTAGTAAGCCAATCAGCAAACATCTCTCTGGTATGATTGGCAATACTTTTATAAATTATTTTAGGGATTTTGATGCTACTCAAATAATTTCCGGCATAATCTTCTGGAGCAATAGTAGGCACATAAGGAAAAGTACGTTGTTCGTTTGTGCGGTGGCTCTCATCCTGAATATCATACAAAATCAGTCCATCTATTTCAAGCTGACTGATACGGGCAATCTGTTTTGCAGCTATGGTTTCAAGTTTTTCTGCTTCTGTAGTTATTTTGGGCGGGGCAAAACTATAAAACAGCAATCCACTGCTTTCATTTAATATTTTGTCTTTTAATCGGGTCATTTAGTTGGGTTTCCGGGTATTTATCTTATGTTTTGAATTAGATTTTGATTAGCCGTAAAAATAGGCAGTTGATACTGCCTTTGAAAATAACGCATAAATTGTAATAGGTAAAAAGCAATTAATTGATTTTACTAAATATTTTTAACCATCTTTACCCTGTAAAAATAAGTAAAGATAAGAATCTAATAAAAGAAAAAGTAACATGCACTTTGTATAATATGGGTATCAAGTAAAGCTTGAAAAACATTTATACTCTCAAAATCAAACATTTGCAGAGGCAATTCAAATATTTTTTTACTAAAAGCATATTGCTCATAAAGTCAGGCTCACCAATAAAAATCCTCTAACCTATTTCTGCAATTTCTTTTTTGGTAGTCTATAAGAAGTAATGCTGTTATGGAAAATTACATAAATTTATGTAAAAAATATAGTCTTATTTACATTGTATTTTGCCATGATTACTTGTCCTTCTTGTCAGAGCGAGCATATTAAAC
>JAESFG010000753.1_pt1 | contig 10068 bp, 3 predicted proteins | sample 9269371 | NCBI WGS metagenome assembly JAESFG01 (sample SAMN14506227, study PRJNA617093) | algae metagenome | isolation source: Aetokthonos hydrillicola CCALA 1050 (B3-Florida) and co-occurring... | place: USA: South Carolina | collected 2013-01-01
CAATAGCAGGACTACACTAGATAGCTTCGTCGACAAAATCGACGACAGGCTTCTTATTGTTTGCTCGAAAGTACAACTTTCATAAAAATTATTTGGTTTTAAAGACAGTACCTTCAACGGCCTCACCCTAAATCCCTCTCCAAAGGAGTGGGACTTTGAAGCCCTGGTGTTATAGCCCCTCCTTAGGAGGGGTTGGGGAGGCTGTTGCTGCAGTACAAGTGTGCGACGCAAGGAACGCCCAATAGACTTCCTGCTGCTGGGTTCCAAAATAGTACACAACAACAAAGGCCGGTTATTGCTAACCGGCCTTGTTGTTATCAATAAGCTTATTTATTGTTTGGGTATGCTGTCTTTGCTTACAGCCGCTTCGGGCGAGGCAGCTTTAGGCTCGGTATATTGCTTACGAATGCCATCTAACGCTTTCAGGTAACTTTCTGCAGTGTTTTTGTCATCATCTGTATTCAGTGCATTCTGTCCATCCAGCGAATTGTAGTAAGTAATTTGCTGTTGCAGGTCTTTCTTAATGCTGTTGTACACCTTAGTGGCCAGTTCAATAGCACCTGCTTTGTAGCAGGCCTCCATAAACATGATAGAGCCCCTGTTGTGCATGTTGCCACGGCTGGTCATACCGTAAGGCATGTTTTCTTCCAGCATCATCTTGTCGCATTTTTCCAGCACTTTTTTGGCATCTTCTTTCCTGTTGCGGTTAATTAAGTCTGTAGCAATATCGGTATGTGCATCCCTAATGCTATTCAGGTGCCTTCTGTTCTCTTCATCAAAGTAAACGTTTTTAATGTTGGCACTGCCGTAGGCAAACTTGTTCATTACGTTGCTGTAAGCAGTATCGGTGTTTACAAATGAGTTGGTTGCCACAGCCGCTGCAGAAGGTTCAACAGGTACCAGCCTGTAGCTCATACCGTCAGACCTCAGGTATTTTTCAAAGCCCAGGTTTATCTGGTATTGTGAATTGCTGGTAAAATATATAGGCCTGTTCCATTTGTTGGCGGCAATAATGTTCAGCAATGCCAGGTCATTTTTCATAAGCGTATTGCGTGGTATAACAAAACGCAGTTCATTGATGACACTGTCTGATGCATTAACGGTTTTGTTGGCCAGCACCAGGTTTTTATCTACCGGTACAGATACGTTTTTAACAGGCAGGCCGGGTGAGCCGGTTTCTTCGTCGGCTATCCTTGGGTCATCGCTGCCCATGTAATCTTTCATCAACGTGTACAGGTCGTAATAAGCTGTTTCAGGGTATGCAGGTTTAGGGGCATAACGTACATAATCACGTTTGCGGCCTTCAATCTGGTCTGCAGTCCATATCACATCTATAGAATCGCTCTGGTTTACTTTATAACGCAACTGGTTAATGTACCAGTCTATGCCCAGCAGGCTGTAGTTGATGACACGTACATCGGTACGTATGCCTTCTACTTCCTGTGCATACCATAGCGGGTATGTATCGTTATCGCCAAAGGAGAAAAGGATGGCATTGGGTGCACAGCTTTCCAGGTAATCTTTAGCCAGGTCGCGTGCCAGTTGCTTTTTGCTGCGGTCGTGGTCATCCCACTCTTGTTGTGCCATCAATGCAGGTACGGCCAGCAGGCAAACCAAGGTAGCAACAGTAGCAGATGCCCCCTGCGGAATGGTTTTGGCCAGCCAATCCCTTACTTTCAGTACACCCAGGCCTATCCATACGGCAAACGCATAAAAAGAACCCACATAAGCGTAATCACGCTCACGGGGCTGGTTGCCCGCCTGGTTTAAGTAAATAACAATGGCTATACCTGTAAAAAAGAACAATAGGAAGTTAACAAAAGCATCGCTGCCGTTTTTGCGGAAATGGTAGAACAAGCCAATCATGCCCAGTATAAAAGGCAATGCAAAAAGGGTGTTGCGGGCTTTATTGTGTTTGATGCTGTCTGGCAGGTGTGATTGGTCGCCTAAACGCATGGCATCAAAAAAGTTTATACCGGTAATCCATTGGCCGTCCCTGGGGTTGCCCACGTAAGAGCCTTGTATATCGTTGGCCTTACCGGCAAAGTTCCACATAAAGTAGCGGAAGTACATGAAGTTAAGCTGGTACTCAAACAGGAAGTGTATATTGTCTGCCTGTGTAGGCTGGCGTTCATAACCATCTTTTGACTGGCCTATGCCCAATACCACCGAATAGTAATTGGCATGCCCCTGGTCGTTACTGGCATCCCATACACGCGGAAACACCATTTTATCTTCGGCAGGGTACACATAACTAAAATCCTTACCGGTTTCAATGTATTTGTCTTTGCCTTTTTGGTATTTGGTAGCACCTTCTTTAATGTCTACAGGGCGGGCAGTATATTTCTGGCCGTATAGAATAGGAAAATCGCCGTATTGCTCACGGCTTAAATAGCCTACCAGGCTGTTGGGGTTGTCTACATTGTACATGTCTACCGCAGGGTCTGCACTACTGCGTATCATGGTAGTAAGGTAGGTGCTGTAACCAATCAGCATAAAGCTAATGCACCACAAAGCCAGGCGTAAATAAGACCAGCCTTTTTTGGCGGCATAACGCAGGCCAACCCATACCAGTACAATCAGCAATACAAAAAAGAAGGCAAACCCGCTAAAAAAGGGTAGTCCAAAATTGTTTACAAACAAGCGGTCAAAAGCACCGGCACCTTTAATGCTGTACTGTATAACGCCTACCTGTACAATACCGGTAAGCACACAACCCAATATGAAGAAGATGTAAACACCACCATAAAAATCTTTTTTGGCCTTGTTAATGCTTTCTACTGCAAACAATAAACCTATAGCTATACCTGTACCCAAAATGGCCAGGCCAGCCAGTGTAGAGTCCATAGGCACACGCTCTGTGGCTTGTGCATTGGCAACAATCAATGCACCAATAAAGCCCAGTATACCACCGGCAATGGCAAGTATCATAAACCATTTGCGAATTACCTTATAGTTAAAGAAGGTTCTTTTGCGGAAATAATACACCATTACAATGGCGGGTATGGTTAACAGGTTTAACAAGTGAACGCCTATAGATAAACCCATCATAAAAAAGATAAACACAATCCAGCGGTCGGCACCGGGCTCATCGGCCTCATGCTCCCATTTTAAAATGGCCCAAAAAACCAATGCCGTAAAAAATGAACTCATGGCATACACCTCGCCCTCAACCGCACTATACCAAAAGCTATCGCTGAAGGTATAGGCCAAAGCACCTACCGCACCGGCACCCATAATACTAATAATCTGGCTGGAGGTAAGGGGTATGTTAATGTCTTTATGCACAATCCTGCGGGCAAAATGGGTAATGGTCCAAAACAGGAAGAGGATGGTAAAACCACTGGCCAGGGCATTCATAATATTAACGGCCTTGGCAGCAATATTGGCGTCGCCGCCAAAAAGCACAATAAAAACACGGCCCAACAACACAAACATGGGGGCACCTGGTGGGTGTGGCACCTGCAGTTTAAAACAACTGCTCACAAACTCGCCGCAATCCCAAAGGCTGCCGCCGGCCTCTGTGGTAAGTATATACACAGAGCAGGCTATTAAACACACTATCCAACCGGTAATGTTGTTGATCTTTTTAAAATTCATTGTTTTGGTTTTTAAAGAGAGTGGCAAACATAATTGAATAAACGCAAAATCGAAAATGCAGTTATGGGCCCTAAAAGGCGGTTTTTGTTAAACTTATGTTGCTTTACAAGGCATGGGCCCGCACCTTACGGCACAAGGCACTTATGGCTGTATCGCACGCTGGTTAAGCGGTCTTTTTTTGGTACCCGGCAGCAGGAATACTATGAGGCACCGGTTGCGTCGCACACTTCGGCAGCAGAGCCTTGTGGCAACTGTTTGTAGTTTGTAGTTTGTGGTTTGTGGTTGATAAAAACGGTCAACCTTTTTTAGGCATCAACAATCAACATTCAACAAACTTGAAACTCGTAATCTGTAACTGGTAATTTGTAACAACACATCACCCCAACAAACAGTTACCCATTGCACCTGCAGTACAATCCCCCATGAAGCCCGCTACACACAGGCAAATGAAGGAGGAGTAAACTTCCATCTTGTACCTTCCAAAATATTCTTTGTGCCTCCGTGCCTTTGTGGCTGAGTATTGTTCCTTCAGAGGAAGTGTGCGACGCAACCGGCGCCCAATAGCATTTCCTCTGTTGGTTTCACTAAAAAGAAAGGCCCTGCCCTGCCGCTGGTAACAGATAAATTGTGTAAACTGCACCCTATGCACAACCTGTTATTGCAACAGCATTATGTTTTAGAAAACGAGCGGGTACGCCTGGAGCCGCTTGCCGAATCACATTTTGACGCTTTGCTGCCTTACAGCCTGCACGAACCCGATACCTGGCAATACGGCCTGGTAACAGCCGCCGGTGCCGATAACCTGCGTCATTATATTGCCCAGGCATTGGCAGACAGGCAAGCTGGCAACAGTTATGCTTTTGCCGTGTTTGATAAGAAAGCGGGTATGTATGCAGGCAGTACCCGGTTTTACGATATTCAACCCGGCAACCAAACCCTGCAACTGGGCTATACCTGGTATGGCAACGCTTTTAGGGGTACCGGGCTTAACCAACACTGCAAGTACCTGCTGCTGTCATTTGCTTTTGACAACTGGCAAATGGTGCGTGTGGAATTTAGGGCAGACGCAGCAAATGCACGCAGTATTGCCGCCATGAAGCGTATTGGCTGCACTGTGGAAGGAATTCTGCGGCAAAATGTACCCAAACCTGGTGGTGGCCGCAGGGATAGTATGATACTTTCGATACTGCAAAGTGAGTGGATAGCGGAAAAAAAGCAGCAATTACAGGATGTATTGATGAAATTTTAAGCCAATGCTAAAATTGGCACAAAACTGTATGTAGCATTTGCGGAAAAGCATTATGAGCCATGCATACAGTAGCCAAACAAATTATTCAAAGCAAATTTATACCTGCACTGTTAACGTGTACCATTAAAGCGTGTGTCATTTTTCACAGGTATCTTTTTTTGATACGGTAGAATAAGCACCGGCTGTTATACATTTGCAGCCGATATGAAATATTCTCAGCACATTGGTATAGCAGCGGCAGCAGGTTTAATGATTATTTGCTTTTTGCCCTGGATATACGTTCCGGCATTAGGGTTAACGCTAAACGGCGTAAACGGAACCGTGAATGAACAATTGACTTTTGGAAGGCAGGTTGTACCCCATAGCCTTTTTTGCATATTGGCCATTTTATTATTTAGCATACCCCGTGTTTGGGCCAAAAGGGTAAATATTTTTGTAGCTTTTTTAAACATGGGCTGGGCCATTAAAAATTATATCCTTTTTTCTATTTGCAGGCAAGGCATTTGTCCTGAATTAAAACCAGCACTTTATTTATTAGTGTTTTTTGCCATTATTATGCAATTGGCCAGTTTGCTGCCAAAAATGAGCTTACCGCCGTCTAAACAATAAGTTGACAAGCTTTAAAACCGGGTTTTACAGCTTAATGCAGACTTATAAACGCACACCGTTAACTTAAAAAGAAATAAAAAGTTAATCTTGATGAACGGGCATTACCCCCGGTTTTGAGTTGTTTAACTATTTGCAAAACAGCTTATTATTTAATTTTTTTTTTTATAAGGCGTATTGTAAAAGTCCTCCTGAAAAATCAATTAATCCTCTTTTTGCCAGTTTTCGCAGGTGTAAATTCAAGGTTTAATAACCAAACGGATTAACCTATGAGAAAATTGTACTTTGTACTTTTTGGGGTGCTATTGTATGTAGCCTCCAAAGGGCAGACGACAGTTGACATTTACGCCACTGGGGCAGCCGGATCCTTTGCTACGGGATCGGTCAGCTCTACAGGCACCAAGAACGATGGTAACATGGTTACCATTAACTCTTCAGCCAACCGGGGCTGGGCCAGGTTTGACCTCAGTTCCATTCCTTCAGGATCGGTAGTATCGGCAGCCACCATCAGTTTTACTACCTATTCTTCCACCCTTTCTACTGCAACAAACAATGTGTATGGTTTTATTGGTGACCCCTCTACCATGAGTGGTACGGCACTGTACACCAGTTGCGGATCGGGCACATCGTTTTATGCCGCCTCGTGGGCAGCTGCCGCAACCATTACAGGCACAATCAATGCCACGGGCTTAAGCTTTTTATCTAACAACACAGGCTCCTCGCAGGTTTGCCTGGGTTTTGTTAGGGGATCTACCAATAGTTACAACATTTATGGTTACCCCGGCACTACCACGCAACAGCCTAAACTTACCATTACTTACACGGTATTGCCCGCCTGTTCTACAGTTACACCCGGCACCACCACATCAACAGCATCGGTTGTATGTACTACAGAAAGCTTTAACCTTGCTGTAACGGGAGCCACCAGCGGTGTTTCGGGCCTGTCATACCAATGGCAGTCTTCAGCAAACAATACCAGTTGGAGCGATATCAGCGGTGCCACATCGGCCACCTACAACAACGTAACACAAACTACCAACACTTATTACAGAAGAAAAATAACCTGCGGTACCACCAGCGATTATTCACAATCTGTATTGGTGAGTGTTTCTGCTGCAGCCACCGTGCCTTATATGCAAGACTTTGAGTCGGCCACTGTGCCTGCCATTCCAAGTTGTACATCTATTGAAAATGCAGGTACCGGTAATAACTGGACGGTTGCCAGCAACCCCGGTAATGGTTTTACCAGCAAAACTTTACAATATGCTTATAACCTGACAAACGCAGCCAACGCCTGGTTCTTTTTAAAGGGAGTGGCATTAACAAGCGGTGTTTCTTACCGGTTAACATATAAGTACGGCAACAACAGCACTACTTATGTTGAAAAACTGAAAGTAGCTTATGGAGATGCTCCTGCATCGGCCAATATGGCCAATGTGCTTTTTGACCATTCATCAGTAGCAGGCGGCGTTCCGGCTACCAACACCATTGATTTTGTACCGGCCGCTACAGGCACTTACTACTTTGGTTTCAATGCATATTCTATTGCCAACCAGTTTAACCTGTATGTAGACGATATCAGCATTAGCCTAACCCCTTCTTGCGATGCACCTTCGGGGTTATTGAAATCTGCTATAACATCTACCGGTGTGCAACTGGATTGGACAGCACCTTCTACAGGCAACTCCCCTTCCAGCTATAGCCTGTACTACAGCACTACCAATACTGCACCTGCACTTACAGCTGCCCCTAATAAGGCAGGTATTACCGGCACTACATACAGTATTAGCGGCTTAACGCCCAATACCACGTATTATGCCTGGGTAAGGTCTAAATGTTCTGCCACAGATTCCAGTGCATGGAGCCAGGTAATATCTTTTACCACTGCTTGTGTACCTGTTACCACATTACCATGGACAGAAGGCTTTGAAGGTGTGGCATCGCCCGCAGCACAGGTATACCCCGGTTGTTGGGCATTGCAAACCATTACAGGCACCAACTATTCCGGTACAACCACCACCAACGATACTTACCGTGCACCACGCTCCGGTACCAAATATGCTTACAGCCAGTGGAACACCACATCGTGGACGTATACACCGGGTATACAGCTTACGGCAGGTGTATCGTACGATTTCTCGTTTTACATGATGAACAAAAGCGGCGTTGCTGGCTTTACCATGGATGTTGCTTACGGCACCGGTGCAACCGATGCAGATATGACCAACACCCTTGAAGCTGCTTATGCTGCCAGCAATACCAGCTATCAGCAATTCAAATACTCCTTTACACCAGCTACTACAGGCGTTTACTATTTGGGTGTAAAGAGCACTTCAACCAACTCTACACCCTGGTACCTAAGCTTTGATGATTTTAAATTAGAGCCTACACCATCCTGCTCAGAGCCTACTGCACTCACTGTTTCTAACCTTACCAATACAGGTTTGCAATTAGACTGGACACCACCTGCTGCAGGTGGCAGCCCATCTACTTACAGCGTTTATTACAGTACAACCAGCACAACACCCGCCCTTGCCGTAGCACCCAACGTGGGTGGTATTTCCGGCACAACGGTTAACCTTACAGGTTTAACGGGTAACACTACCTATTATATATGGGTACGCAGTAAATGTAGTGCTACAGACTCCAGTTCATGGGGTGGCCCTATCAGTGTAACTACACCTTGTAACCCTGTAACATCTTTTACAGAGAAGTTTGATGCAGTTACAGCAGGCACATGGCCGGCATGCTGGGCCAAAGTAGGTACTGCAGGCAGTGCATATACTCAGGCATCTACAGCCATTTCATCACCCAACAACGTGTACATCTACAGTGGTTCTGCTACTACGCAGGCAGTGGTATCTATGCCGCCTGTTTCCAATGCAGATGCAGGTACACACCAGCTTACCTTTAAAGCCAGGTCTAACGCAACCGTTGGTGGCGTAATAGAAGTAGGTTACCTTACCAACCCGCTGGATGCATCTACCTTTGGCTCACTTGGTTCATTTACTACAACCAGTACAACCGTTGTTGACAACTTTAAACTGAGCCCTGTACTTGCCCCTACCGGTGTTACCACACTGGCATTCAGGCATACCGGCACTCCTGCTAACAGCGTATTATTGGATGACGTTGTGTACGAAGTAATACCCTCTTGCGATAAGCCAACAACCCTGGCCATCAACGCAAGCTCTGTTACTACCACAACAGCAGACTTATCCTGGAACCCTCCTACTGCAGGTGCCCCCGCTGCATCTTACAGCATCTACTACAGCACCAGCAATACATTGCCTGGTTTAACAGCAGCACCGTCTGTTGCCAATGTAACCGGTACCAGTGCCACACTTTCGGGCTTAACACCTTCTACTCTTTACTATGTATGGGTAAGGTCTAAATGTAGTGCCGCCGATTCCAGTGCTTGGGAAGGCCCTGTTAGCTTTGCTACAGCCTGTGTGCCCATAGCCAACTTACCTTGGACAGACGGCTTTGAATCCATTGCTACTACCGGCACAGGTTTATTCCCCAACTGTTGGTCTTATGTAAACGTTTCGGGCACCAACCCCGGCACTTCTAATGCCAACGATACCTACCGTGGCCCAAGGTCGGGCAGCAACTTTGCCTCTGCACAATGGAGTTCTACTTCATGGATATTTACACCTGCATTCCAGCTAACAGCGGGTGTATCGTACGATTTCTCGTTCTACATCATGAACAAAAACGGTACTGCCGGCTTTACTGTTGATGTTGCCTATGGCTCTGCCGCAACCGCTGCAGATATGGTGAATAGCCTGCAAACAGGATTTGCCGCCAACAACACCACTTACCAGCAACTTAAATACACGTTTACACCAACAGCTACCGGTGTGTACTATTTTGGTGTAAAAAGTGCTTGTCCTACATCGGCTCCCTGGTACCTGAGTTACGACGACTTTAAACTGGAAACCACACCTGCATGTAGCGAGCCTAACCCCATTACTGTACCTACTGTAACTGCCAGCAGTGCTACCATTAGCTGGACAGCCCCTGCAGTAACACCGGTTAGCTACAGTCTGTATTATTCTACAACCAATACTGCACCTGCATTAACCGCAGCACCTAGCAAAGCAGGTATTACAGGCACCACTACTACCATCACTGGTTTAACAGGTGGTACCACCTATTACGTATGGGTACGCAGCAAGTGTAGTGCTACAGACTCCAGTTCATGGGGTTCTGCATCTTTTGTAACGCTGCCGTCTAACGACGAATGTACCACTGCCCTTACCATACAGGGTAACACGCCTATTACTGGTTCTACCGTTGGTGCAACACAATCTGTACCTGCCGAAACCTGTATGAGCTTTACCGGTAATGCAGACGATGATGTATGGTATAAGTTTGTGGCTACACAAAACGGCGATGCTACTGTAACACTTACCGGCCTTAATGGCTTTGACGCGGTAATACTTGTTTACAGCGGCACTTGCGGCAGCTTTACCACACTGGGCTGCTCAGACCTTACCAGTGCCGTTGAAACTGTAAACCTTACCGGTTTAACGGCCAACCAAACCTATTACATCAGGGTGTACAGCTATGGTGCGGGTGCCTCTAACATGGGTACTTACACCATGCAA
>JAESFG010000754.1_pt1 | contig 10024 bp, 7 predicted proteins | sample 9269371 | NCBI WGS metagenome assembly JAESFG01 (sample SAMN14506227, study PRJNA617093) | algae metagenome | isolation source: Aetokthonos hydrillicola CCALA 1050 (B3-Florida) and co-occurring... | place: USA: South Carolina | collected 2013-01-01
TCACCGATTTAACAACGGGTGCAATTGAAGACACCCTAACCGAATACTTCTATTCAGAACAAAAACGCTTATCACTAAACTATCAACTTGCCAGAAAAGTTAAAGATGCTGCAATTGTTTTAGAGATATCTAACACACATTTAATTGAAGACGACGTAACGCAATTAAATACAACCAGATTTGAGTATTTATGGAGCGGCACAAACTCCAATAAAAGGTTACGACAATTTATTACTGCAAAAAACAACAGCTTTGAAACAACAGTGAGGTTTATTGGCGGCAAACAAAACAAAACAAGTTTTCAACACTCCATAGGAGTTTATAAAAACAGGCTTTGGCTCTATAACGAAATAGCTGAACAACCAATAAATAGCATTGAAAAAATATTGTACCAAAACAACAACGACAATTATAGCAGTATATCCACTGTGTTACTTTTTATTCAAACCAAAAGGGATATAAAAGTAAAAAGGCATTTAAAGATTAGCTATAAGGCATTACTAGGTAGCCAAAGTATTCAACCAGCAAAAAAAACAATTTTACAATGGGATGCTGCATTAAATTGTGAATGGGCATTATCCCAAAAAAACAAGCTCACACTTCAATTTTCTACAGTTTCTCAATTACCAACCTACACCCACTTTATAGGAGACAGTATTATACAAGCAAATACGGTATTAAAAAATAGCCTCAAAAAAATTGAACCCGAACAGTTTGAAACGCTAGATGTAAAATACAATATCACCGCACCTAATGCACTTGCATCCGTCAGCATCGGCAACAGTACAAAATTCACGCAAAAAGGGTATATCCCGGTTTCTACCATTGTTCCAGGCTTAATGGTAACCAGCTTTATCCAATCAAATAATTTGCTGTACAATACCACAATATTTGAACTTAAAAAATTTATATACCCTTTGAGAAGCCGTATACTCTTCTCTGGAAACTATTCCATATTTAACGGTAAAAGCATTGTAAATGATGAATTGTTTACACAAAAAGGACAAGCTGTTAAGCTATATGCCCAATACACATCAAGTTTTAAATTTCCTATCAACTTCGAGCTATCTTATGAAAAAAATTTCGAAGCAAACCATCAGGGCGATACCACACTAAAAAGACAAACCAGTTCACTTATAACTAAAGTAGTTTTTGCAATACCTCAAAAATGCAATATGGGTACATCCTTTGCATACAGCAAATGGGGTTTTACATCATTTAAAAGCTTTGATTTTTTTAGTACGTTCTACCTATCATCAAAAATCACGGCAGAATTCAGAATTCATAACATTTTAAATCCTGCCTATTTTTCTAGCAATTACATCACCTACAACTCTGCAACATCTGCTTCATTCAGCTTAGTTAAAAGATATGCCCTACTTACTTTCAATTACAGTTTTTAATGTGGAGACCAGCAGCAGGAATACTATTTAGCACCGGTTGCGTCGCACACTTGTACTGCAGATGCTTTGGGCATCTGCAAGGTTTAAAGTTTAACGTCTAATGTTTAAGGTTGTTCCAAGCCAAGGTGATGCCGTAAACACAAACAACATTAAACCTTAAACATTAAACCTTAAACAATGTTATGCAGTACAAGTGTGCGACGCAAGGAACGCCCAATAGTATTCCTACAGTTGGTTTACAAAATATGGTAGCGGGTGATGTTGTTGCGGGGGGTTAATCGGCAAAGCGGCTTTTGTTTTTGGGTACGAGCAGCAGGTTTTTACGCAGGGTTTGCTTGAGCTGTGTTTTGACTACCTGGCCCATGGTTTTGGCTTTGAGGTAAGCGGGTTGGCTGAAGTGCTGCGATAGCTGGGTGCGTAGCTGGTCTATTTTTTCGGGCTGTGAAATGGTGTCGCCACTCATGATGTCTAACAGCTCCATTACGCGGTAGCGGGAGGATACGAGGCGGAAGGTGATCATGGTGCGTTCTTCGGCCTGGTACTGCTCTATGGAATTGGAGTTGAGGTGTTGCAGCACATTGTTTACATACCCTGTGTTTTCTTTAAAAAACTGTGGCAGGTACAGGCTTTTGCGGCCTTCGTAGCTTTGCTGGTCAAAGTCTATGGCACGTATGCGGTACTGCACATCTTCAATATCGGGGGTGATGTTTACCACAAAGTTGTAGCTACGCATATCGCCCAGTAACTGCACAAAACAACGTTCGTTGAACTTGACAAACTCTTTGGCCAGGCGTACGGGGTTGTTGTGGGTATTGTTGATGAAATAATCGTTGATGAACACATCGCCGGGAATGCCGGGTATATGCTCTTCGATAAGGGTATGCCTGTCTGTAAAAAAGGTAATGCGGTTGGGCGATAGCAGGTGCTCCAGCTCTAGCCCATACACACGGCTGGCATCGGCCTGTTTGATGTAGTAGTGGTCGTAATTGTCGTTGAACTTGTTAACGATGCGTATGCGGAAGGGCTGGCTGTTGCCAAAGTAGCAAAAGTCTATACGGGCCACATCCAGGTGGCTGATGAAACTCATATCGCCCTCTGTTTTGAGGATGGCATACATCTGCACCAGGGTTTCCCGCAGGTATTGCCATTCGTGCATGTCGTAAGAAACGGTTTCCCAGTAAGTGGGTTTGCCGTTTTTGTCTTTAATGGGCGTGGTATAGGTAAACCGGCGAAGGTCTGCATAGGCAGCAGGCAGCTTTACCTCGCGGCCATAACGGGTAAGGTATTTACGCAGGGCATCGCCCACGGGAAAGATGGGCTTTTTGCGGCTGGGGCGTGGGTTATCGTATACAATGGCAGCATCGAACATAGGGGGGTGGTATTAGTCTAACAACAGGTTTTCGGTATCATCATCCAGCAGGTTCAGGTTAACGGCCTCGCTGCCGGCAATGCCTTCGATAGAGCCTTTGATGTGGGCCGCATTGAGCAGTACTTTTTCCAGTTGTTTTTCGCGGGCCTTCCACAGTTTTTCCATGGCATCACGTTCGCGTTGTATGCTTAGTTTCATGCTCATAAAACCTTCGCGTATGGCTTTCCACTGCTCGCTGAACTCGTTGCCGGTAAGGTAATCGTAAAGCATGGTCATTTTATCGCCTTTGTTCTCGTTGCTTTTACGCACATCAAATAATTTGAGCAGGGCATTACGCAGCAACAGGGCTACGCTACGCACTTCGCCAAAAGTGCAGATGTATACGCCGTCCTTCTCGCCAAAGCGGTCCATATCTTTAGGTAAGGCCTGTGTAACAATAATAGCCACATCGGCCCCCAGGCTACGCATATCGGCCTTCAGTTTTTCAATCCAATCCTGGGCAAAGTCTTTGGTGCGTTTGCTTTCGTAAATGATTTTGCCGGCATCTACCCCAAACTGGTTACGTACGGTTTGAATGCAATCTGCCCCGCGAACGCCTTTGCCAACTTCGCTTACCACATCGTAAGGAAAAGTGCTGCGGAGTATTTCTTCCAGCAACAGTTCCTGCACCTCGCCCTGCAATTGCATGGAGCCTTGTTCGGCCTTGCGTTTCATTTCATCCACCAGCTTTTTTTGGTCTTCAATCTGCTTTTCCATTTCCCGCATACGAAGCTGGTATTGCTCTTCTTTGAGGCTCATTTTATCGGCTTCTTCTTTGAGCAGTTGTTCCTTCAACCGCTCCCTTTCGGCCATTAGCTGCCTTTGCAGCTGCAGTTCCATTTCCTGTTCTTTTTGTAACAGGGATTGTTCTTTTTGCAGGAACTCCAACTCTTTGCGGCGGGCCTCTTTCAGGCGTTCTTCATTGTCGGCGGCTGACTGCTGCAATAGCCTGAGCTGGTTTTCATAATCGGCACTTACGGCTTTGCGTATAGACTCCTGCAGTTCGTTTTGCAGCTTCTGTTTTTCTTCGGCCAGGCGTTTATTCAGTTCCTGCTCTTTGGCCTGTAACTGCTGCTGGTAGGTATTTTCCTTTTGGCGGTATTCTTCTTCCTTTTTTTGTTGCCATTCCCTGGCTTTGGTATTCAGTTCACGCTGCACTTCATCGCGAAAGGCATCGGTAGGTTCAAACTGGTGGTTGCAATTGGGACATTTGATGAGCCCTGTCATACACTTGATTTAATTACTTACAAAATAACGGTTTTGGCACATAGCAAAAAGCAAAGGCTGCAAAGCCAATGCCCTGCAGCCTTTGCCCTGTAGTAAAACACAGGCTTATTCTACATGCACTTTCTTTTCTATCAAGGCCCCGGCTTCTGCCTCTATCAAAAACTTACGCTCGTTTACCAGGTAGCCGTTGCCTTTTTCGCAAAAATGTACTTTGATGTTTTCTACGCTAATGGGGTTGCCTTCGGGTATATCGGCCATATTGCTGTGCCTTATTTCGTGGCCGTCTACAATAATTACCAGCCCGCTGCCAATGGCTTCCATTTTATTGCCGCCGGTAATGAGCATGCCCGTATCCTCGCCCAGGCCAATGCCTATGCAACTGGGGTTGGCAGCCACGGCTTGTGCCAGGCGGCCAAAACGGCCCCTTTTTTCAAAATGCGAATCGAAGATGACGTTGTACATAAAGCCCAGGCCGGTGGTAATTTTTACCTCGCCCTTAAGGTGTGCACGGTGGGCATTGCCCTCATAAATCATGGTATTGCTCATGGCCATGGCACCGGCACTGGTACCGGCCACAACAAAACCGGGCTCGTTATGGTAACGCTGTTTGATGGTGCTGAGAAAAGCGGTGCCGCCAAAAGTGGTGGTAAGCCTAAGCTGATTGCCGCCGCTGAACATAACACCGTCGCAGGTTTGCAGGCGTTGCAGGTAGGCTTCGTCCAGGGCATCTTCGCGGTTGCGTATGTGCATAAGGCCTATGTTGGTACAGCCTATACGGCCAAAGGCATCCAGGTAGCCCTCTCCTACTTCGTAAGGTATGGTAGATGCGGTGGTAACTACTTCTATCCTTTTGTGTGTGCCGCCTGCTTCTTGTACAATGCGGCGTAATATGGCCAGTTCAAAAAAATTGAGGTTGCTCCTGTGCACTTCCCCTTTTTCCAGGTCGGTGCCTTTGTCTTCGGCACCGCCAATGGCTATCAGTTTTCCGGCAGGATGGTTCATGTTTGCTGTTACTGGTAAAGCTGCAAAAATAAGCGGTGAGGCCGAATTGTGATTGGTGAATTGTGATTTGTGAGTTGTGAGTTGTGAATTGTGAGTTGTGAGTTGTGAGCTAGATTTTGGGGACGGGCGGCAGAGCCATGTTTAATGTTTAAAGTTTAAGGTTGCTTGCAGATATGAGCTATGCTCGAAATTGAAAAACCTTAAACTTTAGACGTTAAACTTTAAACCCAGCAGATGCCCATAGCATCTGCTGTACAAGTGTGCGACGCAAGGGACGCCCAATAGTATTTCTACTGTTGACTTCCTAAAAAAAAGATACATAACCCGCGTGTGCCAAAAAGCGTGGGAAGCCGGGGTTTGGTACGATTTAAGCAATGGTTTGGCTGAACCAAAAATGCATACTATGAAAAACAACACAGGGGCCGCTGCGGCCAAAGCCAAAAATACCGTGGGCAACCAACGCCCGCCGGAAAACAAGGATAACCTGGACAGCCGCAAAAACGAGGAATACGATTACAAGGGCGATAACGTATTGCACAACAACAAGCCTACAAAAGAAGACAAGCAAAAGAAAAAAGAGGCTTAGCCTGGCAGTGCAGCGGAAGCGTATTACAACTTGGCCACCAGTTCGTCTAACCCGCGTTCATCGGCAATGTCGAGTTTTTTACGGATCCGCTGCCTTGTTTTGCGAATGGCATCGAGCGATACGCCCAGCATTTCGGCCATTTCGTTTTTAGAGAGGTCTAGTTTGCTTAGGGCAATCAACCGCATTTCGGCCTGGGTAAGCCCGGGAAAGCTTGCTTTTAAACGGTTGAAGAAGTTTTTATGCACCCGCTCAAACAAATGGCGGAACTGGTCCCAATCGCCCTCGGTAAGTATGGTGGATTGCTGCAGTTTTTCAATGATTTCATCCTGCTCGGCAGTAATTACCGAGGCATCGGGCAGGGCGTGCAACACTTCTATCTCTGAACGGAATTGTTCAATCAGTTGGTTCTTCTCCCGAATGTTCTCTACATAATATTGCAATTGCTCGCGGGCACTGCGTAGTATCTCGGCATCTTTTTTCTGGGTAATTTTTTGCTTATGGATAAACTGGTAAGCAATGATGAGCAGCAATATGGCAATGATGATAATGATGTTGCGGGCCCAAAGCTGTTTGCTTTTTTCGTCCTGCAGTTTTTCCATTTCGGCAATATGCTTTTCTACCTCGGCTTTTTGTTCGGCCTGGCTGATGCCGGTGCTGCTGTTTTTCTTTACCACCATTTCACGGTAATGGCGGGCGGAATCTAGGAAAATGTATGCTTCGTGAAAATTACCCAGAGCGGCGTTCAAACGCGATTTGCGGTTGTAATAAGGATGCAGTGCCGAAGGATAGGTAACGTGTTTAATGAGGGTATCTACCACTTTCATTTTAGCCACAGCCGCATCTATGTTGTTACGCATGAGGTAGATGTCAATAAGGGAAAGCATGGTAGTAACGGCACTGGCCCATTCGCGGTGGGCTACGCTGATTTCATAATCTGCATAAAACATGGGTATGGCTTCATCGTACTTGTTTTGCCTAAGCAGGATAAAACCAATGTTGCCAGTAACCACGCCCTGCCAAACGGTATCCCGAATGTTTTGTGCCAGCGAGAGTGCCTTTTGAAAGCAATGCAGGGCAGAGTCGTTTACGTTCATTTCGCGGAAAGCCAGGCCCAGGGTATTGTATAACTCTACCTCGTTTTTAGGAAAGGCGGGTGGGTAAAGGGCTGCCTCCTGCAAAAAACTTTTGGCTTTTGCAAAGTTGGTAAAGTCGTAATAGCAATAACCGATATCGTATAAAATATGGCTGGCGTTGGGATATTGCGGATAGCCTGCCTGTTGTACCAGGTAACGGGCTTTTAGCAGGTATTCAAACGCTACCGCATATTTTTTTTGACGATAAAACAGCATGCCCAGGTTGTGGTAAATGTCTGCATTAACATCGGGGGCGTGTTCTTTAGCAATAATCTTAAGGGCGTTTTCATAACACCCCATAATGTAGGTTTCGTTTTTGCTGCCATGCACGTACAGGTATTCGCCCATCATAATATAGGCAGATGCCTGCAGTTTAAGGTCTTCTTTTGTTTCGGCAATGTGCAGCAGTTCAGCAAATGCCATTTTCATTTGCAGGGAGTCGCCCTTACGCAGTTGCGTATAAAATATTTTTTGTGCTATGGCACAACTGTGCTCCTTCTGGCCTTGTTGTACAGCATCAAAAAAACCTGCTTTGGCATTGGTAATCCCCAATAAGACGCATAGGTATGCAATAAGGTAGCTCTTGTGTAATTGCTTCATCAAGGTAGTTTTGGTTACGAAGGCAATTGAAGCAAGTATACTCTTTTTTTAGCAATAAACTTACCTGTACTGTAGAAAAAAAGGCTAAAAAAACAGAGCAGTTACATAAAAAAAGCTTCCCGAAGGAAGCTTCCTAACATATTAAAATAGTTATCATTAATTGAAAGCCTCTCTTACGCGGTCAAAAAAGCTTTTTTCAGTTTTACCGGGCTGTGGCTTAAAGTTGTCGCTATTGGCCAGTTTTTCCAGCATGGCTTTTTCTTCGCCGGTAAGGTTTTGGGGGGTCCAAACATTTACATACACCAGTTGGTCTCCTTTGGCATAACCCTGTACTTCCGGAAAGCCCTTTCCTTTTAAACGGAATATCTTACCGCTTTGGGTACCCGGTGGTATCTTGATTTTGGCACGGCCGTCAATAGTGGGTACTTCTACGCTGGTACCAAAAGCCGCATCGGGGAAAGAGATGTGCAGGTCGTAGGCCACATTCAGGCCGTCACGCTGCAGTTCAGGATGTTGCTCCTCTTCAATTTGTATGATGAGGTCTCCCGGCCTGCCGCCCCTTTCGCCGGCATTGCCTTTACCGCTCATGCTTAACTGCATACCATCTTGTACGCCGGCGGGTATATCAATGCTGATGGTTTCTTCGCCGTACACCCTGCCTTCGCCTTTACAGGCAGTACATTTGGCCGTAACGGTTGAGCCTTCGCCATTACACGTGGGGCAGGTGGTAACGGTTTGCATCTGGCCCAAAAAAGTGTTCTGCACTTTTCTTACCTGGCCGCTGCCGCCACAGGTACCGCAGGTTTGGATGCTGCTTTTGTCTTTGGCACCGCTGCCACTACAGGTACCGCAAAGCACGTATTTTTTAACCTTCACGTTTTTGGTAACGCCTTTGGCTATTTCCTCGTAGTTCAGTTTTATTTTGATACGCAGGTTGCTGCCACGCTGGCCGCGACTTGCACCGGCATTGCCGCCGCCCCTTCGGGAGCCGCCGCCAAAAAAGCTACCAAACATGTCATCGCCAAATATGTCGCCAAACTGGCTAAAAATGTCCTCCATGTTTACGTTGCCGCCCTGAAAGCCGCCACCGCCGCCCATGCCAGGTGCAAACGCCTGGTGGCCAAACCTGTCGTATTTGGCACGTTTGTCGGCATCGCTCAATACCTCGTAGGCTTCGGCTGCTTCTTTAAACTTTTCTTCGGCTGCCTTATCGCCCGGGTTGCGGTCGGGGTGGTATTGCATGGCCACTTTGCGGTAGGCTTTCTTAATCTCATCGGCCGATGCAGACTTGGAAACGCCCAGTATCTCGTAATAATCTCTCTTGCTCATGATGTCATGTTGAAATGGTAAAGGGTCAAAAACAGGCAGCGGCCTGTTTTACAGGGTGCTGTTTATTTGCCTACAACTACCTTGGCAAAACGAATCAGTTTATCGTTCAGGTAATAACCTTTTTGTACCTCATCCAATACCTTGCCTTTCAAGTCTTCGGTTGGGGCTGGTATTTCGGTAATGGCTTCGTGTTTTTCCACGTCAAAGTCTGTGTGTATGCTTTCCAGTGCTTTTACGCCCTTGCCGTGCAGGGTGCTGCGTATTTTATTAAATACCAGTTGTATGCCTTCTTTTTGCAGTTCAATATCGGCATTGGTTTGTAATTGTTTTTCGGCACGGTCAACATCGTCCAGCACGTCCAGCAGCGATACAATCACGTCTTTACCGGCGGTCTGTATCAATTCAAGCCTTTCTTTGGATGTCCTGCGGCGAAAATTGTCAAATTCGGCCATCAAACGCAGGTATTTATCTTTTTGCTCTTCCAGTTCGGCTTGTAACTTTTCTTCTGCCTGTGGCTGGTTTGCAGATGCGGTTTCTGCATTTTCGTCAGTATTTGTTGCAACATTTGTGTCAACTGCGTCAGTTGCCTGCAATTCTTTGTCTTCCATAGTGTGTAATTGTGTAGTATGCTCTATGCTCAATTTTTTTGCCATGCAAAGAAAAGGGAAAAAATGGCAGTTGCTGTTACCGGTATGGCGGCAGTGCCTCTACACACTTTGAAACCACGTTTACCAGTACACCCGCTGCATTTTTTTGGAGACCGGCAGCAGGAATGCTATGGGGCACCGGTTGCGTCGCACACTTCAACAGCCTCACCCTAAATCCCTCTCCAAAGGAGAGGGACTTTGAAGCCCTTGTTTTATAGCCCCTCCTTAGGAGGGGTTGGGGAGGCTGTTTCTGCAGTACAAGTGTGCGACGCAAGGGACGATGCCATGCTTGCTGCTGTTGGGGTCCAAAAAAAAGCGGAAAGCGGAATGCTGAATGCTGAATGCAAATAACAGGGTGTTTAAATTGGAACGATGCATGGAGCTTTTGTTGGCTTTCAGCATTCAGCAAAAAAGGGAGCCGAAGCTCCCTTTTGTGTTGAGGTTATTTTTCTCAGCCGTTCAAGTGCCTCTCCTTTGGAGAGGGATTTAGGGTGAGGCTTTTAGTTCTTCATGAACTTGCTTACCGCTGTTTCGCAGCCGTTTGCACAGATGGCTTTGAGCAGGTAACTGCCCTGGCTTAATGTCTGCACGTTCAGTTGCAACAGGTTGTCGCCACTAACAACTGCTTTCCTTTGTTGCAGCACCACTTTGCCCGTCATATCGGTAACAATGAATGTTACGTTGTCGGC
>JAESFG010000755.1_pt1 | contig 10007 bp, 9 predicted proteins | sample 9269371 | NCBI WGS metagenome assembly JAESFG01 (sample SAMN14506227, study PRJNA617093) | algae metagenome | isolation source: Aetokthonos hydrillicola CCALA 1050 (B3-Florida) and co-occurring... | place: USA: South Carolina | collected 2013-01-01
GTGCGCTCATGCGTGGCGCGCGGCAGCATGGCGTATTCCGCCGTGACCCACCCCTTGCCCGTGCCGCGCAGCCAGGGCGGGCCGCGCTCCTCCAGGCTCGCCGTGCACAGCACGTGGGTCTCGCCGAACTTCACGAGGCAGGAGCCCTCGGCGTAGCGCGCGACGCCGCGCTCCAGGCTCACCTTGCGCAGTTCGTCAGGTGCGCGGCGGGACGGTCTCATCGCAATGCTCCGGCAGGCAAGACCGGCGTTGTAGGGCCCGCTCCGGCGAACCGCAAGCGCGCCGCGGGTGCCGGGTGGACGGGACCGCGCGGCTCCAGACGCACTCCTCGCCAAAGGCGGGCCCGAGGCCCGCGCTCCAGCGCACTTGATCGCGGCGTGTGCGACCCCCACACTCACTATCCGCCCATTCCCGGGCGAGCCGCCGGTGTCGCGCCGCTGCGCCGCCGATCCGGCGAGGGCGAGAGGCGCAATGGCGGAACCGCGGATCATCGGGGCTAGTTCAATGCGGGCTGATGTCGTGACACCTGCGGGCGGACCGCTGGTCGAGATCAACGACCGGTCGCGCGAGATCTTCCGGCGCATCGTCGAGAGCTACCTCGCGACGGGCGAGCCGGTTGGCTCGCGCAACATCTCGCGCATCCTGCCGATGGCGCTGTCGCCGGCCTCGGTCCGCAACGTCATGGCCGATCTCGAGGCGGCGGGCCTCATCTACGCGCCGCACACCAGCGCCGGGCGCCTGCCGACCGAGGGAGGCCTTCGCTTCTTCGTCGATTCGATCCTGGAGGTCGGCGACCTTTCCCAGGAGGAGCGCGCCCATATCGACGCGCAGGTGCGCGCCTCCGCCCAGAGCCGCAGCGTCGAGCAGCTGCTGGCCGAGGCCTCCGCGATGCTGTCGGGCCTGTCGCGCGGCGCCGGCGTGGTCGCCACCACGAAGGCGGCGCTGCGCCTGCGGCACATCGAGTTCGTGCGGCTCGATCCCGTCCGGTCGCTGGTGGTGCTGGTCGGCGAGGACGGCTCGGTCGAGAACCGGGTCATCGAGCTCCCCGCCGGCCTGCCCGCATCGGCGCTGCAGGAAGCGTCCAACTACCTGTCCGAGCGCGTTCGCGGCAAGACGCTGGCCGACCTCGCCGGCGAGATCGAGGCCGAGCGCCGGCGGGCCGAGTCCGAGCTCGACGTCCTCACCGCGCGGCTGGTCGAGAACGGACTCGCGAGCTGGGCAGGCGAGGCGGAGACCCGCCAGCTGATCGTGCGCGGGCAGGCCAACCTGCTCGAGGACCTGCACGCCATGGAGGACCTGGAGCGGATCCGGCTGCTCTTCGCCGACCTCGAGACCAAGAAGGAGGTGATCGACCTCCTGGGCCGCGCCGAGACCGGCGAGGGCGTGCGCATTTATATCGGCTCGGAAAACAAGTTGTTTTCGCTGTCGGGCTCATCGCTGATCGCGGCGCCCTTCCGCGACGCCAGCCAGAAAATCGTCGGCGTGCTCGGCGTCATCGGTCCGACGCGCCTGAACTATGCCCGCATCGTGCCCATGGTGGACTACACGGCGAAGGTGGTCTCCAAGCTCCTGGAGGGCGGGCGCTGAAACGGGCCGCACACGACCACCCCGCGCGGCTGCACGCAGGACTTGAGTGTGACAGTCTCTTGCCTCACTTCTCGTGACACAGTGATGACGCCGGATCCTCCGGCCTGCCGGAGAGACCCGCCACGATGTTCGACGCCGCGCCCGATCCCGTCCTTGCGACCGCCGTGCCGGCGGCTGTCACGGCCGTGCACGGTCCCGCGGCCCGAGCGGCGACCGACAGGCTCTTCGGCACGGACGCAAACCCCGTTCCGGAGGGGGCCAGGACCCGGCTCGTCCAGACGGCAGACGGCGTGGTGCTGCGCGCGGCGGGCTTCCCCGCGCGAGGTCGTGCCCGCGGGACCGTGCTGCTGCTGCAGGGACGCGGCGACCAGATCGAGAAATATTTCGAGGTGGTCGACGACCTGCGGGCCCGCGGCTTCGGGGTCCTGACCTTCGACTGGCGCGGCCAGGGCGGCTCCCAGCGTCTCCTTCCGGATGCGCGCAAGAGCCATGTCGACGATTTCGGCGCCTACCGGCGCGACCTCGCGGCTATTCTGCGCGTCGCGCGCAGCCAGCCCGGTCCGCTCTTCGCGGTGGGGCATTCGATGGGCGGCGCCGTCCTGCTGGACGCCCTCGCGGACCGCCCGGAGACGGTGGACGCCGCGGCGGTGACGGCGCCGATGATCGCGCTTTCCCCGGCCCTGAAGCCGCCCTTCGCCGAGGGCCTGTGCAGCGCTCTCGCGGCCGCGGGCCTCGGCTGCTCGTACATACCCGGCCGCACGCGGCAGGCGAATGTCGGCGGCGACTTCATCGGCGACAACATCCTGACCTCGGACGCCGACCGCTTCCTGCGCTGGTCCGGCATCATGTCGGTCGCGCCCGAGCTCGGACTGGGCAAGCCGACCATCGGCTGGCTGGACGCGGCCTTCCGCATCATGAAGCGCCTGCAAGCCAAAGGCCGCGCCGAGCGCATCACGACCCCGACGCTGGTTTGCGCCGGAACGGATGACCGCGTCACGTCGACGCCGGCTGCCGGCCGCTTCGCGGCAAGGTTGCCTCGTGGCACCGCCGACCTCGTGCCGGGAGCCCGCCACGAGATCCTGATGGAACGCGACCCGATGCGGCTGCGGTTTTTCGAAGGCTTCGACCGACTCGCCGCGACGGTGCTGCGCGACGGCCTCCGCACGAGGCGCGGAGCCGCCTGACCGGCCTCAGTGGCCGGTGGCGTCGGCCGCGCGGCTCGCCTCGAACAGGAACCACACGCGCTTCTCGGCCGCGTCGATGAAGTTCTCGAGCAGGCTCGCGCTCGCCACGTCGTCTTGCTCGTCGCACACCTCGTGCGCCGCGCGCATCGCGGCGACCACCGCCTTGTTGTCGGCGACCAGCGACCGCAGCATGTCGGCGGGGTCCACGAAGTCGCGGTCGTCGTCCTGGATGCGCGTCAGGCGCGAGACATGGCCGATGGAGCGCAGCGTCGTGCCGCCGATCTTGCGCACGCGCTCGGCGAGCTCGTCGGTGGTCGCGAAGATCTCCTCGCTCTGCTCGTCCAGCATGAGGTGGTAGTCGCGGAAATGCGGCCCGCTGACGTGCCAGTGGTAGTTCTTCGTCTTGAGATAGAGCGCGAAGCTGTCGGCGAGCACGCCGTTCAGCGCCTCGGCGATCGCCGTCACGCCATCGGGGGCGAGATCGGTCGGTGTGAGCAGGTTCGATGCGGTGGTGCCGCGCGTCGCAGTCTTGGCCTTCGCCACGGGGGATCTCCTTCGGTTGGGGGGAGGCCGCGAAGCGGCCGGCTCTGGAGAGACGGGGCGTGGACCGGAGCCCAGCGCCTGCGAGACATCAACGCACGGCGCCGCTTCCGGTTGCATGACGGCCACCGGCCTTGCACCGGCCATGGCGATCTGCCACATGCCGGGCGATGGCCCAGCCCCCTCTTCTCCTGCTCCAGTCGATCGCGCTCACCTTCGGCGGCACCCCGCTCCTCGTCGATGCCGGACTGTCCGTGTCGCCCGGCGAGCGGCTGTGCCTGGTCGGCCGTAACGGTTCCGGAAAGTCGACGCTGCTGAAGATCGCCGCCGGGCTGGTCGAGCCAGATGCCGGCACCCGCTTCGCCCAGCCCGGCGCCACGATCCGCTACCTGCCGCAGGAGCCGGACCTCGCAGGGCACGCCACGACGCTCGGCTATGTGGAGGCCGGGCTCGGGCCGGGCGACGACCCCTACCGCGCCCGCTACCTGCTGAACGAGCTCGGCCTGACCGGCGAGGAGGAGACGGGCCGGCTCTCCGGCGGCGAGGCGCGCCGCGCCGTGCTCGCCCGCGCGCTGGCCCCCGATCCCGACATCCTCCTGCTCGACGAGCCGACAAACCATCTCGACCTCCCCGCCATCGAGTGGCTGGAGAACGAGATCCGCGGCATGCGGTCGGCCATGGTGCTCATCAGCCACGACCGGCGCTTCCTCGAGACGCTGTCGCGCGCCACGGTCTGGCTCGACCGCGGCGTGACCCGCCGGCTGGAGAGGGGCTTCGGCGCCTTCGAGGCCTGGCGCGACGCCGTGCTGCAGCAGGAGGAGGACGAGGCGCACAAGCTCGACCGGCGCATCGTCGAGGAGGAGCACTGGGTCCGCTACGGCGTGACGGCGCGGCGCAAGCGCAACGTCCGGCGCATGGGCGAGCTTGAAACCATGCGCAAGGCGGCCGGCGAGCGGCGCAGGGCGCAGGGGACGGTGAAGATCAGCGTCGCGGAGGCCGACCTCTCGGGCAAGCTCGTGGTCGAGGCCGTGGACATTTCCAAGAGCTTCGGCGGCCAGCCCGTCGTCTCGCATTTCTCGACGCGCATCCTGCGCGGCGATCGGGTGGGTCTCGTCGGGCCGAACGGCGCCGGCAAGACGACGCTGCTGAAGATGCTCACCGGCACGCTCGCCCCCGATTCCGGGACGGTGAAGCTCGGCGCCAACCTGCAGATGGCGGCGCTCGACCAGGCGCGCGACACGCTGGACCCCAACGAGACGCTGGCCGCCACGCTGACCGGCGGGCGCGGCGACACGCTGACGATCAACGGGCAGCCGAAGCATGTCATCGGCTACATGAAGGACTTCCTCTTCTCGCCCGAGCAGGCCCGCACGCCGGTCGGCGTGTTGTCCGGCGGCGAGCGGGGCCGCCTGGCGCTGGCGCGGGCCCTCGCGCTGCCGTCGAACCTGCTCGTGCTCGACGAGCCCACCAACGACCTCGACCTCGAGACCCTCGACCTGCTGCAGGAGATGATCGCCGACTATCCCGGCACGGTGATCCTGGTGAGCCACGACCGCGACTTCCTCGACCGGGTCGTCACCTCGGTGGTGGTGGCCGAGGGGGAGGGCCGCTGGATCGAATATGCCGGCGGCTACAGCGACATGGTCGCCCAGCGCGGCGCCGGCGTGACCGCGAAGCAGGCGCCGCGAGAGCCGGCGAGGCCGGCTGCGGCCGCGAAGACGGAAACGCCCGTGGCGGCCCGCGACGGCAAGCGAAAAATGTCTTTCAAGGACAAGCACGCGCTGGACACGTTGCCGGCCGCCATGGAGAAGCTCCACGCCGACATCGCGGCCCTGCAGGAGAAACTTTCCGACGGCGACCTCTACGCCCGCGATCCCGCCGCCTTCGACCGGCTCAGCGCCGCCGCCGCCAGGGCGCAGGCCGACCTCGCCCATGCCGAGGAGGAATGGCTGCGGCTCGAGATGCTGCGGGAAGAGCTGGAGGGGTGAGGGCGGGCCTTTTCCTCCTCCAGGGAGGGGCGGCCATGCCACGGAGAGCCGGGATCCAGGCCGTCGTTGCGCCATGGTCCTGGTTCCCGTATCTGCACCGCTTCGCCGCGCCGCGAACGGGATGACATCGGCCTCAGGCCCGGAAGCCAGTCACTCCGGCCTCGCCTCGAAGGCCATGCGCGTCTGGTTGTGGCCTATGTTGCGGGGAAGGCGGCGGGCGGCGAACCCGGTCTGCCGTAGCAGGGCCAGCATGTCGTCCTCGGCGTAACGCGTGAGGCCGACTTCCCTGCGCAGCCGGCGATAGGGCGACGCCGCCGTCCGGGCGAGGCCCGCGAGGGCGGGGAGCAGAAAGCCCTCCTCGCGCCCGAAGCGCAGCAAGGCGAACGTGTCGTCGAGCGCGCCGGAGGCCGCAGGGATGACGTCGCCCAGCACGAGCCGGCCTTGCGGCCCAAGCACGGGCCGGATGGCGCGGAGGGCCTCGGCCAGTTCGTCGCGGCTCATGTACTGCACCACCGAATTCATCACGGCGAGGTCGACCGAGCCTGTTTCGAGCCGGGCGCAGTCCTCGGGCGCGAGCACGGTGACGGCCTGCATGCCCGTGGACCTCGCGCGAAGCCGATCCCGCACGGTCGGAGCGCTGTCGCAGAGCAGCAGACGGTCGCAGAGCGGCGCGAGCACGGCCGCGTGGCCGGCCTCACCGCAGCCATAGTCGAGCAGGACGGGCCGGCCCGGCGGCAGCAGCGCCGCGAGGTCGCGCGCGATCAGCCGGTCATGGGCGCGGCGGTGACGCTCGCCGGCATAGATCGTGTGCTCTCCGTCCCAGAACTCGCGCCAGGCCTGCATGTCTCGCACCTAGCACGGCGAGAGCAGAAGGACGAAGCGCGGCCGTTCAGGCGCCCGCGCGCTTGCGGTGCTCGGCCATCATCCCGACGAAGCGGTCGAACAGGTAGTGGCTGTCCTGGGGGCCGGGCGAGGCCTCCGGGTGGTGCTGCACCGAGAAGGCCGGGCGATCGGTGAGCGCGATGCCGCAGTTGGAGCCGTCGAACAGGGAGACGTGAGTCTCCTGCGCGTTGACCGGCAGCGTCTCGCGGTCCACGGCGAAGCCGTGGTTCATCGACACGATCTCGACCTTGCCCGTGGTGAAGTCCTTCACCGGATGGTTCGCGCCGTGATGGCCCTGGTGCATCTTGCGCGTCTTCGCGCCCACCGCGAGGGCCATCATCTGGTGGCCGAGGCAGATGCCGAAGGTCGGCACCTGGCTGTCCAGCAGCGTGCGGATGACGGGGACCGAGTATTCCCCCGTCGCGGCGGGATCGCCGGGGCCGTTCGACAGGAAGACGCCGTCGGGCTTCAGCGCCATCACCTCCTCGGCCGTGGCCGTGGGGGGAACGACGGTGACCTTGCAGCCGCGCTCGGCGAAGAGGCGCAGGATGTTCCGCTTCACGCCGTAGTCGATGGCGACGACGTGGAAGGTCTCGCCCTTGCGCGTGCGGTAGCCGGTCTCGCGGTCCCACGCCGCCTCGTCCCATCCGTAGCGCTGGGTGGAGGCGACCATCGGCACGAGGTCGAGCCCGTCCATCGCCGGCAGTGCCGCGGCCCTCGCCTTCAGCGCCGGGATGTCGAAAAGGCCGGACGGGTCGTGCGCGATGACGGCGTTGGGCATGCCCTTCTCGCGGATCAGCGCGGTGAGCGCCCGCGTGTCGATCCCGGCGAGGCCGACGATGCCGCGGGCCTTGAGCCAGGCGTCGAAGGGGCGCGACGCGCGCCAGTTCGAGGGCTCGGTGATGCCGGTGTGGACGACGACGCCGCGCACGCCGGACTCGCCCGCCATGTTGACGGTCTCCACGTCCTCCTCGTTCGTCCCGACATTGCCGATGTGGGGGAAGGTGAAGGTGACGATCTGCCCGGCATAGGAAGGATCGGTGAGGATCTCCTCGTAGCCCGTCATGGCGGTGTTGAAGCAGACCTCGCCGGTCGCCTCGCCCACGGCGCCGACGCCGAAGCCTTCCAGCACGGTGCCGTCGGCCAGCACCAGGACGGCTGTGGCGACCGGCTCCTGCCAGCCGCCTTCGGTGGCGGGGGCCTGCCCCGCCCGGTCTTGAAGCGTCGTCATTTTCGTCCTAGTCCTGCCGCCGAAGCCGGATCGGGCCGCGCCCGCGCCCTTCTCCCGCCGGCGGCGCCGGGGGGAGCGGGACTGTCGTGGACGCTGTCACTGCTCGCCGGGATCAATAAGGGCGGCGCCGGGCCGCGTCAACCGCGCGGCCCGACCGGCAAAAGCGTTGCAATTCAAGGGGTTCGTTCCGGCAGGGCCGGACTGTCCCCAATTCGGGGCGGGCCTTTGCGCGCCGCCCCACTGGAGGAACGGATGCGCGAGCGGTTCACCGAGGTGCTGAAGGAAGCGATGAAGGCCGGCGACAAGCGCCGCGTCGCGACCGTGAGGCTGATCACCGCCGCGCTGAAGGAGCGCGACATCGAGGCCCGCGGCTCCGGCAAGGGCGAGATCGGCGACGACGAGATCCTCGCCCTCCTCCAGAAGATGATCAAGCAGCGCCAGGAGAGCGCCTCGATCTACACCGGCGCCGGCCGCCCGGAGCTCGCCCAGCAGGAGAACGAGGAGATTGCCATCATCTCCTCCTTCCTGCCGCAGCAGCTGAGCCCCGAGGAGACCGACGCCGCCATCGCCGCCGCCATCGCCGAGACGGGCGCCGCCGGCATGAAGGACATGGGCAAGGTGATCGGCGCCCTGAAGGCCAAGTTCGCCGGCCAGATGGACTTCGGCAAGGCCAGCGCCGCCGTGAAGGCGAAACTGAGCGGGGGCTGACATGCGGGTCTGGTGACCCGCGCTCCGGAGGCCTGGACCGCGCGTCTCCGGACGCGCTTTTCCTTCGTGCCAGCGCTCCGCAACCGCCGGTCGCTTCATCCGCGCAGGGGCCGGGCGTAAGCTGCGCGCCCATGAACGTGCGCACGCCCGCTTCCGCCTTCCGGCCCCGGTCTCCCGCGCCGCGGACCACCCGCGCCGCGCACGGCCTGCCGCGCCGCGCCTTCACGGTGAAGGAGGTCGAGCGCATGTATCGCCGCGGCATCCTCGGGCCGGAGGAGCGGATCGAACTCATCGGCGGGGAGCTGGTGCCCATGGCCGCGAAGGGGATCCGGCACGAGGTCCTGAAACGCGCAATCCTGAGGCATTGGGCTGCGCTTCTCGGGCAAGGCTTGGAGTTCCTCGTCGAAACGACCCTGCGGATGTCCGACGACACCTATGTCGTGCCCGACATCATTCTCGTGCCGCGCGGCCAGCCCCTGTTCGGTCTCCGCCCCGTCGACTGCCTCCTGATCGTCGAGATCGCCGACGGGAGCCTTCGATACGACCTCGATCGCAAGCCGGACATCTATGCCGCCGCGGGGGCGCCCGAAGTCTGGGTGCTGGATGCGCGGCGCATGACCGCGACGATCTTCCGCGATCCCGTGCCGGAGGGCTTCGGCCGCGTGACGGCAGCCGCGGCGGGCGACATGCTTTCCCCCGAGCGCGCGCTGCTCGCGGGGATGAGGCTGGACGACCTCGACCTGCATTGAGGGCGGCCCTTCGCGTCGCAGCACCGCCCGTGCAACCTGCGCTCGCTGGCGTTGGAACCTTGGGCTATCCTAGCCTTATGGCCATGGATGCTCCGGTCCAGCTTCCCGGTTCCGTTCGCCCGACGCAGGCCGCCGAGGGCCTCCCGCGCCGTGCGTTCACGGTGGCGGAAGTGGAGCGCATGGTCGAGTGCGGAATCATGCGGGAGGACGAGCGCGTCGAACTCATTGGCGGGGAGCTTGTTCCGATGTCGCCGAAGGGCATCCGCCATGAGGTTCTCAAGCGCGCCCTGGTCCAACGTTGGGCAAGAATCGAGGGCATCCACGTTTTGGTTGAGACCACACTGCGCCTGTCGGACGACACGTTCGTCGAGCCCGATCTCGTCCTGATCGACGCGACCCAGCCGACGTTCGAGCTGAAGGCTACTGACTGCCTGCTGGCCGTCGAGCTGGCGGACAGCTCGCTCGCGTATGATTTGGGCCGCAAGCCCCCGCTGTATGCAGCGGCCGGCCTTCGGGAACTATGGGTCGTCAATGCTCGGGATATGACCGCCACTCTCTTGCTCGGCCCGGATGGATCGACGTTTTCGTCCGTGCGGCAATACGGGCCGGCGGACGTCCTGCGGCCGACGCTTGTCCCAGACGCCGCCATCAGCCTTGGCAGCCTGGACCTGCGCTGATGTCGAGGGACCCAAATCGCATTGCCCGTGCGATAACCGGGCGTTCCACGCTGTGGATACCGGGCGTAACCGCCCGAAGATTCCAGCAGACCCGGCGCGGCCCTATATTGACGGGGCATGAAGTTCCCTCCGGGCATTCTCGACGAGATTCGCGCGCGCCTCCCCGTTTCGGAGGTGGTGGGCAAGCGCGTGCGCCTGCAGAAGGCCGGGCGCGAGTGGAAGGGGCTGTCGCCCTTCAACGCGGAGAAGACGCCCTCCTTCTTCGTCAACGACCAGAAGGGGTTCTTCCACGATTTCTCGTCGGGCAAGCACGGCGACATCTTCGGCTTCGTCATGGAGACGGAGGGGCTGAGCTTCCCCGAGGCGGTGGAAAGGCTCGCGGGGCTCGCCGGCGTGGAGCTGCCGCGCCAGTCGCGGGACGCCGAGGAGCAGGACCGTCGCTTCCGCAGCCTGGGCGAGGT